>Ga0302286_10000113_pt1 | contig 69237 bp, 44 predicted proteins | sample III_Fen_E2_3_FD_198765 | JGI IMG/M metagenome (GOLD analysis project Ga0302286, IMG submission 198765) | Peat permafrost microbial communities from Stordalen Mire near Abisko, Sweden - III_Fen_E2_3 | ecosystem: Environmental > Terrestrial > Soil > Wetlands > Permafrost | place: Sweden: Abisko...
TCAGGGAGTTATAGTTCGTTAAATGTAAATTCATTACTTAAGTCTCATTTCGAGAATGGTTATCTTAAATCTTTGTTGCATTGGGAAGATCGATGTAGTATGGCTTTGGGTATTGAATCGCGTACTCCTTTTTCTGATGATTTAGCTTTAATTGAATATGTTTTCAGTATTCCATCAAGTTATAAAATAGTAAATGGATGGAGTAAATCTTTGCTTCGTGAGTCAATGAAAAATATTGTGAATGAAAAAAATCGACTTCGAACCGATAAATTAGGCTATGCTACACCTCAAACAGAATGGATAATATCCATAAATAAACATCTAAAAGAATTAATTTTCAGTATTGATGAGTCTTTCAGAGTAGTAAATAAAAATATTTTACTTAAAAAATGGGATATAATATTCGAAGAAGGAAATGAAAAAAAAATAGGTTTTATTTGGCGTTATGCTAATTTACTTATTTGGGAAAATACAATTAAAACGTAAAATTATTATGGTCTATTATGCAGAAATTAAGTGTATTATAGGGTTTATGTATTCTCAAATGTTATTAATATAGAAACATTTCATCTAACAATCAAGTTAAACGTTTTAGGTAAAAACGATTTAAATTCTTTTATCTCTAAAAACAAATTTTGGAATTAGTATGGTTTTTTTTTGATGAAAGCTTTACTTTTTCTGAAAAAACAGTTACGTTTGTGTATAATTATTAACAGGTTTTGGAAACTTATTAACAAACGTCCCGTAATATAACGCTAGTGTTAATATAAAATTTTAGAATAAAAATATAGATGAAGGCAAAATTACTTAAAATATGGCTCGTTACTTTAATTTCCTCATTAAGCCTTTATTCATTCTCTGCAGATAGATACTGGGTTGGAGGAAGTGGTGTTTGGACTGATGCATCGCATTGGTCAACCGTTTCTGGTGGAAACGGAGGGTCTATAGTTCCAACCATGAATGATAATGTTTTTATCGATTCAAAATCTTTTTCAGCTTCTAGTCAAAGCATTACAATATCTGGTAGTGTTTCATGTAAAAATTTAAATTGGTTAAATACAGGTTTTAAACCTGAGTTAATTGGTAAAACAACAGCAGCAATAACTGTTAATGGATCTCTTTCTATCAGTGATACATATATTGACTCATATGCTGGAACAATCATATTTACTGGAACCGATAAAAATGCGATTTCACTTTCTCAAAAATTAAATGCTAATATCTTGTTCAATGGAACTGGTTCTTGGACATTGTTAACCGATTTAAATACAGCTAAAAACATAATTTTACAATCGGGAATATTTGAAACAAATAATAAGCAAGTCTTTGCATATACTTTCGATGGTAATGGTTCTCAGCCAAGGAGTTTACTGCTTGGAACAACAGGAGTAACTGTAACTAGATGGTTATTTGGTACTACTCAAAATTTAAATTTTGATGGTTCAAAATCAAAAATAATTGTTTTAGGAAATTGGGATACCGATTTGCAGCGTGGAAATCTTTTTTATTCTTTTTTAACTAATTCGGATAAGCGTGCTTTTGCAATTGATTCTATTGTTGTAGTTCCTTTTAAATGTGATAAAACAGGAAAAGCTTCAGGAAAGGTTACTGTTTTTGTTTCATTTACACTTCCAACAGCTAATCCGTTTAATTTTAAGTTATATAAAGATGGTAATGCTACGGCGAAACAAAGCGTATTTAAAAGTACACCCTATTCTTTTGACACGTTAGTAATTGATCCTTCTTATGGATCTACATATTCTGTTGATGTTATTAAGGGAGCAACAACGCTTTCAAAGTCTGTTTCATATCCATCATCTTGGCCATCTCAAATGTCGGTATCTCTTTCTGTTATAAAAGATGTAACTTGTGCATTAACGAGTTGTGACGCTCAATTAAGTGCAAATCCAACGGGTGGTGTTGCACCTTATACTTACAAATGGAATATCTCTCCACAACAAACAACAAAAATTGCTACTGGTTTATGTAATAATAACTATAGCTGTGACGTAATAGATGCTAACAGTTGTACTGTTTCAGGTGCTAATTTTTATTATCCTGGTCAACCTGGTTATACAGGACCTCGACCATTTGTGTTTATTAACGATCCAGTAACAAATACTGCATCTTGTGGATCACAAAATAATGGTACAATTGCTATTAAAATGACTGGAGGACTTGGTCCTCGTCAGTTTAAATTGGTCAGTTCAAATGGCTTAGATAATAGGGCGTATCAATTAGATAGTAATTTTTCGAATTTACACACTGGATATACTTATGCTATTTGGGCTAAAGATAGTATTGGTTGCGAAAAAAAATCGTCAAAAGATGTGACAATTGGAGTAATTCTAGAACCAGTTATTAATGCTAGCGTTGATACCACAATTTGTGCCGATTTAACTGTCGATTTAGGGGCTACAGTTGCTTCAAACTGTTCAAAAATTGCTTGGGTATCTTCTGGAGATGGATCATTTTCAAGTACCTCAATACGAAATCCAATTTATACTCCTGGAGTAAATGATAAATTAACTGGTTCCGTAACTCTAACTATTACAGGTACTGGATTAGCTGGATGTAATAATGTAACTGATTCAAGAGTTGTAACAATAACAAAACTTCCAACTGTTTATGCTGGACCAGATCAAACAGTTTGTTTAAGTGGTTTTACTTATGCATTATCTGGTGCTACTGCATCAAATTATAGTACTATTACATGGACTAAAAGTGGAGATGGAACATTCTCTAATGCTTCAGTTTTGAATCCAAATTATACTTTTGGGACTAATGATACCATCGCTAAAACAACAAGATTATTTCTTGCAATTAAAGGTACAAGTGGTTGCTTAACTCGAATTGTAAAAGACTCATTAGACTTTACAATGATTGATACCGCAAGAACATTTGCTGGGACTGATTTGAATATGTGTAAAGGGAATACCTATACTGCCTCAACTGCTACAGCACATTCTTATACTTCTCTTATTTGGTCAACAACGGGTTCTGGTGGGTTTTCAAGTAGTTCAATTTTAAAACCAATTTATACCCCAAGTCCAGCTGATAAAACTGCAGGTTCGGTAATCTTAACGTTAAAAGCGACAGCAGTTTCACCGTGTACTGATTATCAATCGACTGTTAAACTTTCATTTTTCGACCCTCCAACTGTTAGTGCTGGATCTGATTATAAAGTATGTTCAAATGGTGATTTTACTTTGACAGAACCAAATCAAACATTTTGTAGTGCGTTAAAATGGACAAGTTCAGGTGATGGTACTTTTAATAATTCAATAACGTTGAAACCAGTCTATTCTCCTGGTAAAAATGATACAGCCTTAGGTAAAGTATCATTAATCTTAACAGGTACAGGATCTGGTGGTTGTTTATCTTCAACTGTTGTTGATACAATGGTTCTAACAATGATTGATAGTGCTTATGCATTAGCTGGACCAAATCAAGATGTTTGTAAGGGTTCTACATTTACGATTACTAATGCAAAAGCAAAAAACTTTACTTCTTTATCATGGACATCTTCTGGTTCGGTAGGGACTCTTTCACGTACTGATACTTTAGTTACTACTTATACTCCTAGTATTGCTGATAAAGCTGCAGGATTTGTGAATTTAACATTAACCTCAAAAGGGATAAATCCTTGTCCTGATGTTCCTTCGGTAATGAAAGTAACGTTATTTGATCAACCTACTATAGAAGCTGGTAGTGATAGTTCTGTTTGTACGTGGAAATCTTACGATTTAAAAGCTACAACCGCTGCTGCCTATAGTGCTATTCAATGGAGTACTGCTGGTGATGGAACTTTTAATGATAAAACATTATTAAAACCGATTTATACTCCTGGAACAACTGATACTTTAAATAATTCTGTCTTATTATCAGTAACAGCAACTGGAACTGGTGGTTGTATTGCAATGAAAGTAAAAGATTCTGTCAAAGTTATGTTAATTGACAGTTCATTTGCATCGGCGGGTATCGATCACGATGTTTGTAAAGGTTCTAATTTATCAATTTCAGATGCTTCGGCTAAAAATTATAGTTCACTTCAATGGACTTCAACAGGAACAGGAGTATTTTCTGCACCAACGGCAAAGATTACAACATATACTCCTAGTGTTGGAGATTTGGGCTTAAGTTTAGTGAAATTAACACTAACAGCTAAAGGGAATAGTCCATGTCCTGATTATCCGTCACAAATTACTGTAAACTTACATGATCAACCTACTGTTTTTGCTGGTAATGATACCACCGTTTGTTCTAAATCGCCTTATACATTAAGTACTTCATCAGTCTCAAATAATAATTCCCTAACCTGGACTTCACCTGGTGGTGATGGTAGTTTTAATAGTGCTGTTGCTTTACATCCAATCTATACTCCAGGAACAACAGATAAGACCAAAGGATTTGTACTTTTGAAATTAGCAGTTACTGGAAAATTGGCATGTTCGGCTATTTCAAAAGCTGATTCAATGGTTTTGACGATGAATGATCCAGCATCAGTAGAAGCTGGTATCGATATGGATGTTTGTAAAAATAAGCCTATTGTAATAACTGATGCTACTGCAACCAAATATGCTTCTTTAAAATGGACAACATCTGGTACAGGTAATTTTTCTGATGATAAAGTAATTGCTCCGGCATATATTCCAAGTGTAGGAGATAAAGCTGCTGGAACTGTTAAATTAACATTAAACATAACCGCATTATCATCATGTCCTAATTTAACAGACTTTAAAACCGTAAATCTTTATGATGCTGTAACGGCAAATTCTGGTGGTGATACTATTATTTGTTACAATTCGAATTATGTTTTTGTAAATGATGATGCAACACATTATAAAACGCTTCAATGGCAAATTGTAGGTGATGGCTTATTAAGTAGTACAACAACACTTCACCCAACCTATACTTTAGGCACAAATGATATTTTAGGAGGTTTTGCTTTACTTACATTAAAATCTACAGGTTTTGCAAATTGTGATCCAGTTTCAAGTTCGATGACTTTAAGTGTAGATAAAGGACCACAAATAGACGCAGGTACCGATGTTGAAATTTGTTACAATGGTAAAGTTTCGATTACAGCATCAACTGGAACGCCAGCAACATATTCTGCATTATTGTGGACTACATCTGGAAATGGAACTTTTAATGATGCTACCACATTACATCCCATTTATACCCCTGGATCAGCTGATTTGTTATCTAAAACAGTAAAACTTACTTTGACGGCAACAGGGAAAAGTGCTTGTAAAACGGCTGTTGATTTTATGAATGTATCAATTTTAAATCAATTAAATGTTGCAATAAATTCGGGTGGATTACATCCAAATTCAACCAGTTGTTTTGGATCTTGGGATGCAGAAGCTCATATTGTTGCTTCAGGAGGCAATTTCCCCTATACCTATAAATGGAGTGACGCTAAAGTTACAGGGAAAGATACATTGTTATATAAAGGAACATTCATTGCATCTGTTACTGATAATAAAGGTTGTATCGTAACTAATTCTATTGTTATAACGGAACCAATTAAAATTGCAACATCATTTGTTAAAACTGATAATAAATGCTTTGGCGATGCTTTAGGTTCTGCAACCGTTACTCCTTCGAATGGAATTTTGCCTTATAATTATAAGTGGTCTTCGGGCAGTACGCTTGCTAATGCACCATTATTAACCGCAGGGAAAAAATATGTTACAGTTACTGATGGCAATACTTGTAAAATTATTGATAGCGTTGTAATTAAAGAACCAACAAAAATAAAGCCAAATTTGGTATTGAATTTGCCAGGATGTCCAGGCATGAGTGACGGTTCGATTTTAACAAAACCAAGTGGAGGTACCTTAAATACGCTTGATTATAGCTATTTATGGTCAAATTCTAATACTACTAATTCAATTTCTGGATTATCTAAAGGATCATTTGGATTAACAATTACAGATGATAATTTATGTAAGTTTGATACATTAATTGTTTTGCCTGATCCTAAACCATTAGCCGTTAGCTTTGAGGTTTCAGACGTTAAATGTTATGGTGATTCTACAGGTCAAATAATTGCACACGTTACGGGCGGAACAAAGCCTTATTCCTATATGTGGACAGATCTAGTTAATACTACAGATTCAATAATTAAAAACATTCCTATAACAACATTATTAGTATATGTTACCGATTCTAATTATTGTGGCTTAACTAGTGATTCTGTTACGGTTAATCAACCGGCTAAATTTTCCGTTGGTGTGGGTAAACCAAGTTCATTCTTAATAACGGCCACAACTAAAATATCTGTTAAATTTAAAGGAAAATCTGACTTAATTCAAGACATTGGTTTCAATTTAATAGCACCAAATGGAATTGTTGTTTCTTTAACTTCATCACCAAGTTCAACTGGAACACCGAACCCTCCTTGTAACTTTGGTAGGAATTTTGATCTGAATTATACAACAGAAGCTGCAAGTTCATTAAATGAATGTAATATCCATCCATTTTTGTCTGGTTGGCCAGTTGCTTGGACAGATAATGATAGGGTTGGATGGCCTGAAAATCCTGCAATAAAAGGAGAGTTTAAACCAGAAACTCCATGGAGCGTTATTTATGGACAAGATCCATCGAATGGTGGTTGGGCATTAGAAATTGTTGATTGTTCTCCATTAAGGACTTTTATAGATCCAACAAAGAATGAAAAAGCTGATTCAAATGTTTGGAAAAATGCTTCGTTATCATTTACTGATATTAATGCAAAAACAGGATTAGAGGAAACAATATTATTTCAACAAACAAATTTAAATAGTTATATTAATCAGCCAGTTACTGGTTGTGCATCCACAAAATACAAAATACCATTAAAAATGAGTACAAGTTGCTTCGGCATTTGTGATGCTCAAGGTATTATGTTCCCTGATGGAGGTAAGTCTCCTTATACCTATAAATGGAGTGATCCTACAATTCCAAGTAAAGATACATTAATGCTTTGTGCAGGAATTTATACCCTAACAGCAATTGATGCAAATGGTTGTACAGCTAAAGGTGGTGCTGAAATTATTCAACCAGGTAAAATTAAAGCGAATTTAGATTCAGTTAATAATCTTTGCTACGGAAAAGCTACTGGAAAAGCTTGGTCTGTTGTTAATAGTGGAGGAACAAGACCATTTAAATATTTATGGAACAATGGAGCAACTGATTCAATAACAAAAAATATTGTTGCAGGAAAATATTTCTTGACTATCACTGATGATGGTGGATGTCATCAAAAGGATAGTATTGTTGTAAATAATACATTAAAAGTATTGTCTTCTATAACTATAGATTCTACCTTATGTGAGAACAGCTCTGATGGTGCAATTCATTTAGCTCCTTATGGCACCAATATACAATCGCCTTTTACCTATAAATGGCAGACTGGCGGAACAAATGCATCATTAACCAATATTGCTTCGGGAACATATACAGTTACTGTTCTTGATAATCAAGGTTGTAGACTTGATTCTTCAGCAAATGTTCTATCTCCTTCAGCAATAGCTTTTGGTAGTGTCGTTGTTAAATCAACAACATGTAAAGGGCGAAATGATGGCAGAATTAGTCTTGTTGTTTCTGGAGGTACAAAATCATATAAATATCATTGGAGAAATTTAGCTTGGACTGCCGATAGTACTCGCGATAAATTAGAATCTATTACATCAGGTACATATAATTTAACTGTAACAGATCATTATGGCTGTTCTAAAGATACGTCCTTTATCGTTACAGATCCAGCAGTAATGCTTTCAAAAGTTTTACATACAGATTCTGTTAAATGTTTTGGAGACGCTTCTGGTACTGCTTCAGTATCTGTATTAAGCGGAGGAACTATTCCATATTCATATAAATGGTCAACAGGAGCAACTATTGATAATGTCTCTGGCTTAACTTCTGGTAAATATTATGTGACAATTTCTGATAAATTTACTTGTCAAATAAAAGATTCAGCGGTTATAAAACAACCAAAAGTGTTGAATCTTTCAACTTTAATTATTGATTCGGTATCATGTCATGGAACAGCAACAGCAAAATTTAAAGTTTCAACTATTGGAGGATCAAAACCCTATAGTTTTATTTGGAACAACACAGCAACAGATTCCGTAGTTTCAAATGCTAAAGCTGGAAATTATATTGTAACAGTTACTGATGCAAATAATTGTGGGGATAAAATTTCAATTGTAGTTGCCGATAGAAGTTTATTAATTGCAACGATAACTGTTGATTCTACAAAATGTACGACTAGTTCTGATGGAGCAATTTATGTCTCTCCAAATGAATCAAGTAAGAAAAAACCATTTACGTACTTATGGCAAACTTTAGGAATAGATTCTTCTTTAACGAATATTGTCTCAGGTAAATATACCGTGACCGTTCACGATAAATATGGTTGTGAACTCGATACATTTGCTACGGTTCATTCACCATTACCATTATCATTTAGTGGAGTTGTAATTTCTCCAACAACTTGTAAAGGAAGAAATGATGCAAAGATTTCATTAACTGTTTCAGGTGGAACAAAATCATATATTTATAAATGGAAAAATGTTGCATGGTCTACAGATAGTACTCGTGATAGACTTGAATCAATTCCAGCTGGGAAATATGATTTACATATTACCGATCATTATGGCTGTTCAAAAGATACATCATTTACGTTAATAGATCCTGTTGAAATGACGTGGATTCTTAGTGCAACTGATTCTGTAAAATGTTTTGGTAATGCAACAGGAATTGCTTCTGTATCTGTTAAAAGTGGAGGAACTATACCATATTCTTATAAATGGTCAACAGGATCAATATTAGATAATATCTCAGCATTAAAGGCTGGTAAATATATTGTTACTGTTTCCGATAAATATTTATGTTCAGTAATAGACACAGCAACGATTAAAGAACCGAATGTTCTATCTATTAGTACATCTATAATTGATTCAGTTACTTGTAATGGTTCGGCAACATCAAAGTTTAAAGTTTCGACAATTGGAGGAACAAAACCGTATAATTTTAAATGGACAAATACTGCTATTGATTCAGTTATTACTTCAGAAAAAGCAGGAATATATACGGTAACTGTGACAGATGCGAAGAATTGTACAGATAACGCTACTGTAACAATTACTGAACCTACAAAATTAATTGTATCTTCTATAGTTCAAGTATCTTCACAATGTTCAACACCTACAGGTAAAGCTAATGTTGGTGCATCAGGAGGAACAAAACCATATTCTTACTTATGGTCAAATGGTGGAATTCTTGATTCAATCAACAATGTTTTAGCTGGGAAATATTTTATCACTATTACTGATAAAAAAGGTTGTATAGTAGATAGTTCAATTACCATAAAAGATACAACTACATTGATTGTAAAAACACATGCAATTCAAAAATCAGTTACTTGTAAAGGCAGAAATGATGGTAGTGGTTATGTTGTAGTTACAGGAGGTAAATTACCATATTCTGTTTTATGGTCAAATGCTTCGGTTGTCGATACATTGACAAAACTAATTGCTGGGATCTATACAGTAAGTGTAACCGATGGAAATACCTGTCAACGTACAGATAATCTTGTAATCGATGAGACTAATATCCTTGCTGCCGTTTTTGATTCAATTCATAATGTATCATGCTATTCTACAAATAATGGATTGCTACGAGTAAAAGCAAGTGGTGGAGATGCTATAAATGGTTATTCGTATAAATGGAGTAATGCTTCAACGGGGACTAAAATATCCGCATTAACTACAGGTAAATATTCGGTAACGGTAAATGATAAAACAAACTGTATTGTTTCTGTTTCAGATTCTATAATTGGGGAAGTTTTAACTGCATCATTTGTTAAAACAAAAAATATTCTTTGTGATGGTACGTGTACTGGTTCATCAATTTTCTCTCCAGATAAAGCAATAGGTAAAGCACCATTTGTGTTCAATTGGGGAAATGGGGAAACAGATTCAACAGCTAAAACACTATGTGTGGGAACAACTTCGGTTACTGTAACAGATAAGAATGGTTGTACTTATAATGATAAAGTTGTGATTGGTGATTTTGTTGATCCTTTATCAGTAACATTTGATACTTCATTTACAGCTTGCGGTCAAGCAAAAGCAAAAGCTGTGGCTCACGTTATTGGTGGAGTTAAAAATTATTCGTTCAAATGGTCTGATTTAGATAACATATCGAATACAAAAACAGATAGTTCATTAACCCTAATCCCTGTTGGAAATTATAACTTGACAGCTACTGATGCTAATGGATGTAAATTAGTTTCGATGGTTGAAATTGCAGATACTTCGCATTTACCTTTTGATACAAAAATTGTGAATGTTTGGTGTGTTCCATGTTCAGGAAAAATGATTGTTTATGATACATTAACTACAGATGTTGCTACATATTCATATAAATGGTCTGCAGGAAAAGTATCAGCAAGTGGTTTACAAAAGGATACATTATTTAATGCTTGCTTAGGTCTGCAAGATGTTAAGGTGACAAGACAAGATGGTTGTATTAATGTATTCCGAGATACGGTAAAAAGAGATAAAGGCTTAGATATTGTAATGCATGTTCTATCTCCTCGTACATGTATATATGCAAACGATGCTGCAGCTTATGTTTCATATAAAGACAATGTAAATCTTGTAACATTCAAGTGGTCAAATGGCTCAAAAGATTCATCAGCTGTTAATTTGGCTTCAGGAACATATAAAGTTACTGTTTCTGATGGAGTATGTACGATTGTCGATAGTATCGTTTTTGTTGATCCAATTGCACCAGATGTTATTATGAGTTCAACAACAGTGGCATGTTATGGCGGATCAGATGGAAGTGCTACAATGACAATGAAAAATGCATTAGTTCCTGATTCTGTTCTTTGGAATTCTGTGCCAGCTAAAAAAGGTTTAATAGCTAGTAGTTTGCCTATGGGAACCTATACAGCTACGTTATATTATAATGGCAAATGTCAATATACAAATTCGGTTAAAGTTGATCAGAATGTGATTTTGACAACAGTAAATACTGTAACAAAAGCTACATGTAATCATAATGATGGTAAAATAGTTGTGACTCCAACAGGTGGTTTACCTCCTTATACTTATTCATGGAAGATTGTTGGTATGAAAGATTCTATTTTAGTTGGAGGTACAACAAATACTTTGAGTAATATAGGTGTTGATTATTATTCTATTGAAGTTAAAGACTCAATGAAATGTCCTGTAATAAAAGAAGTTGAAGTTAAAGATGATGGTGGTTTAACAATAGCTGTTGATTCGGTAAGATACCCCACTTGTCCAGGAGTTAATAATGGATATATTAGGCTAAAACCTTCGATAAATCCACCGTTTAAATATTCATTCTGGAAGTATGACGATAAATGGTTGAACGGTGTGGATACGGCATCAACTGCGACAAAAGGTATGGCATTGAATTTAGCCGTTGGTGACTATAAAGTTTATGTTACTAATGGGAAATCGACAAATTGTAAAACAGTTTATAAATTCGCAATGACACCATATTATTTGGCTGCATCAATAAAAAAACAAGATTTAACTTGTCCGTTACAACCTGATGGATGGGCTAAAGTGACTGCAAGTCAAGGGTTTCCTTTTTTGCATAAACCTAATTATCGCTATAAATGGTCAACTGGATCAACAAAAGATTCGATCTTCGGATTAACAGCTGGTACATATACTGTTACCGTAACAGATTCAATAGATTGTGCAGTTGCGATTAACTCGGTAGTTATTGCGAATCCTGTATTTATGACTGCAACTTTACCTTCTGATACAATTCTTACTACATGCTATGGAACAGTTGCAGGAGTAATTAATCCATTAGTAATTGAAGGTCAAAGTCCTTATTCTTATATTTGGGATAAACTTCCTTCATCTGCATCATTAAATGGAGCTAAAGTCGGATGGCATTATGTAACAGTAACAGATAAAGGTTGTTTTACTGCAAATGACTCTATTTATGTAGATAAAAAAGGATATTTGAAATGGGCTCAACCACACGATACTTTAAGAACATTATGTGGAAAATCTATTGGTCAAATTACTGTTCATGTTGGTGCGTCTGCTAAACCAGTAAAATATTTATGGAATACTGGAGCAACCGACTCAGTTATAAAAAATCTTTTAGTAGATTATTATAGTGTTACTGCTATTGATGCGAATAATTGTATCATTTCAGATACAATTAAAGTTGAAGATATTTCAACTGTTGATTTTAAAATAAATAAAGTATCAGATGTTCATTGTTTGGGTAAAGCAATTGGACGAGCATTTATTTCAGATACGATAGGAGGTACAATACCTTATACAATTATGTCGTGGGTTAATGAAAGGTTTGAACTAGATACTTTGTTTGGAAGAAAAGCAGACTCGTTAAAAGCTGGAGTAATTGAAGTTCGAGTAAATGATAAAAATTCTTGTACCGGATTAAAACGATTAAATGTTTTAACAGACAGTGTTTTACAATTGTCATTCTCAAATGTGATTCAAGATGTAAGTTGTCCTATAGCTCCTACACATACAGGACAGGCTCAAGTTGATGTTGCTTTTGGAAAGCCAACGTATACTTATAGTTGGAGTAATACACCTACTAATACAAAAATTATTTCAGGATTAGCTCCTGGTAAATATTTTGTAACTGTTACAGATCAATATTCATGTAAAGTAAAAGATTCAATTATAATTAATAAAGCACCTCTTGTTGTAAATCTTGTTAAGCTTACCGATGCATTGTGTAATGGTACTTTAGATGGTTCAATTGAAGTTGCCCCTAAAGATGGATTAGGTAAATCGGCTACATATCTTTGGTCAAATGGTCAAACATTGGCAAAGGCATCAGGTCTTGCTATTGGTGATTTTACTGTTACGATCACGGAATCAACGAATGCATGTGTTGCAATTGATACCTTTACTATTGGTCAACCAAAACCATTCTCTGTTACTTATCAAACATTGAAAAAAACGAGCTGTAAGGATTCAACAGGAATCGTAACAGCTCATTTACTCGGAGGTACTAAACCATATTCATTTGTATGGACTGAATATGTTAAAACAGATACAGTTTCAACTGATTCGACATTTATAAATTATTGGGCAGATTACTTTAAGATGTTTGTAACAGATGCAAATGCTTGTAAATTTGCAGATACAACTAGAACTACTGATACATCTTTATTGTCACTAAATCTTGTGAAAATAACTCCTGTTTCTTGTTATGGAAAATCAGATGGAAGTGTTTCAGTTGTAGCAAAAGATGGAGTTGGACCATATAAGTATACTTGGTTACACGATGGCACTATAACAATTCCAGCATTAAGCGCTGTGAAGGCTGGTGCATATACAGTAACTGTTACTGATGATAGTTTATGTTGGAGAGATTACATCGCCAATATAAAACAACCTGATACATTAAAAATTGCTTTCCCATATCCAAATGTCATTACTTGTAATGGTAAAGCAGATACTTTAGTCGCTTCAATTTTGGGAGGTAATGGTAAAAATGTTTTAGCTTGGAAAAAAGATAATGTGGCAATTACTAATACCGATTCAATTATACCTGATGCAACTATTGGGACATTCCATGTTTATGTTACTGATTCAAAATCATGTAAAGCTGATAGTTCGATAATTATTACTCAAGCTAAACCAATAATTCTAATCGATACTGTATTTAATGCCGGTTGTGGAACTCAATTAGCTACTGGATCAATAAAAGTGAAAAAGATTACTTCTGATTATATGCCAGTAAACTTTAAATGGTTTGATAATACAACTGATTCTACGATTAATTCATTACCAGCAGGTTTGTATGATATTGTAATCACTGATGCTAAAAAATGTTCGGTAACTAAATCAATAGAAGTATTTACAGAAAATTTTGCATGGTTGCATGTTGATACTGTCCTAATGTCAAAATGTAATTACAATTCGCCAACAGGTATTGTTGCTGCAAAAGCAATGGGTAGTGTTGAACCTTACAAATGGGCTTGGAGTAGGAGTATAAATGATGTAACAGATACTCTAAAAAAAGTAGTAGCTGGCAAATATCACGTTACCGTTACAGGTGCAAATGGTTGTGCAATGACTGATTCAATTACAGTCAAAGCTATGATAAATCTAGATGCAGAAATCACAACTAAAAATACTAATGGAGCTGTTGATAGTATTCATTTCTGTAAAAATGATTCAACAACTTTAATTGGTGTGAATACTAAACGAATACTTCATTTTCCTGTTGGGTATAAAGTTCCAGCTAAAAATGAACGATTCTTATGGGGAGTAAAAGATGGTAATACTGATGAATTACAAGCTACAATGAGTAGTACTATTGGTGATACAATCAAAGTTAAACCTTTCCAAGCTACAACGTATCAAATGTGGTATTCATTATATGGCTGTAATGTGCCTGTTCGTCAAGTGTCATTGTCATACTATAATCCAATTGGATTGAAAATAGACATAGATAAAGATGGAACGATTTTACATGATACAACATCAATAATTAAAGGATATAAGCTTCAACTAAGACCCAAAGACGAGCCTTGGTTTATTGCAAAAGATTCATCGAAATTTGGGTTTGTTTCTTATGAATGGTTATCGTTCGATTCTTTGATGAAACGTGATGGTATTGTAAATGGAGATCCATTAATAAATGAAACATCTTATACAGCAAATAAAACCTATAGTTTAGAGGTTGATCCTGCAAAAACATCTTGGTATGTTGTAATAGGAAAAACAAATTATGGCTGTTATGAAAGAGATTCTGTAAGAATTACAGTTATACCTGAATTTACAATTCCATCAGGAATTTCTCCTAATGGTGATGGTGTTAATGATAAATGGAATTTGCCATATTTAAAACAATTCCCAGATGCGAGAGTCACAGTCTTTAATCGTTGGGGTATTGTAATCTGGGAAAAAACAAAAGATTATACAACTGATCCTTTTGTTGGTAAAAATAAAGATGGAAAAGACTTACCTTTGGGAACTTATTATTACTTGATTGAGTTTAATGATGACAAAGGAACAAAACCAAAAGCTGGTTCAATAACTATTGTTAGATAAAAGTTTAAAAGAATGATTAGCAATATGAGATTAATAAAATATATTTCGGTATTCTTACTTTTGATGGCATCGTTAATGGGTTATGCTCAACAAACGCCAATGTATTCACAATACATGTTTAATGATTTTGTTATTAATCCAGCTGTCGCATCGGTATATGACTACTATCAAATTCGTACAACAAACAGATTCCAATGGGTTGGTATTAAAGATGCTCCAATAACCAATATTTTGAGTGTTTATGGCCCAAATAAAAAGAACCCATCGGGTATGGGGGCAACTGTTTATTCCGATAATACTGGTCCTACAGGTAAAACAGGATTGTATTTGTCTTATGGATATTACATTAAACTAAATAAGAGTTTAAAATTATCTTTTGGCTTATCGTTGGGTATGACTCAATTTAAAATCGATGAAAGTAAAATAAAATTCGAAACACCAGAACAAGGCATAACTTCAAGTAAATACACATATTGGAATCCTGATGCTACAGCTGGATTATATTTATATAATTCCGATTTTTTTGTTGGTTTTTCTGTGGATCAACTTTTTCAAAATAAATTAGCGGTCAATTATAGCAATGTTTCGCCAAGAATTGATTCTATCAACAGATTAAAATCGCATTTTACAACTGTTGTCGGTTATAAAATGAAGATTAATAAAGAATATGAATTTGAACCAACTGTATTATTTCGCAAAACAGGTAAATCAGCAGCTCAATTAGAAATTTCTGCACGAGGAATATATCGAAAAACACTTTGGCTAGGTGCATCCTTGAGAACAAGTGATGCTGTTTCGTTATTAGTCGGTTATACACATAAAGAAAAGATATATATTGGATACTCATATGATATAACTTACTCAAGACTAAGAGTTTCTTCAGGAGGTACACATGAAATAATGGTTGGAGCTAAATTCAATAAAATACGGACAACTTCAGGAGGTAAGAAGAGGTAGAAGGTTTTCCTCTTGAATTTCAATTAATACAGATTAGCACTATAATGAGAAACATCGTTTTTGGATTACTTTTTTTATCCGCATTTTCTTGCAAAAACGCTCAAGATTCATATAAAAAAGTAATTCCTGAACATGAAATGCAAGAGTTACTAATTGATCTTCATTTATCGGATGCTACAATTAGAACCTATATAAATTACAATAAGCCCGTTTATGTTCGGAAGGGATTTTATGACAGTATTTTTACAAAACATAAAGTAACTGAAAAACAGTTTTTGTGGAATATCATGCATTATTCAAAAGATAAGAAGATTTGCGATATTTATGAAAAAGCTATCTCTGAACTGACTAGTAAAAAAGCGGTTTATGAACAAAAAGTATTAAGAGAAAAGGTAGGCAAATAATATCTGTTTAATTCAAATAACTTTGATTTAAAACTTGTATATTTATGTCTACATTTTAAAAATATGAGAACAATTTCAGCACATTATATTTTTGATGGGAAAGGAAACTTTCTTAAAAATGGCATTGTCAAAATTGATAATGATGGGAATATTATTGATGTTATCGATACCAAAGGGAAGCTTCAAGAATCGGAAGGAATTGAGTTTTACAATGGAATAATTACACCAGGCTTTATTAATACCCATTGTCATCTTGAATTGTCGCATTTAAAAGGTGTAATTCCCCAAAAACAAGGTTTGGCTCATTTCATCCGAAATGTTATATCTCATCGAAGTTCGTCGGATGAAAAAATTCATCAAGCAATATCGAGTGCTTTAATAGAAATGCAAACAAATGGAATTGTTGCTGTTGGTGATATTTCAAATAGAGAGATAACGTTTGAATATAAAAAACAAACAGACTTGTATTTTCATACATTTTTAGAATGTTATGGTGTTGAAGAACCTGCCGATAAAATGTCGCTTGAAATTGCAAATGGTTTATATGAAAAATGGAAGTCTAGGATTCCAATTTCAGTTACACCACATGCATCATATTCATGTTCGCCGCTATTATTAGGAAAGATACAGATTAGCCAAGAGAAAAATCAAGGAATTTATTCGATCCACAATCAGGAATGTGCTTCAGAAAATGAATTATTCCTTAGTCAATCAGGTGAATTGCACGATGGATTAGTGAAAATGGGAATGAACTTAGAATTGCTTGAATTTATGGGGTTAAATTCTGTTCAAACTATTTCGAAATATTTCCCAAATGATGGGAATAAAATACTAATCCATAATACATTTACGTCGGAAACGGATGTTGAATTCCTGTTTGAAGAATGTAGTCCTGAAACATTTTATTGGTGTTTGTGTCCTAATTCTAATCTTTATATTGAAAATTGTCTCCCCAATATAGACTTATTTAAAGCCTTAAATCTTCAATGTGTAATTGGTACTGATAGTTATAGTTCAAATAGTTCGCTATCAATTTTAGATGAATTAAAAACTATAACTGAAAATACATCTACTACAAATCTTTCGGATATGCTTGTTTGGGCTTGTTTGAATGGCGCTAAAGCACTTAAAATAGATGAGCGATATGGTAGCATAGAAAAAGGGAAAAGGCCTGGAATTAACCTTATTTACGATCTTGATCTTTTAGGATTAAAATTACTGCCAGAATCGAAAGTTAAGGTATTGGCTTAATTTACCAATATTATTTTCCATCAATTTATAATTCAATACCTAATACCATTACATCATCAAGCTGTTTGCGAAGACCTTTCCATTCATCGAAGCGTTGATTTATTGTAAGGAATTGTTCGTGCATGTCGTTTTGTTGTGTTTCGAGTAATAGCTTATGGAAATTGGGAGTTTTGAACCGTTCATTATCATTCCCTCCAAATTGATCGATAATCCCATCGGAATGCATGTATATCTTCATTCCTTTTTCGATTGGGAATGAATGACTTTCGTACTTTGCTTGTTTGCGTTGTTTTATTTTATACATTCCACCGATAGCAAAACTGTCGCCTTCGATGAAACTCAATTCTCCATTTTTGATAATAACCAAACGGTGATTTGCTAAAGCAACATCTACAGTTCCCGATTGTTTATCAATTCTGCAAAGAGTTATATCCATTCCGTCTTCTTGGCGTTTATCGGAACTAGAATCTTGTTTTAATGCGTGGATGACTCCATTATCGAGTTTCTGAAGAATTTCGGCAGTACCGTATGTTTTTTGAACATTGATAATTTCGTTAAGTAAAGTGTTTCCTATCATTGACATAAATGCTCCTGGAACACCATGACCGGTACAGTCAACAACAGCAATAAATATATAATGTTCTTGAACCGAGAACCAGTAAAAATCGCCACTAACAATTTCTTTCGGACGATACATCACAAAATGATTGGGGAAATGATGTGAAATCAAATCAGTTGGAGGTAAAATCGCCTCTTGTATTTGTTTCGCATACGTTATGCTATCGGTTATTTGATCGTTTTTAATTCCCAACTCTTTATTCTTATCGGCCAATTGGTTGTTTGCATCTTCTAATTGAGAGCTTTTTTCGGCAAGTAAAACGAATGCTTTTTTCTTTTGCGAAAACTGAATCAAAACTAAAACTGTAAATAATGCAATGAGGATTATAACGACAATAGTTCCAACGATAAATGCACGTTGACGACTCAATTCGGCCTCGGTTCCTTTAAGTTTATATTCTTGTTGTAAAAGTTCATTATCCTTAATTTTTATTTCGGTATCGAATTCCATTTCGGCAATTCGCTTTTTATTCATGTCGTTTTGAATACTATCTTTTAACGATGAATAAATGGTGAAAAACTCTAAGCCTTTTGCACTGTTGCCAGTCGTTTTATATACGTTTGATAGTCCAAGTGCAGCATCTTTTGCTGTGTTTTTATCTTTAATTTCAGAAGCTATAGCATAGGCTTCATTGTATGACAATATTGCTTTAGCTGTTTGCTTTTCTTGAGCATAGATTTCGCCAAGATTATTTGCTACCAAAGCCATTTCTTTTCTTTGGTTGATTTGTTTATAAAGATTGTGAGCATTGGTATAGAACTCAATTGCTTTATCAAATTCCTTCGATTTTTTATAAAGATTACCTTTTAGATTTTGAATTGATGCAACGCCAATCAAATCATTAACTTCAATTGAAATTTGGATTGATTGTTGGTAATAATCGAGTGAAGTAGGGAAGTCATTCATGTCTTTGTAAATGATTCCTAGATTTTTTAAGGTAGCTGCAATTTGAATTTTCTCATCAAGTTCTTGACGAATTTTTAAAGCCAATATATAATTATCGATGGCATTTTTATAATCTTTTTTAAGCCAGTGCAATGATCCGATACTATTGAATGATGCTGCAACAGCTTCTTTATTGCCGGTTTGTTTTCGTAACTCTAATGCTTTACTATAATATTCAAGTGCTTTGTCGAAGTTTTGAAGTTCGCGGTGTAAGGTTCCAATGTTATTGTACGATGCTGCAATATCTTTTTTATCTCCAATTTGTATTCTTAGTTCAAGTGATTTTGAGTAATAATCTAAAGCCTTTTCGAAGATTTTAACTTGCATGTAAAAGTTGCCAAAACTATTGAAACAGTACGCAATTTTTGATTTATCGCCAATGGTATTTCTAAGAACTAATGCACGATTGAGGTATTCAAGAGCTTTGTCGTATTGGTTGAGCTTTTTATATGTATCGCCAATGTTTTCGAGCGATGCCGCAATGTCTTCGGTAAATTCATTATCCTCGCGAATTTTAAGGGCTTTCAAGTAAAAGTTTAATGCGGTTTCGTAATTGCCATTTCGAACATTTACATTTCCCATATAATTTATTGCTATTGCCGATCCTTTATGATCGCCTTTTGCACCGCATAACTTTAACGATTGTTGATGATAAAAAAGAGCAGAATCGAATTTGCCAATTTCGCCAAATGAAAAGCCAATATTGTCGTAAATATTGGAAACGCCATCGTCAGTTTTTTTCTGTTCTAATGCTTTTTTGTAATAGTCGATTGCCGATTCGTAATTGCTTGTTTTTTGATATAAACTTCCCAGATTTTCTAATGCTTGAGAATAGATAATGCTCGAAAGATTTTTACTACCCGATACTGCATCAAAACCAATGTTTATGCCTTTTGATGCATTTTTATCGTACATCAATTGTGATAGTTTTATGATATCCTCAATTTTTTTGTTGCCGTTTTCTTTTTTAATAATTCGTTGTAAACTATCGATAGCCGTTGGTTTTGAGGCAAAGCTAATGCTCGAAAGTAACGTTATAAGGAGCACTGAAATGAATTTATTCATCTGCATAATCTGAACTGTTTTTTTGCATTGCAAGTTACTGATTTTTGGCTTGTGAGAATGCCTAATTGAAGTAAATGTTTTGAGGAAATAGTTATGTATTATTCCCTTGGATAGCATGGGGTATAGCTTTATACTGTTGACCCGAATTAATCAGGAGAATTATTCAAATATTGTAATATAGAACAAACATTTACGACCAAATACAGAGAGTCTAAAAAATAAAATTATGGCAAGAGTTAGTACATATTTAAATTTTGGCAACCAAACCGAAGAAGCGTTTTTGTTTTATCAATCGGTATTTGGTGGTCAGTTTGGTGGAATGGGCATTTCTCGTTTTAGCGATATCCCTCAAACAGATGGAATGCCACCACTATTGGATGCAGATAAAAACCTTGTGATGCATATTGAATTGCCCATTCTTGGAGGACACATACTTATGGGAACCGATGCTCCCGAGTGTATGGGATTTAAAGTAAACTATGGCAATAATGTCCATATTAACCTTGAACCAGATTCAAGAGAAGAAGCGAAAAAACTATTTGACGCTTTATCGGCTGGTGGAACTATTATAATGGATTTGCAAGATACTTTTTGGGGTGCATATTATGGTAATTGCACCGATAAATTTGGTGTACATTGGATGATTAACTGTACTGCAAAATAAGAATTATGGAAACAAACGAAAAACAAACTATTACTGTTTCAGTCGCTGTGAACGCAAGTATCGAAACAGTTTGGAACTATTGGAATTCACCCAAAGCCATTGTTGAATGGTATATTGCAACTGAAACATGGCATACGCCCAAAGCTGAAATTGATCTGAAAGCAGGTGGAGCATTTTCCTATAGAATGGAAGCAAAAGATGGAAGCTTTGGTTTCGACTTTTGTGGCGTTTTTGATATAATCGTTGAGCATTCCCTCATCGAAATTACTTTAGGTGATAATAGAAAAGTAAAAATCACATTCGAGTCAAAAGGAATTGATACAATTGTTACTGAAGTGTTTGAAGCAGAAAAAGTAAATCCAATTGAAATGCAACAAATGGGTTGGCAAGCTATACTTAACTCGTTTAAAAAATATGTGGAATTGAAATAGGATAATTGCTACGGCAAATGTACTTCGGAACGTTTGCGATAGCGGAGAGCGTAGGACACAAATATTGACTTTAACCTAAAATCTTTTTGAAATTACTGTAATTTCCTCAAAACCATATTTTGTCATAAACTCATTCAGTTCGTCTAAATATGTTTATTTAGGCCTTTTATTGAAAAGATCAAGACTAAAAACTTAGTTTTTTCGAAATGAAAGAAAGGTTTTTGCTGCTAAAAAGTAGTCGGAGGCAAATCAAAACTATACTTTGCTTGCTCAAAAGAAGGTGACAGCGTCTCAAAACTATCCGAAGGCAAATGAAGAAAAGGTTTTTGCAAATAAAAACAAGAAAATGACAAATAAAAACTATCCGAAGGCAAATGAAAAGAAGGTTTTGCCAAATCAAAAGTATCTTTTGCCAAATGAAAAGAAGGAAATGGAGCTAAAAAGTAGTTTTTTGCAAATGAAAACTAGCTTTTAGCAAATAAAAACTATCTTTCGCCAAATGAAAACTAGGTTTTGGCAAATCAAAAGCTTGCGAAGCCTTATAAATACTAGGAAAATGGAATTGTAACCTTTTACTTGTGACTTACGTCAGTGAAATTTTGGGAGCATATATTTTTCTGTGTAAACTCAATAAATAATCTTTCGCTACCGCAAGTGTTACGAAGTACACTTGTGGTTAATCTAAATATTCAACTTTAGAAATAGTGCTTTCAGAAAAGTTTTTAACTTTTCATCTATGCATTTCTTCAATATTCTAAACAAAAAAGGAATTTAACAGAAGCAAAGTTAGAAACTTTGAAGGATGAATTTTGCTATGGATGTTGTTTGTTAATATACCCACAAGTGTACTACGTAACACTTGCGGGAGCGGAGGAAGAAAAACCGCTTTAAGTTGTTCAGATTAATAAATTCAATAAATTATATTCTATTTTTTGGTTCTCATACCAAAAATAGGTTCTTCTAATTCCCTATTCTTAAAATCCAAAGTCTTAGACTGTGGATTATATTCAAATATATAATTTTTAACAAAACTCGATTCTGAGAATGTTGTTATTTCTAGTACAATTCCATTAAACTCACTTCGATTTTTGCAAGTATTAAATAGATGTGAAGCAATTGGAATTAATGCATTAAAATTAGAATCAACATTATCATAACTCAAATAATTATCACAACCCGTTATTCTAATGTTAATGTATTTTTTATAAACACTATTGCCTAAACTATCTTCATATGTATCTTCACGTAAACCACTAAAAATCTCATAACAACTATTTTTATTCCGTAGTTCTTTTATATATTTTTCTCCGTTATCAGTAAATACAGGATAACCACAACCAGCAAAAAATAATATAATAATGAAAAGAATAAAAAATCTTTTAGTATATCTTAACTGCATCTATTAATCTATTATCAATTTTATCCCCTCGCTCCCGCAAGAGTTACGAAGTACACTGGGAGCGAAGGAAAATTTATTTCTCTCGTTTAAATCTCGCTCTCTTAACCAATTCCCAAACAATAGTCTGTAATGGTTTTTCGCTAATGCGTTTTCCAAAATCACTAAAAACGATATACACAAACGATGTAGCAACAAGGCCAATAAGCGAACCAGCAAAAACATCGAGTAAAAAATGTTCCGACAAATACATGCGAGAATAGCAAACCAATGTTGCTGCAAAAAAGAATGCATATTTAATCCAACGAGGTTGAGCAATTAAAGCTAAACACAAGAAAATAGCAAATGCCGAAGCCGAATGTCCCGATGGAAAGCTATTAATTTCGTTTGGTCCAAGACCAGGAACTATATATAGTTTATATAAACCCGAAAAGTAAGTTAATGGACGAGGTTCGCCATAGAAAAATGCTCGTTTTATTACTCCAACTATAAAGCCCGAAATGGCAAAAGATGAACAAGCAAATAAGAAATCTTTAAGGGAATAAAATAATAGTAAGGCAATAATAAACAATGCAAAATAGCCATCACCAACATTTGTATATGCCAGAAAAAAACTATCAAAAAATGAAGAATGGAAGGTATTAATGAAAATATGAATTTCAGACTTTGGGAAACAAACAAGGATATCGATTATTAATAATGCTAAAACCAAATATGCAAATAAAAACTCTTTTGATTTTAGGTATAAGGATTCCATCTTTTATTCTAAGAATTACATTGTATTAAATGCCCTTCGACAGGCTCAGGGTGACTAAAGGCTAAAGCCTTGTTTTTGTCAGGCTGAGCTTGTCGAAGCATTTTTATTTTACACTTTCGGGCAACAATACCGCTTTAATAACATCAGTTGTGTTAAAATATTTAGCAGCTGCTTTCTTAATATCGTCAGCTGTAATTTCTTTAACTCTTGCCAACGATTGTTCGTAGGTGTCAATAGCAAAATCGCCAGTATATTGAGTTTCCATAACCGACAACCAATAGTTATTCTTTTTTACTGATGTTTCGAGACTGCGGATTTTTTGCTCGCGAATCTTTTCTACATCTACAGCTTCGGGACCTTTGTCAATTAATTGTTGCATCTCACCTTTGATGGTTAAGAATAAAGTATCAACTGCTTCGGGAGCACAGCCAAATTGGATTTTTACTGCACAAACTGGTTTTGGATTCTTTTGAACTACCTCACGTGCACGTACTCCATACACACGACCTTGATCTTCTCGCATCGATTCACGTAATTTAATGTTTAGTATTTCAATTAAGTAGTCGAGTATCAACAGTTCTTTTTTGTCCCAAACTAAGCTTGAGGTATATTGAGTAAATGCTGTTGCTTGTGGTTCAATTCCTTTTTTGATAACAAGATTTGTTTGTCCTTTAGGGAATTCGGGTTGTAGATATTTAGCTTTTTCAAGCGTTGGTGTTGCAGGTAAATTTCCAATCCATTTTTGAATCGATGGTAAAATTGAATCAACCTTGAAATTCCCAACAAATATAAATGTGAAATCAGCAGCATTAGCAAAACGTTGTTTGTCGAATACTAAAGCTTTGCCCATTTCAACTTTATGAAAATCGTTGGTGTCGTTCATCAAGGTGAAACGTTTATTGTTATTATATAAAATCTTATATAATGTGTCTGAGAAAATTGCTTTTGGATTCGATTTTTGGAAGGTTAAATCGGTAATACGGCGACCAATATATGTTTTGTATGCTTCAATATCGATACGTGGGGCCGTAAAGGTTAAATAGTTCAATTGTAAAAGCGATTCTAAATCTTTTGGACTTACATCACCTCTTACTCCTTCGTTTTCGTTTGCAATAAATGAATGTAACGATGCGGTGTTTCCACTCATTTTCTTTTGTAAACTAATATCGTCGAAAGCTCCCAAACCACTAGTGTTTACAAGATCAGATGCAACACGAGCAGTCAAAACATCTTTGTCGTCGCACAATGAAATTCCTCCAGGGCTAATTCCTAAGAAAAGGATTTCATCGTTCTTCCAATTATTAGGTTTTAATACAACTTTCGCTCCGTTAGCTAAAGTGATTTCCGTGATTCCATGTGTTTTGTTTTCGCTGCGTTTTGTGACTTTTGCAGGTTCAAGTTTTTTGTCAACTAATGGCTTATCTGTATAGGTATCTACAAATTGAGCAGCCTTTTTGTTTTTTGCAGCATAATAGGTGTCAAGAATATCTTTCGATGTTGGAATTATAACTTTGTCGTTTTGTGGTAACATTACAATAAACACAACATTCTCTTCGGTTATCCAAGCTTTCGCTAATGCATTAAGTTCTTCAACTTTAATTCCAGGTAAAAATTCTTTAGCATACAAATATTCGTTATCGATTCCCGGAATACATTCTTGTTTCAAGAAGTTGCGAACATATTCTTCAACCAACGATTTCGATTCTGTTTTGCTCTTTTCTTTCGCTAAGTTTTCATACATCGAAAGAAGCGATTTTTTCTGTCTTTCAAATTCTGATTGAGTAAAACCAAAATCTTTAACTTGATTGTTAACTTCAACTAATTTGGTAAGCGATTCTTTTATTTTGTTTTCTTTCGCTGCCGCTTCACAAGTATAAGCATCTTTGTTTCTACCCATAAATTCGCTGTACTCCGACCCAGCACCAACAAAAGGAGCATCGGCCTTATGCGATATTTCATCTAACCGATTATTTATCATTCCATTGAATAAGGATGTCATCAATAAACTGCGATAATCATTAACCGTTTTTTGAGTTTTATGAGGCAACTTATAATACATTTGAACAATGCTATAAGGGAATTCTTTGTCGCTTACCACACTAACAAGTGGTTCTTTATTGTCTGGAATTTCAAAATCAACATGTGGGCGTTCGTTTGCAGGATTTACCGAACGTTCAAAATATTTTTTCACCAGATGTTCCAATGTATCAGGATTTGCATCGCCAACTACCGATACAGCCATTAAATTGGGACGATACCAGTCTTTGTAAAATTGTTTAACCGTGTCGTAAGGAAACGATTCAAGATTTTCTTTTGTTCCAATAGGCATACGATCGGCATAACGCGAACCTTTTAAAAGTACTGGCCAATATTGTTTACACATTCTGTCGTGAGCACCAAGTCCTAAACGCCATTCCGAGATAACAACACCACGTTCTTTGTCTATTTCTTTATTGTCGAAAAGTACATTTTGCGACCATTCGTGTAAAACCATCAATGCAGTATCAACCAATCCTGGACGATCGGATGGAACCGAAAGCATATAAACCGTTTCGTCAAAACTTGTGTAAGCATTTAGTTCTGCACCAAATTCAATTCCCATTTTCTCAAGGAAGTTCACTAATTCGGCTTTCGGGAATGCTTTTGTTCCATTAAAACACATGTGTTCGGTGAAATGTGCCAATCCAACTTGCGTATTATTTTCTTGAATCGAACCAGCATTAACAGCCAATCGAAGTTCAATACGTTTTTCGGGTTGTTTATTTTGCTTGATATAATAGGTCAAACCATTTTTTAAACTTCCTTTTTTAATTGAAGGATCAACAGGAATGGGAGCGGTTAAATCAATATTTTGAGCTAATAATGAACTTGTCATTAAAAGGAGAAGCGAGGATAAAATGCCGAATCTTTTCATTTTTGCATGTAATTATGATTAATCAACGCAAATGTAACGAAGTATTTTGCATTCTACTATTTTTCAATTCTTCATTTTTTGAAAAATATGTACATTGCAGAAATTTTATTGCTTTAGACATCAGTTTATAGCAATTGAGAATAATAATGAAGAAATGAAAATTAATCTTATTGCAATTTCGAAAACCGACCAAAAGTATATGCAGGAAGGAATGCAGGAATACTTGAAACGCCTTACTCGTTACATTTCTTTTGAATTGATTGAAATTCCCGATCTTAAAAATGCTAAAAACCTATCGAACGACGAACAAAAAAAACGTGAGGGTGAATTGATATTAGCCAAGATAGAAAAAGGGAGTGAGGTTATTTTATTGGACGACAAAGGTAAAGATTATACTTCAATGCAGTTTTCGAAACTATTGCAAGATAAAATGAACAGTGGAATTAAAACTCTGTCGTTTGTAATTGGTGGACCTTATGGTTTTTCAGATGATGTATATGCGGCAGCTACTTCAAAATTTTCGCTTTCACGAATGACCTTTTCACATCAAATGGTTCGTCTCATTTTCCTCGAACAGCTTTATCGTGGATTTACTATTTTGAAGAATGAACCATATCATCATGAATAAATGATTTGCTAATATTCATTTGAAGCAGGAAAAACATCAATTCAATTACTTATAAATACAGTCCAAATCATTTTGTAAATGCATATTTTCTATTCTAAATAGAATTCCCTTATATTAAAAAAACAACACTATAAAAATAATTCAAAAAAAACATCCTCTTCACATACTAAATAAAATACAATTGCTGTTTTAATACATAGAATCTGTCACCCGGGTATTTTCTAAACATCTCGACAGCATTTCAGAAATGCTGGTTTTACGTTTCAACACTATTTTAGTCATCAACATATTTTCACTATTTTGAGCTTTACGCGAAAGCCATTATGGGAATGTATTGCTGTTGCCTGAAAACCCGGGTACATTCACATTGCAGAATTCAAATCACTTCGGTAGACTATTGTATAAAATGCATTAACAACTCTACCGAAGAATCTGCAAAAGCCGTTGACACTTTTCAAACAATTTAAAACAGAAACGTTATGACACTCAATAATCAATTTAATGGTTCGAACGCTCGTTTGTTGTCATTCGACGACATAGTGTTCGAGAATCGTAATAAAGAATACGGTTCGTATGATATCCGCCGACGCTATATGGTAAGTTTATTATATGCGTCAATCTTCTCGATCTCAGTAATAACAATTACTGTAGTATGTCCAATGATTTATTATAAATACTTTCCTGATGTGCAAACGGTGACAATTTCTTATGACGGGCAAAATATCATTGATAGAATTGACACAAAGATTGATCCCGTAATTCCACCTCCCGAGGTAAAGGCACCAGTAGCTCCGCAAATAACATTTGCACCACCAGTTGTTGTAGAAAAACCCGATGAAAATGCTCTGTCAATGTCAACTTCGTCAGAAGTTATTGACATCTCAACTTCAGCGACAGAACCAACATCAATAGTGGAGCCAATTACAACAAAAAAAACTGATGAAATTCCACAAACAGTTGAAACCATTGCCGGTCCCGAAGAACCAGCTATGTTCAAAGGAGGCGATTTAAACACTTTTCATAAATGGGTACAAGAACAATTAGTATATCCTACCGAAGCATCCGAAATTAATATTCAAGGACGAGTATTGGTTCAATTTACCGTTGGTCCAAAGGGAATGATCGATGACATTAAGGTTGTTCGAAGTGTTGATCCATTACTCGACAATGAAGTAGTTCGAGTATTAAAACAATCGCCATTGTGGAGCGAACCTCGTCAAAGTGGACGAGCAGTGAAACAACAATTCTTTATGCCCGTATTTTTCCAATTGAGATAATACGGTTGCAATACAATTTCCCATTCTATCTTGGTCAAAATAGAAGTTAATAATCTCAATAAAAGAAATTAAACTTCATTTGGCATCACAAAAAAAAAAGGAAGCTGTCTAAATATTTTCGACAGCTTCCTTTTATAATTTTAAACCCGAGATTTCAAGGTTTATTTATGTTGTATAAACCTTACTTCTTCAAATGTGTTCCTTCGGTTCCATTAAGAATAGATGAGTATTTTGCCTTATCTTTTAGTATTGAAATAGCTTGTTTTACATCTTTACTGTGACCAACATTAAAACGAATACGACCTTTTAAGTAATAATAACGTGAAGCTATTTCAGAACCAATAATTTGTTTAATTTGGTCTTTATATTTTGTAAAATCGTTTCGTTTTTCGTTAGCAATTTTCTTCTTCAAAGCATCAATTTCATCTTTCATTGAAGCTAAATAATTCTCTTTATTTGCTTCATCTTCAAGAGCTTTAACTTGTTTGTCGGTTGCCGTTTTAAATTCAAATTGACGAGATTTTGCAAAAGCGACAAATTCAGTATAATCCACATCCGATAAAGAGAATGTTTCAACACTGTCAATTGTTTTATGATTCGATTGAAATTTTGTCACATAATCGAAAATCACATTTTTCTCCATTAAGCCTTCGACAATTGAAGCATATTCTTCATCTTTAACTTCAATATCGGGCAATATACCTCCCCCATCAAAAACACTGCGACCATGTTTAGTTTTAAACTCAGTACGGAGTGAATCGGGCATTTTACCAACACTACCATCTGCATTACGATGAGAATAATCTAAAGCCTGAATACAGCGACCACTCGGAATATAATATTTTGCAGTAGTAACTTTAAGTTTTGTGTTATAGGTTAAGTCGCACGTTGTTTGAACAAGTCCCTTTCCATACGTACGTTCACCAATAATAACAGCTCTATCTAAATCCTGCAACGAACCCGATACAATTTCCGAAGCCGATGCTGATCCATTACTAACTAAAATTGCAATTGCGATTGAAGTATCTATTGGTTGTTCGTTCGTTGAATAAATAGCATTATTTATAGTGTATTTTCCACGAGTACTTACTATTTCTTTTCCTTTTGGAACAAATAAATTGCAAATTTTAATGGACTCCATTAACAATCCACCTGGATTATCGCGAAGATCAAAAATAACAGATTTAGCACCTTTATTTTTTAATGCGACTAAAGCCTTTTTAACCTCTTCGCCAGAATTTTCGGTGAAGCTTGAAAGTGTCATATAGCCGATTTCTTTATCAATCATACTATAATAAGGAACACTTTCTATTTTAATTTGTTCACGAGTAACTTTCTTTTCTACAATTTGATTAGTACTAGGTTTTCTAAGTCTTAATACAATTGTAGTTCCCGATTGACCTTTTAATAATTCACTTATTTGATCGGTAGTTTTTCCTTCAACATTCTTTCCATCAACAGCAACAATAATATCTCCTGGAACAATTCCAGCTTTTTGAGCGGGGAAATTTTCGTACACATCTGTAATTATCATGCTTCCATTATAATCTTTAATTGATGCCCCTAGCCCACCATATTCGCCAGTAGTCATAAATTTAAAATCTTCCATTCGCGATTCTGGAATATAAACGGTATACGGATCTAAGGATTTCAGCATTTCATCAATACTGGTTTGAATCATTTTACCAGCATCAATTTTATCAACATAAAGCGTATTCAGATTTTTAAAGAGGTTATAGTAGATATCAAGATTTTTAGTCATCTCAAAATCTTTATTATCATCGTAACCCGAAAATAAAACAGTTATACACGCAAGCATAACAATACTTGACGAAACTGTAATCCAACGCTTAGCTTTTTTTGGTAATTGAAATTTCATATTCCTATAATATTATGGTACTGGGTCGTGACCATGTCCGCCCCAAGGATGACATTTTAACATTCGAACAATAAGCAAATAAACACCTTTGAAAATTCCGTGTTTTGTAATTGCTTCAATTCCATATTGCGAGCAAGTTGGTTCAAACCTACACGAATTTGGAAGCCATGGAGAAATTATCAACTGATAGATTTTAATCAACAGTATCAGAACCATTTTCAATGGCCAGAGAATTACTTGAATTATTCTGTTTCCATTTTTTAAGTTCATGCTCCAATTTTGATAGCGAATGTATTACATTTTCCTCAATTTCGCGATATTCTTTAATCTCTTTTCGCGTGTAAATGAAAATAAAATTAACCGAAATCTCTAATTCCGAAAGGGTTTTATATAAGCTTGCTTTATGTAATCGGTATGCTTCACGAGTTCTGCGTTTCAGTACATTTCGATGAACGGCGCGTTTAAAAAAACGTTTTGAAACACTAAAAGCAACATGTGCGGTTTTCTTATCATCGCAATTTGCAATCCAAACAATTCTGTAGTTATTGGAATAGATAGCTTTTCCTAAATCGAACAATTCGTTAAATGTGCTTTTTAAACACAAGTGTTCACTTTTCGGAAAAGCAAAAGGATGAGGCATCGGATGGTAAAAAAAGAAAGGGGAATTACTTCCCCTTTTTAGCTGAATCTTTATTTATCTTTTTGATATATTGTTCAAGTGCCATTATCATGGAAGGAGCTTCGGGCATTGGAGCCTGAATGTCGAGCCTTAAACCAGCTTCTTCAACTGCTTTAGCTGTAGCCGATCCAAATGAAGCAATAACAAGTCCGTTTTGTTCAAAATCAGGGAAATTTGATTTTAAAGAAGTAATTCCTTGTGGACTAAAGAAAACCATTACATCGTAATCGTTCGTTTTAATATCTGAAACATTACTATTAACCGTTTTGTATAAAACAGCTTTAGAATATGCTACAGCATGAACATCAAGCTTATCGCAAAGCTCTTGATTCATTGTATCAGATACTGGAATAAAATATTTTTCTTCTTTATGTTTAAGAATAATATCTAACAAATCGTCCATTTTACCTTCGCTATGGAAAATTTTGCGTTTTCGATAAACGATATATTTTTGAAGATAAAATGCTGTCGATTCTGAGTTACAGAAATACTTCATCGTTTCAGGAATCGTTATTCTGATTTCTTTCACTAATCGAAAGAAATGATCGATAGCAATTTTGCTGGTAAACACTATTCCTGAATGATCAAGAATATTAACCTTCTGCATCCGGAAGTCTTTTGAAAGAATAGGTTCAACCTGAATGAATTGACGAAATTCTACTTCAACGTTGTTCTTCTTCGCCAAGTCATAGTAAGGTGACTTATCCGACTCCGGTTTTGGCTGAGATACTAGTATTTTTTTTATCTTCATAACAGTAAGTGAGCTAAATTATCCAACTCCTTCGGTCCCATATCGGGCTTTCCACCTTTATAACGTCACTATTCTAAGTAATAACGCTAATGGTAGAATTTCCAAAGTGCAAAGATACAATAAAATATAGAATATTGATACACTTTGTCGATAACTTACAAAAAAGCCCCGTAATAATTTAAAAATGAAGATTATAATATATACGAAAAATCCTGTTTGAATTAAGTGAACTTCATCTACTAAATAAGCATTAAGAAACGGAATGCTTATCGTTATTGGCAACAAGATAATTCCAGTAGTAATATTAAATAATTTTAAGTTGTGTAAATACTCATCTACAACCTTTCTTTGTTGAAAAACAAATCCCAATATCTTAATTGATGCAATTTTAATAAAATAGACCAGTGTTATAAATAAGGATATTGCTAAAAATGAAATAAAACCATGCGCATAGGAAATATATAAACCATAGAAATTCATGGCCATGTACACAAAAAGCCCTGTAGTAACAAAATAGAAAAACAATAGAGACTGAATAATTGGAGATGTAGACTCATTTTTTTCTTTCATTAATCGAGCCGACATTCGCGGATAAAATACTGAGGCGACGGTTTGATTAATAAACGTTAAATGCCTATATCGTGTTATTATAAAATAGACAACGAGTGCCAACATTGGCCAAAACATCCAATCTCGCTCAGCCCAGTTTGTTTTAATGTTATTATTAGTATCAATTTTAACATATTCATTTTTATAAAAATATGTTTTATCAACTGGTTGAACGCGTTTCCCAAAAGCAACATTTACACGAAATCCATTAGCAAGATTAAAACTATCAAGCTTTTGTATTTCCATTGGAATACCTAATGACTTAAACGCGATAATTGTGTCTTTTTGAAAATAATCAGTTGGCACTTGAAACTGAACAGCAGCAATTGTATCAACAACTGAATCTTTTTGAACCAAACTTGCGGTATCTTTTACAAGGGTTGAATCAACAAGTACTTGAGGAGCTACAGTAACAGTATCAATATCTTGTTTTATATCAACAACCAACATGACTTGCTCGAAATGACGAATCAAGGGTGTTTTATAAACAAAAAGCTTTGGGACATTTTGTTCTACAGGTAAAAACGGAGAATATTCGTAATGGAATGTAAATTTCTTATGCCAATATTTCTCTCTATATGCAGCAATACTATCATTCGCAGCTGTAGCACTATCAATAACCGATAGACTATCAGACGAATCTTGATTTAAAGATGCATTTATAAGAGAATCGTGCTGTGGCATTATTCCAACTAATTATTGAGTTTTTGCAAATGTACTTCGTTAATTATAATTTGAAAAACTTTCAATCAACTAGTTTTTCTATTTCTTTCAACAGATTATCACTAGCAATTTCACTTGTTTTTGTGAGTAAAATTTAGTATATTTGTAATAGCTTGGGTTAGATTCCCAATTCTTCATTTAAAAAACTTAAAAATCATAAAAATATGGAAACAGTAGAAAAAGAAAAGTGCATTCTTGTACCTACCGATTTTTCGGAAGCGTGCGACAATGCGTTGAATCATGCAATTGAACTTGCTAAATACCTCAATAGCAAAGTTTATGTATTGCATGTAGTAGACGATTTATCTAAAAATCATTTCGCTAAAGAAGCCTTAGAAATGGGCATTGCAATTAGTAATGTTAACGATTCACTTAAAGCATCGACCGAAAAACTAAAGGATTATGTTGAAACGAAAAAGAATGAGAATATTATTCCTTTATTAAAAGAAGGCGATCTTTTTAGTTCAATAAAAGAAGTTGCTGCAGAAACAAATGCTGGAATGATTTTACTTGGAACTCATGGAAAACATGGATTTCAAAAAATTGTAGGAAGTTACGCTTTAAAAGTAATCGACAAAACTCGTCTGCCTGTAGTCATAGTTCAAAAACGTGGTTTTGGTAATGGCTATAAAGATGTGGTATTCACTGTAACACTTTCTGATGAAGACCGTCAAAAAGTTGAATATGCAATACAATTATCAGAATTATTCAATTCGAGCATACACATATTCCCACAATCGACAGAAAATCCTCAATCGAAAGCTAAACTTGATGTAATCGTTGAACAAATCACTGCTCAATTTGATAAACATAAAGTTAAATACACTTTAGCAGATGCTAACGAATATGGCGAAGTTTGGGATAGACAAGTTTTAAATTATAGTTCTTCAATCAATGCTGATTTGATTTTAATTATTTCAAACCCAGACAAACACATGATGTTTTTCGATGCAAAAGAAGAAAACATTATGTTCAATGCTGCACAAATCCCAGTAATGTGTGTTAACTACAGAAACACAAAACTTACTGCATTTTGGGGAGCATACGATCCTGGCAGAAAAAATGTATATTAATAATTTCATAAACACTTAAACTAAAAAAATGCCAATAGTACTATATGTATCAATAGGAATCGGAGTTCTTCTTTTGCTTTCTTGTTTTATAACGGTAAATCAAGGAACCGTTGCTGTTATTACCATTTTTGGAAAATATCGCAGAATTATGGGACCTGGACTTAACTTTAAAATTCCAGTTATTGAGAATGTCTACAAAAGAATATCAATTCAAAACCGTTCGGTTGAACTTGAATTTCAAGCTGTAACGCAAGATCAGGCTAATGTTTATTTCAAAGCAATGTTATTATATGCCGTTGTAAATCAATCGGAAGAAATGATTAAAAATGTTGCTTTTAAATTTGTTGACGACAAAAATCTTATGCAAGCTCTTATTCGCACGATAGAGGGAACAATAAGAAGTTTTGTAGCAACAAAAAAACAAGCTGAGATTCTTGGTTTACGTACCGAAATTATTCTTGAAGTAAAAGAACATTTAGATGGAACACTTGAAAGCTGGGGTTACCATATGATTGATATTCAATTGAACGATATTACGTTTGATGAAGAAATCATAAAATCGATGTCGAAAGTTGTTGCTTCAAATAACTTGAAAGCTGCTGCCGAGAATGAAGGTCAAGCTCTATTGATTACCAAAACTAAAGCTGCAGAAGCAGAAGGTAATGCAATAAAAATTTCAGCTTCGGCCGAAAAAGAAGCAGCAATGATGCGTGGTCAAGGTGTGGCTTTGTTCCGCGAAGAAGTTGCAAAAGGTATGGCTGCAGCTGCAAAGGAAATAACCGATGCTAATATGGATGCATCGTTCCTTTTATTCTCGATGTGGACAGAATCGATAAAGCATTTTGCTGAAACAGGAAAAGGAAATGTTATTTTCCTTGATGGTTCGCCCGAAGGAATGCAAAAGACAATGCAACAAATGATGGCAACAAGTATGCTAAAAGAAAAGAAATAGTTTTATCACAAAAAGCCTTAATAATGAGTCCGATATTCAAAAAAATATCGGACTTTTTTATTGTTAAATGATTTAAGTGTATGATAATTCACAAAAACCTTAATGCATTTATCTATTGGGTTTTGAATTTAAAAATTAAATAGTATTTTTGTAGGCTTTTTGTCAAAATCAAATTAAAAAATTGTAAGCGTATGAAGCAACCCGAAGAGTGTACATGCATAGAAGATGTTCGCCATGGTATTGACACCATTGACAGACAAATAGTTTCGCTATTAGGAAAACGTGCATTGTATGTTAACGAGGTTGTAAAATACAAAAAACCTGACAAAGAAAGCATAATTGCAGCTAAACGAAAAGAGGAAGTAATAAGCGTTCGCAGAGAATGGGCTTTGGAACATGGACTCGATCCTGATGTTATTGAGTCGATTTATCGCAAGCTTATCGATTACTTCATTAGCACCGAATTGAAATTATTAGATATAGAATAAAAGATATAACACGTAAAACAAAAATTCATGTATAGAAAAGAAATCAAAGTACTCGACTGTACCATTCGCGATGGTGGTTTAATGAATAAGTGGCAATTTAGCAAAGAAATGGTGAAAGCTGTTTATGACGGATGTGTTGCTGCTGGAGTTGATTATATGGAAATTGGCTACAAAAGTAGCGAAAACCAATTTTCAAGAAATGAATATGGTGCATGGAAATTTTGTGACGAAAACGAAATTCGCGAAATAGTTGGTGAAAACAAAACAAACACAAAAATATCGGTTTTAGCTGACATAGGAAGAATTGACTATGATGATATTGCTCCAAAATCGGAAAGTGTTGTTGATATGGTTCGTGTAGCTTGCTACGATCACCAAATTGACAAAGCAATTCATTTAGCTGAACATTGCATGGACAAAGGTTATGAAACAACTATCAACTTGATGGCTGTTTCTACAACTATCGAACATTCGTTGGAAGAAGTTTTGAGTGATGTTGCTAAATGTCGTGTACCAACATTCTACCTTGTAGATAGCTTTGGAAGCATGTACAGCGAACAAATTCAATATTTCATGAATAAATATAAAGCTGCTTTACCAAACAAAACGATTGGTATTCATGCTCACAATAACATGCAATTAGCGTTTGCTAACACAATTGAATCGATAATTCAAGGAGCAAACATGATTGACTGTACAATGATGGGATTAGGACGTGGTGCAGGTAACTGCCCTACTGAGCTTTTATTAGCATTCTTAAAAAACCCAAAATTCAATCTTCGTCCAGTATTCGAAGTTCTTGAAAAACATTTATTACCACTTCAAAACGATATTCGTTGGGGATATTTTTTACCATACATGATTTCGGGTATGATGAATGAACATCCTAAAAACGGATTGAAACTTGTTGACTCAGAAGAAAGAAATCAAGTTGTAAAATTCTTCGATTCAGTAATGGATGGTAAAGTTTTAGAATAATCAACATCTCTCAATAATAAAACGCCCAAACTTCTTTTAAGATTTTTGGGCGTTTTTGTTTGTAATGAATTATTTGAAAGCATCTTTAAAAAAAATAATCATAAAATGAAATTCATGTTTTTTTGCTACTTTTGTTTAAGTGTTTCACAAATCGCAATTTCGTATGAACTCACAACTGGGAAAATATTGAAGATAAAATTCTAGTGAGATAATTTTGTTAATTTATAGAAAACAATCAGACATGAAAAACACTATGCAATATATTGTTGATAGTTCGGGTGTAAAAACATCTGTTATTGTTCCATATGATAAATGGGAGAAAATAAATGAAGATTATCATAAGTTGCAAAACAAGTTGAAGGTTTTTTTATCGATACAGAATGGATTAGGTGAAATTAAAGCTGCAAAAAGACAAGGAATTAAATTACAAACTCTTTCTGATTTTCTAAATGAAAGTAATTGTTAGAGTTTCAAAAAGCTTTAAAAGACAAGCGAAACCATTATTGAAAAAATTCTTGTCTTTAAGTAACGATTTGACTCAACTCGAAAAAGAATTAATAGAAAATCCTCATATAGGAACTCCAATAGGACACAATTCATACAAAATAAGACTAGCCGTAAAGAGTAAAGGAAAAGGTAAACGTGGTGGATTTAGAGTTATTAGTCATGTCGAAACAGAACTTATTGGAATAATTGAAAATGATGGAGATGATATTGTTGTTAATTTAATTTCAATATACGATAAGAGTGAAATAGCTTCAATATCAGACAAAGAACTTCGTGATTTAATTACTGGATTACATACCGAATGAAGAAAATAATGTTTATAATGATTATTCTCTTTCAGTATTTCCTTATCAACACACATAACATATCGATTCCCTAAATATTTCAATTCCTTTTTTATACTTTTGCAATAAATCAAAAGGCATTGGCAAAACGAATTCTTTATATAGTTCCGCACAGAATGGACAGAAGTCCAGGCCAAAGGTTTCGTTGCGAGCAATATATTTCGTTTTTGAAAGAAGAGGGCTTTGAAGTTACTTATTCAAACCTACTGAGCAAGAAGGACGACAAGTTATTCTACAGTCGAGGGAAAATCTTGCAAAAGCTTTTGATTTTCGTAAAAAGCATTTTCATCAGAACATACGATTTGTTGCGGGCTAATCGCTACGATATTATTTTTATTTATCGCGAAGCCATAATGGTTGGGAGCACATTGTACGAAAGACTTTTCTCGTTAACGAAAGCTAAAATCATTTTCGATTTCGACGATTCTATTTGGCTAAATGACACTTCGGATGGAAATCAAAGTCTGGCTTGGTTAAAAAAGCCGTCGAAAACTGCAAATATCTGCCGAATGGCCGATTGTGTTATTGTTGGAAACGAATATCTTGCAAAATATGCTCGCCAATACGGCAAAAGAGTTGAAATTATTCCTACAACCATCGACACATCGTACCACAAAAACACACATTCATTTACCGAAAAAGATATTGTTTGCATCGGTTGGACGGGAACTGCTACTACGCTGAAACATTTTGAGAGTATGCTACCCGCTTTAGTTGCCATTAAGCAAAAATATGCCAACAAAGTTTGTTTCAGAATGATTGTAAACTGCCAATACAGAAACGAAGCATTAGATTTAACAGCATCAGCTTGGAAATTGGATAGCGAAATAAGCGATTTGCTTTCAATAGATATTGGAATTATGCCTTTGCCAAACGATGATTGGTCGCAAGGCAAATGTGGTTTCAAAGGTTTACAATATATGTCGCTGGGTATTCCAACAATTATGTCGCCCTATGGAGTGAACAACGAAATCATCGAAAATGGGATAAATGGTTTCTTGGCTACAACAAACGATGAATGGATAGAGAAGCTTTCGTTCCTTATTGAAAATGCTTCGGAAAGATATCTATTGGGTCAAAATGGACGTAAAACGATTATTGAACGATATAGCATCGATTCGCAAAAGGGAAAATATCTTGGGATATTTACATCTTTGCTTTAATATTATGAAAAAACAAATCATAAGATCGTTTCTCTTTTCAGTAATCACTATTATTGCACATTCTCAATTGTTAGCGAATAATTCTATTAATGATATTTCGCCACAAAAAGACACAACAACTCAACCAATTTATGTATTAGCAGAAGTTCAAGCAAAATTTAATAATGGAACATTAAAGGATTTTCAAAATTATGTTTATTCCAATTTGCAATATGATGATTCGCTAGTAAAAATCCCCAAATACAAACCTGCACGAAAAGATAAAGGATACGAAACATCTGTGGATACAACAAAAATAATTTCATACATACAATTTACTGTAGACAATACTGGAAAAATAGTTAATGTGCGAATTAGTAGAAGTTGTGGTGTTATAAAACTTGACATGGAAGTTATTCGAATCATTAAAAATAGTCCACAATGGATTCCTGCTAAACAAAACGGAACTAATGTTGCACAATTGTTTACTATACCAATAACATTTAGAAAAACAAAATAATTTTCCAACCTTCCTGATTTTTGCTTGTCACTATAGAAATTATTTATTTCATATAGTATGCAGATAAAAAATACACTTTCGTACATAATTTTAGGAACATTAGGATTAATAAGTTGTACTACTCCTCGGACGGTAACTGTTACGGGGAAAGTTACTCCACGAAATCAAGGGACTATTGGTTGGAATGCCGCGTTGTATGTTCCTACAGCCACTCCAAAATATATTTATAAAGGTGCCGAAAGTGCTATTGCCGACTATGCCAACAAAGACACGGTGATAATTGATAAAGTTGTGATAAACTCAAACAAAATGCTGTATGCTTACAGTCTCGATCCTTTAAAATACACAAATGAGATTTATGGTCGATTCGGGGTTTACGATCATGTTGATGTTGGATATAAATATGTGTATGGAACTCATGTTTTTGATACTCGTTACCAATTCTTGGGGTCAACAAATACGCATGATAAGCCATCGGACGAAAAATTTTATGGAAGTATTGGGATTCAATATTCACAAAACAAATACGAACTATTGAGTAAATACAAAATCAATTATCTGCAAGATATGATGGGATATAAATTCTCGCGAAAAGATATACTTATTCCTCTTGCATTTAGCCGTTCGTTTGGGAAAGAAGAGAAATATGGTGCTATATCGTTTGGTGCTGTATATGGACACACTTTTGTTAAGTATAGTTATTTGCCAATTAAAACGGTTAAGAATGCCGAAACAAAAGAAGATTTTAAAGGATTACATGCAAAACAACATTACTCGTCGTATGGAATGTTTGTGACGGTTAAAGGTGGCTATCGTTTTATTTATGCTGTAGTATCGCTGGCTACGTATAGACAAAACTATGGCGATTACATCTTAGTTAACGAACAAAAGTTCAATATGAAGGGTTGGACAATTATTCCATCATTTGGATTACAATGTTACTTTGGAAAGGGAATATTGGGGAAAGGGTAAATGTTGATGATGTTGCAAAAAACCTACGAGGTTTTGAAAACCTCGTAGGTTTGACGTTGTGTTAAACAAATTAGATTTTTAATGAGGCGTAGCATGCTACGCCTCTACGAGAGATTTTCTAAACTATTTAGTTAATATAAAAATATTGAATCTATAATTTAACTTGTGAGATGGAAAACCCCCGAGGTTTTGAAAACCTCGGGGGTTTGTACGATCTATTTGTAACTAAACACTAAGTTCGGTTCTTCCAAAAGAACAAATCTTTTTGTGCTAGTTTATCTTCTTTCTTTGTTGCAACAAATACGGGCTTCATTGTATAAGGATCGAGGCCTGTGTAAAACATTACCGACGACAATGTCATGGGAGTTGGGGTAAAATCTTGCACTTGTTCGGGCTGTAGATTCATGGTTTTCATTTCGGTAGACAGTTGACGCATGTTTTCCATGGTACAGCCTGGGTGACTCGAAATAAAATAAGGAACCAATTGCTGACGAAGCTTGTTGGCATTGTTTATTCGAGTAAAATCGTCGTAAAACTTCTTGAATAATATGATTGATGGTTTACGCATGAGGCGTAATACAAGATCGTTGGTGTGTTCGGGAGCTACTTTCAATCGTCCCGATACATGATATTTAATTAAATCGTTTTTGTAGCGACGGCTTGCTTCGCTATCGTCGGCAAATAAATCGTAGCGAATGCCACTGCCTATGGTTGCCTTCTTTATGTAAGGTAATTCGCGAACACGGCGATACAAATCGTTCAATTCGGAATGGTCGGTATTTAAGTTTGGACATATTGCAGGCCATGCACACGATGGACGTTTACATTTTTCGCATTGTGCTAAATCTTTGCCTTGCATTTTATACATATTAGCCGATGGTCCGCCAAGATCGGAAATATTGCCTTTAAAATCGGGCATCATCGAAACCTTATCGAGTTCTTTGATAATAGAACCAGTACTTCGACTTGTAATAAATTTGCCTTGATGTGCCGAAATGGTACAGAAACTACATCCGCCAAAACATCCACGATGTATGTTTACCGAATGTTTTATCATATCGTATGCTGGAATGGCTTCTTTCTTAAAATAACGAGGATGTGGCAATCGGGTAAATGGCAAACTGTAAACGGCATCGAGCTTGTCGGTTGTCATATATTTATAGGGAGGATTCACCACCACAAAACCTTCTGCGGTAGGTTCAACAATTCGTTTCGAAACCATTTTGTTCGACTCTTCTTCGATCGTTTTAAAGGTCGATGCAAATGTTTTTTTATCGGCAAGACATTTATCGTAACTCGAAACAATAATTTCGTCGGTGTTTTCTATCTTTTTGTAGTCTTTATCCTTAGCAATGAAAGCCGTTTGAGGAATTGTTTGCAACGATGCAATATTTGCACCATCATTAAGGGCAGTTGCTATTTCAACAATAGCTTTTTCGCCCATTCCATAAACAAGAATGTCGGCCTTTGAATCAACAAGGATGGGTTGTTTGAGTGTATCGCTCCAATAATCGTAATGAGTGAAGCGTCGTAACGATGCTTCGATTCCTCCAATGACTACGGGCGTATCGGGGAATAGAGATTTTAATATCGACGAATAAACGGTGGTTGCATAATCGGGACGGAAGCCAGCTTTGTCGCCAGCACTGTAAGCATCGTCGGAGCGGAGGCGTTTGTTGGCCGTGTAATGGTTTATCATCGAGTCCATATTGCCAGAACTAACACCAAAGAACAAACGTGGAACGCCCATTTTCTTAAAATCGCGTAAATCGTCCTGCCAATTGGGTTGCGGAACAACACCAACTTTTAAGCCCATGCCTTCCAAAACACGTGCAATAACTGCTATGCCAAACGAAGGATGATCGACATAGGCATCGCCAGTAAATAAAATAACATCGAGCTGCTGCCAACCTAACTGTTCTGCTTCCTTTTTAGCCGTTGGAAGCCAAGGCGATTTTCTTGCTTGAATCATTTGATAATATGTGATTTCGGCAAAGTTAAGGATTTTAGGCGATATAAAAATTTGATGGTGAGAAATAGAATTTTTGCTAGATGAAAGGAAACCCCAACCCCTTGAAAAGGGGCTTTAACTGCATTGAGATGATTATTCTTTAATTAATATGAAATTATGCAACCTGTTGCGAAATTATGGAGAGTGAAAATGAAATTTAGCTAGCATGACATGAAATAATGTAACTATTCACAAAATTATGTGAGTTGAAAATGAAATATAACAAGCATTACATAAAATAATGTAAACTTTTGCAAAATTATGGAAGCAGAAAGAGAAATATAACTAGAATTACATAAAATATAGGTAGCATTACATGAAATTATGCGATTATTTACAAAATAATGTAACGTGAAAATGAAATATAGGTAGGATGACATGAATTATTGTAACTATTCACAAAATTATGGCATGTGGAAATAAAATATAGCTAGCATGACATGAAATAATGTAAACTTTCACAAAATTATGGAAGTTGAAAGAGAAATATAGCTAGCATTACATAAAATATAGGTAGGATGACATAAAATTATGCAATTATTTACAAAATAATGTAACGTGAAAATGAAATATAGGTAAGATGACATGAATTATTGTAACTATTCCTTCGCTACCGCAAGTGTTACGAAGTACACTTGTGGTTAATTCTAAATATTCAACATTAGAAATAGAGTTTTTGGAAAAGTTTTTAACTTTTCATCTATGTATTTGCATTTCTACAATATTCTAATAAAATAAGAAAGGTAACTGAAGCAAAGTTATAAACTTTGCAGGATGAATATTGCTATGTATGTTATTTGTTAATATAACCACAAGTGTACTTCGTAACACTTGCGGGAGCGGAAGCAAACGACTTCATTACTTAGTAAAAAACAATTTTTCATCTATATTTCTTCTTTTTAAACGAATTAACATCGTATTCTGCAGATAATCTGAATAATGAACAGGAGAAAGTGTATATTGAATCATTTGTTCAATTTCATTTACTCGTTGATTTCTTTGCTCATAAGTGACATATAAGTGGGGTATGTTAAAATGATGCATTATATATTGTAATTTTAAGGCAGACATTTCATTAGAATCTAAATTAATAATGTTTTTGATTATATATTCAAATCGATCAACTGAAATATTATATGGCTTCATAAAGTTTAAACTATCAAAGACTTCATAAAGCCTACGCATGTTTTCCTTATTATTGCAATTACTATCTAAATATTTTTTTAGTTCTTTTTCTTTCTTGTCTACATAGTTGTATTTATCAAGACTCCCGTAGTATTTATAAAACATTTCTTTAAATGAAATGACCTTTTTATTAATTGTATCTAAACAATAAACATTACAACCATCTGTATAAGACAAAACATCTAATTCAAAACTATCATTTGGGAAATTATTAAATATGATAAAAAATGGTTTCTTATCTTTCCACTCAACAATATAGGGATTATTATGCGAGGCATAATAATCCCTATCATGATATTGAATACGATTAAAATCACATTTAATGATAGAATCGAAAGGATTTGATACTATACCATATTCAGGGAACAAATTGTCATCATGCAACTTTTGTGTGTATGCATTGTCTACAAACTTTTGAGAATACATGTTTATTTGATAAAGAATAAAAATGAAAAGTACCAATTTGTTTTTCATAACTTTATTATTTTATTAGTTCCAAGCTACTGCAAGAGTATAAAAATAATCTTGCGTTTATCTAATTTACAGAAGATATTCTTATTTTAAAATCCTTCAACTAGCTCAGCAAAACGAAGGCAAAACCGACTGTCACCCTGAGCTTGTCGAAGGGTTTCTAAAAAGCCTTTTATCAACACAATTAAGCCTTTTGAAAAAAGCTTAAGAATACATTCCATCGAACATACACCAAATAGGTTCCTTTTTTAGCTTGACCAGTAAGTAAGAACTTGGCAAGAAAAATAAAAGAAGCTCCAAACTTAATAAAGTACTCGAGTGCTTTGCGTGCTTTCACAAAAAACGATTCGTTTTGTAAGCGAACACGTTCCGATGAGCCAATTGAGAAGATAATTTTATCGAGGAATTTTTCTTCAAGACGGAAAGCATCAATAATATGATGCACCACCGCATCGGGAACATATAAAACCTTTTTATTGAATTTCTTTATTTGTAAGAAGATGTATTTATCGTCGTTTCGCCAGATGATATCGGGATTGAACATTCCTATTTCATCAAAAATATGTTTGCGAAATGCCATATTGCAACCAGCAGGATATTTATTGGTATACACTTTTACTTTATCGCCATGGTCGATTTTTGCAACCAAACCATACAAGTAAGGCGATAACCATTCGGGCTCTTTATTGTCGGGGAATAATGGAAGTATTTTGCCTCCCATTGCATCAACATCAGGATTATTGTCGAAATGTTTAATGATGTTTGCCGCAAACTCGGGTTCAGCCAAAGCATCGTCGTCGATAAATACAATTGAGTCGCCTTTAGCCGTTACAATTCCGCAATTGCGAGCATTCGACAAACCTGGTTTCTTTTCTATTACATATTGATATTGGAGGTCGCCTCGGTTTTGCTCAAATTCACGACAAATTGCATCGGTATTGTCCGATGAATTATTATTTACAATAACCAGTTCAAAAAGTTTTTTATCGCAGGTTTGTTCCTCAATTTTTTGAATGACTTGACGGATATATTTATCGCGATTGTAAGCACAAATGACAATAGAAAGTTTCATTTCGTTGTTGTTTTTATTTTAAAGATATTTTTTAACATCCTCTTCGGATATTGGTGAACTGCCAAGGATAATTAATCGCTCGACTACATTACGTAATTCGCGAATATTTCCCGTCCATTTATTTTGTTTTAAAGCATCAAGTGCTTCGGGTGTAATTTCGTGTTTGGGTATTCCCATTTCCATACAAATTTCGGCAAGGAAATGTTCGGTTAATATTGGAATATCGTCGGCACGTTCATTGAGCGAAGGTACTTTTACCAAAATAACACTTAAGCGATGATATAAATCTTCGCGGAAACGACCAGCGGCAATTTCTTCTTTCATGTCTTTGTTGGTTGCAGCAATAACACGCACGTTAACTGGAATATCGCCATCGCCACCAACACGCGAAATTTTATGTTCTTGCAAAGCTCTTAAAACTTTTGCTTGTGCCGATAGACTCATATCGCCAACTTCGTCGAGAAAGATTGTGCCGTTTTCGGCTTGTTCAAATTTTCCTTTGCGTTGTTTAATTGCCGAAGTAAAAGCTCCTTTTTCGTGTCCAAAAAGTTCACTTTCGATAAGTTCCGATGGAATTGCTGCACAGTTTACTTCAACAAAAGGCCCCGTAACTCTAGCACTTTGATCGTGAATGGCACGTGCAACAAGTTCCTTTCCTGTACCATTTCCACCAGTTATTAAAACACGAGCATCGGTAGCCGAAACTTTTGTTATTATCTCGCGAATGTCGGCCAATGGTGCACTTTCGCCAATCATTTGGTAACGACTTTCTATCTTTTGTTTCAACGATCGGGTTTCTTGAACCAATACCGTTTTGTCGAGAGCATTTTTGAGTGTTATCAGAACTCTATTTAAATCGAGTGGTTTGCCAATAAAATCGTAAGCTCCCAATTTAATTGCTTCAACGGCAATTTCAATAGTTCCATGTCCCGAAATCATTACAACCGGAACATCAATATGATCGGTTTGGAGTTTTCGTAAAACATCCATTCCATCCATTTCGCCAGGCATTTTGATATCACAAAATACAAGATCGAAACGCGTTGCTTCCATTTTTTCAACACCTTGACTGCCACTTTCGGCAACATCAACGCTGTGATTTTCGAATTCAAGAATCTCTTTTAACGAATTACGAATACTTCGCTCGTCATCGATGATTAATATCTTAGCCATTATTGCGATATTACTTGTAAAAGCTTTTGTTTATCGACAGGAACAACACCTGCATGCTCGCAAACTAAACCACCAGCTATGTTGCTTATTCGAGCTATTTCAGTAGCGTCGAGCCCAGCAATAAGACACATTGTTGCAACACTAATTACAGTATCGCCAGCACCCGAAACATCGGCAACTTCGCGAATATGTGTTGGCACATGATAGAATGAATCGCCATCGGTAATTATCATTCCAAGTTCCGAAAGAGTAACCATTAAATGACGGATATTCATTTCGTGACGGAATGCCGATATATTTTCGTGAATTGCTTCGTAGTCACTTTTTTTAATTTCGACTTTCAAGCCTTCGCACAATTCTTTAAAGTTTGGTTTGAATAAGGTAACTCCTTTATAATCGAGAAAATTTCGTTTTTTAGGATCAACAGAAATAGGAATACTTTTGCGAGTTGCAAACGTTACTACCGACGAAATGATGTTTGGTGAAATAACGCCTTTGTCGTAGTCTTCAAAAATGATAGCATTAATTTTTTGCTCATTAATGATTGTTTCAATTTGCCCTATGATTGTTTGTTCTTGCTTTTCGGAAACGGAGTATGTTATTTCATCGTCTATTCGTAAGCAATGTTGGTTGCCACTAATGACACGTGTTTTAGTGGTTGTTTTTCTTTCTTTATCGCAAATAATACCAATGTTCGACATTTGTTGGTCTTCGAGTAAATCGATAAAGATTCGTCCTTTTTCGTCATCACCAATTATGGAACAAAGAATAGGATTTCCTCCAAGCGATTTTATATTTAAAGCAACATTTGCTGCACCACCAAGGCGGTTTTCGTGTTTTTCGACAGATACAATTGGAACGGGAGCTTCGGGCGAAATGCGTTCAACTTTTCCCCACATATATGAATCGACCATTACATCGCCAATTATTAAAACCGAATATTTTGAAAACGATTCGAATAATTCCTGATATTTTTCCATTTACTCTTATTTTAAATAATAACAAAGGTACAATTTTAAAACAAAAATAAAGAGATGGTTCAAAGATTATGATTTTACATTCACCTCAAAACGAGAATCACACATTCTATTTTCGCATAATTTTTATGTGCATTTGTTAAGTACAGGTCAAACGGGTTATTCAAACAAAAAACAGATGCTCAAACCTTTTTTATTGATATGAATGAAATGGCAAAAGGATCGTATGTTGTTCAAATAGTTGTTGAGGTGAAAAGTTATTCTACGATTGTGGTTAAGGAATAATACCAAATGGATTTAATCGCATAGACATATGCGATTAAATCCATTTGAAACGGCAATTATTCTTCAATTCTTGATCCTAAATAGCCACGCCATTTTTCAATCAACGATTGCATATCTTTAGGTATTTCAGAATCGAATTGCATAAATTCGCCCGTTGTAGGATGAACAAAACCTAATGTTTTAGCATGAAGTGCTTGTCGTGGACAAACAGCAAAGGCATTTTGAACAAACTGTTTATATTTTGTAAATGTGGTGCCACGTAAAATATAATCGCCACCGTATGTGCTGTCGTTAAACAATGGATGTCCAATATGTTTAAAGTGAACACGAATTTGATGTGTACGTCCTGTTTCAAGCTTACACTCGACAACCGACACATAACCAAACTCTTCGATAACCTTATAATGCGTTACAGCCCATTTGCCATGTTCTTCGCTATCGAACACATGCATAAATTTACGATCGTGTAAATTTCGACCTATAAAACCAGTAATCGTTCCTTCTCCTTCGGGAGGTACACCCCAAGCTAGTGCAACATACGTGCGTTGCGATGTTTTATGGAAAAATTGAGAAGCTAAATGTGTTTTTGCATATTCGTTTTTTGCAACAACCAACAAGCCCGAAGTATCTTTATCAATACGATGAACCAAGCCAGGACGAGGATCGTTACCATCAAACATTGGATTATCTTTCATGTGCCATGCCAAAGCATTCACCAAAGTACTGCTATAGTTACCATGACCAGGATGAACAACCATTCCAGCAACTTTATTTATTACCAAAAGATCATTGTCTTCATATACTATATTAATAGGAATATCTTGGGCAATTATTTTAAGTTCTTGCTTAGGATGATCGAGTTCAATGGTTATAACATCGTCGGGTTTAACTTTATAGTTCGATTTTACTGGCTTGCCATTAGCATATAAGTTACCATCGTCGGCAGCTTCCTGAATACGGTTACGCGATATTTTTTCGAGATGATTTGTTAAAAACTTATCGACCCTTAATAGACCTTGACCTTTGTCTGCAACTACTCTGTGATGTTCGTATTTATCCTGAATCGTGGTTGTTTCATCAATTTCATCAAGTATTTCCGAATCGTCAAAATCTTCTTCTAGCATTATCTTTTATTTTTTGCAAAGATATAAAACCCAATGGTAAAGCACCGACTTTAATTTTAATTCTTTAAATTAAGAGAAACCAGCAAGAATAAAATTCTTTTTGATGAAGAAACTATCTCCATATTTTATTACATTTGCTATTAACCAAAAAAGTTATATTTTTGAAGTAAATATTTTTGATGCAAAAAACATTTCTCCATATACTGATTTTTCTCTTTGTCGTTTCAATTTCAACAATTGGAAATGCTCAAACGCAATCGTACTCAAAGAAAGTTGATGTAGGACTTCCTCCTCCCCCTCCATTTAAGAAACCATTAACCCGTATCTTATTTATTTTCGATTTTTCGAATAGTATGTATGGCATGTGGGATAAAGAAAGTAAAATTACCACAGCCCGTAATATCTTTATTCAATTAATTGATAGTTTAGAAAAAGTTCCAAATCTTGAAATGGCTTTACGTTTGTATGGACATCAAAGTGTATTTCCACCTCAAGATTGTAATGACACAAAACTCGAAGTACCTTTTACTCCAGGCAATGCTGGTGCAATACGTCAAAAAATACGTTGGGCTGAGCCTAAAGGAACAACTCCAATTGCAAAGTCATTAGAACAATGTATTAAAGATTTTCCTCAAGACGGCAAAGATGTTAGAAATATAATAATGTTAATTACCGACGGAATCGAATCGTGCGATGGTGATCCTTGTGCGGTATCGGCAATGCTACAACAAAAAGGTATAATGCTAAAACCATTTGTTATTGGTGTCGGTCTTGATGTCGATTTAGCAAAAGCATTTGGTTGTGTTGGACGATTTTTCAATGCAAAAGAAGGAAAACAATTGAAAAATGTACTAAATATTGCAATGGCACAAGCAATAAACTCAACTACAGCTCAAGTTAATATATACGATTCAAACAAGAAACCACTTGAGACAGATGTTACTATGACATTTTACGATCAAGTTTCGGGTTTAATGAAATACAATTATGTTCATACTATAAACAACAAAGGAAATCCTGACACAATTGTACTAGATCCATTGCTTTCATACAGAATGGTAATTCAAACAATTCCTCCTGTTGTAAAAGAAAACATTGAATTGACTCACGGCAAACACAACATTATAGATATTACTGCACCACAAGGCTCTTTAATTCTAAAACGACCAGGTGCTACAAACAACTCAAGTTTACAGTTTTTAGTAAAAACTCAGTCAACTCAAAAAATATTAAATGTTCAAACGGCCGATAGACTAGAAAAATATTTAATTGGGAAATATGATATTGAAGTTTTGACATTACCCCGAATTCAAATAAATGATGTGGTAATATCTCAAAGTCAAACTACGACATTACAAGTTCCACAACCTGGAATGGTAGTTTTGTTAAAAAGTGGACCTGGATACGGTGGCATCTATGTGCAAAACAAGAACAAATGGGATTTTGTTGCAAATCTTGATTATACATCTAGTTTAAGAGAAACCTATAATCTTCAACCAGGCAATTATTATGTAACTTTCCGACCAGTATTAGCAAAAGATGTTCGTTACAGCGTTGATAAAAAATTCACCATCAAATCGGGTGGCATTGAACAGATAAAATTAAACTAGGATACTAAAACACTTTTTCTATGCTTAAAAAAGTACTTTTCATTTCGATGATTGCTTTAGCAACATTTCGAAGTTTTGCCGAAGATATCAGCACCCCACTCACAGCTCAACATTTACAACAGTTCCTAAAATCAACAACCTATGTTGTGATGGACGATAATCAATTAAGTGATTATAATATAAAGGTACAAGATGCTGTAAAAAAATATTGGACAATTACTCCAACGCAGTTTATCACACAAAGTGATTTTCAGAAAAAACGTATGAGCGACAAAAATTCATTTCTCATTCTTTCTGATGTAGTATTTACAGGCGATTTCCTTCAAGCACGATATTCGTTTTTTAGTTTATTGATGGGAGGTAATTATCAAGTAATTGACCGTATGCCAGTTCTAGGAGCTGTGCCAATTAGCTATTCCGAAGCTCCGCAAGAATCATCGATGTACAAATTGGGTGCAATCCTAAAATTTCTTCAAGCTCACATGCTTCGTTTAAAAGCTAATCCCGAATTAGTAAAAGAAGATCTTTACAAATTGTATAATAACGACCAACAAACGATTAAAGACAAAACATTGTGTTTGATTAAAGAAGAAATGTCGAAAGACTTAAATACCGAAGCTAAGATAAAAGCCATTTACCCCGATAAATTCAAATTCGTTACCCGCGAAGAGCTTGAAGAAGCAATCGACAAAAACGAAGAAGGAATCGTATTCTTACACAAAGTAGGACCCGAAGGAACAAAAAAACGTGCTCGTTGCTATATTTTAATTATTGGCACCGATTCGAAACTGTATTATTTCGATTGGCATATGATTAACGACAAAAAGCCAGATAGTATGCTGGAGAATGACTTTGAAAAACTATTGAAGTTTAAGAAATAATATATAAACAAGAAGTAGCGGGCTACGTCTCTACACAACCCAATTAAAAATTCAAAACTAATAATTCAAAATTAAACAGTCATGTCTGACGATAAAAAAATTATCTTCTCGATGGTAAAGGTTACTAAAACCTTCCCACCTCAAAAACAAGTTTTAAAAGACATTTACCTTTCGTTTTTCTATGGAGCTAAAATCGGGATTCTCGGTTTAAATGGTTCGGGTAAATCGACCTTATTGAAAATTATAGCTGGCGTCGAAAAAAACTTCCAAGGCGAAGTGGTCTTTTCTCCATGTTACAGTATTGGTTACCTTGAACAAGAGCCAAAACTCGACGACAATAAAACGGTAAAAGAAGTTGTACAAGAAGCAACTGCCGAACTTGTAAACTTGATGAAAGAATACGATGAAGTAAACCTAAAATTTGCTGAACCAATGAGCGACGATGAGATGAATAAACTCATCGAACGTCAGGGTGAATTGATGGATTTACTCGATCAAAAAGGGGCTTGGGAATTAGACAATAAATTGGAACGTGCTATGGATGCACTTCGTTGTCCTGATGGCGATACTCCTGTTAAAAACCTTTCGGGAGGTGAGCGTCGTCGTGTAGCATTATGCCGTTTATTATTACAAGAACCAGATATCTTATTACTCGATGAGCCAACCAACCACCTTGATGCTGAATCAATTCAATGGTTGGAACTTCATTTACAACAATATAAAGGAACCGTTATTGCAGTAACTCACGACCGTTACTTCTTAGATAATGTTGCTGGTTGGATTCTTGAACTTGACCGTGGTGAAGGTATTCCTTGGAAAGGAAACTACTCATCGTGGTTAGATCAAAAATCGAAACGTTTGAAACAGGAAGAAAAGTCCGAAAGCAAACGTCAAAAAACACTTGAGCATGAGTTGGAATGGACTCGCATGACTCCAAAAGCTCGTCAAGCAAAAGGTAAAGCTCGTTTGCAAGCTTATGAAAAAATGGCAAACGAAGATACCAAAGAAAAAATCGACAAATTGGAACTCTTCATTCCTAACGGACCACGCTTGGGCGATAAAGTTATTAATGCCGAAAACGTAACGAAAGCATTTGGAGAGAAACTATTATTCGACAATCTTGAATTTAATCTTCCACCTGCTGGTATTGTTGGAATCATAGGCCCCAATGGTGCTGGTAAAACAACACTTTTCCGCATGATTATGGGACAAGAAAGCCCAGATGCAGGAACATTTGCTGTGGGTGAAACGGTTAAAGTTGCGTATGTAGATCAAAGCCATGCCGAAATTGACCCAGATAAATCGGTTTATGAAACCATTACTGGAGGCAATGACAATATGATGTTTAATGGCCGTTCGGTTAATTCGCGTGCTTATGTAAGTCGATTCAACTTTGCTGGAGCCGATCAAGAAAAGAAATGTGGAGTTCTTTCGGGTGGTGAACGCAATCGTTTACACTTAGCATTAACATTACGAAGCGAAGCAAATGTGCTTCTTCTCGATGAGCCTACGAATGATATCGACATCAACACCCTTCGTGCGTTAGAAGATGCATTAGAGAATTTTGCAGGATGCGCCGTAGTTATTAGTCACGACCGCTGGTTCTTAGACAGAATCTGTACACATATCTTAGCTTTTGAAGGGAACTCTTCTGTATATTTCTTCGAAGGAGGATATTCCGATTATGAAGAAAACAAAAAACGTCGACTTGGCGATTCAGGACCAACGAGAATTCGCTATAAAAAATTAACGAAATAATATTTTTGCGTACGGGCAACCCTTGTGGTTGCCCTTTTTTATTTAGACATTATTCCCCCACCAACGATTTTTAGTTCCATAATGTCTACTTTCTTGCCAAATTTTAAAACGACCAATTAAGCTCTTTGCCAATCAAAAGCATTATGGTACATTTGTTTAACCAAATCCAATAACTATGAAAAAATCACTACTATTAGCTATCATATTACAATCGAATGTTTTACTATTTGCACAAAAAACAATGAAAGTAGAAGGAAAAATAACAAATACTCCAGCTCAACTTGGCGAAGGAGCTATGTGGGATTATCGAACAAATGAATTGTATTGGATAGACATCGAAGGTAAAAGCCTTCACAAATACAATCCAGAAACGAAATCAGAAAAAACGATGTCATTACCCAAACGTCCTGGCACAGTGGTATTGACAAAAGACAATAATAAATGTATAGTTGCATTGGAAGACAGTATTTGTTTCGTTTCAATAGATAAAAACAATATTACTCCAATTTCAGGACCAGGATTTAATGGAACTCCCGTTAGGTTCAATGACGGAAAATGTGATCCTTTAGGTAATCTTTGGATTGGAACTGTTGATAATAAGGATTATGCCAATCCTATTGCAAAACTCTATCGCTTTGAAGCAAATAAAACATTTACAGTAGAAAAAGAAGGGGTTGTAGTTTCAAACGGAATTGCATGGTCGCCCGATGGTAAAAAAATGTATTATATCGATTCGCCAACACGTACCGTTGTTGCTTATGATATTGACACTAAAACGGGAAATAAATCGAATCCAAGAATTATAATTAAAACTCCCGAAAACCTTGGAACTCCCGATGGTTCAACAATCGATGCAGAAGGAATGCTTTGGGTTGCACAATGGGGTGGAGCATGTGTTACACGTTGGAATCCAGAAACTGGCGAAATGATTGGCAAAGTTGAAGTACCAGCTAAAAATGCGACATCAATTGCCTTTGGAGGTAAAGATCTTGACATTTTATATATTACAACTGCAAAAATAGGAATGTCGCCCGAGGATGAAAAAATATTTACCGAAGCTGGAAATACATTCTTCCTAAAACCAGGAGTTAAAGGAATTAAAGCTTGCATTTTTAATGGGTTAATGAAATAGGATTAATGTGGTAATGGGTTAATTTGCTAATGAGTTAATGAAAATATTTAAAGACGTTGATCGGATTTTCTAATGGTTTGAGTATTTAATTTAGATCTGTTCTATGCATGTGTTATGTTTTATTAATTGACATTATTTGCATTAATTAAGTTCATATTCCCCTCCATTAACCCATTTGCACATTTTCTCATTAAATCATTAGCAAATTAACTCAGTAGCACATTATCATTGTTTTGTAAAATCGTTTAAATTTGCGACTTAAATCAATTTAGATGAATAAAAACCTATTAGTAGTCGCTTTACTCGTTTTACAATCGAATTTTATATTTTCGCAAAGTTCAGAGAAGCAAGCATTGCCAAAACCAACCCTTATCGTTGGCATAGTTGTAGAACAAATGCGTTATGATTATTTAATGCGTTTTTGGGATAAATTTGGTGATGGAGGATTCAAAAAACTTATTGTAGGTGGAACCAGTTGTCGTCAAGCAACGGTCGATTATATGTATCCTCAAACAAATCCAGGCTATGCAACGATTGTTACAGGTGCCAATCCACGTACACATGGAATTATTGCCGACGAATGGTACGACCGCATTAAAAATAAAGTAGTAAATGCTACCAACGACGAAACACAAACTGCTATCTCGGGACTCGACAAAGATGTTAGCGTTTCAGCTTCACGATTAAGTGTTTCGACCATTGGCGATGAACTAAAACTAGCCAATAAATATTCGAAAGTCATTAGTGTTTCATGCAAACCATCGTCGGCAGTAATGCTTGCAGGACATACTGCAGATGGAGCATATTGGCTCGATGAAGGTTCGGGCGAATGGACAACCAGTTCTTATTACAGAACCGATTTGCCACAATGGATAAAAGATTTTAACGCAAAAAAATACGCCGATATTTATATGTCGAAAACATGGTCGCTATCCTTGCCAATTGAAAAATATAGCGATTGCCTTTCCGACAAAAACGATTATGAAATTGGCATTAACACACAAATCACATTCCCTTATGTATTACCAACATTAACCGATTCATATAAAAAGTATAAGTTATTAAAAAATACACCTTACGGAAATTCATTTACCAAAGATTTTGCTATTTACACCATTGCTGGCGAAAACTTAGGACGAGATCAAAACCCCGACCTACTTATGATTTCGTTTTCGGCAACAGAAAATATTGGCTACCGTTTTGGTCCACGTTCACAAGAGTTGGAAGATACCTATTTACGACTCGACAAGGATATAGAATTTCTTATGCAGTTTATTGATAAGGAAGTTGGCAAATACAATACGTTGATATTTCTTACATCAACAAGCGGGACAGCCGACAATACGAAACAACTCCAAGAACAAAAAATACAAGCTGGGCAATTCAAACAAGTTAAAGCCGAACAGATTTTGAAATCGTACTTAAATGCTTCGTACGGCACGGCAGATTGGGTTTCGTATTATGGAAAACAAACATTTTACTTAAATCAAACATTAATCGAGGATAAGAAAATAAATCTTGCAGAAATGCAAAATAAAGCTTCAAACTTTTTGGTGAATCTTACGGGAGTATCGCAGGTATTCACATCGAACATTATGCAAAACACTAATTTTACCGAAGGAGTACAACATCAAATGTATAATAGCTACAATCAAAAACGTTCGGGCGACATTTTCTTAAATCTTGAACCGGGATGGATAGAACAAACAACAACAGAATCTACAGCACATAATTCACCATACAACTACGACACACATATCCCATTAATTTGGTATGGATGGAAAGTCGAGCATCTTTCGCTGTCAAAACCGGTGTCGTTATCCGATATAGCACCAACGCTATCAGCGGTTTTGAAGATATCAGAACCGAATGGTTGCACCGGAAAAGCAATTTCGGAAGTGATGATAAATGAGTAAAAAACCATTTAATCATCAAATATTTAGTTAAAAACAATACTTTTTTAAAAAAATGAATATATTTGCGGTCTTAATGCATATAATGCAAAAAGCAAACAATTCGTTAATAATTAGGAACTTAATAAAATATAATTAAAATGCAAAATAAAGGAGCAATTAGGATTTTTGCTATTCTGTTGGCTTTAGCGAGTTTATATTCGCTTTCATTCTCATTTTTCACCAAAAAAGTAGAGTCGGATGCTGCCGAATTTGCAAAAGGTGATTTAGTTAAACAAAATGCGTATCTCGATTCAATCGGAAGCGAAGTAGTTTACAATTTCGCATGGTTGCGTAAGTTTACTTATGCAGAGTGTAAAGAACGTGAAATAAACTTCGGTCTTGACCTTAAAGGAGGGATGAACGTTACCCTCGAGATCTCAGTTGTTGATCTTTTAAGAGAATTAGCTTCAGATAAAAACGATAGTACAATCCACAGAACTATTGAAAGAGCTAAAAAACTTCAAGAAAACAGTCAATCTGATTTCGTAACATTGTTTGGACAAGCATTTAATGAGTTATATCCAAATCAACGTTTGGCAAATTATTTCTCGAAATTAGAGAATAAAGAAAAAGTAAACTATCAGTCAACAAACGACCAAGTTTTATCATTTTTAAAAGAACAAGCACAAAGTGCAATAGATAATTCATTCAACATTCTTCGTACTCGTATCGACCGTTTTGGTGTAACTCAACCAAACATTCAAAGTTTAGGTGGAGGTCGTGTATTAGTTGAATTACCTGGTGTTAAAGATCCTGAGCGTGTTCGTAAACTTTTACAAGGAACAGCAAAACTAGAGTTCTGGGAAACGTATGATGCTTCTGAAATATGGAGTACGATGGAAGCTGCTAACACAAAAATTAAAGAAATAAAAGCAGAACAAGCTAAAAAAGGAACTGTTGGTGCTGATACAACAAAAGCAATTGCAGGAAAAGATTCAACAGCTGATACAGCTAAAAAAGGTTTAGCTCTTTTACAAAAAATGAATTCAGCTAAAGACACAGCTAAAAAAGATTCATCGAAAGTTACTAAAGGAAAAGCTAATGGAGCAAACGATTATCCTTTATTCTCAATATTGGTTCCTAATACTTCATCGAAAAACACCTTACAAAAAGGACCAGTTGTAGGTATTAGCCACATTAAAGATACTGCTAAAGTTAACAAATACTTATCTGACGAAAGAGTAAAGAAATTGTTCCCAGCAAACATCCATTTCATGTGGACAGTTAAAGCTTTAGACAAAGGTGGAAACTTCCATCAATTAGTCGCAATTAAAGCTCCTCGCGATGGAAAAGCTCCACTTGAAGGAGATGTAATCACAAATGCACGTCCAGAGTCAAGTCAAAATGCAGGTTCAGTAAACGTATCAATGTCAATGAATCAAGAAGGTTCGGCAATTTGGGCACGTTTAACAAAAGAAAATGCAGCATCACATAAATCGATTGCAGTTGTACTTGATGGTTATGTTTATTCATTCCCAAGTGTACAAAACGAAATTACTGGTGGTAATTCACAAATCACAGGAAACTTCACCATTGCTGAGGCAAAGGATTTAGCAAACGTACTTCAATCGGGTAAACTTCCTGCTCCTGCTAAAATTGTTGAAGAAGCAATCGTAGGACCATCATTAGGTCAAGAAGCAGTAGATAGTGGAATGGTATCATTCGTGGTAGCATTTATCTTAGTACTGTTATTCATGATTTTATATTATGCAAAAGCTGGATATGTAGCAAACGTTGCATTAATTGTAAACAACTTCTTTATCTTCGGAGTACTTGCTTCAATGGGAGCTGTACTTACATTACCTGGTATTGCAGGTATCATCATCACCATGGGTATGGACGTTGATGCGAACATCATTATCTACGAACGTATTCGTGAAGAATTAAGAGCTGGAAAAGGAATTAAACTTGCCGTTTCTGATGGTTATAAACATGCGATGACTGCGATCATTGATGGTAAATTCACTACGTTAATCACTGGTATTATTCTTTATATCTTTGGATCTGGACCAATTCAAGGTTTCGCAACAACGTTAGTAATTGGTTTAATTACTTCATTATTTAGCTCTATCTTGATTTCTCGTCTTATTTTCGAAAGAATGCTTGACAAGAACAAAACTATTACTCTTGGTAATAAAATTTCAAATAATATTTTCCAACATGTTGATTGGAAAATCATTGAAAAACGTAAAGCAATGTATATTTTCTCTGCAGTTATCTTAGGTGCAGGTTTAATTTCGATTGCTGTTAGAGGATGGGATTATGGTGTAGATTTTACTGGAGGTAGAACGTATATTGTTCGTTTCCAAAACACAGTTACATCTGAAAAGATCCAAAAAACATTAAAACCAATTTTCGACAATGAAACACCCGATGTTAAAACATATGGTGGAGCAAAAGAGTTCAAAATCACAACCAAATACATGATTGATGATAAAACTCCAAATACAGATAGTATTGTTGAACGTAAACTTTATGATGGATTAAAACCAATTATTGGCAACAATGTAAACTATTCTGAATTTAGCCATAAGTACAAAGTAAGTTCACAAAAAGTTGGACCAACAGTTGCTGATGACATCATTTGGAGTGCAGTACTTGCAGTATTCTTTGCTTTAATAGGTATCTTCATATACATCTTTGTACGCTTTAGAAACTGGATTTATGGACTTGGTGCTGTACTATCATTATTCCACGACGTTCTGTTTGTATTAGGTTGGTATTCATTGTTATGGGCAATAATGCCATTCAATATGGAAATTGACCAAGCATTTATCGCAGCAATACTAACAGTAGTTGGATACTCTATTAACGATACGGTAATTGTATATGACCGTATTCGTGAATACAAAGGTCTTTATCCAAAACGCGATAACTTAACCTTATTCAATGGTTCAATCAACAGTACCTTCGGTCGTACAATTAATACGGTAATGACGGTAATGATTACATTGTTAGTTATATTCCTCTTCGGTGGTGAAACCATCAGAGGATTTATCTTTGCAATGTTAATTGGTGTTGGAGTTGGAACATATTCTTCAATCTTTATTGCATCGGCAATTGTATACGATACAATGGAATGGAAAGATAAAAGAGATGCTAAAAAAGCTATAAAATAAGCGATTTAGAATAACGAAAAAAGGGCTGTTTCTTCATTGGAACAGCCCTTTTTCTTTTAATAACTTTTTGATAAGTTGTACGAATCTTTCAGTATTTTACATCGAAACATTTTTACTTTTGTTTTGCTGATTAAAAGGTTCAGTCCAATAAAATTGAAATACGTACGTTTATTCTGAAAAACTAATGATATGATGCATTCACTCCTATTACAAATTGCTACAACCAATTTACCAACCGCTGCTCCAGCACCAGTAAAAGAAGCCGAAAGTGTTTTCGAAATTGCTATGAAAGGTGGATGGATTCTTGTTCCAATTACTTTTTTATCGATAGTTGCTGTTTATGTTATTATTGACAGATGGGCTGCAATTATTAAAGCGAAAAAAGGTGGAGATTTAGTAAAAACCATTGAACCTTTGATTAAAGAAGGTAAAATTGATATGGCAATCGCAACATGTCAAGCTAGTAATACTCCAGCAGGAAATGTTTTAGTAGCAGGATTGAAAACAATTGGACATCCAGTTAGCGATGTACAAGATGCTATGGAATCGGAAGCAAATCTTCAGCTTGATAGTATAATGAAAGGAATGCAATATTTAACAATCATTGCATCGGTTGCACCTATGTTTGGTTTCTTAGGAACAATTTTTGGGGTAATCAAAATCTTCTATAACATTTCATTAACCGATAATATCAGTATTGGAATTATATCAGGTGGTTTATATCAAAAAATGATTGCATCTGCATCGGGTTTATTTGTTGGTATTGTTGCATTTATTGGCTATCAATTACTAAATGCTAGTATCGATAAAATAACAAACATCATTGAGCGTCAATGCACACAGTTTATTGCTTTACTTCGTAGTAACTCTTAATTGCAGAAACCATGAAACTAAAACGCAAACGTGACTCCGAAACAAGGGTTTATACTGAATCGCTGAGCGATATCATGTTTTTCCTTTTGTTATTTTTCCTAATTATATCTACATTGGTTAATCCTTCGGTGATTCAATTGATGTTGCCAAAAGCATCGGCAAACATCCAAAAAATGAATAAACAAACCATTAATATATCAGTTACAAAGGATTTACAATATTTTCTTAATGATAAACCTATTTTACTCGAAAATATTAAACCTGAAATTGAGAAAATGAATGTCATTTCAGAGAATGCTACAGTTATCATTAGAGCCGATCAATCTATTACTGTCCAACAATTGGTTAATTTACTAGATATAGGCAACCAATTGAAGGTTAAAATGATTCTAGCAACACAAAAATCATAATGTGCTAATGAGTTAATATGCTAATGAGCTAATAAAAAACTCAACAGGAATTAGCACATTAACACATTTTTTAAATTAGCACATTACCCCGGGGGGGCTTAGCTCAGTTGGCTAGAGCGTTTGCATGGCATGCAAAAGGTCAGGGGTTCGATTCCCCTAGTCTCCACAAATATCTAAATCCATTATTCTCAATGAGTTTAATGGATTTATTTTTAACATGTATATATGGTATTACCAATACTTTTTCAAGACGAACATATTGTTGCTATTAATAAACCCCATGGATTATTAGTGCATCGTTCACCTATAGCTGCCGACGCTCAGGAATTTGCATTACAGATACTTCGTGAACAATTACAAAAAACGGTATATCCTGTTCATCGTCTCGATCGTAAAACATCGGGCGTTCTTTTGTTTACATTTTCGAAAGAAACATTAGTTCATGTATCGAATCAATTCATGGATGGATCTGTTAAAAAGAAATATCTGGCTATTTTACGCGGACATGCACCCGAAAGTGGAACGATCGATTATCCGCTTCTTAATGAAAATGAAAAACTGCAAGATGCAATAACTCATTATCGAACACTTGGACAAAGTGAAATTCCTTATGCTTTAGGGAAGTATACTAGCCTTCGCTATTGTTTAGTGCTTGCTGAACCTGAAACGGGCCGTATGCATCAGCTACGACGCCATTTTGCACATATTATGTATCCCATCATTGGCGATCGTCCACATGGTTGCAATAAACAAAATCGCTTTTTTAAAGAAACTTTCAATATGGATTCGATGATGTTGCATGCACAAGAACTCACGTTTTTGCACCCAATAACGGGTAAGCAGATGATTATTTCAGCACCGATTAGTAGTGAGTTTGAGAGGATGTTGGAGGTATTGGTACTTAAATGTTTTTGTAATTAAATAAAAAGGGATGAATCATAAATTAGAATCATCCCTTTTTCATTTAATACATTCAATTTATTCTACAACTACACTTTGGGTCGAAATAACATCTCCATCTTGAATTTTTACATAATAAATCCCTGGTTTTAAAATAGTACAGTCTATTTTTACTGAACCATTTCCAGTTTGAATTATCAATTCCTGACCCAACACATCTAAAACTTTTACTAAAATATCCTGTTGTGATGTAGAAGTTATTGTAACAAAATCACTAGCTGGATTTGGTGATAGACTAACTGATTTCGAATCTTCGCTATTAATTCCAACTAATTCACTTTCGGCCATATTCGACAATGATACACTAAATGGTCCAGAATCGGATTTTGTTTTAAGAGGGAAAACAGAATCGGGTAAATTATATAAAACTCTATATCTTGAACCCAAAACTGGTTTAAAATCGGTAACAGTAAGAATATCTGCATCACCTGATTGTTTTGCTATTAATGTTTCAGTTCCATCGAGATTATAACGTACAACCGTATACGATTTAACATTAAATCCTAAGTAAGAATTCCATTGAATATTAATTCCACCATCGGGTCTATTTAGTGGAGATACATGCATTGTTCTGTGAATAGAAGAATCTTGATTATGACAAGTTTCATCGATAGTAGTTAATTTATAACGATAAGCTTTTAAATCTAAATTGGCAGTACTATCAACAACAATTGCTGGATCGCTGAATTTTAGTTTTTTTACTAAATCCCATCCATCACTTCCATTATCACGATACAATTCATACGATTCTGTTCTCATGTTTTCATGACGATTCCATGCAATAATTACTTTTTTGCCGAATAATGTATCGTATGTAACGACTCCGATTTGTTCTTTGTAAGGAAATAACATCTTAACATTTGTTGTATCACTATTCAAACATCCATTTGATCCAGTTATTGTTACTGTATATATTCCTGCTTTATTTACTGAAATAGATTTAGCAATAGAACCATCGTTCCATTTATATGCATTTGATGTTGGAGCATAAAGATAAAATGAACTTCCTTTACAAATATTTGTATCATTTACTAAAGTAATTGTTGGTAATGATTTAACATCTTTAATATCAATTGAGTCAGAAGAAATACAACCATATAAATCAGTTACTGTTACTGAATATTTTTTAGAGTTAAAAGGATCAATGTTATGACTTGACATGTCTGAACCATCATTCCAAATATATTTACTATAAACTCCTGTTGTTAAAGTAACAACATCACCTTTACATATTTCAGATATTTTATTTTTAAACTTAAATGGTTGTATTACGGTCACTTTAACCGAATCATCGTATTCGAATAAATCTTTGGAAACATGAACTTTGTAGTACTGTGTTTTGGTTGGAGCTACAGTAATCATATTATCGGTAGTTCCGTCACTCCATTTCCACGAATCGAGACCAGCAGTATTAATAGAAAGTTTTACTTTAGCGCTTAAACATATTGTTGTGTCACCCGGTGTAATTCCAAAAATTGAAATATAGTTATGAGCTGTTAAGGTGTCTTTATTAGTTTTCGATTGACAAACTAACGAAACATCATACACACCATTTTTAGCAAAATTGATATTTGGATATAAAGCTTGCGATGTAATTGTTTCACCCGCTCCGGTAATTATCCATTTCCAACTGCGAGCACCTGTCATATTGGGATATAATGTGATATTTGATCCCCGGTTTGCTATAGTACGTTCGGCAAAGAAATCGATTGTTGCGGAACCTTCCCAAACAACATCTTGAGTGTTTTGTTTGATGAAGATAATTTCAACCGAATCGCGTAAACCAGCTTGATTTACAACATAGGCTTTAATGCGTTCCGATCCTACCCAGTTGATATCTACAGGAGTTGCCGATAAGATGTTTTTTGTAATCCGAACATCTAACTTAAACGATGGTGCCGTTTCCCAATACATATTTTCGGGTAGTGTTGCCGCATCTTTCACATATCGATTAAGAGTAACATCGGCAAATTGACCAAAGCTGTTACTATATTGCACCGGAATAGGTTGAATTTGTGGTGCTGTAGCAGTTTGCTGTGCTGAAACAGAAAAGCTGATTTTTTGTATTGATGTAGCACCTTTCGAGTCTTTTGCTATTATTGTAATTGTGTCAATGCCTTTCCATGTCGTCGATTTTGGCGTAATGGTAAGTTGAGCTGATGTAACTGTTACGGTACAAGTTCCCTTGCTTTGTGCCGTTATGGTTAATGCCGAAAGAGCATCACGATCGTCGGTTACATAATCTGCCAAAGCTAAACTAACAGCTTGTGCCGATGTTTGTGAAACAGCAGGAAAATATAATTGCGGAGCTTGGTTTGGAGTACCCGAAACCACCACTTCTAATGCCTTGCTCGTTTTCAATCCATCTGCATCGGTAATAGTAATGGTAACAACTTCGCTTCCTATCCAATCGGTTTCTTTCGATGTAAACGTTATTTTTTTATCAGTTCCAACTATTGCATTTAGGTTTACCGTTCCAGTAACATTCACTTTCAAGTTTTGATTCGTCGTATTATCATCGCTCATAACGCTATTCAAATCGAGCTGCCATGTAGGGTTTTCGAGATAATAAGAAACTGTGGTTGGCGTTGATAAAACAGGAATATTTGAGCTTCGAACAATAACCAAGGTTTTAGCTTGTGTTCCTTGGGCAGGACTGATAAGAATATATGCTTGCCCACTTGCAACAGCAGTAATTGTTCCTTTATCATCAACAGAAGCAACCGTTGGTTTCATTGAACTCCATTGCAAAGTATCGTTCGAGGCATAATAAGGAACTACTGATGCTTTAATTTGAACTGTTTCGCCAACTTTAGCATAGATGGTATCGGAAACGAGTACTTTTTGCACATCAATTTGTCCGCTATTCACTGTTACAAAGGTAACAGCAGGAATATTCCCATCGTCAGCAATTACGATAATGTTGCATGTTCCTGCATTAATAGGAGTTATCGTTCCTGTTTTACTCACTTTTGCAACCGAACTATCGGATGTGTGCCAAGTAACAGTTTGGATAGATGCGTTTGTAGGCAAAATGCGAACATAGTTTTCCAAGCCATTGCCACCAACTGATAAACCAGCACTTTGTTGTACGATAACTGATGTAATAGGAATATAATCTTTTACTTGTATCAAAATGGAATCGGTATATAATCCATCGACCGTTCCTCGAACAATTGTTTCGCCATTTGCTACACAAGTAATCATCCCAACTGAACTTACAGTTGCAATGCCAGTATTCAAACTTTCCCACACAACCTTATTGCTTGCCGAAAGATATTGTGTAGCAATTTTGTTTTGCTTACTCTTAAAAGCTGAAATCGTATCTTTTATTATAAAATTCTCGATTAGTGGCAGTATCTTTTTCGTAAATGTTTTGGAACCTGTACATCCTACAATATCGGTTACAGTTGCCGTAAGTGTAAAGTTGCCAGGCTGTGAAGACGAAAATATTGTAGTCTTTGCTGTGTCGTTGCTTACAATTCCACCAGTAGTAGTCCACTTCATTGTATGATGATTCGAAACATTGATAACCGAAGCCTTTATTGGCAAACTTTCATTTACATATAACTCTTTAATTGTAGGAGCTGAAATACTAACTTCTGGTTTTGAAATAACAACGGTTCGTTTATAAGTATTTGGACATAAACCACCTGCTTCGGTAACTGTTAGCGAAGCGGTGTATGAACCAGGAGTGTCGAAAAACCAAGTAGAATTATTCTTTCCACTATAATCAATTGTATTGTCGCCATTAAAATCCCAGCTATAGGTTGTTCCAGCACTTGCTCCAACGGTTTTATTGGTTATTTGGATAAACCCTTCGGTACATACAACCGAATCGGAAAGAGCAAAGTTAGCTACGGCTCCATAGCAAAAGTCTTGTGTTTGCACCATCGACCAATTGCCATTTGAGTCTTTTGCCCGAATGGATAGTTTATGGGTTCCAATCGATATACTAGAAAGGTTAGCTAAAAAATCAATTTCAACGGCACTTCCGATTAATGATGGAGATATGCTTTGTGCTTTACCAAAACCAGGATCGGTATCAATAAAATATTCGGCTGATACTATTGTAGCCAATGAACTTGATTGAATTGCTTGTTTCAAAAATGGACGACTTTGTATTTCCGACCAACGGCCATAATTATCTTGAGAACGAACATAAAGGATATGAAAACCTGCTGGAATCGAAGACAAATCGGCGATAAATGAAATAGTATTGTTGCTAATATTATTCACGGTAGTCCCTTTCCCAAAACCGGGATCGTTATCGATAAAATATTCGGCTAAGGTAACGGTAGTTATTGCGGTTGAGACAATTGCTTGTTTCAAAAATGGACGACTCATTGTTTGTGACCAGTGTTTTGCAGTATCTTGAACGCGAACATAGAGAATGTGAAATCCAGAGCTTTGTTGCGATAAATCGGCAACGAAAACCGAACTGTCGCCAACGGGCAAAGGAGCAGAAGTTCCCAGTCCATAACCGGGATCACTATCGACAAAATATTCTACTTTAGAATATTGCTGAGAAAAAACAGCACATTGCCAAAAGCATAATGTTAGTAAAAATATTTTCTTCATTATATATATATAAATGTTTTGTAACATAGTAGCAATTAAAGAACTATTAGCCTCGCCCTAAATTCACATCTTACAGAGAGCATAAGGTTGAGACATTTAGTTTTGCGTTTTTACTTTAATTTTTACTGGCAAACCAGTACTTGTACCTGTAATAGGAGCTTGAATAAACCAAATATGAGGAATTGGAGGCAATCCTGAAAGAACATAAGCATCTGCCCCTGCAAAAGGACCGCAATCTAATCCATTATCGGCAGCACCTTTTGCTACGGATGTTTTAGCTAGCATAAACTTTTTATCGGGTATTGAACCACCAATAAATTCAGCATCTATAGTGTCCTGTAGGTTTTTAAAATTATTTGAGACTATATTAAAGGTTGACGTTGACAGTATATCATACTTACAGATATTATTCTGAATCAAAGAATAGTATGCGAATATACTGGATTTAGGATTTTGAGGAATAATAACCATTCCTCCCATAACGATATTGTTTTCTATAATATAATTACTAGAAGTTATCGTTAATTCTATCATACCTAATACTATATTGTTTGAAACAAGTCCATTTGTAATTGTTGCAATATCATATACAGTAGCTCGAATATAATTTTGTTTTATAGTTGGATTAGCAATTGAGAGGTTAATTCCATAGCCTTTTGCAACACTAAAATAAGTTCCGAGCCATATATTACTAATATTATTTCTCTGTAAAGTAATATTATTTGCTCCAATTTGTATATCAGTTATTTTTAACCCTTCTAAAATAGTACCACTTGCAGCTGGATAAATATTTATTCCGCTTACTATATTTGCACCCATTTTACTAAACTGAGTAGAATCATTGTCTGCAAGAAAATAACCTGGACCAATAAGTACTAGTTTTTTTGTAATGTCAATATAACTATTGCTCTCGGAATAATCGATTGAACTACCTTCAATATACAAAGTATCACCTGCAGTGGCGGTGTTAATAGCTAATTGCAAACTGGGAAAATCGGCATTAAAATTTGTATTACTGTTAACTCTCCAAATTTTAGCCTGCACATTACTTGCAAGTATACCAAGGGTTAGGAAAAAGAATAGTTTTGTTTTCATGGTTTTAAATTTAAATATTGTTTATTATTATCTTTCTTAATTATAAATGATATTATTTTATTATAGTACTTAAATCTGTGGCATAGCCAACTTGAATAGTAAAATAGTTTCTTCGAACACTCATATATTCAGTAGCTCGAATAAACACGGAATTTTTTTTGTTTCCACTAGGATGCAAATTAATACTTTGTTCAATTTGAGCCCAATAAGGTGTTTTACTATAGATGTATTTTTTCGCTTTCACTTTCATTTCAGAAAATGAAGTTGAATCTAATGATGTAATTGCCCAAGCACTGTATAAACCAATACTAAAATTAAAATCAAGTCTATCAGACTCAAAAAAACTAAAATTTACTTTTGGATTGAGATATAGAGTTGAAATTGTTTTTGACTTCTCCTCAGCACTATCATTTCCAACTTTTGTTCTTAAAATACCTCCAGCACAGTTTAGTGTAAACAATTTTGAGTCTGTTCTATATGTTGCAAGATTTAAATCGGAACCAAAATTGAGATGTGCATACTTAAATGCATCCAATAAATCGCCTTTTCGATATTCAGCCGTATCAATATTTAAAATTGCTTTTGTCTTTTCAATTCTCATTATTTGTATAAATGGAGTTACTTTATTAAATAGCACAAACTGATGTCGTTTTATCGAACTATTTCTTTCTTTCCATATTTTATCGGCACTATTTTTACTTTTACCTTGATTAAGATGAAAATCGACCCTTGCTTCAGTTTGTAACATACCGTTTGGATTATCTCCCGATAAACTATTGATGTCAGAATATAATCGTAAGTCAAAATTATCGATCAAAGCTGGTTTATTTACTTCCGTTATTTTTGATTTATTGGGAACGATTGTTATAACTGCATCGTTTGTAAGATAATTTCCCGACACAAATACAATTTTCCGATTATAATATAACAATTCCGATAAGTCAATTAAATATAACTCTTCTTTACTTATTTGACATTTAAGAAAATTGACATCTTTTCCCGACAATAACTCAACATCGCTAGCATTTCGAATTGGGATATAACTCCTATTTACAAAATTTCGAGAACTTTTTCCTATTTTAATTCGAGCTATAATCTCTTTTATAACACCATTTTCAAACGATATATCTATAGAATCGATGTCCCCATGAGAAACCCATGTCTTTAACCCATCATTTGCATTATACTTATATATTGCAATGGTATCTTCCCTAACGATTATTCTTCCTATTGTAGATCCTTTATCTGAATTTATATTATTTAAATTTTCGGTTTTTTTATCGACTGCTTTTAATGTGGAATCTTTTACCTCAGCTACGTTACTATTTTTCTTAGTATTCTCTTTATGTCGGGAATTATATTGATTAATCAAATTATTAGCTATTTCTTTTACGACTGAATCCGTAATTAAATGAAAGCTTACATTATGAGTTTTAGACTTTACACCTATCAATACAAATACTAATTCAGTATCTGTTAATAACTTAAATGTATTTGTTATTTCTTTGTCAAAGACTAAACTAAATTGCTTGTTCTTTAATTGCTTTAATTCAAAGGAATAGTCGACTTTTTTATTAGTCACATGATATATACTATCAACCTTTTCCTGACCATAGCAATATACAGATACCATAAACAATAGTAATAGTATTTTTTTCATATTTATTTATTGATTTTTAAGTTTATCCTACTCATTTAATGGCTTTTCGGCATACTCCATTTATTTTAAGTAATCTTTTGTTAAACACTACTTTTCTTATACTCAATCCACCCCATTGCAGTAGCATAGCACACTAGCTCTGCCATTGTTTTTACCTCGAATTTTTCAAACAGATTTTTTCGGTGCGACTCTACGGTGTTAAAAGAAATATTAAGAGTGCTTGCAATATCTTTGGTACTCATTCCTTGAGCCACTAATTGTAAAATGGTACGTTCGCGGTCGGTTGGGAGAGTAGTGTTTTCATCGTCGGGTATAACTGCAAAAACACGATTAACACAAGTCAATAACTGTTTTTCGTTAAAAGGTTTGGTGATGTAATTTGCTGGAGCTAATTGGTTGGTTTTACGAATAGTTTCGATATCGTCGTAAGCCGAAATAAAAATAAAAGGAACAGGGTAAACAGCTGTTATTTCTGCCATTAATTCAATTCCTGTTTTTTCGCAATTGAGGTTAATGTCGCACAGTATCAAATCGAAAAGGGTGGATGCTATTTTTTGTTTTGCTTGTTTATAGTTAGTTGCAATACCAACAACGTTGTAACCATTATGAATGAGAATGTCTTCAATTCCCTTAGCTACAATTATTTCGTCTTCAACTATGAATATTCGTTTTATCATCAGATATAGAAATCAACATATTATTATCTATACAAATAGACTAAATATTAAGTAAATACCTACTCCCTGAAATCAGGCATTTTTAATCAATGCCGTTTAGTTAACAGACTGTGTGAAAATAACTTTTAGACTAGATTATTTGACACTGTTTTTATAATCGTGTTTCAATTACATTTTTAATATATTCGTTTATTGTTTAAATTACACCTCT
>Ga0302286_10000115_pt1 | contig 68945 bp, 82 predicted proteins | sample III_Fen_E2_3_FD_198765 | JGI IMG/M metagenome (GOLD analysis project Ga0302286, IMG submission 198765) | Peat permafrost microbial communities from Stordalen Mire near Abisko, Sweden - III_Fen_E2_3 | ecosystem: Environmental > Terrestrial > Soil > Wetlands > Permafrost | place: Sweden: Abisko...
TACCGCAACTTGTGACAAATATATCTGCGACAAATGTGCTGCAGAAGTTGGAAACGGAATACACTTCTGCAAATCGTGTATGTCAAAGCTAAAAAGGGTATGACCATGATAAATAAATACAATTTAAACGATATTGTTAAAATTGAAAAAGGAAATGAAGTTTACAAAATAGTTGGAATGCACTTAAACACATACAATAACCCCAAAAAGGTATGGTATTCGCTATATCGTTTATCGGATGGATATATATGCAATATTGCCGAAAATATACTTACACCTGTTATTGCTGTTTAGTGCGCAATACAAAAATATTCTACATAAGGAGGTCTCAACATGGGTGGAAAGTATGAAGTACGATATTGTTACAACGATACATTGCAAGTTTATCTATCGGAATATACAAACAGCTGGTTCAAATTTATGATACTGAGGTTCACCAAAAAGGTCATATATTACAAGGTACAAATGTTTTGAGCAAGAGAGATTGGATGGATGAAAGGAACAGAAGAATGCGGAGAGAGAAGAATATGGATGCAAGCTAAAAGAAATCAGCATTAAAGGCTGGATTAAGGTAATATCGGTTGATATTGTACCTTGCTAATCACGAACAATTCAAAAATATTATTCACAATGTACTTGACATACCCAATATATCATGCTATAATAAGTTATAAAGTTAAATAAAGGAGAGATAAATTATGAAAAGAGCAGAGATATATTGGGTAGACTTAGGGGAAACAGTAGGTAGTGAACAGAGGAGATGTAGACCATGCTTAATAATACAAGCCAATTTAGGTAATGCAACCTCGCCTACAGTAACAATTGTTCCAATAACGTCTGCTACCAAGAGTTTCACGATAACTCATGCCCCAGTAGATGGTCTTATTAAACCATCAATAGCATTATGTGAGCAGATAAGAACAGTTGATAAGAAAAGAGTAAAGGGTTATATTGCTACGGTAAGTGATTATACTATGATTAATATATCTGAAACAATAAGGTTGACATTAGGCTTATAATGTGGTATAATGATTACAGAAGTTAAATTTAAGGAGGATTAATAATTGATACTTTATAGTAACGGATGCACAAACTGTGAACGATTGAAAGAGCAACTGGATATATCTAAAATTGAATATCAAGTTTCAAGTGATTACAGAAGGTTGATTGAATTGAATATAAGGTCTGCACCATGCTTAGAATTTGAAGATGGAAGTTTCATGCTCTATGATGAAGCCATGATGTATGCCATAAAGAAAAGGGGATAGACAATGGAAAAGCAATTATTAGATTCTAAAACATTAGTGGAGGATTATTTATTCAATAAAGATTGGAGGACAAAAGAAAATTCAAACGCACCTAGAAGTTTTGGCTCGCTCAATAAATATATAATTGGAGAAGTTAGTAAAAACTATTGGTTGAATGAAGTATACAATAAAGAAATAAAATGTGCATATCTTAATGGTGATTTTCACATCCATGATTTAGGGGCATTAACATTATACTGCGTTGGATATTCATTAGAAAACATACTATTAATGGGGGTACAAGGTATAAGTAATATACCAGTATCAAGTCCACCTAAACATTTCAAAAGTGCTTTATCACAAGTTGTAAATTTGGCAACAGTATACCAAAATGAACAAGCTGGAGCAGTAGCATTCAATTCCGTAGATACGTTATTAGCACCTTTTATACGAGAAGATGATTTGGATAAAATCCAAGTTAAACAAGAATTACAGAATTTTATATTTGCCTTAAATAGCAATTCAAGAATGGGGGCAGAACCAGCATTTACAAATATAACATTAGATATAACTCCTTCACCAGATATGTTGCGTAAAAATATAATCATAGGTGGAGATTATAGATTGGATGTATATGGTGATTTTCAAAAGGAAATGGATTTATTTAATGAATGTTTTGCTGAAATAATGCTAGAAGGAGATAGTAAGGGTCAGCCATTTTCATATCCAGTATTGACTTATAATATAGGAAAGAGATTTGATTGGAATAATCCTAAAAATGATAAAATATTTGAAATGGCTGGTAAGTTTGGATATCCATATTTTTCAAATTTTATAAATTCTGAAATGGATGAATCTGATATAAGAAGTATGTGCTGTAGACTTAGATTAGATTTAACCGAGTTAAGAAGAAGAAATGGTGGATTATTTGGAGCAGGAGATTCAACTGGTTCAATTGGTGTAGTGACTCTAAATATGCCTAGAATAGGTTATATATCATCAAATGAGATTGAATTTTTTAATAAACTAGATATTATATTGAATTTAGCAAAAGATTCATTAGAACTCAAACGAGTATTCTTGCAAAATGAAGTATTGGATGGTGGATTAATTCCAGCTTATTCTCAATATGTTGGAACGATTGATAATCATTTTAGCACTATTGGTATAATTGGGTTTAATGAAATGTGTGAAAACTTTTTAGGAAAAGACATACTATCAATAGAAGGTAAAGAGTTCTCCGTAAAAGTTGGTGAATATATCTTAAATAAAATAAAAGAATTTCAAGTAGAAACTGGTCATCTATATAATTATGAAGCATCACCTAGCGAATCAACTTGTTATAGACTGGCTAAAAAAGATAAAGAGTTATTTCCCGATATAATAACACAAGGTAATTCAGTTCCATACTACACTAATTCTTCTCATATACCAGTATCCAAAGTAACTACTATCAATGATATGATGGCACATCAAGAAGCTTTACAAGTTCAATTTACTGGAGGATGTGTAAATCATATATATTTAGATGGAGCAATATCTGGTGAACAAGCTAAACATATGGTTAAAACTTGTTTAACAAATTATAGAAATCCATATATAAGCCTTTCTCCAGTAAATAGATATTGTCCAGAACATGGTTATATTGAAGAACGAGTTGAAAATTGTCCTAAGTGTGGTATGAAGTTGGATATTATGCAACGCGTAACTGGTTATTTAAGGAAAGTTGAAAATTTCAATGATGGTAAAAAAGAAGAATTTTATGATAGAAAACAATTTAATGGTATAATTGATTTAAAATAAAGATTGACAATGTATAAGTGACATAAATAATAATAGAAGGTGGAGGTATACAACAAATGGTTAGATATAAATATATAGAACATGAACGCAGTGAAGATGCTAATTTTATTGGAGCATTGATAGTAGCATCTGATTGCAAAATAAAATGTAGAGGATGTTTTAACCGTGACATCAAAAAGATGGAAACGAAGAAGGATACTGCACAGAATATCATCAAGGAGGTGCTTTCTAATCCATTCAACGAGGGTATTATACTAGCTGGCTTGGAGTGGTCTAGCACACCTACAGACCTCGTAGAACTGGTCACAGAAGCCGATAAACATGGTCTGAAGATAATGATATACACAGGATTAGATTTGGGTGAGTTTGAAATGAGGATAGGCAAGGCTTGTTGCGATAAGGTTGGAATTAAAGAACTTCCAAAAGATTACAATGATACTTCAATGATGTATGCTTGTATTGGTGGGATGGTTCTTGATAATGCAATCCATAGTGATTATTATATAAAATCTGGAGCATATGTAAAGGAACTGGAAGTAACTGGTAGAGAAGCATTTGGTGTGACATTGGCAACAAGTAATCAGAATGTTATAAAAATTCAGAAAGAGGTGTAGTATGGAGAGGGAGATATGTTTCGCAAAAATGAGAGTGGATGCAATCATTCCTAGTAAGAATCTGGAAAATGCTGGGTATGATGTGTATGCCAACTTTCCAGAGGAATATATAGTTATAGAGCCACATGAAACCAAGATGATACCAACAGGAATTGCTAGTGTCCTTCCAGATAGCCTAGTGTTCGTTCTAAAGGAGCGAGGGTCTACTGGTACTAATGGTATGGGACAGAGGGCAGGAGTCATTGATAGTGGCTATAGAGGTGAATGGTTTGTACCTATCACCAATCACAATGATGTTCCACTGGTAATCTATAAATGTATAGAATTGTTGGACTCAGACTTATTTCCAATAGATACCATATTCTATTCTTATAAGAAAGCAGTCTGCCAAGCAATATTGGTGGATGTTCCAGTTGTAAGAATCAAACAAATTCACAAAGACCAGCTTTCAAATTATGTGTCCGAGCGAGGTTCGGGGTCATGTGGTTCGTCTGGTAAATAATCATAATATGAATAAATGGCGAGCAACTATATGGAGGTTCAAAAATGGGAGATAATAACTATATTGTTTGTAACAATGATTTGTGCAAATATTGGCGAACAGAGGGTAAATGCACATATTGGAAAACAGGAAACTGTGTAGAAATTGAAGTTGAAAATGGTGTATCAATATGCAAATCTTTTGAAGCGGATTAATCGCAATACAAAAATAGTGTGATTGAGAGGGGAGGAATCCTCTCTTTTTTATTTTTAAAAAGGGTTGACATGGTGTAATATTCATGGTAGAATAAGGTATAGTCAAATTAAAGAAGGAGTGAGATACATGAGTGGTCAAGAAATGGTAGTGGTTTGCATAATTAAATTATGGTGGATAATAATTCCATGTATCATAGGTGGAATATTAGTCTACAAAACTGAAAAATAGTTGTTGACAAGTACACTTCAAAGTGGTATACTAAGTATAGAAAGTTAAATAAATCAAACGGAGGTAGTTAAAATGAAAGCATCAATTAGACCAATGATAGAAAACCTAGAGTTATTATTTGTAGTACTTAATGAAGAATACTTTAATGGTGAATTGGAAAAACCAGTTATAACAATCGCACCAGACACTACTAAAGGTGCTTATGGATGGCTGACTAATTGGAGGGCATGGCAAGAAGAAGGTACAGAAGGTTACTATGAAATCAACTTGTGTGCAGAACATACTGCAAGAGGTTACAAAGCATTAGCTGAAACATTATTACACGAACTAGTTCATCTGTACAATCTCCAGAAGGGTATAAAGGACTGTTCAAGAGGTGGCACTTACCATAACAGGAAATTCAAAATCATGGCTGAAACAAAGGGACTCATGGTAGAGCAGAGCCAGAAAAACGGATGGGCATACACACAGTTGAACCCAGAAACCAACAGATTCCTTGACACTGTAACAGGAATAGATTTTGTACTATTCAGAAGCAAAGTTGAAAGTTCATCTTCAACAAAGAAGTCAAGTAGTAGAAAATACGTATGTACACAATGTGGTCAGTCAATCAGAGCCACTAAAGAAATCAAAATACTTTGTGGTGAGTGTTCAACAGAAGATGATTTATGGATGATGATATGCGAAGAAAGTGATGAAGATTAATCACAACATGAAAAAATTGTGACCGATTGAGGGGGGGTATGATTATGAAAAATAGATATGATGGAGTATGTGTATTTTGCTCTTGCAAAGTGCCTAAAAAAGATGGTATATGCTTTGAAAATAAAGAAAAAGGTTGGGTAATATCATGTTTTAAATGTGCTAATGTAGGTGTTAATTTAAACAAAAGATTAGATAAATTACGTTAATCGCAATTCGAGCGAGCAAGGAGATAAGTTTATGGAAACTGTAAAAATTGATTGTAGATGTAAAGATTGTGAACACAGTGAAATTAAAGGTGATGGAGTAGGTAATGACAATATCATAGAATGTGACAGCTACGCATCGAAAAATGAGGAATGGGGAAAATAAAGTTACGAACAATTCAAATAAATTATTCGTAATTTGAAAGGAGAAATCATGGAAAAGAAAAATTGTTGGAACTGTAAACACTATGTGTTTTCAATGATTGTTTTACCTTGTTGTTATTGTAAGGATTGTAATAAATGGGAAAGAAGAAATTATGATGATTCAAAATGTCCATGTTGCCCTAAGTGTGGTTCAGAGGATTATGTTGAAGTAGAGGAAGGTATCAAATGCCCATTCTGTGGTCAGATAGATGATAGGGGTGATAAAGAATGTTCAATGTGTAGAAGGTCATTGGATGATGGTATAGAAGTGGTGTACGGTGATGGCGAAGTATGGGAGGTAGAATAATGAGTATTCTTACAATTGATTATGGTTTAATTCCAATAGTATTAGTAGAGAATAGAAGGGGAATTAGATGTATAGATGGTGTTGAAACCTCAGAAGGGGAGTATTATGATATAATTCAAGTAGCCGATGAATTTTATGCAATGAAGGAGTGTGTGTAATATGGGTAGAAGACCAAAGGAAGACCTAAGTTTTTTTGAAAATGCAAAAGGTGAGATAGAGTATCTAAAGTGTTGTAATGAGTGTCCAGAGGCTTGTAAACAGTCACACAAGGTAGTCAGTATTTGTTGCAGGACATATAATGAAATGAAAAAGAATTTAAGAAAAAAGAAAAAAGATGTTGACAAGATACTACCTCGCATGGTATAATAAGTTCATAAGGTTAAGGAGGTAGCACATGAGCAAGAAAGATATACACATAGGCACAATAAACGGAATAGACTTACTACTGCACAGGAGAGGTAAGGTTGATAGGACAGATGATAATGTCAAGAGAGGGGTGGGAGTACATATTCCCAACAAGTACAAGACCAAGACAAAGCAACGAGAACAGAACGAACTAAGGAGGATGTATTAATGAAAAAGTTTAGAAAAGGTGACAAAGTAAGGTTTATAAATAACGCATCATTCGTACCAAAAGGATACACCGGAACAGCAATGGGTGATGATAGAAAAGATTGTGAGGTATTAGTTGAGGTAGATAACTGGCATGATGGTCATGGTGGACATGAATTTGGAATTGGTGGAGATAGTTGTTGGTACTGCTGGACTGATTCATTGGAACTGGATAGAAAATTCAAGGCTGGAGATATCGTAAAGATAATAAATAATGGTGCTTCTTATACTACCTACAGAGATTGGTATGAAGAATACTTAGCAGATTGTGGTTTTTATGAAGACAATGCATCACCAGAAGATGGCGAGTATGAGGTCATGGTAGTAGCAAGTCATGGTAGTTGGAGTGGAACTCTTTATGGAATAAGAGAAGCCAAAGGAGATTTTTCATCACAAGTTTATATCATAGGTGAGAATGGTTTGGAGTTAGTTTCAGAAATAGTGAAGGAGGAAGTTGAATTGAAATCAGACGAGAATCCAGTATATAAAATGGGAGAATTTGTAAGATGTATCTCCAGAACAAAGGACAATGTCGAGGGTCTTATCCTTGGCGAAGTTTATGAAATGGTCGGAGCAAGTATGTATGACGGTAATTTGATACTCTCAGTAAAAGGAAAAGATGGTAAGTTGTTCCATTCCATAGATAGATTTGAAAGTGTAGATTCAGAAAAGGTTACAGAAGATGATTTCTATATCATGAAGTGTGATATTGCTCCATTGGGTAAGGTTGGATATAAAGAAATGGGAATCTGTGAAATTGCTCCAGATATGGTCAACGAGCCACCACACTACAAGACTGGTGGAATAGAGTGTATCGACTACCTTGAAGCCAAGATGGGTATAGAAGCCTTTGAGGGATTCTGTATAGGTAATACACTCAAGTACCTCTCAAGGCTTGGACAGAAGGGTGACAGGCTTGAAGATATGCTCAAGGCACAGTTCTATCTGAATAAGGCAATTAGTCTTCATACTGCCCCTACAGAGCCTACAGAGGTGGATGGTGCTTGTAATAGACCAATAACCTCCAAGCAGATAGGTTATATAGCAGGACTTACCAAGAAATTAGAAATAGATAGGTATGACCTACCAGAATATATCTCACCATTATACAACTACAAAGAACTATCAGAAGCAGAAGCAAGCATAGTCATAGACAAGCTTATAGCAATTAAAGATTACAAGGAGATTGGGTTATAATGTTCTGGGCAATAGTATTCAATCTAATAATGATAGGCATAACGGGTGGATGGTGGATATTAATAATGCTCATAGCATTGTTTGTAAAATTAATGAGGGGGTAATAAAATGGAAGAATTTGTAAAGTCACTAGTTGAACAGGCAATATTACTAGAGGAAACCCTGATACAAACCATAAAAGTTATGGAAGTATTTGAGGAAATGGTTGAGGGTGCTAGAAATAATCCAGACATGGATATAGACCGACTCTCTGATGAAATTGACATATATCCAATATTCGACAGGATAGCTAAACTTGTAGATAATTTAAGTAGTAGATTATAAAAAACAGTTGACAAAGTTCCTTGCTTATAGTATACTTATATTAGTGGCAAGGGATTGCTACATAACAGAAAAGGATGGTGTTGGGGACGGTAGAAATGTGGATTGATTTAATGGACGAGAATAAGGTGTATATTAAGGAGGAATTTATAATGGAAATTAATGTAGCAGGAGATTGGAGAGAAGTAATAGACATTCACAGCACAGCAATATCATATCGAAAGGTAGTCAAGGGTAGTCCAGATGTATTTATAATCGGCTCATGCTCACCAGATAAAGCCAAACTTAGATTCCAAGACCAGTTTGATGGTTGGGTATACTTCAAACTTGAAAGAGGGTTATAACATGGAAGGGAGAACACTTACAATCATAATGTTCATTATCCTATTGATATTAAATATAATAACAACAATTATGTTTGTACTTTCCAATGCTGGTATAGTAAACATAATAATAGAAGTGGTATCAATTGTAACTTGCATCGCATTATTAATTTCAACAATAAGAGGAGGAAAATAATGGAAAAGAATAGTTGTATGGAGTGTGGAGATACAGTCAGAAAATCATGTGGGTGTGGTAAGTCAGTCATGGGTGTACCACTTTGCAATCAATGTTTCTTCGGTAGCATCAAAGTGAATGACTATCCTTGCAACGATTGTTCTGGAACATTAGCCACAAGTAAATGTCACTTTGCTCCAAAGAATTTGGGAGGTTATTAGATGATTTGGGTTAAATCACAGGAAGGTAATGCAATACACGAATGTTCTGGTGTATTTGTCAATGAATGTTCGCTTAGGGTATTCAGTGGGGAACAGTGGAACACAGTTGGTAGATATGATACTCCAGAGATAGCACAGGATGTTATGAGGATTGTCTGGAGGGCAATACAGAGTGGTGGTAATGCAGTAAACTTACCTATCAATTCGGATGGCTCATACACTGACAAAATAGATGTAACTTCCTTTGAAGGTGGTAAAAGAGAGATAGATGGTTTGAAACATAGTCCCGATGAATATATTATAAATTTTGCGAGGGTGTGAGATAGTGGATACTAATAGATTAAAGGTCATGCTAAATGAGGTATCTGACATAAAAGGTAAACGAAAAGCTATGAATTATTGGTTTAGGTGTGAATGTGAAAAGTTAAAACCAACTACTGTAAATTGGTGGTTGGGAACTTCACCTAAAATACTTGACAGAGTTATTATAGATGTGTATAATGAATATGTAGAGTATTGTCATGTAAAACACAAAAGACCATTCAAAAGGACAAAGTTTGGAATTGAAATGACATCGTTTGGATATGTGTCAAAGGTAAAAACTATAAAAGGTGCAAATTACCGAGTGTATGATAAAGTTACAGATTACAATTAAATTACAGACCAGTTACAAGTTGAATTGAAATCAGTACAATGATTGGTATCACTGGGTTACAACTACTATTATAATTTTAATATATTAAAAAGGTTGTAACCTTCTGTAATTATTGATATGACTGGATGGAGCATATATATTACTATATAATACAACTATTTCTTCTAATAAAAAGTAATATAAAGTAATATATAAATGATATATATAGAGAATAGGAAAGTTGCGTAATCTGTAATTTGAAATTTAAAGAATTAAGCTATTACTTGCTTGCGAGGATTTCAAAAATTACAAAATTACAGAACGATTTTCGACTATTCTAATTTTCGACCAAAACGGTTATAGTATTACTGAAAAGGAGTTGATATAATTGGCAAATAAAGGAATTCATACTTCGCCAGAAACTGCTGGTATACAAAATATGCCACCAAATTATCCAGATACACATAAAGATGATTTAGGAACAATGAAAGGCTTAATGCCTATATGGAACAGAGGATTTCAAAACAGAGAGAATTATAAAGGCCTTTGGACTCCAGAAACTTTGAAAATGGAAATTAATGCCTTTTTTGAATATTGTTTCGATAATGAAGTCAAACCAGCTAAAGTGGGGCTATCACTATGGTTAGGGGTTACGAAACAAACTTTATGGGTTTGGGAAAAAGAATCTACGGATTTCAAATCTGACCTTATAAGATGGGCAACATCATTAATTGAAATGTCTTATGTGGGCAGAGCCGAGAAATACCCAACTGCAAACATATTCTTGCTAAAATCATCTCATGGTCATGTTGAAACTTCCAGATTGGATGTAGTTGCGACAAATGAGCAGATGCAGACTGATGAAGTACAAGACAGAATTGCACAACTTGGACTAGATAAGCCTAAATAATGTAAATTGCACTCAGAAATGGGTGCTTTTTCTATGCCCAGAAATAATAGGGGTAGAGTGGTCAAAATAGGCATTTTTACGATGGGGCTATAGGCTGATTCCCAGACTTGATATTTTGATTTGCTCAACGGAGAGCATAGGGAAATGTGTTCAACGTATACTTTGTTCACTAAGGGGGTAAAGTCGCTTAGAATGGCTCTAAATCGCATAAATAATCATTCTCCGTTAGACCTACTTTCAAACTCTATAGGTTTATGTGAAAGTTTACTTTCAAACTCTATGGGTTTTTACTTTCAAACCCTATATGTCTATGACTGGATGTGCGAATGTTTCGAAAATTGTGAATCTTCTGAATATTGTGAATGTTTTGAATTTTCAGACAATTCAGATTAGTGTGGGTTGTGCGAAATGTTCAAACAATTCAAACAAATAGAACAAATGAAATAATTCAGAATATTGTGAATGTTCGGAATGGTACGAACGTTCGTGTTTTTTCCAATAATTCGAATAGTTCATACAATTCAAACAATATATCGAATTGTGTTGTTGGAGGTAGGTTTTGGATTGGATAACTACCCTGTGGATAACTCTGTGGATAAGTATCATAAATCTGTGGATAAAATATGTTGACATTATATACTATGGATGTTATACTATATTTAGAGGTTAGGAAAACGGTAACCTACTAAATGGTAAAAGGTGGTAATACATTATGAAAAGATTTGAATTAGTACTGAAACAAGGTAACATGGAGGTTTTGGTATCATTTGACAAAATAGACAATGACACGTCCGAGCAGTTCATGTTTTTAAGAGTCGCTAATAAGTCAATAGCTTTACTGGATAAAAAAAGACAGCAGTTGACTTATAAGTTCCAAACAGTAGATACCGTATTCTTCACACTAACAGAAAAGGAGGTGAAATAATATGGAAGAAGAAAAAATCTACTATATTACATGGGTTGATATGTTTGGAGAAATACAAGAATTCGAATATGACGAGCAGGGCAAAGAAGACGTACTAAAATATGCTAAATTGATTATTGAAATAGAAGAAATAGAGTAACAAAAAATAATGGTTCGCTGGTTCATCCATAAAGTCAGTAAATAAAGGGGATAAGATGAAAAATACAATTGTTGGATATGATAGTATCAGCAAAAAGAAAATTGAATTAGAATATGAGGATATCTATTCTGTTAACTGTTGGCACAATGTCTACGGTAATCCACAGTATGGTGTATACATGAAGAATGGAAAAAATTATATATTAGTCGATAACTACTCATTATGCAGAAGTTATGTGAACAACTTACATTATGTATCACGCAAAAAAGATTTATAAAAAAGTGTTGACAGGATGCAAAATTACATGGTATAATTAGTTATAGGGTTTTGGGGGATTTGAGCCCCCGACCCATAGGAGGTAATTACATGAATAATGAATATATTTTAAAATGTGATAGAATTTGTGCCGAAAATTCAATAACTTTAAGTGGTTGTAAAGGTTGTCCGAACTACGCAAACAAAAAAATAAGTTGTAGTGAAATAATGAATTTAGCTAGAAAAATTAAAAGGGGTGTAAAATAATGAAAATATCTAAAGGCAATTCAAAACTTGGCAAAATAGCAAATTTTAACATTACTCCATTGAGAACTTGTTCCCCAGAAGCTTGTAATACATGTGGTAAAAATGGTTGCTATGCTTTGAAGGCTTATAGGCAATATCCAGCAGTTAGGACAGCATGGGACGAAAATACCGAACTAGCAATAAATGACATTCCTACATTATATCAGGATTTAAGAAAATACTTTACTACATTTAAGGGAAAAATATTCCGTATCCATTCAGCAGGTGATTTTGTATCAATTGACTATTTAAAAATGTGGGCTGATATAGCGTTTGAATTTAAAAATATCAACTTTATGGCGTATACAAAACAATTTAAAATATTGCAATATTTTATAGATATCTATGGTCGCAATTACATGACACGTAACTTTAAAATAATACTTTCTTCGTGGACTGGATTAGATATACCTTCAGAACTCTCTTACAAGTTCTCTATTGCATGGTTATGTGAAGACGGACAGAACGCCCCTGTTATGGTATATAATCTTAAAAAGGCTGGTAGAAGTGTTAGGATATGTGGAGGGGATTGCACTGTTTGCAAGTACTGTTATGAACCAACTGGATTAGATGTTATATTCATAAAGCATTAATAACATATACCTAATACTATAAAGGAGGGCATTATATGTTTACTGTGCTGGTGTATATACTCATAATACCGATTGTTATAATAAAGAACTTAGTTAAGTTTAATGGTTAACATGATATAGATAACTACATTACATGATATAATATACTGTATAGTTATACACTAATAATGTATAGTTATACAGTATTATTATGCCCTATTATTGCATACTAATTGTATGTATAGTGTACACAATGCACACTAATCTGACTATTCATAATATTATTAATTATTTTAATTGTTTCGTTTGTACGAATTGTTTGATTTGTTTTAATTGTTTAAACAATGGTGAATTGCGTGAATATTCATACCCCTCCCACTATTCAGAATATTCTGACAATGACTAATCAGTCCCATTACCAACTTCTAAATTTTCTGAACAGTTTTAGTGACCTCAAAAAATTCTCGGAAAATTCTATAACAGTTTTTGCAAGTTACCGACAAGTTAGCAAAGCCAGTTATATCAATGGTTGTAGGGTTATGAATTAGTAGCAAATTAGTAGTTGCAAGTTAAACTACCATTACACCTCCAGTCATTATATTCCATGCCCATTTATGTCCTCGCTCATATGTGATTTCAGTTGAGTGCATTGTGGAGTAAAAGTATTCCCCATCCCAGAAAATTACTTCCTCCTCAAAGAATGTGTTTATGATTTCCATTATTGTGTATGGTGTTTTATTTGGCATTTTTATCTTCCTCCTCCTTAATTGATTCTACTAATTGTGCATATGTGGTTCTAATTTCTATTGGTATCCTATTATCCATTAACATCAATCCTAGAACTCTACATATTGATGCTAATGTTTTTTTATGTTTATCTTCCATTCCCTCACCTCCTAAACATATTATACCATATAGGATAGGTAATGTCAAGAAATATTTTTGGAAATGTAGGTTAAAATGAGGTAAAATCAGTTATAGTAGTTATGAGAAATGACATAGGAAGAAAGAAGGGATTAATATTTTAAAAGATTACGAAATGATAGTGCATAAATTTGGTAGGGATGTTGACCATATAAATCTGTATTCGCTGGGAGATTTGCATATAGGTTCTAGTGAGTTTTCATTGGAACAGTGGTATAAGTGGAAAACCAGAGTTATGGAGGATGAATTTGGATATATAGTAGTTTTAGGTGATTTAATGGACAATGGTTTAAAGAATAGCAAGACTGATTGTTTTGGAGCAACTATGCGACCAAGAGAGCAAAGAGAATGGCTTGTAGAGGAACTTAGACCGTTAAAAGATAAGATATTATGTATAACCAGAGGAAACCATGAAAAAAGGTCGGCTGACTTATCAGATGATTGTCCCATTTATATAGTGGCTTGTATGCTAGGTATAGAGCATTTGTATCGTGAGAATATGTGTTTTGTCAAGGTATCTTTGGGTGACAAGAATAAAGAAAGGCAGTATTCTTATGGAATAGCAGTTGGACATGGCTCGTCAAGAGGTAAGGCTAAAAATTTCAGCTATTCAATTGACAGCATGGATGTATTTTTTACTGGTCATACTCATACTCCAGAGGAAAGTTATCCAGCTAAACTGGTTATGGACTTGAGAAATGAAACTGTAGCACAAGTAGGCTTTATACACATGATAGTGCCAAGTTTCTTGGAATTAGGTGGGTATGCCCTTGCTGGGATGTATATGCCCACAGACTTTAGAAGGATACCATATGTATCGTTGCTTGGAACAAAGAAACAAATAGATGTACACAATTTAGGGGGGATGTAGGATGGATATTAGAAATATAATGATTTTGTTTGATAAAACTAAATTTACAAAAGAGGAAATAGTAGCTGAATTAAAAGCTGAAGGTTATAAGCATAATTTCATATTTGCGAACAAGATAGATTTGGATTATGCGAAAGATTATATGCGAAAGTGTGAAGAAGTGTGGTGCTTCGGTGACTGTGAAGAAATGTTTATGTATATGATGGCAACAGATGAAGGTATGGATATATGGACAATGGGTTAGAATTAACTAAAGTAGAGGAATTGGTGAAGGTGGTAATACCTAATCTTGAAGATGAACTTTCAAGAGAGGGTGTTGCCCCTTCTGACCTTGTAGAATTATATAACCTCTATGTGGAAGTATTGAGAATGGTTGCTCCATATGATTTTGTTTCTTATAACAAATATCTAGAATTGGATGAAGACCATTCGTCACCAACTAAAGCATTTTATCACCACAGGAAAAAGCACCTAGCTGAAATGTTTGAAGCTTTTAATGATATGGAAACTTACGATAAGTATGATGTATTATTAATTTCACTTCCTCCAAGAACTGGTAAGACCACTACTGGTATACGGTTTTTGTCTTGGATTATAGGAAAGTACCCAGAGCATACTGAAATGGCAACTTCCTATTCAGATAGTATAACAACTTCCTTTTATATGGGAGTCATGGAGATAATTCAGAACCCACGATACAATGAGATATTCCCAGATGCTCCACTTGTATCACAGAACGCAAAAAGGGAAGAAATCTGGTTAAAGGTGGCAAAGAGATATCCATCTATAACCTTTGTTCCTATTGGTGGTTCAATGACTGGTAGATGTGAAGCTGGTAAGTATTTGTATTGCGATGACTTGGTGTCTGGTATTGAAGAAGCACTTTCAATTACTAGACTTGATAAATTATGGCAGATGTATACAGTTAACTGTAAACAGAGAAAGAAGGATAAATGCAAGGAAGTACATTTGGCTACAAGATGGTCTGTCCATGATGTAATCACTAAACTTGGAACTGCACATGAGGATAATCCTCGATGCAAGGTTATTAATGTATCGTGTTATGACGAGAACGAGGAAAGCCAATTCGACTTCTTAGGTGGTTTTGGAACTGATTATTACAAGGACTTAGAAACTACAATGGATGAAGCCAGTTTTGGAGCATTGTATAAACAAGAGCCTATAGAACGAGAAGGATTATTGTACCATAAAGAGGACTTGCAGTATTTCTTTGACCTTCCAGAAGAACCAGCCGATTCAATCGTTGCGATATGCGATAGTAAGAACATGGGTAAGGATTTTGTGTCTGCTCCTATTGGATATGTATATGGTGATACTGTATATATTGATGATGTGACTTATAGTAATGCCCTTCCAGATATAACTAGACCAATGGTTGCTAATAAATGGGTAGAGCATAAAGTAGTTCGTGCTGATGTAGAGGTGAACAATGGTGGCAACTACTATGCCGAGGATTTGGATGAACTAATTAAAGCCAAAGGTGGTAGAACCAGTATTAGGACTTTCTTCAGTAGCAATAACAAGCAAGTAAAGATTATAACATATGCTGATTATGTTGTGAAGCATTTCGTGTTCAAGCATCCTAGTAAATATTCACCGAATAGTCAATATTCCCAATTTATGAAAGATATGCTAAAATGGACACAAATGGGTAATAATAAACATGACGATAGTGTTGATAGTATTGCGATGTTGGCACAATTAGTGCAATCATTATCAGATGGACAGATTAAGTTTTTAGACCGTAGAAAATTAGGAATATAGGAGGTAAATAAATGATTCTCAAAGGACGTAGAAAAATAACTAGTGAATTAACTCCAGAAGAACTTCACGATAAGTCTAAGTTGGCTAAATTACTTAATACTAGCCGAGTAATTCACTTACAGAATAAATCTGAGATAGATTATTTGGTTAATTATGGTAAAGGTGACCAGCCTGTTTTATTAAAAACTAAGGTAGTCAGAGATGAAATAAACCATAAGATAGTCATGAATCATGCTCAGATGATAACTAGAAGTGTTAATGGATACTTTCTTGGAACACCAATTCAGTTTATACAAAGTGGATATACGGATAAGAAAGAACAGATAGATATGCTCAATAGGTTTGTACAGTATGAGGACAAGTCCTCGTCTGATAGTGAACTTGGAGTATTTCAAAGTATGACTGGTACTGCATATAGGATAATCTATACCGATGGATTATTTGCAGATGAAGTTCCATTTGAGGAAAGAACTCTTGACCCATCAACTACTTATGTGGTATATCAGAATAATATTGCAGAGAAACCATTATTGGGGGTAACTTATTATACCATAGTTAATGAGGATAATGCAATAGTTGGAATGAAAATATATGCATATACTGATAAGGGTAGATATGAAATAGTAACTGACGATTTAAGTGGACTTGTAAATGAAGATTCAATGATTGACTTTCTTCCATACTCAGTTGGTGGTATTCCAATAATAGAATATCCTAACAATATGTGGAGAATAGGTGACTGGGAATTATGTATTGGACTCATGGATGCCATAAATGATTTACAGTCTGGCAGACTTGATGATATAGACCAAGTTATACAGTCATTGTTAGTATTTATAAATGCTGATGTAGACCAAAATGGATATGACCAGATGCGTGAGAGAGGTATCGTTCTACTGAAGAATACTACTGGAAATCCAAGTTCCGTTCAGACTATGAGTAATGAACTTGACCATACTGGTATGAATTTGTTTTCACAGGAATTAGAATCTATGTTGTATGCCTTGATTGGTATACCAGATAGGAATAACCGTTCTGGTGGAGGTGGAGATACTGGACAGGCAGTTGAACTTAGAGATGGCTGGGCAGATTTGGAAACACTTGCTAGGAATAAGGAACTTGCATTTAAGAAGTCAGAGAAACAGGCTTTGAGAATCATTCTCAATATAGTGAATGGTAAGTTAGGTTTTGACCTTTCTTTATTGGATATTGATATTAAATTCTCAAGAAATAAGAGCAATAACCTTTTGGTTAAAACACAGGGATATACAACTCTGTTGGCTACAAAAACTCTTAGTCCAGAAGATTGCTTGACAATCGTTGATATTGTTTCAGATGTAAATGAGTATATATCAAGAGGTAAAGCTTTTTGGGGAACTGCATTTGCTGGATTAGAACAAGCTACTGTTGCTGTTGATTCTAGTAAAGTAGCATTGGAAACTGCAAAAAATCCTCCAGAACCAGTTGTACAGAAGGAAGTAGTTAAAAAGGAGGTTAGTAAATAATGGCAGAACAGAGAGTAATAGCAATTGATTTAGATAATATATCCACTACACTGACCTCCGATACCCTTATTAGACAGGGTGAGAGTAAAGCTTCAAGGCTTGAAATCACTCTCAATGAGGAATTTACTGGATTTGATTATGTGCTTGTATTCCAAATTAATGATAACATACCTTATTCGGCATCTGTAACACCAAGTGAAGGTATCTTATCATTTGAATTAAGTAATACAGTAACTTTTGATTCTGGATATTTAAAAGTTGAACTTCAAGCATTTAATGTTGATGATGAGATATTAATAAAAACTTGTGTGTTCACATTCAAAATTAAAATGTCGGTAGAAGGAACACCTATTGATATACCTATATCTGATTACACAGCTTATATTCAATTGGTCGAGTATTATATGAATAAAGATATATATGACCCACAGGGTATAGTATCTGACGCATTTGATATGGATAATATGACCGATGGTGTGGATAAAGTGGCAATGTTAGTTAGTGAACGAATAAAATTAAATGAACTATCTACTGGTGGTAATTCGGCATATGCTAATCAAATTGATGCCCCACCTATTGACCCTAATATTATAGATGATGAGTTTGATGGTGATTCTCTTGATGATAAATGGATATGGGTAAACCAAGGACTATCAAGTGTTTTAGTTGATAATAGTATTATTGAATTAACTGCTGAAAATCAAGATAATGGAGTTGATTGTAGGGGTATAATTCAACCAGCACCTGATAGTATAGATTTCACTATTGTGACTAAATTTTTAGGTACTAATCTTTGGAAAGATTATTCCAAAACTGGAATATTAATATCTGAATCTCCAACTGGTAAACAACTTGGTATTTGGCACGCATATGATGGTAGTTGGAAAGGCTTGATGGGTGAATTTTTCGCAACTCCAGCTACAAGAGGTGCTTATACTTATTATGGTACACCAGTTCAAGCACAAGGTGGATATATTAAGACTAGGATATATAAAGTTGGTGAAATATGGTATGTTGATTTCTATTATAGTTTAAATGGATATGTTTGGATAACTTCCAAAATAGGATTGGAAATTGGGTTTACTCCAAATTATGTTGGTTTAGGATGGGACTTTGAAACAGCAGAAGTAGGAAAATCTTACTTTGATTGGTTTAGGGTTACAATTTATAATATTGGGTTATAGTGTAAATGAATAATTAATAAAGGAGATTGATAAATATGGCAATAGTAAAAATATCAATAGATAATTTAGAAAGCAATGTAAAGCATTATGTATGTCTTCCAACAGATGCAGTTTCTACCTTCGCAACGGATATAGGTGATGGGTCAACAATGTCGGTGAGAAATGCAGTATCACTTAAGCAAATTGCTAGACTTAGATTCGATGGAGTTGTTTGGCAGTATATTGAAGAACCAGAAGTTGAAGATTTATTCGATGTTAAAATAGTTGCTGGAAGTGGTACTGGTTTAGACACTTATGCAATTGATTTGGAGAACAAGGCATTTAAGTATATCCAGATAGCAATAGCTGATACGGATTCCAAAACCTTGACAGTAGCTAATGTTCCTACGGAAGCACAGTTTGAACTTAAAGTAGTAACAACTGCAACTGGTACAATGGGTGCATGGATGGCTGGAATAGTATGGGATGCTGGAACTGCTCCTACTCTTACAACTGGTAAAACTATTAGATTGAAATTCTACACAGTAAACGGTGGAACTGCTTGGCATGGTAAAATACTCGGTACTTGGTAGTGAATAGGGAGATTAAATTATCCCTTTCCATTGTAATAAATAATTGTAAATTTAGGAGGTTAATATGAGTGTAAAAGAAGTATTTAGAAATGAAGGAAGTAATATAAAAACATATATGTGTTTGACAACTGATTTATCATCTACTTATCCAACTAATATAGCGTGTGACCCATTAAGTAAAATGATAGTGGTCAATGTTAGTACACATATAACAGATAAGTATTTATTCTTTGATGGTACTAATTGGAATGAAGCATAAAGGAGGTAAATTATGGAAAGACAAGATGATTTTAAAACAATATTAGAGATGCACAATGCTAATATTGGAAGATTAAATAGCAAACAATTGGAAAATATTGTTCGTGAACAGTACAAAGTTTACGGTTGTTTTTGGAACAAAGGCTCAAGCCCAACATTGACAAGAATGCAGGACGCAAGGGGAGCAGTGGCAAACGCAGGAGTTGATGCAGTAAAAGCCTACAACGAATTTGATTTAACGCCGTTGTTTAAAGACTTTACGGAGGTTACTGACAGCTACGGCAATGTGTTTGTAAGAATCCCTAAGATGTATATTAAAAAGGTTGATGCAAGTGGCTACAAATCAAGACAGATAAGCAGAACGCCATTTACAGGAGCATATCTGCCAGAATGCTTTAAAAACCAAGCAACAGGCTTAGAACTTGATTATATTGATGTGGGTAAATATGTAGCCACTACCACGGACGGTACAAAGCTTGAATCAAAAGCTGGCGCATATCCCCTGATAAACAAAAATATAGTACAGTTCAGGGATATGGCAAAAGCTAATAATATTGGCGCGATAAAAGGTTATCAGATAATGGACATCCATGTTATGGATTTATTGCAGACATTGTTTTTGATAGAGTTTGCAACGATAAACAGCCAGAGTATAGTTGCGGGATATACAAATGGCCAATATACGGATACGCACCTGATAACAGTAGCTACTACAAACACGAACACAGCCATAGTGGCAAATGCAACAGCCGCGTTATATGCAGTAGGACAAGTAATATCAGTTGGCTCAACGCAAGGCGGAAATCAGAGATTTTACGGACGAACAATAACGGCAATAGGAGCAAACGATTCAGGCGGCGCAGGAAATGCCGTAATAACTTTTGATGGTGTGGTGGCAAGTTTATCCGTAAATGACAGACTGTATAATACGGGCATGAAAACAGGGTTTAGTTCTGCCATAACCACAAGCGTTGGCAGCCCTACATCAAACTCAGATGGTAAAAAATCATTCGTTTATCATGGCATAGAATCGCTATACGGTGATGTTTGGCAGTTTGTAGATGGTCTTAATATTAACGAGAAGCAAGCGTGGGTTTGCAAAAATGCAGATAACTACGCAAGTAATGTGTTCGCGGCACCTTACGAGCAGTTAGGATATGTCAACGGAAATACTGATGGATATACAACGGCAATGGGTTATGATGCAAATTTACCGTTTTGTGAACTACCAGTGGCAGTCGGCGGCGCATCAACAACTTATTACTCGGATTATTATTATCAGACCACCGGTCAGAAGGTGGCTCGTGTTGGCGGCAGCTGGAGCAATGGCGGTAATGCCGGTTTGTTCTTCTGGAGTCTGTACTACACGTCCTCCTATGCCGGCGTCGACATCTCCTCCCGCCTTCTTAGAAAAGCCCTGTGAGGGGGATAGGGGGTAAAGCCTGTAGTCAAAATACACAAAGCAAGGAAGGTGGTTAGTAACCATGACAAAAGAAATAAGATATGCAACAATACCTGAAACATTTGACGAAACAAAGCACTATATTGAGCAGTTGCCAGCAGTAGATATGGGTGAGTATCTGTGGGTTGATGTTATAGTCAAGAATTTAGATTTAACATCAACACCAGAGTCGGCACCCGTGACAAGCGAGCCATATGTCCCAGAGCCTACAACGGAAGAAAATATAACATTAATGGCTGAACAATTAACTTTAGCACAAACTGCACTTGACTTTATATTGATGGGGGTTGTGTAAATGAGCGGATATTTAGCAATGAGAATAGAATTAGGTAGATTGGATTATGCAGCAGTTGTGGCAAAATACACACAGTTTAAGGCTGAAATAGACGGAATACTTATCAATGACGGATTTCAAAGTTTAATAGTTTAACTCGCAATTGATTAATATTGTTCGTAACATTATTATGGGAGATTGGATTCTCCCTAATTTTTTAATATATTATATCACAATGGAATAATATTGTCAATAGTCGGTTATAGTGTTTATGAAAATAATGTGATGGGGCGAGAGTCATGTCATGGGATTTAATAGGAGGAAGAAAGATGGCAGATGTATTAACACAGGAACAGATTGACAAGTTGGTAGCAGATAAGATAGCAGAAGCAACTAAGGGATTACTTACTGAAGAAGAAGTAACTCGCAGAGTAACTGCTGAAGCTGATAGACGAGTAGAGAGTGGTATCCAGAAAGGTCTGGAAACTAAAAAGCAAATATGGGAGAGAGAGTATGCAGAGAGATTACAACTTAGTGCAGAGGAACTTGCTCAAAAGGAATACTCAGAAAAACTTCAAAGTGTAACAGCAAAGGAGAAAGAGATTCAAAAGAAAGCAAATAAACTCGAAGCAAAAGATATGTTATCCGAAGCATCTATTCCTAAAGCACAATATGAAAAACTACTAGGTATGCTTGTATCAGATGATGATGCTACTACAAAGGCAAATGTTCAAGGCTTTATTGATATGTATAATTCTACAAAAGTTGAATTAGAAACTTCAATAAAAAGCCAGTTCGCTAATATACCACCTCCACATACTGGTGGCAAAGATGATGTAGTAACTCAAGATTCTTTTAGGAAAATGGGATACGCAGACAAGTTAGCTTTTAAACAGGCTAATCCAGAACTTTACAAACAATATATAAAATAAAGGAGATAATACAATATGGGTACAAATTTAAGTTTTCCTTATGATTCAGAGATATTCAACTATGATTGGAAAAATACACCAGATGTAATTCTTACGAGCCTTTTAGATTCTGGTGCTATGGTTAATGATAGTGAAATAGCAAATATGATTTCCAATGGTTCGAATTTCTTCACAGTTCCTTTCTACAATATACTTGGTGGAACAGAGGATGTATACAACGGAGTAAGTAACTTTACTGGTGCTTCACTTACTGGTGGTAGCTATAGTGGTTGCGTATTCGGTAGAATGTCAAAATGGACTGCTAAATCGTTCATCAAAGACTTCAATAGTGGTGCTGACCCAATGGCACAGATAGTATCTGGAGTTGCTGGTTTCTGGCATAAAGCTAGACAGACAAGAGTTATCGCAATTCTTGAAGCAGTATTCGGTATTACTGGAGATGCAGATTGGACTAAGCATAAGATTAATATAGCAACTACTGGTTCAACTACTACTGATTCAAACAGAATGGGAGCAACAACTATCAATGATGCTTGTATATCAGCTTGTGGAGATATGGCTACAGACTTCACACTTGCCATCATGCATTCGAATGTTGCTAATAAACTGGCTAACCATCAGTTGCTTGAGTATAGCAAGTACACAGATGCAATGGGTATCACTAGAAATCTTCCAATAGGACAGATAAATGGTAAGACTGTTGTAATCAATGATAATGTTCCTACTAAATCATCTTCAAGTGATACTGATGAATTTGAGTACACAACTTATGTCCTTGGACTTGGCTCACTCAGATATGCACCAGCACCAGTTGATGTACCTTCCGAAATGGATAGAAACCCAGATACAAATGGTGGACTTGATATGATATACACTAGACTCAGAGAATGTATCCATCCTTATGGCTTCTCATTCAAGGGTGATGTTACAACTGATGTAGGTGTTCCAGATGCCGTTCTTACTGCTAGTGCTTCATACGAAAGAAAACTGCCAGCAAAGGCAATCAAAATGGTTAGAATTGTAACTAACTAGTAGAGGAGATAATGAGTATGTATATTTATCAGAACGGTAAGTTATATGCTCGTAAAGATGATAAGCTAGTCGGAGTGGATTTCTGCTCCGACCAAGCTATTCCTGTTGAGGGAACTGAATGTGAACTTGCAGAAATATATCAAGACTTATCTCTTTATGAGGTATTACGAAAGTTTCAGATTATAAATGGTAAGGATTATAAATTCCCTAGAGAGGTTGAGGTGAAAGCTGATGTCACAATCGAGCCAGTTGTCAAGCCTAAAAGAACTCCTAGGAAATCCATCAGTAAGTGATAGTATACTCCAGTTTTATCTGGATTGTGCTAGAGATATTATATGTGAGTTGAGAAACACAGATATGATTGAACTTAAATATTTAACAATCCAAATTAGAATGGCAGTTGAAATGTACAATAAAAGTGGTGCAGAAGGTCAAACTGCTCATAGTGAAAATGGAATTGCCAGAACCTATGAGAAAGGTGATATATCAGATTCACTTTTATCTAAGATTACTCCAGCAGTTAAAACCCCATTCTCAGAAGTTAGGATTGTTACAGTATGAGAACTTTAGGAATCAATAAAACAAAGTTATGGCTTGTTAGACAATCTGGTGTTACAGATAATTTTGATTCTGATGGATTTAAAACTGGAGAAAAGATAAAAGTTTATAGCACACCGACAATTGTTTATATAAATATTTACCCTTCAAACGGTAAGATTGTAGAACAGATATTTGGTAAAGATTATTCATGTGATATGATGGCAGTAAGCAACGAAGTACACTTGCTAAAAGATGATTTGTTATTCTTGTCATTACCAGTAAGTAATTATGATGAAACTTATGATTATAGATTGGACAAAATAAACAAGAGTATTAATACCACAAATTATGGATTAAGGATGCGAACTTAATGTTTAAGGATATACAAGTAAACATAGATATTAATAATATTGATGTTGGCATTAGAGAATGGAAAGAAGTTCACGCAAAGTTTCAACGAGGTTATGAACTTGGAATAGAGGAATTAGCAATTAGAGTTGAAGGTAAGATTCAAGAGTATTTAGATATGTATGGTCTTGGAGGTAGCGAATTATCAAGTACGGTTCACATATCAGAAGTTGAAGGTGGATTAAGAGTTGAAGTTGGCACAGACTATGCTATGTATGTTGAATATGGAACTGGTATCGTTGGTGAACAATCTCCACATCCCCATCCTTGGGCATATGATATAAACAATCATGGAGAACAAGGATGGCAGTATATTGGAAAAGATGGTAGACTTCATTGGACTATGGGTTCAGAAGCTAAACCTTTCATGTACAATTCATGGTTATGGGCAAAGCGAAGTGCATATAATATCATAATGAAGAACATAAGAAAACAATTCAAGTAGGAGGATACGGTATTGATAATTGATATAACAAATGAAGTTTTGACATACGTTCAAACTAATTACCCAACTATGAATTTATTATCTACCTATCCATCCACAACACCAGTTTTCCCATGCGTGGTAATGGAAGAAATGACTAATAACCAATTAAAGGAAACGGTTGATAGTGATGGTGAACATCATAGTGATGTGATGATTCAAGTTGATATTTTCACTCAAGGAGATAGAAAAATATCAGATGCCAAAGCAATCAGAAAACAGATAGATGATATAATGAGTGGTTATTATAAAATGGGTAGAACTTATTCTGGTATAACTCCAAACTTCTTGGATACAAATATATACCGATATACCTTGAGATATTCATTTATAGTAAGTGAAAATAAAGTTATATATAGGGGGTAAAATAAATGGCGGTTTCAACAGTTACTACCACACTAAATTATAAAGTTTTAGTTGGAGATAGTTATGCTAAGTTGTGCGATATAGTTAGTTATCCAGATTTGGGTTCAGCACCTTCCAAACTTGATACAACTGATTTAGCACAGACTAGTGTAAAAACTAATATTCTTGGACTGCAAGATGCACCAGATTTAACATTTGAGTGTAATTATGATGAAGCAACGTATAACACAATAAATGCTTTGAATAAATCTACTGTATATTTCATACAATTATTGTTTGGAACAGATGGTGCATTTACTTGGACTGGTCAAATAAGAGCATATGTAACTGGTGCTGGTGTTGACGAAGTTCGTAAAATGAGCATAGTCATTGGAACTTATACACCAATTGCATTCGCAGTAAACTAATAGGAGGTAAATTATGGCAATATTAAGTACAGCTAATACTACACTTAATTATTGTGCCACTCAAGGTGGAGTATATACGAAACTTGTTGATATAGTTTCTTATCCAGATATGGGTGCTTCTCCATCTAAGTTAGACACAACTGACCTAAGTGCTACGGTATCTAAGACTAATATTCTTGGACTGCAAGATGCACCAGATTTAACCTTTGAATGTAACTATGATGAAACAGCATATAATACTTTGAAAGGTCTTACTGGTACTTACTGGTTTAACCTATTCTTTGGAACTGCTGGAGCAGATGGTATATTCGAATGGCAAGGAAAAATAAACGTATTTAGTACTGGTGGTGGAGTAGACGAAGTTAGAAAAATGTCTGTAGTTGTATCTAATGCTACACCAATAACTTTCGAATATTCTGCTTAATAAAATAATGTGAAATTGTAGGAGGATGGAATGAATATTAATATTGATGGCAAAGATGTGGAATTAGGATTCTCATATAACTCATTCAAGTATATGCAAGATTTTGACCTAAGTGAATTGGTAGGAATGGAAGGTAAACCTTTCAAGATTATAACAATTACGGAAAGCCTATTAATAGGAGCAGTTAATTGTGACCCTAAAGTTAAGTTTCCAGAAGCCAAAGTTACAGAGTTCCTTGAGGAATATGTAGTTGAAAATTCTATAGCTGACTTGTTAGAGGAATTAATGAAACTGTTGGAGGATTCACATTTTTTCAAGTCACTTCAAAAGACGAACCAGAAAGCACCAATGAGTGTGCCGAAGAAGAAGAAATAATTGCCGACACTTTTGAAGATGAATTAGATAGTATACCCTTCTTGCAAAAGATAGAGGATGAAGTTTTACCTAATGCCTTAATGATAGGGGTTGATTATGATTTGTTTTGGACATTAAATCCTAAATCATTATCCCCATTCGTTAAGGCTTTTTCTTTGAAGCAGAAACATGAAGATGCTTTGGCATGGTCACAGGGTATATATATCAGACTGGCAATTTCAAGTTGTTTAAATAAAGCAAGTAAATATCCAGAAAAGCCAATGATGGCTGATAAGATTAAAGTTGAACCAGAAAAGCCTATGAGTATGGAAGAAATAAAAAGAAGGTTTATGGCTCATGCTAATGATATAAATATAAAATTTAGAAAGGAGGTAACTAATGGCTAAAGATACTATGGGTCTTGGCATACTGATTAGTGGTAATGCAAAAGGTGGAATAAAAGCTATTGATGATACAACTAGTTCTTTTAAAAGACTGGGAACTGCTACTAAGGGTACTGCCGATAGTATGTCTAAATTTTATGATAAAACCAGAAATACAAATAACGCATTAAACAATATAGCAAAAGATGCAAACCGTTCTGCTGAAGGACTTTCAAAAATGGGAAAGGCTATGAACCAGATGGCTGGTGCTACTGGAGTTTATATGCTTGCAAATGCACTTTCAAAAGCAATACAATCCTCTATGGATATGATAGAAACAGTCAATCTGTTTAGTGTATCAATGGGAGATATGGCAGTTGAAGGTCAGCAATTTGTAGTTGCTATGAGTGATGCCTTTGGATTTGACCAGACTAACATACAGAATGCAGTAGGTAACTTTAATCTGTTGGCTAGGTCAATGGGATTCTCAACAGAACAGGCACAAACTTTATCTACTAATACCTATAAACTAGGTAAGGATTTGGCTTCATTAACCAATGTACCTATAAATCAAGTTATGCAAGATTTACGTTCTGGTTTGATAGGTCAGACTGAAACTGTATATAAATATGGTATGGACTTAACAGAAGCAAGTTTGGGAGCAGAAGCAGTTGCACAAGGTATAACTAAGTCAGTAAGGTCAATGTCACAGGGAGAGAAGATGGCATTAAGGTATTCCTTGATGTTGAAACAAAGTACTTTGGCTCAAGGTGACTTTGCACGAACTATTCAATCTCCAGCTAATCAGTTGAAGGTTCTTAGTGAAAGATTTGTTACACTTGGTAGGTCAGTTGGTTCAATGTTCATTCCACTACTTACTTCTATCTTACCATATCTGAATGCGTTTGTCAAGACTCTTACTGGAATATTTAATACGATAGCAACATTCTTCGGTTATGTTCCACCAACAGTAAGTGATATGTCTGGAACATTTAGTGGAGTAGAAGATGGTGCTGATGCAGCAACTGATGCAGTAGATGGTACAACTACGGCAATAAAAGAAATGAAAACTGCTACACTTGGTATAGATGAACTTAATCTCATTCCAGATACTTCGGCTAGTGATAGTGCAAAAAAAGCTGGCTCTGGTGTAGGTGGAGCATCTATATTACCTAATTTTGAAATGCCATCATATGACGATTTAATGAGTTCAGTTAAAAACACTAGTGATGAAATAGCTAAGAGCATGAAAACTGTTTGGGATAATTTTGTTAAGTTATCACAACCGTTGATATTCGCAAATTGGGAGTCACTTAAATATAGTGTTGAGCAACTTGGTAAAGCATTAGGTAATCTAGGTAAAGTATCCCTTGCTGGATTATCATGGTTCTATAAAGAAGTATTAGTTCCAATAGGTGTTTGGTTAATTGAAAAAGGATTGCCAGCATTCGTAAATGTACTCGCTCAATCATTCCAAACTTTAGCAGATGTATTTACTGCACTTGCACCAGAAGGTCAGAAGTTTACTGAGAACATAATAAAACCTTTAGGAGAACTGGCTGGAACATTCATAATAGATACTCTTAACGGAATAACTGGAGCATTAAAAGGTATAAGTGATTGGGCAAAGAATAATAAAACTGATGTAAAAGCTTGTGCTGATATTATTGCTGGATTCTTCACAGTATGGCAAGTTGGTAAGATGGTTGAATTTGTAACCAATGCTGGTGGAGTAGTAGACGCATTGTTGAAGTTTAAAAACGGTTTCATGGAACTAACAATAATAGAAACTATAGCAACTACCATGACAACCATATTTACTGGTGCTTGTTGGTTGCTGGAAACTGCTATAGCAGTATTAACTTCTCCAATAACTTTGACTATATTAGCAATAGCAGGAGTAATCGCAATAGGATATTTGCTTATAAAGAACTGGGATTTAGTTATCCAGACTGCTCAAAATCTAGCAATGGGAACTGCTAATGCATTCCGTAATCTTGGAGATTGGATGCAGAAAAATGTTGGTGATAAATTAACCAAGATGTTTAATGACACTTGGAATAATATATACAACAATATAAGATGGGCAATTAATGGTATAATAGGTTTAATGAATGGTATGATAGATGGTATGGGAGGTTTGATTGAAGGTATATTAGTTGGTATCAATAAAATGATATTAGCTTTCAGTTTAGCAAAATCGGCTCTAGGTATTGCTGGATGGGTATATCCAATATCATTCTCAACATCAATGCCCCATATACCATATCTCGCAAAGGGTGGACAGTTAGATGCTGGACAACAATTTGTAGCAGGGGAATCTGGAGCAGAGATGATTGGTAGTTACAAAGGTAAGACAACCGTTATGCCATTGGAGAATACAGACTTTGTACAAGCTATGCATGATGCAGTTCTTAGTGCAATGACTAAGAGTGGGGCAGAGAATAACCAAGTTATAGAGAATGTAGTAAATCTTGATGGTCAAGTTATATACGCAAATCAGCAGAAGGTTTCAACTCAACGAGGTAAGAACTTTGGAATGGGGGTATTCGCAAGATGATAAGTAATGGTTTTATTAAAGTGAACGGTGTGGTACTCCCATACCCTTCCTATGGTGTTAATATTCAAAGACAACAGTTTGTAGATAGTGCAAGAAATGCTTATGGTCAAGTCATAGCACAGAAGGTTAATCGAAGAATAGTTAAGATAGATGGACTAGAATGGAGTCATTTAACTTCAGCACAATGGCATACTATACTAGTTGAGATAGAGAAGTTTACTGGTACACTTGAGTTTTGGGATTCCTTATCAATGAGTTATATTACACGAACTGTTTATTGGGGTGATGCTAGTGAAGAAATATATAGGATTGACCCATCAACTGGTGAAGTAACTGAATATATAAATTGTAAATGCAACTTAATTGATATGGGATATTAAGGAAGGAGGTAGCTATGTATATTGTTTCAGATGAATATAAAGAACAAATAAGGCAACCTCTTAGAAATTCATCAAGTGTTAAGGTGTTGTTGGATATAGAAAATGCAGATGCAGATGATGATTCAACTATAACAGAGTCAGCACCAGCAAGTCCTATATCAAATGCTTCAGTATTAAATGATGATTATTTTGTAAATGATAGAATTGGTACTATGGAGATAAATAGGTTCATACTTGATGGTGAGTCTAATTTTGGAAAATATGCTGACCAAGAAATATATCAAGGATATATAAGTCAGATTCCAAGTAGTTCATCAAATGTATGGGCAAGTAATCCATATATAACTATAGATTTTTCATATGAACAGATACTAGATGGACTATCGTTTGTATTCGATAACCTATTATATGGTTATCCTACAGATATGAGAATAGAAGTATTCAATGGAGTAACATCAGTATTAGATACTCATGTATATCCAGATAGTTATGAGTGGACATATAACTCTCCTATACCAGCTTGTACTAAGATTATTTTAACTGCACAGGCAACTAGTCTTCGATACTGGAGATTCAGAATAGAAGATATAATATTTGGAATAGTCAAACAATTAGATTCTAGTGTAATAACAACTTGCAATTGGAAACAAGAAGTTGATTTAGTTGATGCTAAACTTCCAACATATGATTTTGATTTTTCATTCTTAGATATTGCTGGTGAATTTAATCCAGATGATGATACTAGTTTGTATCAGTATTTAGGTAGAAGACAAAGGGTTAGATTCTATTTCGGATATGAATTAAATGATGCTACTATAGAATGGGTAAAAGGTAGTGAGTATTTTACAACTGGTGAGGTATCAGTTGATGCTCAGTCCAATATACCAATAGTTTCCATAAAGAGTTCTTCACGATTATATTTCTTAACAGAAGAATATACAGAAGGTAAGTATCTTAATGTATCATGGTCATTAGGTGGATTACTAGAAGACTTAACTACTTTCATGGGTATAAATCCATTGTATAATGATATACTGCATCAGTATTCATATGTAATATCTGACTATACTTATTTTAATGTACAGACAAAACTTCCATTACCCAAACTTCCAATAAATCAGTGCTTACAATTATTGGCTAATGCTAGTATGTGCGTATTGGAAATTGATAGAGATGGTAAAATAGTAATGTTCCCTAGGAAATTAGGAGCAGAAGATTTCGCATTGACTTTTACAGATATGTATAAAGCACCATTGATTAAGAAATATCCTCAACTTCAAGGTGTTGATACTGCAATAAATTTAATATCAAAAGAGAGTTCGCTTAGTACAATATTGACAACTGATGTTACTGGAGCAGTAGCAAGATTTTATGAGTTTTCATATGATGGATATACGGATGTTATTGTAACTTTGACTGGTTTATCCTATGTTGGAACTCCAGAAATATATGATGGTCTTATGAGATGTTATGTAACTGGAACTGGAAGTATCAAAATAGAAGGTAAACAATTAATAACAACTGAACAATTAGTATCATACGAATATCAATTAAGAGGTGAAAGATGTCCTTCTAAAAATGAATTGATATACACTCTAGAACACGCATTAGATTATGCTGAATGGATTTCTGAATATGCATCATGTACCAATCAATATGAAATTGAAAATAGAGGATTTCCAGAATTAGATATGGATAATATAACTTTTGATACAGTTCTTAATACCAATTTATATGGTACTGTATTCTATAATGAAGTAACATATGATGGAACTCTTAAAGGTAAGACTAAAATATTGATGGCTAAAAATTTATTTACAACAATTGTAAATGTTTCTGGTACTTTCGCTTCTGGACAGGAATTAATCCTTCCAATAGGTTATAGTAAGTAGAGGTGATAATTTATGGCATGGGTAGAACCTATAAAAGACAGAACGAAAGCTGATGTCGATTATATAAAATCAATAGTATCAAGGATAAAAGATATAGGGTATAGTGGACTAACAGTTGGAGAAAAAGCTGATTGGGAATCTGCTACCCTCAAGGGTGCATTTAATATGGTAGACTTACAGAGAATTGAAGATGATATAACTTATCTTGCAACTAAACTTTCAAGTTATGGATTTACAGTTCCAATAACTGCTGGAATAACTTGGACTAGGAATTCAATTCCATATATGGATGACCTTGATAGAATAAAGAATAATATAATTTCTATTGTAAATGGATTTTATAATGATGCAAATAATCCAATATTACCTATTACTGGTGTAAGAACTATGGATTATATCATAGCAAATAACATTGAACAAGTGTTATATAATACAAAATTACTATTGGATAGTATGGTTTTGAGTATGAAACCTTGTGGAACATTCAATTGTGGAGCAACTATATTTTTATAAATGGAGGTAATTAAATGGCTTATACTAAAACGGTTTGGGTTGATAGAGTAGTACAGTACCCAACAAAATATACTACAACTGGTTCTGTTCCAGGGGATATTGTACTAACTGCAAATACAGGAACTATAACACAGGCTGGTACACCAGTAAATGCAACTAATTTGAATAAGATTGAACGGGCAATATTTGATATGGATGCCAAAGTGAATTATACAGAAGAATGGACTACACCAGCACTATCAAATAGTTGGGTGCCATATGATACTATAAATGGCTCATATGCTTATAAGAAAGATAGTGATGGAGTAGTTTGGTGTAGAGGCGCTATTAAAAGTGGTACTCTTGGTGCTGTTATTTGTACACTTCCTGCTGGATATAGACCAACTAAAGCACAAAACTTTTCTGGATGTTCTGGTGATTATAATGGTGCTAGAATAAAAGTTGGAACAGATGGTACAGTAGAAGTTAATGGTGGAAGTAATACACTTATCACAACTTGTTTCTCGTTTCGAACAGACTAATGGAGGATTGTAAATAATGATTAATGAAATTTTGTATATAGACCCATCCCATCAGCATGAAAATCAAGGTGTTGCTGGATATGGAACAGAAGCAGATAATGCGTTCGTAATTGCTAAAAGAGTTTATGAAATACTCCAAGGTTCTGGTTTGTATAAAGCAGTTCATCTTGGTGGATTTGGATTAACACTTGCTCAAGCCATTGCAGAAGCTAATAGTTTGGGTGCTACACTAATTCTGGATATTCATTCAGATGCTGGTGGTAGTAGAGGATGTACTGGATTATACAAATCTGCAAAAGGAAAAGAGTTTATACAATGTGTTTATAATAAAGTGTCGGCTCTTACACCATCTTCTGATAGAGGTGTATCACAGAGAACTGATTTAGGTATTCTTAACCAGACCAAAGGTGTTGCTGGATTGATAGAGATGTTTTTCCATGATTCACCAGAAGATGTTGCGTTTTTCGAATCACACAAAGAAGATTTCGCAGTTGCAATAGCACAGGGTATATGTGATTATTTCAAAGTAGCATTACCTTCTGGTGGAGTAACTCCAGTACCAGCACCGATAGTTAAGCCAGTTTCTGGTGGGAATGAGTTTGTAAAAGCATTGCAGAATGAATGTAATGCACAGGGTTTTAAAGATGTAAACAGAAGTCCATTAGGTGTTGATGGAATTGCTGGTAATCACACACTTGAAGCACTTGGAAAAGTTATACTAAAAGAAGGAAGTGCTGGAAACTTTGTTAAAATATTACAAGGTAAGATTGGTGTAACAGCCGATGGTAAGTTTGGAGTAATAACAAAAACAAAAGTAATTGAATTTCAGAAGTCAGCAAGACTATCTCCAGATGGTATCGTTGGGTATAACACTTGGTATGCACTTACCAGATAGGAGATGGTATTATGAAACTTGCTATAATGGGTAATAGTATTATATCGGTAGATGCTATGGTAAAATATTTACTATCCAAAAATAGTAATCCGAAAATTGACATTTCAGTAAAGGAATTCTGTCAATTGTATATAGATTTAGGTTTATTAGAAGGGGTAAGGGGAGATATTGCCTTTGCCCAATCTTGTGAAGAAACTGGACATTTCAAATTTGGTGGAATGGTAACTCCAGATATGCACAATTATGGTGGACTTGGTGCTACAGATGGTTCTCCTAAAGGTACTGGTGGAAGGTTTCCAGATGCTAGGACTGGTATTCTCGCTCAAATACAGCATCTCAAAGCATATGCTAGTACAGAAGACTTGAACAAATATGATATAATGGTTGACCAAAGATTCAATCTTGTAACTAGAGGTATAGCACCATATGTGGAAGACCTTGTTGGAAGATGGGCAACTAATCCATCATATGCTAAAAATATATATGATATTTATAATGAACTAGCTAAGACAAAAGTTGAACCAGTAATAGAACCAGTTAAACCAATAATTAAACCAATAGAACCAATTAAACCAGTAGTAATAACAACACCATATAAAAAGATAGTCAGTAATGTTAGGAAGTATTTCAAAAATATATTCATAGGTTAGGAGGTTGGTAGAATGGAAGTTGGAAATATTGTGGAACACATCTTATCTAAGGATTGGCTTTTGATTATTGAAGTTAATGATTCAAAAATAATGTGTAGAAAGAAAGATTTACAGTTAATTGAGTTGTTCAAATTCGAAGTCAAACTAAGATAGGAGAATTAAAATGCAAGAATGGTTTCAGAAATATTGGGTAGAAGTTGCCCTTGGATTAACTACTACTGTCACAGCATATGTTATGAGAAGGATAAACAAAAAAGTAAATGAACAAGAAGCATTAAAACTTGGTGTTCAAGCATTACTAAGAGATAGGATAATTCAGTCCTATAATCATCATTCAGAAAAAGGTTATTGTCAGATTTATGCAAGAGAGAACCTTGATGAACTGGCAAAACAATATTATAATTTAGGTGGCAATGGGGTTGTTCATAAACTAATGGACTTGACATTTTCATTACCCACAGCACCACAAGATATAGATACTAAATCTTAGGAGGGTATTATGGAAAAACATATATTTAATTATGTAAGAGATACAATAGATTTAAGAGATTATAAATTTTCAAAAGCAGTTGGACAAAAAGTAGAAGTACCTTCCAGTATAGACTTATCTCCTAAGATGCCTAAGATTTTTAATCAGTTGACATTAGGTAGTTGTTCATCGAACTCTACTGCAAGAGGATTAATGTTTGCTAGGAACGATACTGAAAGTGTACTTTCAAGACTGTTTCAGTACTACAAGACAAGAGAACTTGAAGGAACTATTCCAGAAGATAGTGGAGCGAGTAACAGAAATGCTATAAAGTCAACTAATAAGTTTGGAATATGTAAAGAAGAATTAATGCCATATGAAATATCTAAGTTTACAGAAGCACCTACAGAAGAAGCAGTATTAGAAGCTATGAACCACAAGTCCCATTCTTACTACTCATGTGATTCATTGGATGATGTATTCCAAGCACTAGCACAGGGTTATCCTGTTGTTATTGGAATGGAAGTATTTGAATCATTTGAAACCAAAACTGTAGCAAGAACTGGAAAAATGGTAATGCCTAGTATGACTGAAACTATATTGGGTGGTCATAGTGTATTGATAGAAGGTAAATTTGACAACATGAAAGTTAGCAAGTTGACATTCTTCAGAAAAATAGCAAACTTCCTGTTTGGAACTAAGATGCACGTCAACAAAGGGTATTTAAAAGTAGCCAATAGTTGGGGTGAAGAATGGGGAGATAAGGGATATTTTTATATGCCATACGAATATTTTGAAAAATATGTGTTCGATTGTTGGTGTATAGTATAAAACAGGAGGATTAAGGATGCCAGTAATGGATGATGTAAAAGAATTGGTAGATAGTGTAAAATCTATTGGGGAGAATGGTGCAACGATTGCCCAGAATGTAACCCAGAATATGAACACTACTTCCCAAATAACAGGAGACGCCACCTTGGAAGAAGGGTGTACTTATATAGCAACACCTTATATGTCGCATACCGTTAAATTGGTATGGACTATAACTATATTTTCGATGTTATTGTTTATAGTAACCATTGCATCGGATGTAATATTTCATGTAAATGTAAGTTATGTATTGACATATGACATAGGTGTATGGGTTCCAATGTTGATAACATATTGTACCAAGTCTTATCTTGAGAAGAAACATAATATCATCGGAGCAGAAACACTTGTAAATCCAATCGTTAGTCCTGTTGAGGAGGTTAAATAATGAATTTGAACAGTTTTATAATATTTATTCAGACTAATCCAATATTTATGATTTTATTTGGTGGTGTGGTAGTAGTCGGTGGACTTGCCATAGTACTGAAATTGTTTGGTTTGAAGTATATAAATATAACCAAAAGTATAGTTTTATTTGCCAAGAATAACTTGGAACAGTTAGGTATGAGTAACGAAAAGATAAAACTCATATTGGATATAATGTTGCAGGCAATTACAACTGCTATCGTAATAGATTCCAACCAGACAACTGATGAAAAAGTTGAAAATGCAATGACCTTTGTGTCCAATATATGTGGTGAACTTGGTCTGACATTTACTGATTTTGAAAAGACAATCATAAGAGATGTGTTTATATTGGTATTTATATTCATTAACACATTGAAGATTTCTCCGACAAAGGTGAGTTACAACAAACTCGCAAAAGCAAATTTAAAATTGAATCAGAAATAAAACTTAGCGACCAGAAATGGTTGCTTTTTTTCGCTTACTTTCAAAAACTGAAGCCTTGCTTTCAAAAAGGCAGAGGGGTCACTTTCAAAAAACGCAAACCTCTTGCTTTCAAAATGTAAGACCTTCCAACATTCCTAGAAAAATTAACAGAATGTTAATATGTAAATATATGTATAATCAGAATAGTCTGAATATTCCTAATTACACAGAATATTCTGTCTGTAATTGCGTAATCTCCATCTGTAACCCAGCAAACCGTTGATATGACTAAGTTCTTTCTTCATAAATTACAGATTACACCTTTTTTCTAAATAAAAAGTAATATTAGTAATAGTATAAAGTATATATAAGGAGTATAGGAAATCAGCGTAATTTTGTAATTTACATGACTTAGACCAGTAATAGCCTTATTCTTTGAGTAATTAAATCTGTAATGTTCTGTAACCTAAAGTAATTGTTGACATTGTTTGGAATGTATGATATAATGTCTGTAGAGAGAAAAATTATAAAAGGAGGAAGTTATTATGAAGTTGACAAAAGAACAGGCTGAATTAGTTACCAAACATCATTCTCTTATATACTGGTATATCAATATGTATCATTTGGAAGTTAGTGAGTGGTATGACCTATTGGCAATAGAGTTGTGCTATACTGCTATGAACTATGATGCTGAGAAGGGTGCGTTTTCATCTTATTTTAAAAAGAGAGCCAATTGGAAACGAGCCAAAGAATATAGAAAGTCCCAGACTCAGAAAAGAAGTTTTCAAGGAGTTACCTATATAGAAGGGTTTCACAATACCAACTATCAATCAGATGTACACGATATATTGGAACTGCAAGATTGGATTGAGGATGACGCAACGGACGTACTACTATATAAGAGTAGAGGGTTCAACCAAAGTGAGATAGGAGATATACTTGGAGTGAGCCAGACTCATGTATCCAAAACACTTAAAAAATTAAAGGAGGAATATACTATTGACAGATAAGAAGATGTCTGATATAATGAGTAATATAGTAGTGGTAGTAGATTCCAGAGAGAAACAGAATGACCATATCCTTTCATATCTCAAGGATAATGATATTCCCTATATCGTAGAAAAACTTCATTCTGCGGACTACTCATTTATATTGCCCGACTATCCAGAACTTAACATGGACAGAAAGATACTTGTGGAAAAGAAGAACTCATTGGATGAAATATCACAGAACTTCACAAGTGGTCGAGAACGGTTCGCCAGAGAATTTGAAAGACTTACCGATGAAAAGATACACTTGGTAGTCGAGGATGCCACATGGAAGAAGTTGACAAAAGGTTCGTATAGAAGCAAACTACCTCCAAAATCATTCACTGCTTCTATGCTTACTTGGAGTATAAGGTATCGGTGTCCAGTATGGTTTGTTGGAAGGGATGAAAGTCCAGAGTTGATACACAAGTTGTTACACTATGAATTATTAGAATTTTTGAAAGGGATGAAATAAAATGAGTTTATGGCAATCAATTCTTCATAAAAAAGACCACAGAAAATTATATATTGGATGTAGGTGTGACCATTGTATTGCTGGTAAACTTCATAGACAAAATAAAAAAAGAGTATTGACAAGGATAGATAAGGATGATATACTTAGTGTAACAAGTCGATACGATTTAAAAGAACCAACTAAACTTGGAATATTTTAAAATAGTTATTGACAGATTAAACTATATGTGTTATAATAAGATATAAAGAAAGTTTGAAGGAGGAATACTTATGGAAGAAATTAATGCATTAGAAACCGTAGCAAATTCAGTAGCAGTAAGACCAGATGCAACATCCACAGTAATGACTACCGAGAAGTTGATGGATATGAGCATGATGTTGGCCAAGTCCACAATAGTTCCTGTGATGTACCAGAATAGACCAGAGAACTGCTTCGTAGCACTTGATATGGCTTCAAGGATGGGTTTGTCACCAATGGTGGTTATGCAGAACCTATTCGTTATTCAAGGTAAACCATCATGGTCTGGACAGGCAATAGCTTCAATGATTAGAGCCAATCCAAACTATCGTGATGTAGAACTTCATTTTGTAGGACAGGAAGGTACTGATCAGAGAGGTGCATTTGTAACTGCTCATAGAATATCAACTGGTAAGACCATTGTAGGCTCAACTGTCACAATCGGCATAGCTAAGAAAGAAGGATGGTATCAGAAAGCAGGAAGTAAATGGCAGTCAATTCCAGAGGTAATGTTATCATACAGAGCATATGCTTGGTTCGGTAGGGTTCACTGTCCAGAGTTAATGATGGGTATGCAGACAATCGAAGAAGTACAAGATGTAATAATTGAAGATGCCAAAGCCAAAGTACTCAATCCATATGAAGGTGGTGTATCCAAATAATGGCAACTTTTATATTAGCATTATATATGTTATTCGTATTCATGACAGTTGCAGTAATGATATTAAAGGATGAAAAAACATCAACAGGATTAAAAGTATCATCCTTAATATTTGTAGTATTTCCAGTACTCTATCTGATATTGACTATAATATTCAGTAGAGTAGTATTTATATGAATTTAACAAATGCCAACTACTTTGAGGATACACACTATATGTCTGTGTCCTCATATAAACTCTTTAAGCATTGTGAGAACAAAGGTCTTAAAGGCTTTGGTACTCCATCTAAAGATATGTTGGTTGGTTCATACGTTGATGCATATGTTGAAGGTACACTTTCAGAATTCTGTGCAGAGCATCCAGAAATCATATCCTCTCAAGGTAAGACAAAAGGTGAATTGAAAGCTGAGTTCAAAAAGGCAGTAGAGGTTTGCGACTTCATAGACCATGACAAAGTATTACAACAGTTCCTATCTGGAGAGAAGCAAGTCATAATGACTGGTGAGATTACGGATGTTCCATTTAAAATCAAAATGGATAGTTATTCTCCAAAGATTGCTATTAATGACTTAAAGGTAATGTATACCATCACAGATAGTAGAGGAAATTATATAGACTTTATATCTAAATGGGGTTACGATTTACAGCTTGCGTGTTATCAAGAGATAGTTTTCCAGAACACAGGAGATAGACTTCCAGTATATATTTGTGCAGTTACAAAAGAAAATCCAATCAATAGTGCAGTAATAAACATACCACAGGTAGTATTAGATAGGGCATTATACTCCGTACAAGCCGATTTAAGCCATTATTATGATGTTAGGCGAGGTATAGTACTACCTAAAGGATGTGGTTTATGTGCAGAATGTATAAGCAAACGAGAGAAGACTCCAATAATAAGCATGATTGATATTATGGAAGGAGGATATTAAATGGATGAATTATTTTTAGTTGGAAGATTTGATATGGATGGTAGATTTTTAAGTTATGTGGCAACTGGCAGAGGTGGTGGGGTGGCTTGTTTTACAGAATTATCCAGTGCTAAACGATGTATGGCACAGATGAAATGTAGAAGTTATACCTATGCTATATTGAGTACAAGTGATGCCACAATTTGGGAGGGTTAAAATGAGTGATAAAGTAGAAGTAAATTGGGAAAAAATGGTTGACATTTCATGTGGTCTTTCATGCAAAGAATGTGAAGACAGATGTGAGGAAGACAAGTCGATATTTGGCTTTGATGAAAAATTAAAATAATGTTTGACATCCACACTTCGGTGTGGTATACTTGATTCATAAGGTTGAAGAAGGAGGTATTGGATGATAGATTATAAACAGGAATTTAAAAAGATAGTTAGAAACAATATCAAAAGAGAAGGTATTAATGAGTTGATGACATCACTTGAAAAGTCTGACTTTTATACTGCCCCAGCATCTACAAGATACCATGATTCAGAAGAAGGTGGATTGGTAAAACATTCGGTAGAAGTGTTTGATTGGTTGATGAAAGATTATGGAGATAAGTATGACCATGAAACAATAGCATTGGTTAGTCTGTTCCATGACATATGTAAAATTGGTTATTATAAGGTTGAAATGCGTAATGCCAAAGATGATAAGGGTAAATGGGTACAAGTTCCATATTATACAGTTGACGATAAATTACCAATTAATCATGCTTGTAAAAGTGTAATAATGTTACAACAAGTTATAAAATTAAACAATGATGAAATATTAGCAATTGCATCCCATATGGGATTATCTGAACCGAAGGAAAATTATAGTACTATATCTAAAGCATTTACAGAATGTCATTTAGCATTGCACTTGCATCTATCGGATATGAAATCCACATATATAGGTGGTGTTTAAAGTTAAAAAACGAAGAAGTAATATAAATATAAAACTTTAAGGAGGAATAATAATGAATATTGAAAAGAAGATTGCAAAACTCGATAAGGTTAATATGAAGGTACTGGATGTTTTCGACAAATCACTTGACCTCATGGAAGCCAATAACAGGGTTATGCTGGCACATCAAGGAGTATTAGAAGCAGAGATAGAAGCAAGTAAAAGACTTGTATCTGAAATTGAAGTTAAGGTTTCAAGAACTGAACTAGTTATACAAAATTTCAAAACTCTTTTAGGAAGATAGTTGACAGACAGTAATCAGTATGGTATAATGTATATATGAGGTTGAGGTTGAGGGAAGTACATTCTCTCTCCTACAATAAATATGATGGAGGATGATGGTTATGGGATTTAAAGTTGGAGATAAGGTAAGGGTTAAGTCAAATCTTATAGTGGGTAAATCATACGCAGGAATCGGTGGGATCGAAGATACGTTTGTAGCACCAATGGATGATGTTAGTGGAAAAGTGGTAACTATTACCGATAAAAGAAGTGGATTGTATTTTATAGACGAGAGTAGAGGTTGGGCTTTCACAGATGAAATGTTTGAGCCAGTTCAAGAAGTTGTTCCAGAACCAATCCCAACACCTATTTCAAAAGCTGAAAAGACTAAGATTGAGTTCATAGCCACATCAATTACACACTTTATTGTTATAGGTGATGTTACAATCTGTATTCCACTTGATTGTCCAGTAGGAGTTGCAGTAAAACATCCAAATGATGAACCAGATGCAGAATTTGGTATGGCTCTTGCTCAGTTCAGAATGTTCAATGATGCAGAAGCAAATGATTTACTTTAAAAATAATAGTTGACAAGTAGTTGTATATGTGTTATAATAAGTGTATAGCAAATAAATAAAAATTAAAGGAGAAATGATAATATGAGTAATTTATGGGAAAGATTTGATGGTATAGTAACTGCAACAGAGGTGGATGAAGTAGTAAAGAGTTTTGCACCATTGGTGGCTGGTGAATACGAAGGCAACCTTGAAGAACTAGTAGCTGGTGAAAGTAAGTCTGGTCTTCCAATGCTTAAAGGTAAGTTTAGACTTGCTTCTAACAGAGTTGTATTTTACAATCAAGTATTGCAGAACGCAAACAATCCAGCATTTACTGCTATGAATGTTGCAAAGGCAGTCAATGATGTTGGTTTCATTCTGGGAGAAGAAATTGAGTTTACTACTCTCGGCGAGTTCGCTGGTATAGTAATGGGAATGACAGGAATGGATGGAAAAGTATTACCAGAATTTGCTGATAAGGTGCTTAGACTCAAGATTTCATACGGTAAGAATGACCTTGAGATGAAGTTTCCAATAGTATCAGTAGAAGGTGAAGCATTAGTATCAGTAGATGATGGTGATGTTCCTTTCTAAGCAGAAGACAAGGAGGTGCGAGTCCTCCAATACATATGATAAATCGTAGTCTAATGGTAAGACAACACACTTTGACTGTGTTAATTAGAAGTTCGAATCTTCTCGATTTAACCAATAGACCCACAAGGCTAATTAAGTGGATTCCATTCGTACGATGGGGAGTTGCTTAAAATCCTCAAATGGTGCTGACCTTAAAAGTGCTAAGTACACGCACAACTCCGTAGGGTCTGGTCAGCTACGGAATACATGGGAGGTTAAATAGTAGTAATTGCGTGGACTCCAAACCCATGCACAGATGTTCGATTCGTCTATCTCCCGCCAAAACAAAAGGTTGACCACACACCTAAAGTGTGGTATAATACATTTAAGAGGTGAGTGAGTATGGATGAAATATGGAAACCAATTAAAGATTACGAATGTCTTTATGAGGTGAGTAATTGGGGTAGAGTTAAAAGTTTAGAAAAAATTAGGGATACTCCCAACGGTGGAGTTAGAGTATATCCAACTAAAATATTAAAACAACTTATAGTAACTGGTGGATATACTAGAGTTAAATTATGTAAAGATGGGAATGTAATTGGTCATTTAACTCATAGATTGGTGGGTGAAACACATATAAATAATGATTTTAATAAATTATATATAAACCACAAAGATGGCAATAAAACAAATAACAATGTAGATAATTTGGAATGGTGTACTGCAAAAGAAAATGTAATACACGCTTTTGCAACAGGGTTAAATCCAATACAACGAATCGTATATCAATTTAATTTAAAATATGAACACATAGGAACATTTAAATCTACAAGAGATGCCGAACGAATAACTGGTATAAATCATAGTGGAATTAGTTATTGTGCGTTAGGAAATTACAAACAGTATAAGGGATTTATATGGAGGTATGAATTATGATTTTCTATGATTTTGAATGTTTTAAAGAGGACTGGATTATTTGCTGGCTAGATGCAGAAACAAGAAAGATGCACCATATTGTAAATGACAAAGAGAAATTTGAGAAGTTCTATGAATATTATAAACATAGAATATGGGTAGGGTATAATAGTAGAAATTACGACCAGTGGATTGCAAAGGCAATATTATGTGACTTCAATCCTTATGATATGTCTGATTGGCTCATTAATAAGGGACAAAAGGGATTCATGTTTTCAAAACTACTTAATAAATTTCCAATATTAAACTACGATTGTTCAGTTGGATTCAGAGGATTAAAAGAACTTGAAGCATTTATGGGACACGATATCCAAGAAACTTCAGTACCATTTGACATTGATAGAAAATTAACAAATGCTGAAATTAACTTGACATTGAAATATTGCAAGCATGATGTTATGGAAACATTTGCAGTATTCATAGAAACCAAACAGGAGTTCGAAAGCCATACTGGATTGATAAAGGAATTTGGTATGCCGATAACAGAGATTAACAAAACCAAAGCACAACTGTCTGCCATGATTCTGGGAGCGAGCAAAAGACCACACAATGATGAATTTGACATTTCATTTCCAGATACTATGGACTTAGGAAAGCATAACTGGATAGCAGATTGGTATATGGAATGGGCAACAAATGAAAAGGATTATGAAACCATGAAACTCCAGACTGATATTAATGGTGTACCACATACTTTTGGAATAGGTGGATTGCATGGTAGCCGAGATAAGTATTTTGGAGAGGGAATATATATCATGGCTGATGTAGGTTCGTACTATCCAGCTTTAATGATAGAGTATAATTTCCTATCCAGAAATGTATCTAATCCAGCTAAGTACAAAATCATGAGGGATGAAAGGCTCGTTATGAAAGCCAATAAAGACCCTAGAGAAGCACCTAGAAAGATTGTACTTAATGGTTCATTCGGTGCATCTAAAGACCAGTACAATGCCCTATATGACCCTCTACAGGCTAATAACACTTGTATTGCTGGTCAGTTACTCCTAATTGATTTGCTTGAAAAACTTGAAGGGAAATGTGAATTGATACAGAGTAATACGGATGGTATTCTAGTTAAGGTGTATAATTTAGCAGAGAAGGATGAAGTTATTGCTATGTGTGAAGCATGGGGAGCAAGAACTAGAATGACTATGGAATACGATATGTATTCTAAGGTTATCCAGAAGGATGTAAACAACTATATCATAATTCCAGAAGGTGAATTGTATGATAGCAAAGGCAAGCCAAAATGGAAGTGTAAAGGAGCATGGGTAAAGAAGTTGAGCCTATTGGACAATGACCTTCCTATCGTAAACAAGGCAGTCAAGGACTACTTTATTTTTGGAATACCAGTGGAGCAGACTATTGGACAGGCTAATATGTTAATAGACTTCCAGAAGGTTACAAAAATATCCAGTAAGTATTCTCATGGACACCATAATGGAAAGGTAATAACTGGAAAAGTACACAGATGTTTTGCAAGTGCAGATTCAAAAGATGGTACACTTTACAAGTATCACAAAGGAAAAGAAGCATTGGAAAAGACTTCCAGTACACCAGTAAACTGTTTTTTGGATGATGGGAATATTGAAGGTAAGAGAGTGCCAGCTAAACTTGACAAAAACTGGTATATAGATTTAGCCAATCAGAGAATAAAAGATTTTGTTGACAGATAGTGAAAAGCATGATATACTAGGTTTATGTTAGAGGAAGGGGATTGAGCCTATGCAACTTTTTAAGGGGTATATAGCAAGTAATGGTAAAATTCCCTTGTCGAGTGTTAAGACAGGGGATATACTTCCAGAGCCACCAGCAACAGGAGATTTTGTAGGGGTTCTGAAAGACAATATAATTCAACTTGATTTTGATGATGAAGAAAGTTCCAAGATAGCTTTAGAGATAGTCAACGAGTACAAACTTAGATGTGACATACTCAAGACCACAAGAGGTATTCATTTATACTTCATAGAGGATGGCACAGTAAAAAGTCAATCCGTTGGAGTATTCAATGCTATTGGACTTCATTGTGATATTGGATTAGGATTCAAGAACAGAGTGATACCACTCAAAGTGACCAAGGATAAGAATGTAATCAGAATTGTGAATGGGGAAGAAGTTCAATCGACTACCAAAGAAACCACATTAAGAGAGTGGGTTCAGACATATGATGAATTGGATAAACTACCAGCATTTTTCAGACCGATAGGAAAAGTAGACCATAACCTAAAAGGATGTAATACTAGAAACCAAAGCCTATTCAGTTATATACTTGTACTTCAAACTCACAATTTCAATAAGGATGAAACCAGAAGGACTATCAAAATCATAAACAAGTATGTAGTGGAGTCAGCTTTGGATGATAGCGAGATTGATACCATAACAAGGGATGAAGCTTTCTCAGAAGAATTGTTCTACAATGAGAGAGGTAGTTTCCTCCATGACCGTTTCGGTAACTATATGCTCACAAACTGCAACATCATAATGATTGACGGACAGATACACATTTATACGCACGATAATCTATACAGTAATGACCCAGCAGAGTTTGAAAAAGTAATGCTTGACAAAATACCAAGTTTGAGAGATAATCAAAGAAAGGAAGTTTACAAGTATATTGCTTTGAAATGCAGTGCCATTGGAGAGTTCGCTAATTCCAAATATATTGGGTTAAAAACTACTATATTGGATATTGAAACAGGGGATGAATTTCCATATTCTCCTAAATGGATTATAAACAATAGAATCAATATCGACTATGACCAGACTGCGTATTCCAAAGTTATGAATGATACACTGAATAAGGTATGTTGCCATGACCCACAGATAAGGTCTTTACTGGAAGAAATGATAGGGTACACTATGTATCGCAAGAACTCAATGCAAGTATGTTTCATATTGACAGGGGAGGGTTCAAATGGTAAGTCAACAATCCTTAATTGTATCAAAAAACTGCTCGGTAAGCAAAATTATACTTCACTCGATTTACGGGAACTTGAAGAAACCTTCAAACCAGCCGAACTATACAATAAACTCGCCAATATCGGTGATGATATATCAGCGAAATACCTTGAAAATTCCTCCGTATTCAAAAAAGTGGTTACAGGAGAATCCTTCATGGTACAACGCAAATATGCTCAGCCGTTTGAACTTGAGTGTTATGCCACACAGATATTCTGTGCCAACGAACTTCCACAAGTGCATGACAAGTCAGACGGATTCTCAAGGCGAATAGTGCTTGTACCATTCAATGCCAAATTCCAGAAAACGGATGCCGATTATGACCCATTCATAGAGGACAAACTTCTATCAGATGAAGCTATAAACTATTTGTTAAAAATTGGCGTTGAGGGATTGACCAGAGTAATATACAATAAGCAGTTCACTAAGTCAAGTGCTGGAGAATCTGAGAAGGATGATTATATGAAACTCAATAACAATATGCTTGAATGGTTCGAGAATGACCCTAGCATAGAGAATGAGAGTGTCAACGATGTATACCTTGCCTATCAAGTCTGGTGCGTTCAGAATGGATGTATGGCAGTTAAAAAGCTTAATTTCAGCAAGGATATAAAGAAACATAAGAAACTGGTGTCAAAACCTAAGACAATTCAAGGAAAGTCGGTTCGAGTGTATGTGAGGGAGGATGATGTGTAAATGAAAACAATAATAAATAATGTAGATGGTAGTTGGAAAAATGTTAAAAACAAGTGTCGCACCACTATAAACAAGGAATATTCGGAGGTGGATGCGTCACCTTCCTTTATTTACAAATTGCTAATATCAGAGCATAGTCCAATTAGATTGATAAGTGTGGATTGGTCTTGGAAGAAAATACCATATTGGGTTTCAACTGAATGGAGTAGACACAAATTTGAAAAGTTCATTTCAACACAGAGAACGGATAGGACAGGGATTGAACGAGCCATACTTCCACAAGGAGTTGATGTAAACTTTGATGGATATGCTAATGCTCAAAACCTCATAGATGCTTGGCGAAAGAGATTATGCTTTCAAGCCACACCAGAAGCCAGAGGACTTGCTATGGACTTCAAATTGAAACTGCAAGATGTGGAAGTAGAACTTGCAAACGTGCTTGTTCCTAATTGTGTATATCGTGGTGGGTGTCCAGAATTTGTACCTTGTGATTTCTATGGTAAGTTTGTAAATTATTGTTATGAACATAGTGTGAACATGAATAACATTCAATCCAGATATGATGCTTATAATGAGTTTGTAAGTATACCAGAGTGGTTAAAATAGGGTACAATATGAATATATTGTTCGTTATTAGAAAGGAGAATTAAACAATGAGTAAAGCAGACCATCCATATAATAACGTCTTAGGAACACTTGATTTTACAGAAAAGGAAGGACTTTTCAAGATAGTACAAAGTAGGTTTGATGATGCGATTAGCATCTTGATAGCAGGACATTTATGGATTGATATAACCGAAGAACAATATGCACATCTGCAAGATGCAATAAATCTAAGAACAGAAAGAGGATATTAATATGCTTGGATTAAACACTATTTACAATATGGATTGCTTATGAAGAATATTTAAAATTTCCAGAATGGTTAAGATAAGAATAATATGAATAAATTGTGATTAACATTTTGAAAGGAGAAAAATATGAGAACAACGGAAAAAAATAAAGAAATGGCAAATGCCTTACTTAAACTAATAGCGGAAAATCCAGAATTAGAAGTAGTCCCAATGGTGGACACAGAGTGTATTTTTGATGATAGCTACAGCACTTGGATGGCTAGATGGGGCAGTGCAGACATAGATGAATACTGGTGTTCAAATGAACGAGTGTATTTCAAATCAATAGATTTCGATACTTTAGTCGAAGAATTTATTGATAACAACTACGAAGATTATCCGACACTTTCGGATGAAGATGAAGAATTGCAAAAGTTAGCAGAAGAAAAAATAAATGCCTACGATTGGATTAAGGCAATATCGGTCAATATTGTACATTGCTAATCACGAACAATTCAAAGCTATTTCGCTATATGAAAAAATGGCGCACGATTCACAACTGCATAAAATTTTGAAAGAGGTGTATGAATATGAATTATGACAAAATGCCAAGCAGGGGCAAAATAACTTCTGATGGAGAATGGGCTAAGGATTGTGGTTGCGGTGGCAAAGCCTATGTCTTTTATGATGAAGATGCCACATACAATGTTGAATGTGAAAATTGCGGTACAGTTCTCAGGCTTATAACATCAAGCTTGGATGGGGCAATAAAGTTTTGGAATAATACATTAGAAGTTGGAGGTAATTAAATGAGTGCTGAAATAGTAATGGGAAACCTTGTTATGTGTAATATATGCCATAAAAGAATAGCCACAAAACTATGTGATATGCCTGTTAGAAGAACAAAAAACTTTCACATAAAGATTAATGGAATGACAGATACAAATTTGAGCTTTAAAGAATATACCGCAACTTGTGACAAATATATCTGCGACAAATGTGCTGCAGAAGTTGGAAACGGAATACACTTTTGCAAATCGTGTATGTCAAAGCTAAAAAGGGTATGACCATGATAAATAAATACAATTTAAACGATATTGTTAAAATTGAAAAAGGAAATGAAGTTTACAAAATAGTTGGAATGCACTTAAACACATACAATAACCCCAAAAAGGTATGGTATTCGCTATATCGTTTATCGGATGGATATATATGCAATATTGCCGAAAATATACTTACACCTGTTATTGCTGTTTAGTGCGCAATACAAAAATATTCTACATAAGGAGGTCTCAACATGGGTGGAAAGTATGAAGTACGATATTGTTACAACGATACATTGCAAGTTTATCTATCGGAATATACAAACAGCTGGTTCAAATTTATGATACTGAGGTTCACCAAAAAGGTCATATATTACAAGGTACAAATGTTTTGAGCAAGAGAGATTGGATGGATGAAAGGAACAGAAGAATGCGGAGAGAGAAGAATATGGATGCAAGCTAAAAGAAATCAGCATTAAAGGCTGGATTAAGGTAATATCGGTTGATATTGTACCTTGCTAATCACGAACAATTCAAAAATATTATTCACAATGTACTTGACATACCCAATATATCATGCTATAATAAGTTATAAAGTTAAATAAAGGAGAGATAAATTATGAAAAGAGCAGAGATATATTGGGTAGACTTAGGGGAAACAGTAGGTAGTGAACAGAGGAGATGTAGACCATGCTTAATAATACAAGCCAATTTAGGTAATGCAACCTCGCCTACAGTAACAATTGTTCCAATAACGTCTGCTACCAAGAGTTTCACGATAACTCATGCCCCAGTAGATGGTCTTATTAAACCATCAATAGCATTATGTGAGCAGATAAGAACAGTTGATAAGAAAAGAGTAAAGGGTTATATTGCTACGGTAAGTGATTATACTATGATTAATATATCTGAAACAATAAGGTTGACATTAGGCTTATAATGTGGTATAATGATTACAGAAGTTAAATTTAAGGAGGATTAATAATTGATACTTTATAGTAACGGATGCACAAACTGTGAACGATTGAAAGAGCAACTGGATATATCTAAAATTGAATATCAAGTTTCAAGTGATTACAGAAGGTTGATTGAATTGAATATAAGGTCTGCACCATGCTTAGAATTTGAAGATGGAAGTTTCATGCTCTATGATGAAGCCATGATGTATGCCATAAAGAAAAGGGGATAGACAATGGAAAAGCAATTATTAGATTCTAAAACATTAGTGGAGGATTATTTATTCAATAAAGATTGGAGGACAAAAGAAAATTCAAACGCACCTAGAAGTTTTGGCTCGCTCAATAAATATATAATTGGAGAAGTTAGTAAAAACTATTGGTTGAATGAAGTATACAATAAAGAAATAAAATGTGCATATCTTAATGGTGATTTTCACATCCATGATTTAGGGGCATTAACATTATACTGCGTTGGATATTCATTAGAAAACATACTATTAATGGGGGTACAAGGTATAAGTAATATACCAGTATCAAGTCCACCTAAACATTTCAAAAGTGCTTTATCACAAGTTGTAAATTTGGCAACAGTATACCAAAATGAACAAGCTGGAGCAGTAGCATTCAATTCCGTAGATACGTTATTAGCACCTTTTATACGAGAAGATGATTTGGATAAAATCCAAGTTAAACAAGAATTACAGAATTTTATATTTGCCTTAAATAGCAATTCAAGAATGGGGGCAGAACCAGCATTTACAAATATAACATTAGATATAACTCCTTCACCAGATATGTTGCGTAAAAATATAATCATAGGTGGAGATTATAGATTGGATGTATATGGTGATTTTCAAAAGGAAATGGATTTATTTAATGAATGTTTTGCTGAAATAATGCTAGAAGGAGATAGTAAGGGTCAGCCATTTTCATATCCAGTATTGACTTATAATATAGGAAAGAGATTTGATTGGAATAATCCTAAAAATGATAAAATATTTGAAATGGCTGGTAAGTTTGGATATCCATATTTTTCAAATTTTATAAATTCTGAAATGGATGAATCTGATATAAGAAGTATGTGCTGTAGACTTAGATTAGATTTAACCGAGTTAAGAAGAAGAAATGGTGGATTATTTGGAGCAGGAGATTCAACTGGTTCAATTGGTGTAGTGACTCTAAATATGCCTAGAATAGGTTATATATCATCAAATGAGATTGAATTTTTTAATAAACTAGATATTATATTGAATTTAGCAAAAGATTCATTAGAACTCAAACGAGTATTCTTGCAAAATGAAGTATTGGATGGTGGATTAATTCCAGCTTATTCTCAATATGTTGGAACGATTGATAATCATTTTAGCACTATTGGTATAATTGGGTTTAATGAAATGTGTGAAAACTTTTTAGGAAAAGACATACTATCAATAGAAGGTAAAGAGTTCTCCGTAAAAGTTGGTGAATATATCTTAAATAAAATAAAAGAATTTCAAGTAGAAACTGGTCATCTATATAATTATGAAGCATCACCTAGCGAATCAACTTGTTATAGACTGGCTAAAAAAGATAAAGAGTTATTTCCCGATATAATAACACAAGGTAATTCAGTTCCATACTACACTAATTCTTCTCATATACCAGTATCCAAAGTAACTACTATCAATGATATGATGGCACATCAAGAAGCTTTACAAGTTCAATTTACTGGAGGATGTGTAAATCATATATATTTAGATGGAGCAATATCTGGTGAACAAGCTAAACATATGGTTAAAACTTGTTTAACAAATTATAGAAATCCATATATAAGCCTTTCTCCAGTAAATAGATATTGTCCAGAACATGGTTATATTGAAGAACGAGTTGAAAATTGTCCTAAGTGTGGTATGAAGTTGGATATTATGCAACGCGTAACTGGTTATTTAAGGAAAGTTGAAAATTTCAATGATGGTAAAAAAGAAGAATTTTATGATAGAAAACAATTTAATGGTATAATTGATTTAAAATAAAGATTGACAATGTATAAGTGACATAAATAATAATAGAAGGTGGAGGTATACAACAAATGGTTAGATATAAATATATAGAACATGAACGCAGTGAAGATGCTAATTTTATTGGAGCATTGATAGTAGCATCTGATTGCAAAATAAAATGTAGAGGATGTTTTAACCGTGACATCAAAAAGATGGAAACGAAGAAGGATACTGCACAGAATATCATCAAGGAGGTGCTTTCTAATCCATTCAACGAGGGTATTATACTAGCTGGCTTGGAGTGGTCTAGCACACCTACAGACCTCGTAGAACTGGTCACAGAAGCCGATAAACATGGTCTGAAGATAATGATATACACAGGATTAGATTTGGGTGAGTTTGAAATGAGGATAGGCAAGGCTTGTTGCGATAAGGTTGGAATTAAAGAACTTCCAAAAGATTACAATGATACTTCAATGATGTATGCTTGTATTGGTGGGATGGTTCTTGATAATGCAATCCATAGTGATTATTATATAAAATCTGGAGCATATGTAAAGGAACTGGAAGTAACTGGTAGAGAAGCATTTGGTGTGACATTGGCAACAAGTAATCAGAATGTTATAAAAATTCAGAAAGAGGTGTAGTATGGAGAGGGAGATATGTTTCGCAAAAATGAGAGTGGATGCAATCATTCCTAGTAAGAATCTGGAAAATGCTGGGTATGATGTGTATGCCAACTTTCCAGAGGAATATATAGTTATAGAGCCACATGAAACCAAGATGATACCAACAGGAATTGCTAGTGTCCTTCCAGATAGCCTAGTGTTCGTTCTAAAGGAGCGAGGGTCTACTGGTACTAATGGTATGGGACAGAGGGCAGGAGTCATTGATAGTGGCTATAGAGGTGAATGGTTTGTACCTATCACCAATCACAATGATGTTCCACTGGTAATCTATAAATGTATAGAATTGTTGGACTCAGACTTATTTCCAATAGATACCATATTCTATTCTTATAAGAAAGCAGTCTGCCAAGCAATATTGGTGGATGTTCCAGTTGTAAGAATCAAACAAATTCACAAAGACCAGCTTTCAAATTATGTGTCCGAGCGAGGTTCGGGGTCATGTGGTTCGTCTGGTAAATAATCATAATATGAATAAATGGCGAGCAACTATATGGAGGTTCAAAAATGGGAGATAATAACTATATTGTTTGTAACAATGATTTGTGCAAATATTGGCGAACAGAGGGTAAATGCACATATTGGAAAACAGGAAACTGTGTAGAAATTGAAGTTGAAAATGGTGTATCAATATGCAAATCTTTTGAAGCGGATTAATCGCAATACAAAAATAGTGTGATTGAGAGGGGAGGAATCCTCTCTTTTTTATTTTTAAAAAGGGTTGACATGGTGTAATATTCATGGTAGAATAAGGTATAGTCAAATTAAAGAAGGAGTGAGATACATGAGTGGTCAAGAAATGGTAGTGGTTTGCATAATTAAATTATGGTGGATAATAATTCCATGTATCATAGGTGGAATATTAGTCTACAAAACTGAAAAATAGTTGTTGACAAGTACACTTCAAAGTGGTATACTAAGTATAGAAAGTTAAATAAATCAAACGGAGGTAGTTAAAATGAAAGCATCAATTAGACCAATGATAGAAAACCTAGAGTTATTATTTGTAGTACTTAATGAAGAATACTTTAATGGTGAATTGGAAAAACCAGTTATAACAATCGCACCAGACACTACTAAAGGTGCTTATGGATGGCTGACTAATTGGAGGGCATGGCAAGAAGAAGGTACAGAAGGTTACTATGAAATCAACTTGTGTGCAGAACATACTGCAAGAGGTTACAAAGCATTAGCTGAAACATTATTACACGAACTAGTTCATCTGTACAATCTCCAGAAGGGTATAAAGGACTGTTCAAGAGGTGGCACTTACCATAACAGGAAATTCAAAATCATGGCTGAAACAAAGGGACTCATGGTAGAGCAGAGCCAGAAAAACGGATGGGCATACACACAGTTGAACCCAGAAACCAACAGATTCCTTGACACTGTAACAGGAATAGATTTTGTACTATTCAGAAGCAAAGTTGAAAGTTCATCTTCAACAAAGAAGTCAAGTAGTAGAAAATACGTATGTACACAATGTGGTCAGTCAATCAGAGCCACTAAAGAAATCAAAATACTTTGTGGTGAGTGTTCAACAGAAGATGATTTATGGATGATGATATGCGAAGAAAGTGATGAAGATTAATCACAACATGAAAAAATTGTGACCGATTGAGGGGGGGTATGATTATGAAAAATAGATATGATGGAGTATGTGTATTTTGCTCTTGCAAAGTGCCTAAAAAAGATGGTATATGCTTTGAAAATAAAGAAAAAGGTTGGGTAATATCATGTTTTAAATGTGCTAATGTAGGTGTTAATTTAAACAAAAGATTAGATAAATTACGTTAATCGCAATTCGAGCGAGCAAGGAGATAAGTTTATGGAAACTGTAAAAATTGATTGTAGATGTAAAGATTGTGAACACAGTGAAATTAAAGGTGATGGAGTAGGTAATGACAATATCATAGAATGTGACAGCTACGCATCGAAAAATGAGGAATGGGGAAAATAAAGTTACGAACAATTCAAATAAATTATTCGTAATTTGAAAGGAGAAATCATGGAAAAGAAAAATTGTTGGAACTGTAAACACTATGTGTTTTCAATGATTGTTTTACCTTGTTGTTATTGTAAGGATTGTAATAAATGGGAAAGAAGAAATTATGATGATTCAAAATGTCCATGTTGCCCTAAGTGTGGTTCAGAGGATTATGTTGAAGTAGAGGAAGGTATCAAATGCCCATTCTGTGGTCAGATAGATGATAGGGGTGATAAAGAATGTTCAATGTGTAGAAGGTCATTGGATGATGGTATAGAAGTGGTGTACGGTGATGGCGAAGTATGGGAGGTAGAATAATGAGTATTCTTACAATTGATTATGGTTTAATTCCAATAGTATTAGTAGAGAATAGAAGGGGAATTAGATGTATAGATGGTGTTGAAACCTCAGAAGGGGAGTATTATGATATAATTCAAGTAGCCGATGAATTTTATGCAATGAAGGAGTGTGTGTAATATGGGTAGAAGACCAAAGGAAGACCTAAGTTTTTTTGAAAATGCAAAAGGTGAGATAGAGTATCTAAAGTGTTGTAATGAGTGTCCAGAGGCTTGTAAACAGTCACACAAGGTAGTCAGTATTTGTTGCAGGACATATAATGAAATGAAAAAGAATTTAAGAAAAAAGAAAAAAGATGTTGACAAGATACTACCTCGCATGGTATAATAAGTTCATAAGGTTAAGGAGGTAGCACATGAGCAAGAAAGATATACACATAGGCACAATAAACGGAATAGACTTACTACTGCACAGGAGAGGTAAGGTTGATAGGACAGATGATAATGTCAAGAGAGGGGTGGGAGTACATATTCCCAACAAGTACAAGACCAAGACAAAGCAACGAGAACAGAACGAACTAAGGAGGATGTATTAATGAAAAAGTTTAGAAAAGGTGACAAAGTAAGGTTTATAAATAACGCATCATTCGTACCAAAAGGATACACCGGAACAGCAATGGGTGATGATAGAAAAGATTGTGAGGTATTAGTTGAGGTAGATAACTGGCATGATGGTCATGGTGGACATGAATTTGGAATTGGTGGAGATAGTTGTTGGTACTGCTGGACTGATTCATTGGAACTGGATAGAAAATTCAAGGCTGGAGATATCGTAAAGATAATAAATAATGGTGCTTCTTATACTACCTACAGAGATTGGTATGAAGAATACTTAGCAGATTGTGGTTTTTATGAAGACAATGCATCACCAGAAGATGGCGAGTATGAGGTCATGGTAGTAGCAAGTCATGGTAGTTGGAGTGGAACTCTTTATGGAATAAGAGAAGCCAAAGGAGATTTTTCATCACAAGTTTATATCATAGGTGAGAATGGTTTGGAGTTAGTTTCAGAAATAGTGAAGGAGGAAGTTGAATTGAAATCAGACGAGAATCCAGTATATAAAATGGGAGAATTTGTAAGATGTATCTCCAGAACAAAGGACAATGTCGAGGGTCTTATCCTTGGCGAAGTTTATGAAATGGTCGGAGCAAGTATGTATGACGGTAATTTGATACTCTCAGTAAAAGGAAAAGATGGTAAGTTGTTCCATTCCATAGATAGATTTGAAAGTGTAGATTCAGAAAAGGTTACAGAAGATGATTTCTATATCATGAAGTGTGATATTGCTCCATTGGGTAAGGTTGGATATAAAGAAATGGGAATCTGTGAAATTGCTCCAGATATGGTCAACGAGCCACCACACTACAAGACTGGTGGAATAGAGTGTATCGACTACCTTGAAGCCAAGATGGGTATAGAAGCCTTTGAGGGATTCTGTATAGGTAATACACTCAAGTACCTCTCAAGGCTTGGACAGAAGGGTGACAGGCTTGAAGATATGCTCAAGGCACAGTTCTATCTGAATAAGGCAATTAGTCTTCATACTGCCCCTACAGAGCCTACAGAGGTGGATGGTGCTTGTAATAGACCAATAACCTCCAAGCAGATAGGTTATATAGCAGGACTTACCAAGAAATTAGAAATAGATAGGTATGACCTACCAGAATATATCTCACCATTATACAACTACAAAGAACTATCAGAAGCAGAAGCAAGCATAGTCATAGACAAGCTTATAGCAATTAAAGATTACAAGGAGATTGGGTTATAATGTTCTGGGCAATAGTATTCAATCTAATAATGATAGGCATAACGGGTGGATGGTGGATATTAATAATGCTCATAGCATTGTTTGTAAAATTAATGAGGGGGTAATAAAATGGAAGAATTTGTAAAGTCACTAGTTGAACAGGCAATATTACTAGAGGAAACCCTGATACAAACCATAAAAGTTATGGAAGTATTTGAGGAAATGGTTGAGGGTGCTAGAAATAATCCAGACATGGATATAGACCGACTCTCTGATGAAATTGACATATATCCAATATTCGACAGGATAGCTAAACTTGTAGATAATTTAAGTAGTAGATTATAAAAAACAGTTGACAAAGTTCCTTGCTTATAGTATACTTATATTAGTGGCAAGGGATTGCTACATAACAGAAAAGGATGGTGTTGGGGACGGTAGAAATGTGGATTGATTTAATGGACGAGAATAAGGTGTATATTAAGGAGGAATTTATAATGGAAATTAATGTAGCAGGAGATTGGAGAGAAGTAATAGACATTCACAGCACAGCAATATCATATCGAAAGGTAGTCAAGGGTAGTCCAGATGTATTTATAATCGGCTCATGCTCACCAGATAAAGCCAAACTTAGATTCCAAGACCAGTTTGATGGTTGGGTATACTTCAAACTTGAAAGAGGGTTATAACATGGAAGGGAGAACACTTACAATCATAATGTTCATTATCCTATTGATATTAAATATAATAACAACAATTATGTTTGTACTTTCCAATGCTGGTATAGTAAACATAATAATAGAAGTGGTATCAATTGTAACTTGCATCGCATTATTAATTTCAACAATAAGAGGAGGAAAATAATGGAAAAGAATAGTTGTATGGAGTGTGGAGATACAGTCAGAAAATCATGTGGGTGTGGTAAGTCAGTCATGGGTGTACCACTTTGCAATCAATGTTTCTTCGGTAGCATCAAAGTGAATGACTATCCTTGCAACGATTGTTCTGGAACATTAGCCACAAGTAAATGTCACTTTGCTCCAAAGAATTTGGGAGGTTATTAGATGATTTGGGTTAAATCACAGGAAGGTAATGCAATACACGAATGTTCTGGTGTATTTGTCAATGAATGTTCGCTTAGGGTATTCAGTGGGGAACAGTGGAACACAGTTGGTAGATATGATACTCCAGAGATAGCACAGGATGTTATGAGGATTGTCTGGAGGGCAATACAGAGTGGTGGTAATGCAGTAAACTTACCTATCAATTCGGATGGCTCATACACTGACAAAATAGATGTAACTTCCTTTGAAGGTGGTAAAAGAGAGATAGATGGTTTGAAACATAGTCCCGATGAATATATTATAAATTTTGCGAGGGTGTGAGATAGTGGATACTAATAGATTAAAGGTCATGCTAAATGAGGTATCTGACATAAAAGGTAAACGAAAAGCTATGAATTATTGGTTTAGGTGTGAATGTGAAAAGTTAAAACCAACTACTGTAAATTGGTGGTTGGGAACTTCACCTAAAATACTTGACAGAGTTATTATAGATGTGTATAATGAATATGTAGAGTATTGTCATGTAAAACACAAAAGACCATTCAAAAGGACAAAGTTTGGAATTGAAATGACATCGTTTGGATATGTGTCAAAGGTAAAAACTATAAAAGGTGCAAATTACCGAGTGTATGATAAAGTTACAGATTACAATTAAATTACAGACCAGTTACAAGTTGAATTGAAATCAGTACAATGATTGGTATCACTGGGTTACAACTACTATTATAATTTTAATATATTAAAAAGGTTGTAACCTTCTGTAATTATTGATATGACTGGATGGAGCATATATATTACTATATAATACAACTATTTCTTCTAATAAAAAGTAATATAAAGTAATATATAAATGATATATATAGAGAATAGGAAAGTTGCGTAATCTGTAATTTGAAATTTAAAGAATTAAGCTATTACTTGCTTGCGAGGATTTCAAAAATTACAAAATTACAGAACGATTTTCGACTATTCTAATTTTCGACCAAAACGGTTATAGTATTACTGAAAAGGAGTTGATATAATTGGCAAATAAAGGAATTCATACTTCGCCAGAAACTGCTGGTATACAAAATATGCCACCAAATTATCCAGATACACATAAAGATGATTTAGGAACAATGAAAGGCTTAATGCCTATATGGAACAGAGGATTTCAAAACAGAGAGAATTATAAAGGCCTTTGGACTCCAGAAACTTTGAAAATGGAAATTAATGCCTTTTTTGAATATTGTTTCGATAATGAAGTCAAACCAGCTAAAGTGGGGCTATCACTATGGTTAGGGGTTACGAAACAAACTTTATGGGTTTGGGAAAAAGAATCTACGGATTTCAAATCTGACCTTATAAGATGGGCAACATCATTAATTGAAATGTCTTATGTGGGCAGAGCCGAGAAATACCCAACTGCAAACATATTCTTGCTAAAATCATCTCATGGTCATGTTGAAACTTCCAGATTGGATGTAGTTGCGACAAATGAGCAGATGCAGACTGATGAAGTACAAGACAGAATTGCACAACTTGGACTAGATAAGCCTAAATAATGTAAATTGCACTCAGAAATGGGTGCTTTTTCTATGCCCAGAAATAATAGGGGTAGAGTGGTCAAAATAGGCATTTTTACGATGGGGCTATAGGCTGATTCCCAGACTTGATATTTTGATTTGCTCAACGGAGAGCATAGGGAAATGTGTTCAACGTATACTTTGTTCACTAAGGGGGTAAAGTCGCTTAGAATGGCTCTAAATCGCATAAATAATCATTCTCCGTTAGACCTACTTTCAAACTCTATAGGTTTATGTGAAAGTTTACTTTCAAACTCTATGGGTTTTTACTTTCAAACCCTATATGTCTATGACTGGATGTGCGAATGTTTCGAAAATTGTGAATCTTCTGAATATTGTGAATGTTTTGAATTTTCAGACAATTCAGATTAGTGTGGGTTGTGCGAAATGTTCAAACAATTCAAACAAATAGAACAAATGAAATAATTCAGAATATTGTGAATGTTCGGAATGGTACGAACGTTCGTGTTTTTTCCAATAATTCGAATAGTTCATACAATTCAAACAATATATCGAATTGTGTTGTTGGAGGTAGGTTTTGGATTGGATAACTACCCTGTGGATAACTCTGTGGATAAGTATCATAAATCTGTGGATAAAATATGTTGACATTATATACTATGGATGTTATACTATATTTAGAGGTTAGGAAAACGGTAACCTACTAAATGGTAAAAGGTGGTAATACATTATGAAAAGATTTGAATTAGTACTGAAACAAGGTAACATGGAGGTTTTGGTATCATTTGACAAAATAGACAATGACACGTCCGAGCAGTTCATGTTTTTAAGAGTCGCTAATAAGTCAATAGCTTTACTGGATAAAAAAAGACAGCAGTTGACTTATAAGTTCCAAACAGTAGATACCGTATTCTTCACACTAACAGAAAAGGAGGTGAAATAATATGGAAGAAGAAAAAATCTACTATATTACATGGGTTGATATGTTTGGAGAAATACAAGAATTCGAATATGACGAGCAGGGCAAAGAAGACGTACTAAAATATGCTAAATTGATTATTGAAATAGAAGAAATAGAGTAACAAAAAATAATGGTTCGCTGGTTCATCCATAAAGTCAGTAAATAAAGGGGATAAGATGAAAAATACAATTGTTGGATATGATAGTATCAGCAAAAAGAAAATTGAATTAGAATATGAGGATATCTATTCTGTTAACTGTTGGCACAATGTCTACGGTAATCCACAGTATGGTGTATACATGAAGAATGGAAAAAATTATATATTAGTCGATAACTACTCATTATGCAGAAGTTATGTGAACAACTTACATTATGTATCACGCAAAAAAGATTTATAAAAAAGTGTTGACAGGATGCAAAATTACATGGTATAATTAGTTATAGGGTTTTGGGGGATTTGAGCCCCCGACCCATAGGAGGTAATTACATGAATAATGAATATATTTTAAAATGTGATAGAATTTGTGCCGAAAATTCAATAACTTTAAGTGGTTGTAAAGGTTGTCCGAACTACGCAAACAAAAAAATAAGTTGTAGTGAAATAATGAATTTAGCTAGAAAAATTAAAAGGGGTGTAAAATAATGAAAATATCTAAAGGCAATTCAAAACTTGGCAAAATAGCAAATTTTAACATTACTCCATTGAGAACTTGTTCCCCAGAAGCTTGTAATACATGTGGTAAAAATGGTTGCTATGCTTTGAAGGCTTATAGGCAATATCCAGCAGTTAGGACAGCATGGGACGAAAATACCGAACTAGCAATAAATGACATTCCTACATTATATCAGGATTTAAGAAAATACTTTACTACATTTAAGGGAAAAATATTCCGTATCCATTCAGCAGGTGATTTTGTATCAATTGACTATTTAAAAATGTGGGCTGATATAGCGTTTGAATTTAAAAATATCAACTTTATGGCGTATACAAAACAATTTAAAATATTGCAATATTTTATAGATATCTATGGTCGCAATTACATGACACGTAACTTTAAAATAATACTTTCTTCGTGGACTGGATTAGATATACCTTCAGAACTCTCTTACAAGTTCTCTATTGCATGGTTATGTGAAGACGGACAGAACGCCCCTGTTATGGTATATAATCTTAAAAAGGCTGGTAGAAGTGTTAGGATATGTGGAGGGGATTGCACTGTTTGCAAGTACTGTTATGAACCAACTGGATTAGATGTTATATTCATAAAGCATTAATAACATATACCTAATACTATAAAGGAGGGCATTATATGTTTACTGTGCTGGTGTATATACTCATAATACCGATTGTTATAATAAAGAACTTAGTTAAGTTTAATGGTTAACATGATATAGATAACTACATTACATGATATAATATACTGTATAGTTATACACTAATAATGTATAGTTATACAGTATTATTATGCCCTATTATTGCATACTAATTGTATGTATAGTGTACACAATGCACACTAATCTGACTATTCATAATATTATTAATTATTTTAATTGTTTCGTTTGTACGAATTGTTTGATTTGTTTTAATTGTTTAAACAATGGTGAATTGCGTGAATATTCATACCCCTCCCACTATTCAGAATATTCTGACAATGACTAATCAGTCCCATTACCAACTTCTAAATTTTCTGAACAGTTTTAGTGACCTCAAAAAATTCTCGGAAAATTCTATAACAGTTTTTGCAAGTTACCGACAAGTTAGCAAAGCCAGTTATATCAATGGTTGTAGGGTTATGAATTAGTAGCAAATTAGTAGTTGCAAGTTAAACTACCATTACACCTCCAGTCATTATATTCCATGCCCATTTATGTCCTCGCTCATATGTGATTTCAGTTGAGTGCATTGTGGAGTAAAAGTATTCCCCATCCCAGAAAATTACTTCCTCCTCAAAGAATGTGTTTATGATTTCCATTATTGTGTATGGTGTTTTATTTGGCATTTTTATCTTCCTCCTCCTTAATTGATTCTACTAATTGTGCATATGTGGTTCTAATTTCTATTGGTATCCTATTATCCATTAACATCAATCCTAGAACTCTACATATTGATGCTAATGTTTTTTTATGTTTATCTTCCATTCCCTCACCTCCTAAACATATTATACCATATAGGATAGGTAATGTCAAGAAATATTTTTGGAAATGTAGGTTAAAATGAGGTAAAATCAGTTATAGTAGTTATGAGAAATGACATAGGAAGAAAGAAGGGATTAATATTTTAAAAGATTACGAAATGATAGTGCATAAATTTGGTAGGGATGTTGACCATATAAATCTGTATTCGCTGGGAGATTTGCATATAGGTTCTAGTGAGTTTTCATTGGAACAGTGGTATAAGTGGAAAACCAGAGTTATGGAGGATGAATTTGGATATATAGTAGTTTTAGGTGATTTAATGGACAATGGTTTAAAGAATAGCAAGACTGATTGTTTTGGAGCAACTATGCGACCAAGAGAGCAAAGAGAATGGCTTGTAGAGGAACTTAGACCGTTAAAAGATAAGATATTATGTATAACCAGAGGAAACCATGAAAAAAGGTCGGCTGACTTATCAGATGATTGTCCCATTTATATAGTGGCTTGTATGCTAGGTATAGAGCATTTGTATCGTGAGAATATGTGTTTTGTCAAGGTATCTTTGGGTGACAAGAATAAAGAAAGGCAGTATTCTTATGGAATAGCAGTTGGACATGGCTCGTCAAGAGGTAAGGCTAAAAATTTCAGCTATTCAATTGACAGCATGGATGTATTTTTTACTGGTCATACTCATACTCCAGAGGAAAGTTATCCAGCTAAACTGGTTATGGACTTGAGAAATGAAACTGTAGCACAAGTAGGCTTTATACACATGATAGTGCCAAGTTTCTTGGAATTAGGTGGGTATGCCCTTGCTGGGATGTATATGCCCACAGACTTTAGAAGGATACCATATGTATCGTTGCTTGGAACAAAGAAACAAATAGATGTACACAATTTAGGGGGGATGTAGGATGGATATTAGAAATATAATGATTTTGTTTGATAAAACTAAATTTACAAAAGAGGAAATAGTAGCTGAATTAAAAGCTGAAGGTTATAAGCATAATTTCATATTTGCGAACAAGATAGATTTGGATTATGCGAAAGATTATATGCGAAAGTGTGAAGAAGTGTGGTGCTTCGGTGACTGTGAAGAAATGTTTATGTATATGATGGCAACAGATGAAGGTATGGATATATGGACAATGGGTTAGAATTAACTAAAGTAGAGGAATTGGTGAAGGTGGTAATACCTAATCTTGAAGATGAACTTTCAAGAGAGGGTGTTGCCCCTTCTGACCTTGTAGAATTATATAACCTCTATGTGGAAGTATTGAGAATGGTTGCTCCATATGATTTTGTTTCTTATAACAAATATCTAGAATTGGATGAAGACCATTCGTCACCAACTAAAGCATTTTATCACCACAGGAAAAAGCACCTAGCTGAAATGTTTGAAGCTTTTAATGATATGGAAACTTACGATAAGTATGATGTATTATTAATTTCACTTCCTCCAAGAACTGGTAAGACCACTACTGGTATACGGTTTTTGTCTTGGATTATAGGAAAGTACCCAGAGCATACTGAAATGGCAACTTCCTATTCAGATAGTATAACAACTTCCTTTTATATGGGAGTCATGGAGATAATTCAGAACCCACGATACAATGAGATATTCCCAGATGCTCCACTTGTATCACAGAACGCAAAAAGGGAAGAAATCTGGTTAAAGGTGGCAAAGAGATATCCATCTATAACCTTTGTTCCTATTGGTGGTTCAATGACTGGTAGATGTGAAGCTGGTAAGTATTTGTATTGCGATGACTTGGTGTCTGGTATTGAAGAAGCACTTTCAATTACTAGACTTGATAAATTATGGCAGATGTATACAGTTAACTGTAAACAGAGAAAGAAGGATAAATGCAAGGAAGTACATTTGGCTACAAGATGGTCTGTCCATGATGTAATCACTAAACTTGGAACTGCACATGAGGATAATCCTCGATGCAAGGTTATTAATGTATCGTGTTATGACGAGAACGAGGAAAGCCAATTCGACTTCTTAGGTGGTTTTGGAACTGATTATTACAAGGACTTAGAAACTACAATGGATGAAGCCAGTTTTGGAGCATTGTATAAACAAGAGCCTATAGAACGAGAAGGATTATTGTACCATAAAGAGGACTTGCAGTATTTCTTTGACCTTCCAGAAGAACCAGCCGATTCAATCGTTGCGATATGCGATAGTAAGAACATGGGTAAGGATTTTGTGTCTGCTCCTATTGGATATGTATATGGTGATACTGTATATATTGATGATGTGACTTATAGTAATGCCCTTCCAGATATAACTAGACCAATGGTTGCTAATAAATGGGTAGAGCATAAAGTAGTTCGTGCTGATGTAGAGGTGAACAATGGTGGCAACTACTATGCCGAGGATTTGGATGAACTAATTAAAGCCAAAGGTGGTAGAACCAGTATTAGGACTTTCTTCAGTAGCAATAACAAGCAAGTAAAGATTATAACATATGCTGATTATGTTGTGAAGCATTTCGTGTTCAAGCATCCTAGTAAATATTCACCGAATAGTCAATATTCCCAATTTATGAAAGATATGCTAAAATGGACACAAATGGGTAATAATAAACATGACGATAGTGTTGATAGTATTGCGATGTTGGCACAATTAGTGCAATCATTATCAGATGGACAGATTAAGTTTTTAGACCGTAGAAAATTAGGAATATAGGAGGTAAATAAATGATTCTCAAAGGACGTAGAAAAATAACTAGTGAATTAACTCCAGAAGAACTTCACGATAAGTCTAAGTTGGCTAAATTACTTAATACTAGCCGAGTAATTCACTTACAGAATAAATCTGAGATAGATTATTTGGTTAATTATGGTAAAGGTGACCAGCCTGTTTTATTAAAAACTAAGGTAGTCAGAGATGAAATAAACCATAAGATAGTCATGAATCATGCTCAGATGATAACTAGAAGTGTTAATGGATACTTTCTTGGAACACCAATTCAGTTTATACAAAGTGGATATACGGATAAGAAAGAACAGATAGATATGCTCAATAGGTTTGTACAGTATGAGGACAAGTCCTCGTCTGATAGTGAACTTGGAGTATTTCAAAGTATGACTGGTACTGCATATAGGATAATCTATACCGATGGATTATTTGCAGATGAAGTTCCATTTGAGGAAAGAACTCTTGACCCATCAACTACTTATGTGGTATATCAGAATAATATTGCAGAGAAACCATTATTGGGGGTAACTTATTATACCATAGTTAATGAGGATAATGCAATAGTTGGAATGAAAATATATGCATATACTGATAAGGGTAGATATGAAATAGTAACTGACGATTTAAGTGGACTTGTAAATGAAGATTCAATGATTGACTTTCTTCCATACTCAGTTGGTGGTATTCCAATAATAGAATATCCTAACAATATGTGGAGAATAGGTGACTGGGAATTATGTATTGGACTCATGGATGCCATAAATGATTTACAGTCTGGCAGACTTGATGATATAGACCAAGTTATACAGTCATTGTTAGTATTTATAAATGCTGATGTAGACCAAAATGGATATGACCAGATGCGTGAGAGAGGTATCGTTCTACTGAAGAATACTACTGGAAATCCAAGTTCCGTTCAGACTATGAGTAATGAACTTGACCATACTGGTATGAATTTGTTTTCACAGGAATTAGAATCTATGTTGTATGCCTTGATTGGTATACCAGATAGGAATAACCGTTCTGGTGGAGGTGGAGATACTGGACAGGCAGTTGAACTTAGAGATGGCTGGGCAGATTTGGAAACACTTGCTAGGAATAAGGAACTTGCATTTAAGAAGTCAGAGAAACAGGCTTTGAGAATCATTCTCAATATAGTGAATGGTAAGTTAGGTTTTGACCTTTCTTTATTGGATATTGATATTAAATTCTCAAGAAATAAGAGCAATAACCTTTTGGTTAAAACACAGGGATATACAACTCTGTTGGCTACAAAAACTCTTAGTCCAGAAGATTGCTTGACAATCGTTGATATTGTTTCAGATGTAAATGAGTATATATCAAGAGGTAAAGCTTTTTGGGGAACTGCATTTGCTGGATTAGAACAAGCTACTGTTGCTGTTGATTCTAGTAAAGTAGCATTGGAAACTGCAAAAAATCCTCCAGAACCAGTTGTACAGAAGGAAGTAGTTAAAAAGGAGGTTAGTAAATAATGGCAGAACAGAGAGTAATAGCAATTGATTTAGATAATATATCCACTACACTGACCTCCGATACCCTTATTAGACAGGGTGAGAGTAAAGCTTCAAGGCTTGAAATCACTCTCAATGAGGAATTTACTGGATTTGATTATGTGCTTGTATTCCAAATTAATGATAACATACCTTATTCGGCATCTGTAACACCAAGTGAAGGTATCTTATCATTTGAATTAAGTAATACAGTAACTTTTGATTCTGGATATTTAAAAGTTGAACTTCAAGCATTTAATGTTGATGATGAGATATTAATAAAAACTTGTGTGTTCACATTCAAAATTAAAATGTCGGTAGAAGGAACACCTATTGATATACCTATATCTGATTACACAGCTTATATTCAATTGGTCGAGTATTATATGAATAAAGATATATATGACCCACAGGGTATAGTATCTGACGCATTTGATATGGATAATATGACCGATGGTGTGGATAAAGTGGCAATGTTAGTTAGTGAACGAATAAAATTAAATGAACTATCTACTGGTGGTAATTCGGCATATGCTAATCAAATTGATGCCCCACCTATTGACCCTAATATTATAGATGATGAGTTTGATGGTGATTCTCTTGATGATAAATGGATATGGGTAAACCAAGGACTATCAAGTGTTTTAGTTGATAATAGTATTATTGAATTAACTGCTGAAAATCAAGATAATGGAGTTGATTGTAGGGGTATAATTCAACCAGCACCTGATAGTATAGATTTCACTATTGTGACTAAATTTTTAGGTACTAATCTTTGGAAAGATTATTCCAAAACTGGAATATTAATATCTGAATCTCCAACTGGTAAACAACTTGGTATTTGGCACGCATATGATGGTAGTTGGAAAGGCTTGATGGGTGAATTTTTCGCAACTCCAGCTACAAGAGGTGCTTATACTTATTATGGTACACCAGTTCAAGCACAAGGTGGATATATTAAGACTAGGATATATAAAGTTGGTGAAATATGGTATGTTGATTTCTATTATAGTTTAAATGGATATGTTTGGATAACTTCCAAAATAGGATTGGAAATTGGGTTTACTCCAAATTATGTTGGTTTAGGATGGGACTTTGAAACAGCAGAAGTAGGAAAATCTTACTTTGATTGGTTTAGGGTTACAATTTATAATATTGGGTTATAGTGTAAATGAATAATTAATAAAGGAGATTGATAAATATGGCAATAGTAAAAATATCAATAGATAATTTAGAAAGCAATGTAAAGCATTATGTATGTCTTCCAACAGATGCAGTTTCTACCTTCGCAACGGATATAGGTGATGGGTCAACAATGTCGGTGAGAAATGCAGTATCACTTAAGCAAATTGCTAGACTTAGATTCGATGGAGTTGTTTGGCAGTATATTGAAGAACCAGAAGTTGAAGATTTATTCGATGTTAAAATAGTTGCTGGAAGTGGTACTGGTTTAGACACTTATGCAATTGATTTGGAGAACAAGGCATTTAAGTATATCCAGATAGCAATAGCTGATACGGATTCCAAAACCTTGACAGTAGCTAATGTTCCTACGGAAGCACAGTTTGAACTTAAAGTAGTAACAACTGCAACTGGTACAATGGGTGCATGGATGGCTGGAATAGTATGGGATGCTGGAACTGCTCCTACTCTTACAACTGGTAAAACTATTAGATTGAAATTCTACACAGTAAACGGTGGAACTGCTTGGCATGGTAAAATACTCGGTACTTGGTAGTGAATAGGGAGATTAAATTATCCCTTTCCATTGTAATAAATAATTGTAAATTTAGGAGGTTAATATGAGTGTAAAAGAAGTATTTAGAAATGAAGGAAGTAATATAAAAACATATATGTGTTTGACAACTGATTTATCATCTACTTATCCAACTAATATAGCGTGTGACCCATTAAGTAAAATGATAGTGGTCAATGTTAGTACACATATAACAGATAAGTATTTATTCTTTGATGGTACTAATTGGAATGAAGCATAAAGGAGGTAAATTATGGAAAGACAAGATGATTTTAAAACAATATTAGAGATGCACAATGCTAATATTGGAAGATTAAATAGCAAACAATTGGAAAATATTGTTCGTGAACAGTACAAAGTTTACGGTTGTTTTTGGAACAAAGGCTCAAGCCCAACATTGACAAGAATGCAGGACGCAAGGGGAGCAGTGGCAAACGCAGGAGTTGATGCAGTAAAAGCCTACAACGAATTTGATTTAACGCCGTTGTTTAAAGACTTTACGGAGGTTACTGACAGCTACGGCAATGTGTTTGTAAGAATCCCTAAGATGTATATTAAAAAGGTTGATGCAAGTGGCTACAAATCAAGACAGATAAGCAGAACGCCATTTACAGGAGCATATCTGCCAGAATGCTTTAAAAACCAAGCAACAGGCTTAGAACTTGATTATATTGATGTGGGTAAATATGTAGCCACTACCACGGACGGTACAAAGCTTGAATCAAAAGCTGGCGCATATCCCCTGATAAACAAAAATATAGTACAGTTCAGGGATATGGCAAAAGCTAATAATATTGGCGCGATAAAAGGTTATCAGATAATGGACATCCATGTTATGGATTTATTGCAGACATTGTTTTTGATAGAGTTTGCAACGATAAACAGCCAGAGTATAGTTGCGGGATATACAAATGGCCAATATACGGATACGCACCTGATAACATTAGTTACGACAAACACGAACACAGCCATAGTGGCAAATGCAACAGCCGCGTTATATGCAGTAGGACAAGTAATATCAGTTGGCTCAACGCAAGGCGGAAATCAGAGATTT
>Ga0302286_10000116_pt1 | contig 68915 bp, 68 predicted proteins | sample III_Fen_E2_3_FD_198765 | JGI IMG/M metagenome (GOLD analysis project Ga0302286, IMG submission 198765) | Peat permafrost microbial communities from Stordalen Mire near Abisko, Sweden - III_Fen_E2_3 | ecosystem: Environmental > Terrestrial > Soil > Wetlands > Permafrost | place: Sweden: Abisko...
CGTTGATAACCGCATCCCATTGACCTTCGCTCATACGCATCATCAAACCATCTTTGGTTATACCTGCATTGTTTACCAATACATCGATATGACCGAATTCTTTAGCTATTTCGGCAACTACCGTGTGTGTTTCATCAAAATTAGCAGCATTTGAAGCATATCCTTTAGCTTTTACTCCTAATGCTTCAATTTCCTTTTGTGTGTTCAGGGCATTTTCGTCAATATTTAAATCGGTAAATGCAATGTCAGCACCTTCGCTTGCCAGTTTCAGGGCAATTGCTTTTCCAATTCCACGTGCAGCTCCGGTTACGATAGCTACTTTTCCTTCTAATAATTTCATGTTTACGATTTTTTTATGATGTCAATCAGATTCAATCCGGCATTTTTAGTATGCCTGTTTGTTTCAAATTGACGTGATTATTATAACGAATTCTTACAATTTTCCGGCTGCAAAGATAGTTCTTTTTTTCTTAATGAATAAAAAACCTGCATAGAATGAACACTTTTGTGCATAAAAAAATCAGCCCGCAATAATTTACGAGCTGATTTATAATCGTTTCCTGAATCAATTAGTAATTTATCGGAACTAATTTTAGCCTCCTGATCTTACTTGTTTTATTGTTATTGGCTTTAATCATCTGCTTTTGTTTTGCTTTTGCGGCAATGACTCCTGAAGAAGTGGTTGAATAATCAAAATTACGCATACTTCCTGTAAATGTTCCGGAGACTTTGGTTTTGATGTCATTATACAATTGATAATTAATGGTATAATTGTTTCCTGATTTTGTAAAAGTTGCATTTCCAGTTAGTAAGGCCTCAGAAGAACTTCCTAAGTACCAGGTTCCCCATTTATTTCCGGACGTGGATGAATAACCGGGAACCATCGTATTCGGAAGCAGATATTGAGTTTGTAAGCCTGCCATCATTTCATACGTTCCATCAGGAATGTAGTTAGTAACTGTCAAAGGCGTGTTAAGTTCTAACATCAGGATATCTCCATTGCCAGACAAACTATCCATATTAATGGTTTGACTACCTAAAAAAACAGTAAAGTTGTTAGAAGTTTTACTTTTATAGATATCACCCCAATAATATAAATCAGCCTGTGTTAAAGCAGGATATATTGGTTTAATCTGGTTTTTTAAATCAACTAAACCGTTGTATGAAAAATGAATTACTTCATCTTTTAATGATATTAATTGTCCTTCAATTTTTAAATTATTGCCATTCCTACTAATTTTATAATAGCCATCTTTTATAATATAAGACTTCTCATTTGCACCAATAGTCAGAATATTAGTTCCTGTTGCATATGTAATTCCCTGTGAATGAATAGTGTCTCCAGGAATAAATGTTTTGGCAGCCCGTGTGTTAGCTATTGAATAAGTGCCTTCACTTAACGTAGAATCTGCCGCTGCCACATTGAAATCAATATATAAATAACTACCTGTTCCTTTCAGGTTTCCACTGGGATCAAAACTTAACGTGCTTTCAAGAAAATATACAGTTAAATTATTGGTCCCAACTTTAAAGAAATCACCCCAAAATGAAGCCGTTACTTTTGTAAAAACCAGGTCAATATCTCTTTTGGTTACTGTAACGACACAAGTTGCAGTTTTTCCACCAGCCTGAGCGGTAATAGTAGCTACACCTTCGGTCAGAGCGTTAATAACCCCGTTGTTTACCTGTACAATGTCAGTAGAACTTGATGTCCAGGTTATTGGAAACTTATTAATATCGCCGTTATAAGATAAGTTAGCCAGAATTGTATCTTTATCACCTACTCTTACGGTGATTTTTGAATAATTCAAAATCACATTATTTACTTCATCTTTTTTACATGAAGTAATCAAAGAAAGAAGCAAAATAAACGTCAGAAACAGTCTTGATTTCATATTTAATTCTATAAACAAACAAATTTAGATTGCAAATATAATGCTAAATTTTTTTATTTGTTCTTTTTTCTAAATTTTTTTTTCTTGATTAAGTGTCAATTAGTTATAAAAAAAATCGTCTGATTTTTCAGACGATTTTTACTTTTATATATTTCCAGATAATCAGGCGTTCATTGAAACTAAAAATTCATCATTATTTTCGGTGCGTTCCATACGATCTTTCAGGAATTCCATAGCTTCCATAGAATTCATATCGGCCAAATGACGACGTAGAATCCACATACGGTTCAATGTATCCTGATCGAGCAATAAATCGTCCCGACGCGTACTTGAAGCCATAATATCCACGGCTGGGAAAATGCGTTTGTTTGATAATTTACGATCGAGTTGAAGTTCCATGTTACCGGTTCCTTTGAATTCTTCAAAGATTACTTCATCCATTTTAGAACCTGTTTCAGTCAGAGCAGTTGCTATAATTGTCAGACTACCACCGTTTTCAATGTTACGAGCCGCTCCAAAGAAACGTTTTGGTTTATGTAATGCATTGGCATCAACACCACCGGAAAGAATTTTACCAGAAGCAGGCGAAACCGTGTTATAAGCACGAGCCAAACGGGTAATTGAATCAAGTAGAATAACTACATCCTGACCACATTCAACCATTCGTTTTGCTTTTTCATGAACCATACTGGCCACTTTTACATGACGTTCAGCCGGTTCGTCAAAAGTTGAAGAAACAACTTCGGCACGAACGCTACGAGCCATATCAGTTACTTCCTCCGGACGTTCATCAATCAGTAAAACGATCATATAAACTTCAGGATGATTAGCTGCAATAGCATTGGCAATGTCTTTCAACAGTACAGTTTTACCTGTTTTTGGTTGAGCTACAATTAATCCGCGCTGACCTTTGCCGATAGGTGAAAACAAGTCAACCATACGAGCAGAAAGGGTATCGTTTTTACCGCTGCAAAGATTAAATTTTGTGTCAGGGAAAAGAGGAGTAAGGTGCTCAAAAGGAACACGGTCACGTACATATTCAGGAGAGCGACCATTGATTTGAGCAACTTTTATAAGTGGAAAATATTTTTCACCTTCTTTAGGAGGACGAATAGCACCTTTTACAGTATCTCCGGTTTTTAAACCAAAAAGTTTTATTTGCGATTGAGATACATAAATATCATCCGGTGAGGCTAAATAATTATAATCGGCAGAACGAAGAAAGCCATAACCATCGGCCATCATTTCTAAAGTTCCTGTACCTTCCAATATACCATCAAAGTCGAATTGTTTTTCGCCTTTATCAGGTCGTTGGTTGAATTTATTATTACGGTTATTGTTCCCGTTTCCGTTCCCGTTTCCGTTATTCTGATTATTATTGTTTTGTTTAATTGTTTTTATCTCTACTGTTTCGATTATTGGTTTAGCGATTTCCGATTCTTCATCGGTTTGCTCTCCAACAACTTCAGTAACAAACAATGTTTCTTCAATCGTTTCATTTTCCGATCTGTCTTCCAAAACAAAAACTTTGGTTGGTGGAGCAATCGGAGTTATCGGTTGTACTTCTTTAACCTCAGCTTTTTCGGCATTTTCAGCTGATGGCTTAATGATGATTGGTTTTACCGGCTTTTGTTGCTTTGGCTTGTTTGGTTTTTTAGCAGGTTTCGGTTCTTGTGCAGTATTATCAAGTGGTTTTGATTCAACTTTTACGGCCTCTGTAGGTTTTACTATCACAGGCTTAGATTCCTGTACTTCTTTAGGTGCTTCTTTTTGCACCTCGCTATCTAGAGGTTTAGCAGCCTTTTGTTGCTGAGCAAGCTTTTGCTCCGGAGTTTTTTTGATTGGAACGCGAAGACGTTTTTTCCGTTCAATTTCCTGATTTTCGTTGGTAATAGTTTTCCGTTGTGCATTTACAACGGCTTGTTGATCCAGAATGTCATAGACCAGAGTTTCTTTTTTAGCTGAACTTGATACTTTCAGACCTAATTCGGTTGCGATGTCCTTCAATTCGGACAGTTCTTTCGCATTCAATTGCAAAATGGTGTAATTACTCATAAAATGATGAATAAACGTTTTGGTGAGATTTTCCTTTCAGGAAAAAACGTTGTTGTGTGAATGTTAAGTTTTTTTGATTGTGTAACAAAAGCAGGACCGCCTTTGTGATTTGAAAACGTTGCAAATTTACGACATTATTTTGAATGCGCAAATAATTATTGAATTTAAATTTAAAATATGTTGATACTGAGAGAAAAAACGTCAGTTCATGCATATTATCAGACGAATAATTTGAGGAAAAGTATCTCTATTCAAGTCCCTCATTACCTGTATCCATTACAGCCTTCCATTCTCCATGTGAGTTTTTTTGCCAAATAGTAGTATATGTTCCCTGTTCGATAATTTTGAGTGATTTTTTATCTGTCAGTTTGTAAGTTCCATAAGTATATCCGAGCTCGGCTGAAGCAGCAACTTTAGCAAAAAGCGGTTTCCAAGTTAAAATGTAAGTGCTATCGCTGCTACTTAATAGTATTTTTTTTATTGCTTCAATGCCTTCTATAGGAGGTTTATGCGCTGCCAGTGTGACGCCAGCTGAATCAAACATGGCCATAAAAGCTGCATTTCTGCCTTTTTCTGCCGAAAGTGCTGAATAATAACGATCAGTGTCGGTTATTGACTTAGTTTCATTGGTTGGCTTTGCTTTATTGCACGAACTTACAACCAAAACTAAAAACACAAATAGCGTGTAAATGGTTCGAAAGTAGATTGATTTCATAGAAACTGAAAATATTAATTTTTACTTTTCGTTCAACAAAGTTTCTTTTGCTTTCAATAAAGCTTCTTTTTCAGTGTAGGAAATAACAGGGTAAGACAACTCCAGCTTTTTTAATTCCGAGCAGATAATATTCCCTATCAAATAACGTGTATACCATTTTTCATCGGCAGGAATAATATACCAGGGAGCAGCTTTAGTACTGGTATTCATGATTGCATCTTCGTAAGCCGACTGATAATCATCCCAATAAGCTCTTTCTTTTAAATCCGCTGAAGAGAATTTCCAATTTTTAGTGACGTCGTCTATTCTATCCATGAAACGTTTCTTTTGAATATCTTTGGAAACGTGCAGAAAGAACTTCAGAATAATGGTATCATTTTCTATTAAATTTTTCTCAAACCGGCTTATCTGTTTGTATCTTTTTTGCCAAAATGATTTACCTATATCTTTAACCTGCTTAATATCAATATGATGTTCATTCAGAATAAACTCCGGATGTACTTTGGTTATCAATACGTTTTCGTAATACGAACGGTTGAAAATACCTATTTCGCCCTTTCCGGGCAAATCTATATAATGACGCCAAAAATAATCATGGTCTAATTCGGCAGTAGTAGGCGATTTAAAACTACTAACTTTAACTCCCGCAGGATTAACTCCCGACATAATGTGTTTTATAGTCCCATCTTTTCCGGCAGCATCCATGGCCTGAATAACAATTAGTATTGCATGTCGGTTATCGGCATACAATACATCCTGTAAAGCAGCCAGTTCTACAATGTCTTTTTGCATTTGAAGTTCAGCCTCTTCTTTTTCAATGCTTTTTTTTCTGAATGCTGTAGGATAATCGGACAATGAAAGTTTGTTTCCATCAGTCACTTTGAAGTTATCTAAATCTTTTTTCTCATTCTTTGCCATAACCATCGCATAAATTTGTTTTATACATCAAATCCGGTGATTTTATTGTTATTGATAAAAAAGTGATCAATTCTATCTCTGTTTTTCTTTGGCGAGAATACAATATTATATTCGACCTTTACAGTGCTGTTTTCTTTTCCGGTTTTTATTCTCACAAAACGTATCTTCAAGTCATTTAGTTCACTTTCAAGTTCTTCAATTGAATATTCGGCTGCTCTGAATTGAATTTCATACGTTTTTATTTGATGTAAACTCTCAATTATTCTTTCAAGCCTTGTCAATGCAACCAAAACCACCAATACGATTAACACTACCAGAGCCGCCAAAGCGTAATGTTTTAGTCCAATACTCATGCCTATTGCAGCAGCCATCCAAATAATAGCCGCCGAAGTAATACCGCGCACATTTACTCCTTCTTTAAAAACCACACCAGCACCTATAAAACCTATGCCGGTAACTATATTGGAAGCAATACGATCGCCACTGGACAGTGAAACCGAAAGAATGCTGAATAAACAAGAGCTGACACAGATGAGTATCATGGTTCTGAAGCCTGCCGGTTTATTGTGATATTCTCTCTCTAAACCAAGAATAGAACCAGCCACTAAAGCGGCTATAATCTGAATAAATTGTTCGAAATCAGGATGCATAAAAGTGTGATTTAATTGAAAATTCAGCTTTATACTTGATGTTTTTTATTAAATTCGTCTCCAAAGGTAAAAACTATTCTTTAGTTAACCTAATAGTTAGTTGAATATTTAATCGGATTACGTTTGATAGACAAAAATAGTAAAGTTTCACTCTCGCAGAGCTTTATAATTATACTGATCCGCTACTATATTTGCTGAATTAATTATCGTTTTGCCACAGTTTATTGAAGATATCTCTTTTTTGTGTTTTCATTTATTTGCCCTACCTTTGTTTTTATAAAAAACAACACTTAATATACTATGTTTCGAACTAAAGTTGATATTCAATCAACCAATCTGAATATAACTTACCAGGATTCTATCATGAGCCTTGGCTCGTGTTTTGCTGAAAATATTGGTAAAAAAATGAAGGAAGTATATTTCGAAACGAATATAAATCCGTTTGGAGTCTTATATAATCCGGTTTCTATCCGCAATAGTGTTGAACTTTTGCTTCATAATAAGCAATTTACAGTCGATGATATTTTCGAATATCATTCCTTGTGGCAAAGTTTTTCGCATAGCAGTTTGTTTACAGATATTTCTGCCGAAGGGTGTCTGCATAAGATAAACTCCGGAATGAATGCTGCAAGTGAATTTCTCAAAAAGACTGATTTCCTACTGATAACTTTTGGTACTGCGTGGGTTTTTGAAAGCGTGAAGAGTGGGAGAGTAGTGTCCAATTGTCATAAATTGGCGGCGAGTGAATTTATACGGCGTAGACTGACTGTAGAAGAAATAGTAATTGATTATAAAGAGCTTATAACTAAACTTAACGAACTATTTCCACATATTCAATTCATTTTTAGTGTCAGCCCCATTCGACATTGGAAAGACGGACCGCACGAAAACAATATCAGTAAAAGTACTTTAATACTGGCTATTGAAGCCCTCCAAAAGGAATTTGAACAGGTTCATTATTTTCCTGCTTACGAAATACAATTGGATGAACTTCGCGATTACCGCTTTTATGCTTCTGACATGTTGCATCCATCCGATGTAGCTGTCGATTATATCTGGAGTCGGTTTTCAGATACTTATTTTTCCAATCAAACCCTGGATTTAAAAAAACGGTTAGAGCAACTTGCAGCTGATTTGACTCATCGTCCGTTGCATCCCGATTCGGATGAATTCAGGAAGTTCCAGCTTGGTATCGAAAAGCGTAAAGTCAGAATCATTGCTGATTATCCATTTCTTTCAAACAGAATCAAATGACAAGCAATTACCCCGGCTTTATATCACATATCAGGCGATATGTAGAGTTAACGGAGCAAGACGTTGCGAAGATAGAATCTTATGTACAGCTTTTGGAACTCAAAAAGAAAGAATATCTTTTGACAGAAGGGCAAGTATGCAAATTCAATTATTTTGTAGAAAAAGGTTGTATTCGCATGTTCTATATCAACGATAAAATAGTAGAACAAACAACTCAATTTGCTTTAGAAGAATGGTGGCTCTCCGATTATTTCAGCTTTGCCAAGCAATTGCCTTCGCAATACTCCATACAGGCAGTAGAAAAATCACAGGTAGTGGCAATTGACTATCAGCTACAGGATAAACTGTTTGATGAAATACCGCAATTAGAGCGCTATTTTCGCATTATGATGCAACGTGCGCTGGCTGCTTCGCAATTACGGGTGAAACTGATCTATCAATTATCCAAAGAAGAAATGTATAAGCATTTCAACACTTCGTTTCCGCATTTTTTCCAACGCGTACCGCAATATATGATTGCTTCTTACCTTGGCCTTACTCCCGAATATCTGAGTGAACTGCGAAAGAAGAAATAATTCTTTCATTTCTTAAACTAGTTTAATTTTTATTTTGGTTACATTACCCTAATTTTGCTCCACTTAAAGCAAACACTAAAAGTATTAGCCAATTAATAAGTTAAACAATATGAAAACAGAACAGAAATTCCCGGAGAAATTTTATGACGTGCTTAATCACGAAGGTGTGGTATCTATTGTTTCATGGGGTGAAAATGAGCCGCATGTTGTGAATACCTGGAATTCATACCTTGTTGTGACCGAAGATGAGCATATTTTGATTCCTGCTTACGGAATGCGCAAAACCGAGAAAAACGTAAACGTGAATAACCGGGTGAAACTTGCTCTGGGAAGCAAAGAGGTACTGGGTTACAAAGACTATCAGGGAACCGGATTTGTAATAGAAGGGACTGCCGGTTATCTCGAATCGGGTGCGACTTATGACATGATGAAGGAAAAGTTTTCCTTCTTAACCAGGGTGGTAGAGGTCACCGTTACAAGTATTAAGCAAACCATTTGAGAAAAAGTTATAACATGTAATTTCCCCGGTGAAAAATTTATAACAAGAAAGAGCTTCTTCGTATGTGAAGAAGCTCTTTTACGATTTACTAAGACTATCAAACTATTATAAATCGGTTATCAATTTAAATTTGGGGACTAAAAGCTTCATTGCGCTCCATGCTAATAGATAAGCGAAAGCACAAACGCTAAACATGATACTATATGCAACTCCTGTGTTCAAAGTTCCATCAAGATAACCGGCAAGCAACTGAATAAGTACACCACCAATTCCGCCTGCAGCAGTTCCGATACCTGTTATTGAACCTACCGCTTTTTTCGGAAACATATCTGATACGGTGGTATATAAATTGGCAGACCATGCCTGATGGGCAGCTCCGCCTAAACAAATGACCGCAATTGCAAAAACAATTCCATATGCAGCCAAGTGTTGCGTAGCCAACAAAGCTAACGGAACAAAAGCAATTATTAATAATGATGTCATGCGAGATCTGTAGGCTTCCCAACCCTTATTCATAAAGGTCATCGATATAGATCCTCCATACACAGAGCCAAAAATAGCAATACCAAAAACAATAAAATTTGAGAGCATGACATATGATGCTGTCTTTTCTGGAGTCATCCCAACACAAAATTGCTGTCTTACATAGGTAGGAAGCCAAAATAACAAAAACCACCAAACACCGTCTGTGCAGAATTTGCCAACTACAAATGACCATGTTTGACGATAAGTCAACAATTTAAACCATGAAATTTTGTCAGCTTTATCCACTTTATTGTCATTGTTATTTTCAGCAATTCCATCATGATCACTATGAATAAAGTCGAATTCTGCTTGGGAAATTTTGCCCTTGTCCAACATTTTTTGTGGAGTGCCATAAAAAATGCCCCAGAAGATGAGCCAAAAGCAGCCAAGTAAACCTGTAATTATAAAGGCCATTTGCCAGCCGCTTAGTTGACCTAAAAATTCAGAGCCCTTTGTCCATGTTAACAAGCACCATGGAACAAATAAAGCACAAATCATGGCTCCTATATTAGAACCGGAATTAAAAATACCCGTAGCTAATGCTCTTTCTTTTTTAGGAAACCATTCTGCCACAGTTTTAATGGAAGAGGGAAAGTTTCCAGCCTCACCTGCACCAAAAAAACTTCGAGCTATACTCTGAGCTACAAGTGACTTCCCCACGAATGCGCTTAAAATACCTGAAAAAGACCATATAATTAAAGAAAGAGCTAAACCTAATTTTGTTCCAATTTTATCGATGATAATTCCCGCAAAGACTGTAGATAAGGAATAAACAATTGTAAAAATGGAAGTTAAATATGAAAATTGTTGCGATGTCCATCCAAACCCATTGCCAGAACAAAAATAATCCTTTAAAAATCCGATAACATTGCGATCCATATAGTTTACCGTTGTTGAGAATAAGAGTAAGGTTACAATTATCCAACGGTAATTCCCGATTTTCTGGGCTGTTGATTTATTCATAAGTATATTTTAAGGAGATATGATTTAAACTTATTTGCGAACTTTCTTAATTATTTCTAATGCATCGCTGCAAAGTTTGGTAATTCCGGCCCAGTCATTTGCTTTAATCAGTTCGGCAGGGAAAAGGTTTGAACCCATTCCAACACAAGTGGCACCAGCATCAAACCATCCTTTTAGGTTGGTTTCTTCGGGCTTTACACCACCGGTAACCATAATGTCAGACCATGGCATAGGAGCTTTTAATCCTTTTACAAAGCCTGTTCCCAATACATCTCCGGGGAATGCTTTGCAAAGATCACAACCTGCTTCTTGTGCAAAACCGACTTCGGATACCGATCCACAACCCGGGGTATAAGGAATTAAGCGACGGTTAGCAACTTTAGCTATTTCCGGATTGAAAAGCGGACCTACAATAAAGTTGGTACCTAACTGGATATATAAAGCTGCAGTTGGAGCATCGACGATGGAACCAACGCCCATAATCATTTCCGGACATTCTTTGGCTGCAAATTTTACCAGATCCCGAAAAACTTCGTGGGCAAAATCGCCACGATTCGTAAATTCGAATGCACGAACACCACCAGCATAACATGCTTTTACTACATTTTTAGCTACTTCAATATCGCTGTGATAAAATACCGGAATCATACCGGTTTCTTTCATAACTGTGAGAACTTGGATTTTGTTGAATTTCATATTAGCAGGCCTCCCCCGACCCCTCACAGGAGGGGGGAATGGGGTTGGCAATTTAAATTGGTATAAATATTTTTTTTATGCACGAACGAATTTCCTCTGAAGGAAATTTTAAACGGGTTTATCTTGAAACACGACCGGATCCGTCTCCACCCATTAAAGCTTCAACTTCTGCCACTGTAACTAAATTATAGTCGCCATAGATAGTATGTTTCAGGCACGAAGCTGCTACTGCAAATTCTAATGCTTTTTGATTGTTGTCTGTGTAAGTCAGTAAACCATATATTAAACCACCCATAAAAGAGTCACCACCACCAACGCGGTCAACAATGTGTGTAATGTCATAACGTTTTGACTGGTAAAGTTTACCATTACTGTAAAGTACGCCGCCCCAGGTATTGTGGTTAGCATTAATTGACCCGCGAAGAGTGATTATTACTTTTTTAGCACGAGGAAACTTTTTCATCATTTGAGTACAAACCGATTCAAATTCTGCGGCATTTACTTCACCACCGGTATGCGCTACATCAAAACCTTCGGGTTTAATGCCAAATACTTTTTCCGCATCTTCTTCATTGCCTAAAATAATATCACATCCGGCAGTTAAGGCAGGCATAACCTCAGCGGCTGTTTTGCCGTATTTCCATAAATTTTTACGGTAGTTTAAATCAGTTGAAACGGTAACGCCCATTTCGTTGGCTATCTGAATAGCTTCAAGACAAGCATCGGCTGCACCCTGCGACAATGCAGGAGTAATACCTGTCCAGTGAAACCAGTCGGCACCTTTGAATACTTCACGCCAGTTTACTATACCGGGCTTGATGTCTGCAATAGAGGAATTAGCACGATCATATACCACTTTACTGGCACGTGCAACTGCACCTGTTTCGAGAAAATAAATGCCTACGCGATCACCACCACGTAAAATTTCATTTGTTCCAACACCATACTTACGCAAATTCATAATACATGAATCGGCAATATCATTTTTTGGTAATCGGGTTACAAATTCTGTTTTCATACCATAATTTGCTAATGATACGGCTACATTAGCTTCACCACCACCAAAAGTGGCAGTAAATTGTGTGGCCTGACTAAAGCGTTCAAAACCAGGCGTAGCTAAACGAAGCATGATTTCTCCAAATGTCACAATCTTTTTACTCATTATTTCCTTAGTAATTTTGTATTCCGGCATTATTATGCAGAAATAATCTGTTTGTAATTATATATCGTTCAAAAATTAAAAAAACTTTTTGCGTTATTATAACTGATATTTTCTACCATTTTACCAATAAAATCCAATTCCTGATGAGGTAATAATCCTTTTTCTACATCTTCGCCAATTAAATTGCACAATGTGCGGCGAAAATACTCATGACGAGGATAAGAAAGAAAACTGCGGGAATCTGTCAACATTCCTACAAACCTGCTTAATAAACCCATAACCGAAAGCGAATTTAGCTGTTTTTCTATTCCATCTTTCTGATCCAAAAACCACCAACCCGATCCAAATTGTATTTTACCAGCTATAGTTCCGTCCTGAAAATTACCAACCATGGTAGCAATCATTTCATTATCGGCAGGATTTAAATTGTAAAGGATAGTTTTTGTCAGTTTATCCTGTGAATCCAGACGATCTAAAAATTTAGACAAATTTTTAGCAATACTGAAACTTCCGATTGAATCAAAACCTGTGTCAGCACCCACCTGATTGAATAAACGTGTATTGTTATTCCTAATTACACCAAAATGAAATTGTTGTGTCCAGCCTTTTTCCCAGTCCATTTCTGCAAGAATAACTAATAAAGCCGATTTATATTTTAATATCTCTATGTTGGTTAGTTCTAGTCCACCGTATACTTTATTGAATATTGTTTTTATTTCTGCATCTGTATAATCTTCAGCATAAAATTCTTCAATCCCATGATCTGACAGTTTACAACCATTCTCAGCAAAGAAATCATGACGTTTACGCAATGCATTTATCATATCGTCGAAAGAAGAAATACTTACACCCGATATTTCAGAAAGCTGCTCTATATAACTGCGGAAAGTAGTTGGATTTTCTACACCCATAGCTTTATCAGGTCTCCATGTAGGTAGCATTTTTACCGCAAAATTATCATTTTTTGTTTTTATGTGATATTCGAGTGAATCAATGGGATCGTCAGTAGTACAAACAACTTCTACCTTATATTTGAGCATTAAATTGCGTGCGGAATATTCAGGAGTCTGAAGTTTAGCTGTGCATTCATCGTAAATTTCACGGGCAGTTTTGGGCGAAAGAATTTTTTCAATACCAAAGCCGGTTTTCAATTCCAAATGAGACCAGTGATAAAGCGGGTTACGCATTGTGTTTGGTACTGTTTCAGCCCATTTTTCAAATTTATCCCAATCGGAAGTGTCTTTTCCTGTGCAGTATTTTTCATTTATACCGTTAGCACGCATTGCACGCCATTTATAGTGGTCTCCACCAAGCCAAATTTCAGTTAGTGTTTTGAATTTATGATCATTTGCTACCATTGAAGGATCTAAATGGCAATGATAATCAATAATTGGCTGATTGGCTGCGTGTTCATGATACAATTGTTGTGCAGTCTCCGATTGTAAAAGAAAATTTTCATCTAAGAAGTTCTTCATGCTATTTTATCTTGTATTATTCTATTTTTTCTGATTTATTTTGTAGCGGAAGTACACAAAATACTTCTTGATTTAATAAATGAACTGATTGGAAAAGTTATTTTTAATTTTAAAATCAACCTTTTTAGAGTATTATTAGTACAAAACTAATTAATATAAATGACGCTTGTGTATTTAAATCTCACAATATAAATACTTTATGTATTCTGTTCGAGTTAAAATTAATTTCCGTGTTCGCCCACGAAGATACAAAAAAAATTAGGTACATGAAAATGTGAGCGATTTTTTATTCAAAATATCTATGTAGAAGAGTAGGTGCAAGCCTGTATTTTGAACATAAATTCTTGCAAGACTACAAGATAACATATTGGAAAAGCATAAATTGGATTGCTTTAAAGTTAAAGTTACTTTCTACATCAGAATTCGGAATGGATAGAAACAAGTAAAGGCACAAATAATCGTGCCTCTACCTTATTAATTACCTAAAATTGACGTGTTTATCAATTGCTTATTTGGTAGGCGCAATTAACTTGTAGCCCTTACCGTGAATATTGATAATAATCAAATTCGTATCTGCCTTCAATAATTTACGCAATTTGCATAGATATACATCCATACTTCTACCATTGAAATAGTTGTTTTCATCCCAAATAGTTTCTAATAAATATTTACGTTCCAGCATTACATTCGGGTTAGCTGCCAAAAGGACTAATAAATGTAATTCTTTGTTTGTCAGCTTAGTTGACTCTGTTCCAAGGTTAAGTAATCTTTTCTGAACATCAATTGAATAAGCTCCAATTGTGTAAGACTGAGCTTTCAATAATTTTTCAAGGACTTCATTGTGAGCCTTAAACATGATTTTTTCGTTTTCCATTTTGCTTCATTTTTTAGTGTTAATTATATAGTGAACATCATCTGATTATTTATTATTTGCCAAATAATTATTTAAATTGAGGCAAATGATATTGAAACTTTACTATTTTAAAATCCTCTTAACTTTAACAAAATAAGGAATTAAATTGTTCGCAATTATTACATATTTAATTTGAACTTTTTTTGTTTATGTAAGTTTAACCCAATAAACTAAATTCCAAATCCTTTCTGGTAGCTAATATCGGGGCTTGTTAAAGTTTTAATATCAAATAGAATTTTTTTTATATATAGTATTATTTTAAAAGTACTCTCATTTGCCGAATATTCAGCTACTTGGGGGTGTTAATTTTAAATTTTGGTTTATAATTTGCAAAACTACACATTTCATTTTAAAAAAACAATAAGTAAGTTAATATATTGCATGAATGTTCTAAAATACTTGTTGTTGAATCCATTAAATTGTTATTTCAAATTTTATTGCTACTTTGATTTTGCGCGTAAATACCTGTAAACAAATAATGTATATTGTTTGTTTGCTGTACAAAATAACTCCGTGTTCGCACACAATTGTAAATATAATTGTAATTCTCCAAAATATATTGTATTTTTGTATGAATTTTTTTTTATGTTCGAAAAAAGGTAAAAAACAAGCTGAGAAAAATGGAAGAACCACAAAGTAAAATTCGGATAAAAGACATTGCAAAACTGGCTGGTGTATCCGAAGGAACAGTAGACAGAGTAATTCACAAACGAGGTGATGTTTCTGCAAAAAGCCTAGAAGCAGTAAAAAAAGTATTGGAGGAAATAAATTACACTCCGAATATCATTGCTCGATCATTAGCTTCAAAAAAACATTTTCGCTTTGTTTGTCTATTTCCTGAATACAAAACGGCTGATTATTGGCAAAGTGTGAGTTCTGGTTTTGATCTTGCAGGAGAAGAATTTGTTCATTATAACGTTCGAATAGAAAAAAGATATTTCAGTCAGTTTGATGCACAAAGTTTTGTTCGTATATCGAATGAGATCATTGAAACAAAGCCAGATGCTGTTTTTATAGCTCCAATATTCAGGAATGAAGCATTGAAATTTACTATTGAATTAAATCAATTGCAAATTCCTTTTTCATTTATCGATTCACTTATTGAAGAGACAAATTTTGTTACGTACTATGGGCAACATTCGTTTCAAAGTGGTTTTATTGCAGCAAAACTATTGCTTAATCCAATATATGAGAATGAAAAAGTGTTGATAATCCGTACTAAACGTAATGGAGCAGTATCCAATCAAACTATCAATAGATATAATGGCTTTATGCAGTATGTTAAGGATAATATGTTGACAGATAAGTTGGAATTGATTAATTTGGAGTTTAATGAAGACAATGAAGATTTTAATATAGAAATATTGCGTAATGCATTTGCAACCTATACAAATATAACAGCTGCTATTACGTTTAACTCTAAGGTATATAGATTGGCCAAATATATTGAGACTTTAAATTACAAGAACGTACGAATAATTGGTTATGATTTATTGGAACAAAACGTAAATTATCTGAAGCAAGGAGTTATTTCATATCTTATTGCTCAACGTCCTAATAAACAAGCATATTTTACTGTTCAGGATATGTGTAAAGAACTCATTTTTGATCAAAAGATTTCCAGAATTAATTATGTACCGATTGATGTTTTAATGAAAGACAATATCGATTACTATTTAAATTTTAATGACTAATAACAGGTAATATAGAAGTAATGAAAAATCTTTTTAATGTGCAGGGCAAGGTGGTGTTAATCACCGGAGGATGCGGTATTTTGGGTCGTGGTATGGCTGAATATATGTGTCAGCAAGGATGTAAAGTCGTGATTTTAGATCGCATGGTTGAAGCAGGCGAAAGTCTGGTAGCCGGTCTTAAATCGAAAGGTCACGAAGCATTTTTTGTTTGTACTGATGTATTAAACAAAGAAGTGTTGGAACAAAATGCTAATGACATTGTGGCTAAATATGGTCGGATTGATGTGCTTGTAAATGCAGCAGGCGGTAATATGGCCGGCGCAACCATTGGACCTGACAGCACTATTTTTGACCTTGAGGTGGATGCATTCCGTAAAGTAGTGGATCTTAATCTTTTTGGAACAGTATTGCCAACTATGGTTTTTTCTAAAATAATGGTCGACCAAAAAGTGGGAAGCATTATCAATATATCTTCCGAATCGGCACTTCGTCCATTGACGCGTGTGGTGGGTTATAGTGCTTCAAAAGCTGCTGTAACCAACTTTACAAAATATCTGGCAACTGAATTAGCAACCAAATTTGGTGAAGGTTTGCGTGTAAATGCTATGGCTCCGGGTTTCTTTCTGACCGAGCAAAACCGCACGTTGATGACCAACCCTGATGGCTCATTGACTGGACGTGGCGAGAAAATCATTGCTCACACACCATTTGGTCGTTTTGGTGAACCTGAAGAATTGTTTGGAACATTACACTGGCTGGCCAGCGATGCTTCTAAATTTGTAACCGGTACGCTGACTGTTATCGACGGTGGTTTTGATGCATTTGCTATTTAAACCCCTAGCCCCTAAAGGGGAACCAGGTAAGTTTTATATTTTTATTCGTTTAATGAATTAAGGTTTTAGGAGTAATATTTAGAAAAATCCCCTTATTGTCTGAAGGAGAATAGACTAGCTTTATTCCCCTTTAGGGGTTAGGGGTCAATAAAATTATGTATTTATGTAAACAATCGTGGAGATGGTACGGTCCCAATGATCCGGTATCACTCGCAGATATTTGTCAAGCCGGTGCAACTGATGTTGTAAACGCCTTACACCAGATTCCTAATGGTCAGGTATGGACGGTGGAAGCCATTCAGGAACGAAAAAAAATGATTGAGGATGCCGGTCTTATCTGGTCGGTGGTAGAAAGTGTACCCGTACACGAACATATCAAAACTCAAACAGGCGATTTTCTGGTATATATTGATAATTATAAAACATCTATCCGTAATTTGGCGGCGTGTGGTATATATATTATAACCTATAATTTTATGCCGGTACTCGACTGGACACGTACGGATCTAGCGTATACTATGCCCGATGGGTCTAAAGCATTGCGTTTCGAAATGGCGGCATTTGTGGCTTTCGACTTGTTTATTCTGAAACGTCCGAATGCAGAGAAAGACTATTCAACTGCGCAAATCGAAAAAGCAAAAGTTCGTTTTGCCGGAATGTCGGACGATGAAAAACAGTTGCTAACCCGTAATATGATTGCCGGTTTACCGGGTTCGGAAGAGAGCTTTACGGTGGCACAGTTTCAACAAGCGTTGGATAGATATGAAAATATTGATGCTGAAAAACTACGCAGTAACCTGATTTATTTCTTATCCGAGATTTGTCCGGTAGCCGACGAAGTAGGAGCGAGGATGGTGATTCATCCGGATGATCCACCTGCTTCCATTCTGGGATTACCCCGTATATTAAGCAGGGAAGAGGATTTTGCCAGGTTAATTCAAGCAGTTCCAAATCAATCGAATGGTTTATGTCTCTGCACCGGTTCATTTGGTGTGAGTAGTGCCAATGATTTAGCCGGAATGATGGAGCGATTTGGTGATCGGATTGATTTTGTTCATTTCAGAAGCACACAACGCGATGAAGAAGGTAATTTCTACGAAGCAAACCATTTGGAAGGCGATGTAGATATGTATGGCGTTATGAAAGCCCTGGTGCTTTTGCAACAACGTCGTAAGTGTTCAATAGCTCTGCGTCCTGATCATGGACATCAAATGCTGGATGATTTGAAGAAGAAAACTAATCCCGGTTACTCCGGTATTGGTCGTCTCAGAGGATTGGCTGAGTTACGTGGATTGGAAATGGGAATTGCCAAGTCTATACTATAAAATATATTTTCTTCTGAATTGACAGGGAAAATACAAGTCAGAAAGGTTGTGCTTTAAGCGAATAGCTTATTGCACAGCCTTTTTTAGTTTGTCACGTATTTGAGTTAAATACCATTTTGGTTTTCAATTCATAAAATTGGAATTATTAATTTGAAAACATTACTTTTGTAAAAGTGTTTGTTATACAATCACAAAAAAATAATTGATGTCTCAGATGGAAATAAATTGGGGAATAATAGGTTGTGGTAATGTAACTGAATTGAAAAGCGGACCGGCATTCAATAAGGTTGTACATTCAAAATTGGTTGCTGTAATGCGCCGGAATGCTGGTTTGGCAGAAGATTATGCCCGAAGACATAACGTACCAAAGTTTTACTCTGATGCCACAGAGCTAATCAATGACCCCGAAATTAATGCCGTTTATATAGCCACTCCGCCTGACAAACATGCATTGTATGCCATACAGGCCATGCAGGCAGGCAAACCGGTATATGTAGAAAAACCAATGGCCCGGAATTATGCTGAATGTAAGGAAATGATACGTGTATCCGAAGAGACGGGGATGTCCCTGTTTGTTGCTTATTACCGCCGGACACTTCCTGTATTTTTGAAAGTGAAAGAGTTAATTGACAATGGAAGCATTGGTAAGCCGCTTATGGTGAATATAAAGTTACACAAAGCATTTGGAGAACGTGATAAATCATTGGATAAACAAAGCTGGCATGTAAACCCCGAAATAGCCGGAGCCGGTCATTTTTATGATTTGGCTTCACATCAGTTCGATTTTCTGGATTTTTTATTTGGTCCGGTTATAAAAGTTAGTGGAGTGGCTGGTAATATAGCCGGATACTATAAAGCAGAAGATACTGTTTCAGCCGCTTTTTCATTCGATTCGGGCGTAGTTGGAAGTGGCAGCTGGTGTTTTGTTGTAGATGAAAAATCGCAGGAGGATAGCATAGAGATAAGCGGAACGAACGGTAAGATTAAGTTTTCGTGTTTTGATTCGGGAGATGTAGAATTAATTACAAAGCAGGAAACATTGAGATTTAGTTTTCAAAATCCCGAAAACATATCCTTCTTTCTTGTTCAACAGGTCGTCGGAGCTTTACGTGGAGAAAATGATTGTGTAAGCACTATGTATTCGGCAGCGAGAACAAGTTATGTGTTAGAAGAGATTGTGAAATCGTATTATACGAAACAAAAATAAAGTTTTAATTGAAGCATGAAGATAATTATCGACGATAAAATTCCGTACATTCAGGGAGCATTCGAAGGAGTGGCTGAAGTAGTATACTTGCCCGGTTCTAAAACCACTCCAGAGGTGGTAAAAGATGCCGACGCTATTGTGACTCGGACACGCACCATTTGCAATGAAAAATTGTTAGCTGGTTCCACGGTGAAATTTATAGCTACGGCAACCATTGGCTACGATCATATTGATACTGATTATTGCGAATCTGCAGGCATTAAATGGACCAATGCTCCGGGTTGTAATTCCAAATCGGTGGAACAATATATTGCTTCCGCACTTATGGTGCTGGCCGAAAGAAAAGGCTGGGCTTTAAACGAAAAGTGCATCGGTATAGTAGGAGTGGGCAATGTTGGGAGTAAAGTGGCTGCTGTATGTAATCTGTTGGGCATGAAAGTACTGCTCAATGACCCTCCGCGCGAGCGTACCGAAGGTTCTGATGCTTTTGTGAGTTTACAACAAATTATGGACGAAGCGGATATTATTACATTACATGTTCCGCTCAATTTAATAAGCGAAGATGCTACATTCCATTTGGGAAACAGGTCATTCTTAAATTCGTTGAAGAAAAAGCCTGTATTAATCAACTCATGCCGGGGCGAAGTAATTGAAACCAATGCAGTAAAAGAAGCTTTGAAATCAGGCAGTATCTCAGGTTTTGTATGCGATTGCTGGGAGAATGAGCCGGATATTGATTTAGAATTACTTGCATTGACTGATATTGCTACGCCACACATAGCAGGTTATTCCAAAGATGGAAAAGCTATCGGAACAAGCATGAGTGTACATGCAATTAGCGATTTTTTTTCACTGGGACTGAACAACTGGCAGCCTTTAGGGGTTGAATTACCAACATATCCAATTATCGAACTTGATGGTACAGGTTTGAGCGAACAGGAAATTATAGCAAAAGCCATTCTTGCGACTTATGATATTCGTAATGATGACCGGCAATTCAGAAGTAATACGGCTGAATTTGAAGTTCAACGTGGTGATTATCCAATCCGTAGAGAATTTCCGGCATATACGATTAAAGCCATACATGTAGATGAAAAGATATTGGATAAACTGAAACTATTGGGATTCAAATAAAGAAGTTGGCAGTAGGATTTTTAATTAATCAAACAACCAACCAACAATAAGCATATAAATTATTTTTTTATGAAAAAACTGGCAGACATTGGATTAATCGGTTTGGCCGTGATGGGTGAAAACCTGTCATTAAATATGGAAAGTAAAGGTTTCACTGTTGCTGTTTACAACAGAACCGTTCCCGGAATAGAAGAAGGAGTTGTGGACAGGTTTATTCATTCGCGCGGTGCGGGAAAGAATTTCATTGGTTCCACCGAAATGAGTGAATTTGTAAAATCGATAGCTACTCCACGTAAGGTATTTATGATGGTGAAGGCCGGAAAACCGGTTGATGAACTTATTGAACAACTTATCCCGCTGCTCGAACCGGGTGACATTATTATTGATGGTGGAAATTCGCATTATCCCGATACTACCCGTAGAACGAAATATGTTGAAAGCAAAGGTTTCCTTTTTGTGGGAACAGGTGTTTCGGGTGGCGAAGAAGGTGCATTACTCGGTCCATCCATGATGCCCGGAGGTTCTCCGGCTGCCTGGCCTGCTGTAAAAAAAATTTTCCAAAGTATTTCTGCCAAAGTGGAAGATGGCACACCTTGTTGCGACTGGGTGGGCGAAGGTGGCGCGGGACACTTTGTAAAAATGGTTCACAACGGCATTGAATACGGCGATATGCAGATTATCAGCGAAGCTTATCAGGTAATGAAAGATTTGCTTGGACTGAGTGCCGACGAAATGCACGAAGTATTTAAAGAATGGAACAAAGGCGATCTGGATTCGTACCTGATAGAAATTACGGCCGAAATACTTGCCTTTAAAGATGAAAAAGGCGAACCGTTGGTTGAAAAGATATTGGACAGTGCCGGGCAAAAAGGAACCGGAAAGTGGACAGCTATTACAGCTCTCGACTTTGGTATTCCGTTGACATTAATAGGCGAATCGGTATTTGCCCGTTGCTTGTCGGCTCAGAAAGATATGCGTGTGCTGGCTTCCAAATCCATACAAGGACCAAAACCAACGTTCAGCGGCGACAAAGTGCAACTCATTTCCGACTTGAAGGATGCCGTGTTCGGAGCAAAAATCATTTCGTATGCTCAGGGGTATAACCTGATGAAAGAAGCTGCCAACGAATATAAATGGAATCTCAACTACGGTGGCATTGCATTAATGTGGCGCGGTGGATGTATTATCCGCTCGGTATTCTTAGCTGATATTAAAAAAGCATTCGATACCAACCCTGCGTTGGAAAACCTGTTGCTCGCCCCTTACTTTAAAGATATTGTGGAAAAAGCTCAGGCAGGATGGCGTCGTGTATGTGCTGCTGCATTGACTAACGGTATTCCGGTGCCGGCTATAACTTCAGCACTTTGTTATTTTGACGGATTGCGTACGGCACAGTTGCCTGCCAACCTGCTGCAAGCGCAGCGTGATTACTTTGGAGCACATACCTACGAACGCCTGGACAAACCGCGTGGTGAATTCTTTCATACTAACTGGACAGGTCGCGGAGGAGATACTTCTTCGACAACCTATGTGGTGTGAAATTCTTGCTAAAAATTTCAAAAGACTGATTTGTGTTTGTGCAAATCAGTCTTTTTTTTGTTTATTTGCATGTTAATTGGATGATGTGATGATGTGATGATGTGATGATGTGATGATTTGGTGATATGGTAATGAATTGATGGGTTTGCTAATTTGTGAATAATGAATATGTATCAACGATTTTTTTTTCTATGGCTTTCGATATTGCCTGTTTTCGGATTAGCTCAGGCTAAACTGAAGGTAGAAAGTCAGCGTGTGGTGATGGGTGAAACATTGAACTACAAAGCCAGTTGGGGGATGCTCACTATTGGTAGCGCTACCACCCGAATTGATAAACGAACGTATAATGTAAACTCCAACCGTTGCTTTAAAGTGGATATAAGCGGACAAACTAACGGTGTGGCGAAGTTATTCTACGTGCGGGATAGGTGGATGGCTTATATTGATACAGCTACCATTACCACTCATCAGGCGTTTAGGAGTATACGGGAGGGAAACTACCAGCTTGACGAACAAATTCATTTCGATCAACCGAACAGAAAAGCCGAAGTAAAGGTGTACGAAAAGAAAACTAAATCGTATGTATTGAGAAAAATATATGATACACATGACAATGTCCGCGACGTTATTGCTGGAGTTATGACTTTCCGACTGGTGGACTTATCCAAATACAAACCGGGAGAAATGTTTACCGTGAATGGATTTTACGAAGATGAAGGGTACAAGATTGATATAACCTACCTGGGCGAAGAATATATTAAAACCGACACCGGCAAGGTGAAATGCTATAAAGTGAGACCCTCTATTCCTAAAAACAGTGTGTTTGATGGTAATCATGCCATCACGATATGGCTATCGGCCAACGAAGCACAGACTATTATACGCGTTCGGGCAAAGCTGTTTATTGGTAGTATCCTTGTAGAACTGCAAAATCAGTAAAGGAAGGCTTGTCTTCAACTGATTCTCTTCAACTGCTGACAGTGTTTTCAACCGCAGTCAGAGTTGACTATACCATGAATAAATTCAAATAGACAAATTGTATTCAAAGTTTATAAAGCAGGAGGGAAGAGGGCGGAAGAAATTCAGCTCTCTTTTCGTTTCGACTCCGCTCAACGACCAATGCTCCCTGAGACTTCGGCGTGAGCTCAGTCGAACGCTTGTCGAAGGGAAGAAATACCCCGGAGGGGTTAAATATAGAATTCCCCTGGTGAAGCTTGCGAAACCGGGGGGAATGACAATCTCCCGCTACATAGAGCCCTGTAAGGGCGAAACAATTTATTCAGAAACAGAAAATAATTTATTTAAATTGCACAGAGTTAAAAAATGATTCATGACTTTGGGGTTGAAAATAAAATGAATCATTTTCATAAATTAGACCATGAAAGGATACATGTACATATTACTTTGCGCTAATGGTCAATATTATACCGGAAGCACGAACGATCTTGAAAGAAGATTGGCGCAGCACCAAATGGGTGAAGGTGCAAACTTCACAAGGAAACATTTGCCAGTTAAGCTGGTTTACTATGAAGAATTTCAGCTTGTGAGTGATGCTTTTTATCGGGAAAAACAAGTGCAGGGATGGAGCAGAGCTAAAAAGGAAGCGTTGATTAACGGAGATAGGAATAAGTTGCATGAATTGGCAGATTGTAAGAACAAAACTCGCTTCGACTACGCTCAGCGAACGGAAAGAACGGAGGAAAAATAATACCCTTCGACTTCGCTCAGGGTTCGTAATTAAGAGATTCCGCTCTTTAACGCGATGGTTGAGCGTATTCGAAACCAGATATTTAAGAGAGCAAGAATGCTCCCTGAGCGAAGTCGAAGGGAGTATTTAAATACCTTGTTTGAGCATGAAAACTGCGTATCAATAAAACCCTATTATTATCGGTATAAAGACAAAGCAACCGGAGAAATTACAGATAATTACAGATAATTACAGTGATATTGTACGTAATATATCACGAAGCTTTACTGATAAAAAAAGTATGCGTGATAAGGTGGTAAATAAGACTTATACTGATTGGTTTTCGGAAGATTAGAAGAATAAGTTTATAATTTTTAGTTTCAGCGCAGGGGTTATAAATAATTACTTTGTGTGTTGAGTGTTTTTCCATAATTAGAAAAATAAGTAATCAATAATATTTAATGATATGTTTTGATTATGACCCCCAAATGAGGGCTTAAAGACGTAGTTTCTAACATTTCTTTTTGTGTTAAATCATTTTTCTGATGCACTCTTAAGCCTTCATTTGGGGGTTGGGGGTCTGAAAATATAAAGAATTAAGAAATATATCAATAATAAATACGACTTACTTAAGTACATTTACACTTCAAAAAAATCAGCTCAATTATGAAGTCAATACTCGCTTTTCTGAATCAAATCAAAGAAAACAATAGCAAAGAATGGTTAGATACGCATCGGGCGGAATACCAGGCTGCCATTCAGGCTTTCAACTTACTGGTAGAGCAACTGATTGCAGGAATCAGTGAATTCGATTCATCCATAAAAGGCATTACAGTAAAGGATTGTACCTACCGATTCAATCGCGATATCAGGTTTTCACCCAATAAAATGCCCTATAAAACACATTTTGGTGCATTTATCTGCCCGAAAGGAAAGAATTCAGGTTTTTCGGGATATTACTTTCACATTGAGCCAACAGGCTCCGGTTATCTCAATGGAAGCATGTTGTGCACGGGGCTTTATAGTCCTCAACCCGCCGTATTAAAAAGTATTCGTGAAGAAATATATCTGAATGGAGACACTTTCGAACAAGTCGTACGAGAAGCCAAAAGTTTTGTATTGGAAGACAGTCAGGCGCTGAAGAAAGTGCCTCGTGGTTACCCCGCTGACTACAAATATGCAGAATACCTCAAAATAAAAAATCCCAGCGTATATAAACGTGTTGATGATGCGTTCCTGCTAAGTGATAATTTTATGGAAAATACTCTTGCAGCTTTTCGCGAAACCGTTTCATTCAATATCTGGCTGAACAAAGCAGTTCAATATGCTTATGAAGAATGATGAAATGTCTCCTGTGCAAATGAACGAGTGGAGAGATTGTATCAAAATGAGAAAAAAGATTTTGGGATAAAAGCCCTGAAATTCAACTATAATAAACAAATTAATTATTAAAAGAAAAATGAAAAAGAAATTCAGATGTTCAGTATGTGGTCACATCCACGAAGGTGATTCCGCTCCGGAAAAATGTCCAATATGTAAAGCTCCTGCAAGTAAGTTTGTAGAAGTTGTTGAAACAACGGGAGCTCTTACTTTTGCTGACGAGCATGTGATTGGTGTGGCTAAAGGATGCGATGAAGAGATGATCAAAGACCTGAATAACCATTTTATGGGCGAATGTACCGAAGTGGGCATGTACTTAGCTATGAGCCGTCAGGCCGACCGTGAAGGATATCCTGAAGTGGCAGAAGCTTTCAAAAGATATGCATGGGAAGAAGCAGAACATGCTTCACGCTTTGCCGAATTGTTGGGGGATGTGGTTTGGGATACCAAAACCAACCTGCAAAAACGTAAAGATGCAGAACAAGGTGCGTGTGAAGACAAAAAACGCATTGCCACCCGTGCAAAACAACTGAATCTGGATGCTATCCACGATACAGTACATGAAATGTGCAAAGACGAAGCCCGTCACGGTAAAGGTTTTGAAGGTTTGTATAACCGTTATTTCAATAAATAACTTTTAATCCGACGCAGGTAGACGGAGCAAATAAACGCTTAATACTTTCGTTCTCCTGCGTCGGATATTTTCCTTTTCAATAAAAAATCGTTAGAAGATAAATATCCCTCATAAATAATCATTAAAACAAAGTAGTATGAAGAAAATCGTATTATTATTTTTGATTGTGTTCAGTGCCTCACTTTACGCACAGGAAACAGGTATAAGCTTTAGCAAGGACAGTTTGCTGTCGGATGCATTAGCACGATCCAAAAAGGAAGGTAAACTGGTGTTTATTGATTGCTATACCACCTGGTGTGGTCCCTGTAAGCGTCTGGCAAAAGAGATTTTTCCTCAAAAGGAAGTAGGTGATTTCTACAACAGTCACTTTATCAATCTTTCTTTTGATATGGAAAAAGGCGAGGGAATAAAGATTCGTAAAAAATATGCCGTGAATGCCTATCCAACCCTGCTGTTTTTAAATGCCGACGGTGAAACAGTTCATGTAGGAATCGGGGCAGGTGATGCCAATATGCTTATTGAGCTTGGTAAAACTGCGTTGGATGACACCCGTAACTTACGTTCAATATCAAAGAAAATTAAGGCGGGAGATAAAAGCCTCCAAACATTAATGCTTTATCTGAAAACAAATCATTATGCTGCCGATAAAGATATTCTGATAAATGATTACTTTAAAAAAGCTAACGATGATGAAAAATTATCGAAAGATGCTTGGGATTTGTTCAAAGATTATATCAATGATATAGACAATGATCAATTCCAGTATTTTCTGAAACACCGTTCAGCATACGAACAAAAATTTGGAAAAATAGAAGTTGATAATAAGATAATACAAGCATTCGGCTATTATCAACGGAAATACAAAGATAACCCGGAGAAAGCAGCATCTGTAAAATCAATTGACCCTGTACTGTATGCTAAATTTTTAGTGATGTATGATTTTCAATTAGCCAATTATGAGCAACATACTAACAAAACAGACAAGGCTAAATGGAACGATTATATTGCCAAAGTAAAATCATATGTCGCGTTAGAAAATATTGAACCAATGGAAGTAAATGACATCTGCTGGAATATCTATGAAAACTACCGTACTTTTAATGATATCGCAACATTGAAACTAGCCTGTGAATGGGAGGAAAAAGTGCAGAAAAAACTACCTGATAATCATCCGATAAATGATACCTATGCACATATTTTATTCGATTTAGGGTTTGTGAAAGAAGCTATTGAACATGAAGCATTAGCCATAAAAGTAGCCACCGAGATGAATAGTGCCGGAGATCTTAAGTTCTATAATGATGAAATAGAGAGATTTAGAAAGGCTAAATAAGAATGATGTTTAGACCATTCTTCACCGACAGGATTAATTTTAATTGATAGAGACTTATGCATAAATTCATTATAATTTCATTATTACTTCTTTCAGCTTTTTCAGGAATGGCTCAAACTGATATACTGCGCAATGAAATTTTAAATTATACCGATAGCAATGCCGTTTATATTCAAAATGGACGCAGAATGTTGATTGATAAACTGATAAGTGGCGACGTAAATAAAGTGCGACAATTAAAGAATGCACTTCTGCTGGCTGAAAATGACAAATACCTGACTTTTTATCCTTATGAAGTCAGGTTATTACTATACTATCTGGGTGAGTATGACGAATTGCAGTATTACATAAATTCGTATGATGAAAACACAATTAAACGATTGAAATTAAAGATAAAACCACCTGCAGACGATTTGGAAAATACTGTACTGGTCACAGTACGCAAAAACAGAACGAACATCGAATGCGATATTCTGGCGCACGTAAATAATGTCGAAAACAGAGACTTTTTGAAAATGAACCTTCATTATCTCATTGCAGGAAAGGACTATCCTGATATTACACGCGAGAGTTTGAATGTTGATGCCGATGCATTTTTGAAGGATCACCCCGAAAGTAAATACGTGGGTTATACACGGCAATATATCCGGTATAAGTTAGTGACATCTAAGTGGGGATACGGTTTTGAGTTTTTCTCAGGTTACGGTCTGGCAACTGGTAACTTATATAACAGCTTTCACGGTCATGTACCTATCGGTATTGCTTTTGATGTGTTATATAAAAACTGGACGCTATACCTGCGCGATTATATAGGCATTGGTACAACACATACTGATATAGCTGTACATGGCACTGTGTGGCCTAATGCAACCAAAGCCAATACAATGATTCCCGAAGCCACTCTGGGATATATGCTTCCACTCAAAAGTAAGTTCCATCTATCGCCATTTGCTGGTGTGGGTGGACTACTGCTGTCACCTACAGATAGCCAAAAAGACGAAAGCTACTACAAGCAGGTTGGTGAACTGAATAATTTTGCCTGGATAACAGGTATAAACATGGATATTAAACTAGGTAAAAATAGAGGCATCAATCCGATGGTTTCAGACAACGAAGCAGCTTTCTGGTTTCTACGTATTCGCTATGGCTATGTGATGTCCAATATAAGTAAACTTTACCCCGGACTAAGCGGCAGTATGCATTACCTTACCATTGGTATTGGAGGGCAAGGTCATCGTGTAAAACGGGATTTGTAGATTGATAGTTGAGTTTGAACGGGTGACGTAATTTGCAAATAATGTGGATGGCAGATTGAAATAAAAACCAGTTATGATATAAACCTTTTCTAAACGCCATGTGTTGGTTTAATAAGGAAAAAGATGTAACTAACATTTTTTGTCGAAAGAATTATCGTTACTTTGTAATATCGGGCGAGAGACAGATAAGAAAAGAAACGCTATATTTGAACATTCAAATTTGAGTGAAACGGGAATAAAATAAAATCTTGATTATAAAATACAAAGCTATGATTACAGACAAAGACACAAACACGATTTATTTTTCGGAAAAGCTAAAAGAGCAATTCCCGGAAGTTGCTGGTGACATATATAGCACAATAAAGCTGTTGGGCACTGATTGTCGGTTTTTGCCAGGTACAAAAGATATCTGGACAAGAGATTATATGCCGGTACAAGTCAACGAACATAAATTCATTCAATATACCTTTCATCCGGACTACCTTCAAAAATTTGAAGATATAAAATCGGATCCGGAAAGCATTTGCACAGATCTTAAATTGAAAACGGTGAAATCGGATATTGTTCTTGATGGTGGAAATGTTGTCAAATCAGATAATTGTGTTATTATGACCGATAAAATTATTCTTGAAAACATACAGAAATACAGCAAAGATCAATTGTTATCTAAGCTTAAAGACCTGTTTGAAGTAGAGAAGATAGTACTGATACCCTGGGATAGGGGTGAAAGGTATGGTCATGCTGACGGTATGGTTCGGTTTATTGACAATGAAACTGTTTTGTTACAGGGATATTATAACACGCGTAAAGAACTTTTCGAAGATGAGTTTCTCAAGCATTTGCTGGGTTCATTGAAAGAGAATCACCTGAAATACGAATTTTTGAATATTGATTATCCTGAAAAGATAAATGCTAAGTTTGCCTATCTTAATTATCTGCAAACAAAAGATTTCATTCTACTGCCATCATTGGGAATCGAAAAAGATGATGAAGATTTACAGAAAGAAATAGAAAAATACTTTCCCGCTTACAAAGGCAGGATAAGAAAAGTAACTATGAATGGCATTATAGCCAAAGGTGGTGCTTTAAACTGTATATCCTGGACGAAAATGGAATAATCAAATCTTCCGGTCAAAGGAAGCAATTGATTATCAATAGGAACTGGTCTTAACTTCCATTCCGCCAATTCGCCAACGGCAAGATTTGTGTAAAAAAAGAACCTCCCTGAGCTTCACAGCAAAAGGAGGTTATCATTAAATTAAAACTTTATTTTCTTTATTCACACAATATACTTGTCTACAAACAAGCAATTTCTTATCAAAATACTGTTATATCGTACTTTGGTTCATCTACAATCTCAGGAACAAGTTCTGTATAGACAACTTTTCCATTTTCATCTATTGCAACAACTGAGCGGGATATTAATCCCTTAAGCGGTCCATCTGTAAGCAAAACACCATAATCGGTTGCGAAAGAATGGTATCTGAAGTCAGAAGCTGTAATCACATTATCCAATCCCTCAGCACCGCAAAAGCGACTTTGAGCAAAAGGTAAATCTTTTGATACGCAAATTACAACTACATTTTCTTTCTCAGAAACCCATTTGTTGAATTTACGAACTGAAGCTGCACAGGTTCCTGTGTCAAGACTTGGAAATATATTGAGCAAAACTCTTTTTCCTTTGTAATCGCTTAAATGAATTTCCTGTAAACTGCTACCTACCAATGTGAATTCGGGCGCTTGACTTCCTACTGCGGGCAATTGACCGTTAGTTTGAACATCGCCACCTTTAAATTTTACTGTTGCCATAATAAATAGAATCTTATAATTTAGTTTAAAAAAATGTTTGTCAATAGCTAAATAACATTGGTGAGTGGTTTTTTGTTTATATTTGCGAAAGATTTTTTCAAAATAAAGCAATAATATGAAAAATACAACATGTAATTCTGTTTGTGCGTTTTTCTTCATTTTGTTTGTATCATCGTGTAGCAAATCGCACGATTATAAAGTAGACAGTGCCTTTTCTGATTATTTACAGCGATTTGAAAACGAAGCTGCTACCCGTGGACACGTATTTAATCCATCGAAAGATGGTTTGATTATAGAATTTGGTGACTTAACTGACAGTGCAGCCGGTTTGACTCATTATGAAACGCCTGTTCGAATACAAATAGACAGGACTTATTGGAATGCTATTTCAAAAACTGCAGGAGCCGATATGATGAAAGAAGATTTACTCTTTCACGAACTGGGACATGCATTGTTAGGACGAAAGCACTTAAATACCACTCTCGAAAATGGTGACTGGAAGTCAATTATGTGCGGAGGTGATAAAGTAAATAACCGTTCGTGGAATATAAATTATAGAGGTGAACGTCGTAAATATTATCTTGACGAATTATTTGATGAAAGCACTAAATCACCTGATTTCTCGAGTCTTGAGTTTATTGCGGGTTCAGATACCATTGGTTTTAAAACATTAATACAACGAAATTTCGATACCGAATCACAAGCAGTATGGGCTATTAAAGATACAACAGGATATAAAACATCGCTTGATAATGGACGGCTACGTTTCCAATCGAAATCAAGTCAGGTTTATTTTGTCTTTGCAAAACTGGCTACTCCGGTAAGTATTCAATCTAATTTCTCGTTCGAAATGACTCTTCAATATCCAACAGGAGATGCTTCCAACCAATATGGATTAGTTTTTGGACCAATTCCACCAAGCCTGACCAATGATTCAACGGAATATTTCAGTATCAATAATAATCGAAAAATGTACATGGGAAATCGTTCCTGGTATAGTTTTTATACTGAGTTGACTGAGTCCGCTATTAATCCGAATGGCATAAATAAGATGAAAGTATTTAAAATAGGGAGTATGTTATATTACTTCATAAATAACGTTTATTGCTATCAATCAGAAATTTTTGCAAACAGGAATTTAGGTCAGTTTGGATTTATGGTTCCACCGCAAGGTACGGTTTGGGTTGATAATTTGGTGATTTCACAAAAAACAGCTTCAGGTGTAAGTTCTAAAGTAATACAAAATAGTCAGATAGTAACAGGCGTACAATCAGTTTCAGAATTTAATCAAAATAAAATATACAATCAATAAGCGAGATTATTGATATTCATTAAAAAAACATTCATGTCTAAAATCAGTATATATCAGGTGCTTCCGCGCCTTTTTGGCAACGAAATTACAACAAACAAACAAAACGGAACAATACAGGAAAACGGTTGTGGCAAATTCAATTCATTTACTCCTAAGGCTTTAAAGGAAATTAAATCACTCGGAATAACCCATGTGTGGTACACAGGTGTTATTGAACATGCTACACAAACCGATTATTCAGCCTTTGGAATTCGAAAAGATCATCAGGGAGTAGTAAAAGGTAAGGCAGGTTCGGCGTATGCCATAAAAGATTATTATGATGTAGATCCGGATTTAGCAGAAAACGTAGAAACGCGTATGACTGAATTCGAAGCTTTGGTGGAAAGGACGCACAAAGCCGGTATGAAAGTAATTATAGACTTTGTTCCGAACCACGTTGCACGTCAGTATCACTCTGATGCAAAACCCAAAGGGGTGACTGATTTAGGCGAAAACGACCATTCAGAATGGGCTTTCTCTCCATTGAATAATTTCTATTATATTACAAATCAACCATTTAATCCATCATTTTCCGTACAGGGTTATATTGAATTTCCGGCTAAAGCAACCGGTAATGACCAATTTACTGCTTCGCCCACTCAAAATGATTGGTATGAAACTGTGAAGTTGAATTACGGTGTAAATTATGTAGAAGGTGGTCAAAAACAGTTCGACCCAATACCGGATACCTGGTTTAAAATGCGCGATATACTTCTTTTCTGGGCTTCTAAAAAGATAGATGGTTTCCGGTGCGATATGGCCGAAATGGTTCCTGTCGAGTTCTGGGGTTGGGCTATTGCGCAGGTTAAACTGCAATACCCTGCAATACTCTTCATTGCAGAGGTGTATAACCCTGCTGAATATAGAAACTACATTTGCAACGGTAAATTTGATTATCTGTATGATAAAGTAGGCATGTACGATATGCTTCGTAACGTTACCAGCCGCAATTTTCCGGTGCGCGAGATTACCAATACCTGGCAATCGCTTGGTGGAATTGAAAACCAAATGCTCAATTTCCTCGAAAATCACGATGAACAACGCATTGGTTCCGGCTTTTTCTCCGGCAACGGACTTTATGCTCAACCGGCCATGATAGTGGCTGCCACACTTACTCAAGCACCTGTTATGATTTATTTCGGGCAGGAGCTTGGAGAGCAGGGTATGGAATCTGAGGGTTTCAGTGGCATGGATGGACGAACCACAATATTTGATTATTGGGGATTAAAAAGTATTCAGGCATGGTCAAATGGAGGTAAATTTGATGGTGCAAAGCTTTCTAAAGATCAGAAAGAGCTTCGGGCATTCTATCAGAAATTGTTGAATATAACTATTTCTGAAAAAGCAATAAGTGACGGATTGATGTACGATTTGGTATTTGCCAATTTCGAAAATAATAAATTCAATACTCACGAACAGTATGCTTATTTTCGTAAGTTTGAGGATGAATTATTGTTGATTGTACTTAATTTTGATGACAAGCCGCTTGATACTGAAGTGATTGTTCCATTCGAAGCTTTTCAATACCTGGAACTGAAAGAAGGACAGACCTATAATATCGTCAACTTGCTGGATGAGTCCGATAAATTTCCGTTGCATACATTAAGTTCTAAACAACCTTTTGTAATTCACATGCCGGCATGGAAAGGCTTTATTTTTAAATTGACCAAAGTTTAGAAACCAATATTATATTGTTAAAACTCCCCGATACGAATTCGTATCGGGGAGTTTGTTTTTATAAAAGAACCAGTATTGTCAGGTAAACTTTATAAATTAAGTTTTCGTTAGGGATTTGGCTAACGCCGATTTTCAATTCTCACTTATTTTGAATTAACAGTCTGCGTTTTATGTTTATGGGATGGGGTAGATTGGCGGCGAAGCCGCCAATCTACCCCATCCCACTACAAAGACATTGTATTGATCTGTCATTCTGAGCGAAGCGAAGAATCTAATACTTCTTACCGGACAACAATATAAAAGAACCAGCCATTGTCCGCAAAGTTCGACCATTTATTCCTTCTTAAAAGCTGAAAAATACATATCGTTGTAACGATTAAAATAAATATTTATGCAATTATTAAACATTTTTTACTTCTTCTTGTTTTTAAACTAAAACTGTAATTGTACCTTTGTCCAAAATTATGATCTATGAATCTGAATGTAATAAACGAAACATCCACTCTACAAGCCGTTGTTTTAGGCCAACCCGGTTCCATTGGTCCGATACCGACGATTGATAAAACTTTCGATGCCAAATCCTACGAATCAGTTCTCAATGGCAAGTATCCCACCGAGGAATCCATTCACAAAGAAATGAGTGCGTTCGAAAAAGTGCTTTTGAAATATAACGTACACGTTTTTCGCCCCTGGATGCTCGATAATTGCAATCAGGTCTTTGCGCGGGACGTGGCTTTTGTTATAGGTGATAGAATTATTAATTCCAATATAATTCCGAATCGCGAAGATGAAAAAGAAGCTTACGAGGTTGTTTATGACCAGATAGCGTACAATAAAATCTACAATCTACCCGAAAAAGCACACGTAGAAGGAGGTGATGTAGTATTGATGAACGATACTGTTTTGGTAGGTTTGTATACTGGCGTAGACTATCCGCAATTGAAAACGGCACGCACCAACTTATACGCGTTCAATTTTCTGAAAGAAATTATACCCGAAAAAACATTCATCTCAATAGAATTGAAGAAACACGATACCAATCCCCGACAGGGTGTGCTGCATCTGGATTGTACATTTATGCCGGTAGGATCCGACAAAGCCATAATTTATAAAGATGGATTCTCATCCCCGAAGGATTATCACATGCTGGTAGATCGGTTTGGGCAACAAAATATTTTCGAAATCACACAAGAAGAAATGTACTACATGAACACAAATGTATTTTCAATTTCGCCCACTGTGGTAGTTTCCGAACAACGCTTTACACGCCTGAATGAGCACTTGGAAAACAACTGGGGTTTAAAAGTAGAGAGTATTCCATATTATGAGATTTCCAAAATGGGTGGGTTGTTGCGTTGTTCCACTTTGCCGTTGGTGAGGAGTGAGGATTAAACTGTTTTTTTCTATCCGGTACTCTTCGAACATTTTCCTTTATAAATAGAGAAGGATTGAGAATTGAATGAGTTTGACTAGTAAATAGATTTTTGGTTTTTGTGAGTTTTAACTAATGTAAATTCTCGCATTCGATTAGGTTTCCGATATCAAAGGGGACGAATAGGAGCGAGGGGTTTATATCTAATTAAGAAATAAATATGAGCACAATAAATATCAGCTCTCAAAAGCAATCGGGGTCACAAACCACACACACTATTTTGATGATTGAACCTGTAGCATTCGGGTATAATAATCAAACGGCTGTAAATAACTATTTTCAGCAAAAGGATATTGTTGTAGGCGATATTCAACAGCTGGCTTTGGACGAATTCAACACGATGGTTAATCAGCTGCGGGCAAAAGGTATACAGGTACTGGTGGTGAATGATACGCCGGAGCCTCATACACCCGATTCTGTTTTCCCGAATAACTGGATTTCTTTTCACGAAGGTGGACAGGTGGTTTTATATCCCATGTTTGCCGTAAATCGGCGCAACGAACGGCGCAGCGATATTCTCCAAATGCTCGAAGATAAAGGTTCTGTTATCAATAACGTGGTTGATTTTACCTTCTGGGAAAAGCAAAATTTGTTTCTGGAAGGAACCGGAAGTATGATTTTTGACCGTGTTCACAGCATTGCTTATGCCGCATTCTCCGAGCGAACGGATAAGTCGGTATTTCTGCAATTCTGTAAAGTTTTCGGATTCAAACCAATATTTTTCTCTGCTTTTCAAACAGTTGACAGAAAACGGCTTCCCATTTACCACACCAATGTAATGATGAGTGTGGGCGATAATTATGCTGTTGTGTGTACCGACTGCATCGACGATATTGATGAACGCAGAGCATTGGTTGATGTGCTTGAAAACAGTGGAAAAGAAATTATTTCCATCACCGAGCAGCAAATGCATTGCTTTGCCGGCAATATGTTGCAAATAAAAAACACAGAAGAAAAACGGTTTTTAGTCATGTCCAAATCGGCTTATGATTCATTGACTAAACATCAAATAGAACAACTCACGGCTTACAATGAACTAATCGTTATTCCCATCCCTACCATCGAAAAAGTAGGTGGAGGCAGTGTGCGATGCATGATGGCTGAGATATTCTGATATAGATATTTATACTGACTAACATACAACAAACCCAAAAGGGTTGAATATAAAATAACTAAAATGGAACAATCTAAACTTAGCGCTTCCGAATTAATGGAGCTCGAAAACAAATATGGAGCTCATAACTATCATCCTCTTCCGGTGGTACTCGAACGGGGCGAAGGTGTATTTGTGTGGGATGTAGATGGTAAAAAGTATTACGACTTTTTATCAGCATACTCCGCAGTTAATCAAGGTCATTGCCATCCAAAAATCATCAATACACTTGTAGAACAGGCTTCGAAACTAACACTTACTTCGCGTGCTTTCTACAACAGTCAGCTTGGACGTTATGAAAAATTTGTAACACAATACTTTGGATATGAAAAAGTATTACCAATGAATACCGGTGCCGAAGCAGTGGAAACTGCTATTAAGCTTTGCCGCAAATGGTCATACGAAAAGAAAGGTTTACCCAATGATTCAGCACAGATAGTCGTTTGCGAAAATAATTTTCACGGTCGCACTACCACCATTGTTTCTTTTTCAGTTGACCCTGATGCATCAAATCACTACGGTCCGTTTACGCCCGGATTTATTGTAATTCCATACAACGATGCCGATGCACTTGAAAAAGTTTTAAGTAAAAATCAGCATATTGCAGGTTTTCTGGTAGAACCCATTCAGGGCGAAGCCGGAGCCTACGTTCCTGATGCCGGTTATCTGAGGAAATGTTACGATCTTTGTCATCAGCACAATGTGCTCTTCATTGCCGATGAAGTTCAAACAGGAATTGCCCGCACGGGGAAACTATTGGCTTGCGATTACGAAGATGTTCATCCTGATATTTTGATTCTGGGTAAGGCTTTGTCGGGTGGGGTATATCCCGTTTCAGCAGTTTTGTCAAGTCATGAAATTATGGACGTGATTCACCCCGGACAGCACGGTTCTACTTTTGGCGGAAATCCGATAGCAGCAGCGGTGGCTATTTCAGCCTTGGAAGTCATTCGTGATGAACGATTGGCCGAAAAAGCCTTTGAACTGGGTCAGATATTCAGAACCGAAATGCAAAAACTCTGTGAAACATCCAAAATCGCTTCGTTTGTTCGGGGAAAAGGATTATTGAATGCCTTGGTTATCAATAACGATGGACACACAAATCTGGCTTGGGATATTTGTCTGAAACTGCTGGAAAACGGGCTTCTCGCAAAACCTACTCACACCAATATTATTCGCTTTGCTCCACCGCTGGTTATGACCGAAAATCAATTATACGAATGCACTGAAATTATCCGTAAAACAATAAATGAGTTTGAATAATGTTAAAAAACAGCTTTCGGTCTAGCTTTCTAGACCGAGGGCTGTTTTTTTATCTCTTTTTAAAGTTTTATTGAACCTGTAGAACCATTTTCCCCCGGTATTAATTCAAAAATCATATCAGGTTTCAAGTCTGGCTCATCGCGGTGGGATACATACAGAATAGCAATCTTTTTCTCGGCAGCAATGGCATTTACCATATTGATAAACAAGCGGCTATTTTCATCATCCAGTTCGATAGTTGGTTCGTCCAGAATCAACAATGGAGGATGTTTCACCATAGCTCTGGCCACCATCACCATGCGTTGTTGTCCTATTGATAAACTTTGAAACGATTTATTTCGATATGCTGGTCCTAACATCGTAGTCCAGCTATTAGCAATATTCCTTTGCATATCACTTGGTTTGCTATACAACCCAACCGAATCCATCAATCCGGAAATAATCATGTTTTCCACTGTGTCATCGCGCGTAAATTGCAGAATCATAGCCGGTGTGAAATAGCCTATTTGACGTTTTATATCCCAAATTGATTCGCCGGAACCTTTTTTCTTGCCAAAAAGGATCATATTCTGACCATAACCGCGTGGGTTATCGCCAATAATGATAGACAGCAATGTACTTTTCCCGGAACCATTTGGTCCAACCAGTTGCCAGAATTCTCCTTTTTGAATAGTCCAGTTTATCTTATTCAATACCGGTTTTTCAACATATTCAACCGATACTTCATTCAACTGTATCAATGGATTTATGTCAGTATGATTTTCATCATATCCTTTTGGAAAGAAAAATTGATGCTGGTTTTCTGTTGAAACAGATTGGTTCACCCGAAATGTTTCAGCATCATCCACACTCACAATTTTATTATTTCCATCTACCGAATAAACCGTTTTTATGCAAGGTAGTATATCACGTTTCCGGAAGAAAACCTGAATAAGTAAATCTGTTTCAGCCAGTTGTCCTAACGTAATCGTAATAGAGTCTTGTGTAGCTTTATCAATATTGCTGTAAACATCATCAAGTACCATGTAGTCATGTTTCTGTGTAATCAGGTAATCGAGCAAAGCTTTTTTTTGCTGACCACTCGACATAGAACCAAGACTGGAATTTTTATCTGTCTGAATCAGAAACCTGTCATGTCGAATTTCTTCTTCAACAAATTTGTTAATGGTGATGGTGGAATGTAATAAACCTTTCAATGAGCTCAAATCGATGTACTCATGTAAAAATCGGTTAGCTATTATTTGCTCCAGTATGAGATTTTTGTTCGAAGCATTTGATAGATAAAGTCCTATGGAATTATGTGTCATTTTTTTTTCTTTTTAGCAGCGGCCTTTTCAAGGTTTTCTACTACTCTGAATTGTATAATTCTCGTTATAATATCGATAGGAAGTGGTTTGTCAAAGGGAAATTGAATTGAACCTTTTGCAATTTTAAATTCCTTCAATTCATCTTTAAATATAGCAACAGCCGATGCTCCAGGATAGAATCCAACATGATGATTATGAGCGGCGAAATAGACCAACATGCTCTGTAATTTAAAGGCCGCCATTCCATAACTGATAACTTCTAGTGCTTCCGGAGCATTTTCTTTGATGGTTTCCCTCAATAATTTTAATAATTTCTGAACATTGACGGGGAATCCGGCAATATATTCATCGATATCTCCTGGTGTTGATTTTTCTGTTATCATACATTTTTTTGAAGTTACAAAAGTAGATATAATACTTAACTTACCTTTATGCAAATCAACAAAAATAGGAGTTTAAAAGTTCTCTTTAATGAAATCCTAAGGCTTCAATAAAGAACCTGCTTAAACCACCAACCAATTCTGAAATATGTAAAATATTAATATTAAATTTACTTTCAGCAATGATAATCAGTAACAAAACAAATGTGCCCCATTTATACATGTTCATCATTAATTTGGGGTTAATCTCTTTTAAATAAGTCAGATACAAATGTGAACCATCTAGCGGAGGTATCGGAATAAGATTAAATACAAATAAACTGAAATTTATAATTCCCCAGGTCATTATCAAATTGATTATTCCTAATCCTGAAGTGGTTTGAAAGTAAGCTGTCGAATAAAGCAATCGTGCTATTACGAAAAACAGAATAGCCAGAATAAAATTGGAGATTGGACCGGCAATGGAAATTAAAATTTCGTCGCGATGTTTGTTTTTTAGGTTGTTAGGATTAAAACTCACCGGTTTTGCCCAACCAAATCCGGCAATAATGATAAGAAAAAAACCTAGCCAATCGATATGCTTCAACGGATTCAATGTCAGTCTGCCTTCATCTTTAGCCGTGTTATCACCCAATTTATAAGCAGCATATGCATGCGAAAACTCATGAACTGTTAGTCCGATAACGGCAGCCGGAGCTATTTTCAAAATTTCAACTAAATCTAATCCCATAATTTGATTTTTGTGTTTTAAAAAGGATGCAAATATATTCAATAATGCTCAACCACTTTGTGAATTAGAAAATAATTAAGGAAAATAAATAATTTCACAAATCAAATTCTGATTTCATACACCATAAAAGTTCATTTGCTCATTCCTTGCTTTTTTAGTACTTTTGTAAAGCTTTTAAAGCTGCAAGAATATAGGTAATACGCTTGTAGCTTATTTTTTTTTAATTTGTAACTAATTATTCAGTGATTGAAATTATACCCGCCATCGACCTTATCGATGGAAAATGCGTTCGCCTTTCTCAAGGCGATTATGCTCAAAAGACTATTTACAACGAAAACCCGTTGGAAGTGGCCAAAATGTTTGCCGATGCAGGCATTCGTCGTTTACATTTAGTAGATTTAGATGGCGCTAAGGCTCAGCATATTGTGAATCACAAAGTGTTGGAAACAATTACATCTGGTACTGATTTGATTGTTGATTTTGGTGGAGGTTTGAAAACCGACGATGATTTACGAATAGCTTTCGAATGTGGAGCCAGCATGATTACGGGTGGGAGTATAGCTGTTAAAAATTCGGATGTCTTTTCATCATGGATTAGTCGGTTTGGTGGTGAAAAAATAATTCTCGGTGCCGATGTAAAAAATGAAAAAATTGCGGTTGGCGGTTGGTTGGAAACTACAGAATTGGACTTAATGCCATTCATACAAAAATTTATGTCGCAAGGTGTAAGTAAAGTAATTTGCACCGATATCAGTAAAGACGGCATGTTACAAGGTCCGGCTATCGAACTGTATAAAAAAATGCTTGTCGAAAAACCCGATATGTATTTGATTGCCAGTGGAGGAGTCAGCTCCATTCGCGATATTGAATTACTTATGGAAGCAAATATTCCGGCAGTCATTACAGGGAAAGCTATTTACGAAGGAAGAATTAAACTAAATGAACTTAGTCGATTTCTAATTAAAAATCAATAATTTGAAATTGATAAATTGACAATTAATAGTATATTTGTGCGTTCAAATAAATAAGAATTTTGTAAATGTGTTCACAAATTATTATTCTGATAAATCTGTGTAAACGATTAATTATGAATGATAAATTGTAAATTATGAATTAAATAAATTATGTTGAAAGAAATTTTATCCGTAACCGGTAAACCCGGACTTTTCAAACTTGTATCGCAAGGCAAAAACATGTTAATTGTAGAGTCGTTAATTGATGGCAAACGTTTTCCAGCCTACACAAAAGATAAAGTTGTCTCGTTGGGTGATATCGCTATCTTTACCGAAACAGAAGAAGTTCCACTGGGACAAGTACTAGAAAGCTTAAAGGCAAAGGAAAACGGTGCAGTTTGTTCTATCGATCCAAAATCTGATAACGATAAACTTCGCAAATATATGCTCGAAGTTCTTCCTGATTATGATCGTGACCGTGTGTATCCAAGCGATATCCGGAAATTATTAACTTGGTATAATATTTTGATTAACGCTCAAATTACAGATTTTGTAACAGAAGAAAAACAGGAAGAGGCAGTTGCTAAATAATTACAAATTAAATAGTTGGATGTAATAAATATATGATTGTAAAATCTATTTGTGAACTTATTGAAGAAGTCGCTCCGTTGGCATTGCAGGAAAGCTATGACAATGCGGGGCTTCTTGTTGGTGACTCACAAACAGAAGTTACATCCATACTGATTTGCATTGATATTACCGAAGACGTAATTTCAGAAGCTATCCGGAAAAAATGCAATTTGATTGTTTCGCATCACCCATTAATTTTTACTGGTTTAAAAAAACTTACCGGTCAAAACGAGGTGCAACGTTGTGTGGCTAAAGCCATTAAAAACGATATTGCCATTTATGCCGCTCATACCAATTTAGATAATGTTTTATCAGGTGTCAGTGGAAAAATGGCTGAAAAAATCGGATTGAAAAACATTCAGATTCTGCAACCAAAGCAAGATACCTTATTAAAATTAATCACCTACGTTCCAAAACTCCATTCGTATGGGGTTCGACAAGCATTGTTCGAAGCTGGAGCCGGAAAAATTGGGAATTACGACTCATGCAGTTTTAATTCTGAAGGTGTAGGAACTTTTCAAGCCAATGAAAACGCACAACCTTTTGTAGGTAACATTGATGAATTTCATTCGGAACCCGAAACCCGAATAGAAGTAATTCTGCCTGATTATCTTAAATATCGGGTACTCGATGCTCTGCTAAAAACACACCCTTACGAAGAACCTGCTTATGATTTTGTTCCATTGAAAAACGTTTGGAGTCAGATAGGTGCCGGGGTTGTGGGTGAATTGGAAGAAGCTGAAGATGAGCTGATTTTTTTAAACCGTATCAAGTCCATCTTCAAAACCCCAACTATCCGTCATACAAGTTTGTTAGATAAAAAAATCAAACGGGTTGCATTGTGCGGAGGTTCAGGCAGTTCTTTTTTATTGGATGCTATTAACGCTAAAGCAGATGTGTATATTTCAGGTGATTTTAAATATCACGAATTTTTTGAAGCTCAAAAGCAAATTTTGATAGCTGATATCGGACATTTTGAAAGTGAACAGTTCACAAAAGACATTTTTTTCGAGATAATTACAAAAAAAATGCCTACATTTGCAGTCCAAATTTCAGACAGTAAAACCAACCCCATAAATTATTTGTAATCAATATGGCTACAGAATTAAAAGCAGAAAAAGAAATCACCGTTGAAGAAAAGCTGAAAGCACTTTATGAGCTTCAAAAAGCGGTTTCCCAAATAGATGAAATTAAAATTTTACGCGGTGAGCTCCCTTTGGAGGTTCAGGATTTAGAGGACGAAATTATCGGTTTAAATACCCGTATGGAAAATTTCGAAACTGAAATTGCTGAAATTATTTCTACTATTGCAAGTAAGAAAATAGAGATTGAAGAATCTCGTATTAAAATTGCAAAATACAAAGAGCAACAAGATAACGTACGTAACAATCGTGAATACGACAATCTTTCTAAAGAAATTGAATTCCAAACATTGGAAATCGAACTTTGCGAAAAACGTATCCGTGAATTTACTGCCGCTCAAGAAACCAAACAAGCAGATCAAAAAGTTACAGCCGAACATTTAACCGAACGTAAACTTGACTTGGAACAGAAAAAAGGCGAGTTGAACGAAATCGTTTCTGAAACTAAGCAAGAAGAAGAAAGACTTCGCGAACATGCCAAAGAAATTGAATTTTTAATTGAACCAAGGTTATTAACAGCATTTAAGCGTATTCGTAAAAATGCTCGTAATGGTTTAGCAGTTGTTTATGTACAACGTGATGCTTGTGGTGGATGCTTCAATAAGATTCCTGCTCAACGTCAGTTAGACATACGTCTGCGTAAGAAAATTATAGTTTGCGAATATTGCGGTCGAATATTGGTCGATCAGGATTTGGCTGGTGTTACTCCTGTGTCGGAAGATTAAAACATATTTTTTATAGTTCATAAAAGAGTTCGAAATTATTTTCGGACTCTTTTTTTTGCATCAGAATGTAATTTTTCCGCACCATATCCCTTATAAGTTTGAATATTCAATTCTAATTAGCTGAAAAACCGCGTAACTTGTTGAAATAAAATATTTTAATGACGATTTTTGTGTATATCAGTTTTATCAAGATAATTTTTTTACTAAAAGCCTGTATTCTGAATAGGGTTGAAGAACATATTTTGTATATATAAGCCCGATATTCTATAATTATTTCAGTAAGTAAAGATTCCATTGAATCTGAATGATTCAATCTTTTAATGGAATGTAATTATTTGGTTTATTTTTTCTTTTCAAAATTTTTATCACAATTCCACAACTTCACATATGTATTATTTTGCAGTATTACAAAAATAATGTGTAATATTACAATTGTAATGTCTAATTCAAAGTAGATAAATTACAAATATACATATAACAAATTCACAAAAATATATGATATTACAAATCACAAGATACAGTTCTATTTAATGATAAAATGCTTTTAAAGCAGTTATATATACTTTATAATCATACATATATATATATAATCTTATTTACTTGTTCATTTATTTGTTTACAATCGTAATATATTAATCAAATATAAGATATATACTAATAACTACACAATTATATGACTAGTAATCAGCATATTTAAATGGATATATATATAATGTTACTTTAATTGAACAAACCCTTAAACATTTACCCACATATCCTTTATTTACTGCTATTACAGTTATTATTTTCTTTTTTATTGTACAGCATTCTTATATCACAAATGTAATCATACAAATGTACAATTGCACAAATGTACTTAGTTTGCTTATGTAAACTATTTCACATATCTTTGTGAAGTAATTATGAATGTACATTTCACATAAATATCGTGTATTATGGATGAAAAAGAAAGAATTGAAAAGATTATGCTGAAAGAAGAAATGAATTCAGCTGTGTTTGCAGCCGAGATAGGCATTCAAGGCTCTACTCTATCCCATATTTTAAATGGTAGAAATAATCCAAGTTTGGATGTACTAAAAAAAATACTGAATCGCTTTCGCACAGTGAGCTCAGATTGGCTTATTTTAGGCGTTGGGTCAATGTATCGCACAGAAAAGCAATCTCAGACACCCACATTATTCGATTCTATTGAGGAAGACACTTCAAAATCAACTGCTTTAGAGTCAAATCAAGACGATAAAAATACATCGTCATCTACATTCATCCAGCAAAAAACAGCTCCGGTTTCTGAAATGCCTGTATCTGCTCCTTCGGAACCGGTCATTCCTGTTAATATTACTGCAATCAATACAAGTTCAAAGTCTGTAAATAAAATTATAGTCTATTATACTGATAATACGTTTCAAGAATTTGAGTCGAAAATGAACTCATAATAATTGGAAATATTTAAGGCTTTATAGATTTTATTTGACTGCTGTATCAGAAAAATTATGTAATTTTGCAGCACATAATATTTGTTTTTCCTCACTTGTATCATTGACTTTATTTGATTGATACATAATATATTACAAACGATGAAGAAATACATGCTTGACTTGGTTATAAAGGAAAACAAGCAATTAAGCAATCAATATTCACTTCTGATTCTAACTTCGCCCGAAAAACTTCCCGAAATATTACCCGGTCAATTTGCAGAAGTCCGCGTTGATGGATCTTCAACTACTTTTTTACGACGTCCAATTTCTATTCATTATGTTGATTATAAGGTAAATGAATTGTGGATATTGATTCAGATAGTTGGAGACGGAACAAAACGAATGGCTGAAATGAAAGCTGGTGAAAGTTTAAACATGCTGATTCCTCTTGGAAATAGCTTTAGTTTACCTCAAAATAAAGATTCTAAAGTTCTTTTAGTTGGAGGAGGATGTGGTGTTGCGCCCTTACTTTATTTAGGTGCTCATCTGAAAACAGCCGGATTTGAAGTGAATTTCTTACTTGGGGCACGTTCTAAAGCAGATTTATTACAACTTTGTGAATATGAGCGATTCGGAAATGTATACACCACTACTGAAGATGGATCACATGGGGAACGAGGTTTTGTGACCCAGCATTCTGCTTTAAACGGCTCAAATTTCGATTATATTTATACTTGTGGACCAACACCTATGATGAAGGCTGTGGCTCGTTATGCGCTTAAAACAAAGGCAAATTGTGAAGTATCGCTGGAAAATACGATGGCTTGTGGAATTGGTGCCTGTTTATGTTGCGTAACCGATACAACTGAAGGACATTTATGTGTGTGTACTGAAGGACCTGTTTTTAATATTACAAAGCTGAAATGGCAAATTTAAACATCAATATAGGCAAATTACAACTTAAAAACCCGGTGATGACTGCATCGGGTACATTTGGTTATGGTACAGAGTATTCAGACTTCATGGACATATCGCGAATTGGCGGTATATTTGTGAAAGGCACAACCATTCGTGAACGTCAGGGCAATGCTTATCCTCGCATGGCTGAGACTCCATCGGGTATGCTAAACGCTGTGGGACTGCAAAATAAGGGCGTTGATTACTTTATAAACCATATTTATCCAACTATAAAGGACATTGATACAAATATAATTGTGAATGTGTCTGGATCTACTATTGAAGATTATGTAGAAACGGCAGAAAGGTTAAATTCATTAGAAAAAATACCTGCAATTGAATTAAATATTTCTTGTCCTAATGTAAAGGAAGGTGGTATGGCCTTCGGAACAAGTTGTTTGTCTGCTGCTCAGGTTGTTAGAGAAGTGCGAAGAGCGTATAAAAATGAACTTATAGTAAAGCTTTCGCCTAATGTGACTGATATTTCAGAGATTGCGTTGGCTGTAGAAGCCGAAGGCGCAGATTCTGTTTCGTTAATTAATACGTTGTTGGGTATGGCAATAAATGCTGAGAAGAGAAAACCCATTTTATCAACTGTTACCGGTGGACTTTCAGGACCTGCAGTTAAACCAATAGCTCTTCGCATGGTATGGCAAGTGGCTCAGGCAGTAAAAATTCCTGTTATCGGGCTTGGTGGAATTATGAATGCTACTGATGCCATTGAATTTATGTTGGCTGGAGCATCTGCTATTCAAATTGGTACTGCCAACTTTATTGACCCAACTGTTTCAGTCAAGGTGGTTGATGGTATTAATGAGTATTTAGATCGCCATGGTTTTAAATCCGTTACCGACATTATAGGCGCATTGGAGATATAACTGAAATGAAATCAGGAGTTTTTTAGGCGCAATCTGTTATAATGTTAGAGGTAAACATTTCATTTGAATGATTTATGTATTTATAGTTCAATGCTTTCATTTAGAATTTTATGAAAAAGTACTTTCTATTGTTTGCATTCTTATTTCTATACATTAATTTACTATATGATTACAGTAATGTAACACTCCCTACCAACAAAAAAGAATCCATTTCTCTTATTTTTGTTGGAGATATTATGGGGCATTCTCCTCAATTTCATGCTGCATATAATGAAACTACTAAAACATACAATTACGATGTTTGTTTTCAGCAAGTTAAGCATTACATCCAAAAAGCAAATTTTGCCATTGCAAACTTAGAAGTTCCTATTGCAGGAAAACCTTACAGCGGTTTTCCATACTTTTCCAGTCCGGATGAATTGCTTGATGCAATAAAAAAAGCAGGATTTGATATACTGTTAACTGCTAACAACCATATTTTAGATAGAGGACAGGTTGGTTTGGAACGTACTCTTCTACAAATTGAAAAACGAAATTTATATCATTTAGGTAGTTATATTGATAAAAATCAGCGTGATAAACTTTATCCTCTTATTCTGGAATCTAATGGTGTTAAATTAGCTTTCTTGAATTGTACGTACGGTACGAATAGTATTAGAGCCGTGAAACCAAATCTGATAAATTATATTGATACTTTGGAAATTATCGCTGATATTGAAAAAGCTAATAAGCTCGGGGCTGATTTAAGAATAATGACAATTCATTGGGGAAATGAAAATGAACTGAGAGCCAATGTAGTTCAACGAAATTTGGCTAAATTTCTTGTAAATCATGGGATTAATCTGGTAGTTGGTTCTCATCCGCATGTTATACAAAATGCAGAAGTATTCAAGGATAAAAATGGTAAACAGGTTCCGGTATTTTATTCGTTGGGAAATTTCATATCAAATCAGCGCGAGTCAAATAATAAAGGTGGACTTATGTTGAAGATAGACATTAATACACATTCCAAAAGAATAGTAAATGCTTCTTATTTACCGGTTTATGTTCACCGAGGGAAATTGAATGGTAATTTTCAATTTCATTTAATTCCGACAACTGATTTTGAAAAGAATTCTTCGTCTTTTGCTTTATATAAAACAGATAGTCTTTCGTTGATTGAATTCGATAGAAAAACCCGTGATAGATTGTCAAATATCAAATTAATTCAATAGATTTTGAAATCAACAGTAAATGAAGTTCTTAATGAACTGAAGTCATTATCAACTCCCGAACATTTTGCTAAACTGTCTCATTTTGGAATTAATGATGCCAGAGCTTATGGTGTTAAGATTCCTTTATTAAGACAATTGGCAAAAAAAATAGGAAAGCATCATGAACTGGCGTTGGAGCTCTGGAATACGGAGATTCACGAAGCACGTTTATTGGCTTCGATGATTGAGGATTCTAAACTATTGATAGAAAAACAGTTTGATGCATGGGTTAGCGATTTTGATTCGTGGGATATGTGTGACCAATGTTGTAGTTTGCTAGGTGATACGCAATATGCACTTAAAAAAATTGATGAGTATTCGCTTTGTTCAGAAGAATTTGTGAAACGAACTGCTTTTGTTTTGATTTGTCAGCAAGCTGTACATCATAAAGAAGTTGATAATGAGCAGTTTTATTATTTTCTGAATATTATTGAGCGTGAAGCCTGGGATGATCGAAACTTTGTACGAAAAGCAGTGAATTGGGCATTACGTCAAATAGGGAAACGAAACGAACTGTTACGATTAAAAGCCATTGAAACTGCTGAACGGATTTTAAAACAGAATTCTAGAGCATCCAGATGGATTGCAACTGATGCTTTGCGCGAATTAAAGAGTGAAAAGGTGATTAACTATATCGCTAAGAGACGACAATAGTTTAAAGGTTTGACATAAAAATGGCTGAAATCTGAGTTAATTATCAGATTTCAGCCATTTTCTGTTTGAACTAATTCATTTATTATTTATCGTTGAATGCCTGATTTTTGATCATCTTGTCAACATCGTAAGGTGCGGGTTCGCCTCCCAGATATGTATGGAACCAATCCAGATGAGCATTGTAATACAATGGCATTGATTTTACATTGCTTGGCCAGTGTCCGTCATTCTTCAGAATAATCAGGCGCGAAGGTATGCCGAGTGTCTGAAGGGTGGAAAAGTACTGGATACTTTGTGTATAACATACACGGAAATCGAGCTGACCTGTCATGATTAAAGTTGGAGTAGCAAAATTCTTTACATATTCCGATGGTGAGAATTTTTTGTATAAATCGGAGCTCCATGGCTGACCCTGCAATTCGAAGTTCGGGAACCAGAGTTCTTCTGTTGTTCCCCACATAGAGCGCAAGTCATAAAGACCCATCATGGATGCCAGACATTTGAATCGTTTTGTTTGAGCTTGAAACCAGTTCATCATATATCCGCCGTACGACCAGCCCATGGCGCCCATACGGGTTGAATCAACATATGAGAGATTAGCTAGTGCATCGGTTACTTTCATTAAATCAGTAAACGGTTTACCGCCCCAGTCACCCGATATGCCACGGGTAAAGTCCTGCCCGTATCCTGTTGACCCGGTAGGATTGGCAAAAGCCACAACATAACCTGCACCCGGGTAAACCTGCCAGTCACCGCGAAATGAATTCATCCACTGCATTTGAGGTCCGCCATGGACATTCAATATGAGCGGATACTTTTTATTCGGATCGAAGTTATGAGGCTTCACTATGAAAACTTCCAGCTTTTTGCCATTGGCACCAACTACCCACATGGTGTCTGCAGGGCGAATATCCACAGCGTTCTCAAGTTCCTCGTTGTAAGCAGTTAATTGCGACACTTTTGTGTTGTTGGGGAGTTTGAAGCGATATAGCTCTGTAGGTTTTCCAACAGAACTGGCCGTGAAGTATACATAGCCTTTTTTATCCATATCAAAACTATAAATGGATTTTTCGCCACTTACAGGAATTATCTTTTTGGAAGCAATGTCAATTTTATAAATAGGCTGATAACCCTGTACATCGCCTAAAAAATAGATAGATTTTGAATCAGTATTCCATTTATAGTCATTCACCCAATTGTCGAACGATTCGGAAATCATGTTTGTTTCCTTTGTCTGACGATTGTACAAAGCTAAACGGAATAAATCCGATTCGTATCCGGGAATTAATTGTTTCCGGTAAGCAATGTATTTTCCGTCGGGTGAATAAGTCGGCGATCCGTCCCATGCTTTGTTTCCGGCAGTGATATTCACAGCTTCACCACCTGTAACCGGAACCAGAAACAGGTCGGCATTGGTTGATGCTTCAGGATGTGTGTCGTGATTGGAAACATAGCAAAGCTCTTTGCTGTCGGGGGAAAAAGTGTAGCCAATGCCACCACCCAACATAAATACAGGCGAAACAAACTTGTCGGGAGTCAAATCGGTATACGTGTTGGTTTCCACATTGAACACGATGATGTGTGAAGCCTTACCTGCTGCGTAATCGGTCCAGTGACGGAAAAGTAGTTGGTCGGCCACATAAGCCTGCACCGGACCGTTGGTAGCCAGCGAATCAGTCAGTGCATTCTTTTTACTATCGGCGCCACATTCGGGATATACTTCGGCTGAAAAAGCTATGAGTTTATTGTCCGGCGATAAAACAGGATCGTTTACACCCATCGAAAAGTCAGTGATTTTCTTTGACTGATTATCGGCAAACGTGTACAGATAAACCTGTGTGCTACCGGATGCCGACGATGTGTAGTATAGACTTTTACTATCGTTTGTCCAGGTGGGGTTGCTGTTTCCTTTTCCGGTAGTGGTAATTTGTTTTTTATTTTGCCCGTCAGAATCCATCACGTAAATGTCTGTCAACGATTTGCCTTTCTGCAAATCAGAGTTGGTTACAGTAAATGCTATATGCATCCCGTCAGGCGATAAAGCGGGAGCTCCTACAGACCGGACTTTGTATAAGTCTTCAATAGCGAATGCCTTTTTCTGACCCACGACAGTTGCTGCCGACAGGCTGATAAAAGCGCACAATAAGTAAATAGTTTTTCTCATTTAAATATGTTTTTAGTTTGCGATATAATTAATTGCAAGGTTGGAAAATAACCCAGTAAGCTTAAATATTTAAATACGACCCTATTTCGGATTGAAATAGGAATACTTATGCAAAAGTAGTAATTTAGCGTTAATAAATTGTAATAGTAACGGCTAAAATAACTATATTTGCACTTTAAATAAAGTCTACAAATCGCATTAAATCAATATGGCACAAGCTCTTTTTATTATCATTATAGTTATTCTCGTACTCGATTTTGGGCTAGAACGTTATCTGGCCTTCTTAAATATCAAACAATCAGGCAAAGAGCTTCCGGCACTTTTAAACGATATATACGATGCTGAAAAATATGCCAAACAGCAGGATTATTTCCGTACCAACTCACGGTTTGGTATGCTGACAAGCAGTTTCAGTTTTATTATTATCCTGATAATGTTTGCTTTTGGAGGTTTTTCCTGGGTAGATGGTTTAGTTCAACAGCATGTTCAAAGTCCTATATGGACACCTATCATATTCTTTGGAATTTTATATTTTGCAAACGATATTTTGAGCATTCCTTTCGATATTTACGACACATTTGTGATTGAACAAAAATTTGGTTTTAATAAAGTTACTCCAAAACTCTTTGTTCTCGATAAATTAAAAGGATATGGAATGACACTGATTCTGGGTGGTGGTATTTTATTCTTAATTATCTGGATTTATACCCTCACACCAACTTATTTTTGGTTGTGGGCCTGGGCTGTAGTAACTGCTTTCAGCTTGTTTATGACTATGTTTTATTCGCAGATTATTGTTCCGCTATTTAATAAACAAACGCCACTGGGAGAAGGTGAATTGCGCACTGAAATTGAAAAATTTGCTTTAAAATCAGGCTTTAAGTTGGATAATATCTTCGTAATTGATGGTTCAAAACGTTCTACTAAAGCCAATGCCTATTTCAGCGGATTGGGTTCAAAAAAACGTATCGTACTGTACGACACATTGATGGATACAATGACTGTAGAAGAAATTGTGGCAGTACTGGCTCACGAAGTAGGTCATTACAAACACAAACACACACTGATTAATTTTCTTATATCCATTCCTTATACCTTGTTGCTCTTTTTTGCTTTTGGATTTATTTTACAAAGCGATGCTTTTGCGCAAGCTCTGGGTGGAACAGTAGCGTCATTTCATCTCAATGCTTTAGCATTTAGCATTTTGTATTCGCCCATTTCATTGGTATTGGATACAGCCATGAACGTTTTATCCAGAAAATTTGAATATCAGGCTGATGCTTTTGCTGCTAAATATGGTTATGCATCTCAATTGGAATCAGGATTGAAAAAACTGACGGCAACATCGTTAGGAAACCTAATGCCACATCCGTTGTATGTTTTCTTTCATTATTCACATCCAACATTGTATCAACGAATTACAGTTATTAATGGTAAATGATTAATACTGTTTATCAATTTAGATAATTAAATTCTTATAATTTATGATCCTCGGAATAATGGGTGCTATGCCCGAAGAAATGGACAAAATAATTGCTGCCATAAGTAATAAAATAATTGTGGAACGTGGCAGTAGAATTTATTACCGTGGTGATTTATACGGTCAGGAAGTAGTGGCTGTATTTTCTCGCTGGGGGAAAGTGGCTGCTGCAACTACAGCTACCAATATGATTCTGGATTTTAATGTTGATCGTATTGTATTTACAGGAGTAGCCGGAGCTATTTCTCCACAGCTCAATGTAGGTGACATAGTGATTGGTCAACGATTATACCAACACGATATGGATGCACGTCCACTCATGCGTCGTTTTGAAATTCCACTAACCGGAAAAACATCGTACGAAACTCCGCAACAAAATGTGGATACTATGTCACAAGCTGTACATAACTTTTTAAAAAACAACAAAGAATTCAGAAAAATACTTGCTGAACAGAATATTAATAATCCAAAAATGTTGATTGGAGATATTGCCAGCGGTGATTTGTTTATTTCAAGTGCCGGAATGAAACAGGCACTGATTAAAAACCTTCCATCAGTAGTTTGTGCTGAAATGGAAGGAGCAGCAGTAGCTCAGGTTTGCGATGATTACGGTGTGCCTTTGATTGTAGTTCGGGTAATTTCTGATAGTGCGGATGAAGAAGCTCACATTTCAGCCATTGGTTTTGTAAATCAACATGCAGGTGATTACTCTTTATCCATTTTAAAAGAATATATTGCTATAATTCAGTAGAATAGAGTAGGAGAGAAAAATTTATATAAAAATCCCAAACAAGCTGCGGCTGGTTTGGGATTTTTCTTTTTGATTATCTATATGCTTTGTATTTTCTTTTTGCATCCCGAAGAATCCAGAAGATGACTATACTTATTAATGCTGCAAAAAAACACCAGACAGAGGTAAGGTATTGCGTAAAGAATATTATGGTAATCAAACAGGATAATGACATTAGAATACCTAGCAAATGGGTTCTTTTAATACTTGAAATAAAAAGTGGTGTTATAGAAGCAATCAGGTATATTGCAAATGCTATCAGATGTAATGAGTTTGGAAAATTATCCTTATATTCAATATGATAACCCATTATTTCAGGTCTGACATTGAATGTGAATAAACAAAAGATATAATACAGCGATAAACTTATGCCCATTGTCAGAAATACCCATAGAAACTTACGCCTCTTTTTATCTTTTTCCATATATAGTACTGCCAACGGAACCATCACAGGCCAAAATACTTCAGCCATGACTAAATAGATATGAGTTGCCAGATTTTGATATTGAGCATATCCCGGATGTTGTAATATCAACCATACAAAACCTTCAACAATTTGTTGAAAACCAAAGAATAAAGGAATACTGGCAAATACAATCTGTGAAGGCTTATGTACTTTCAAGACTGTAGCAACACCAATGGCTGATATAATGACACCTCCTGCAAAGCTTGCTCCCGCTGAAAAACACATAAATCGGTTGTTTTAGTTCTATCCTTAATATTGAGAATTCGCAAAGGAACACTTATATATTGGATAAAACTATTTAAAGCCGCTTTATTATTGAAAATGTGTAAATTAACTCCAATCTTGTATAGATTTATGTTTAGATTTTCAAACTCTCAACATACAGTTCTTCCACCTTGGTTCTTGCCCAGGGAGTTTTACGTAAAAACTTAAGACTGGAACTAACGCTTGGATTCTCATAAAAACAATTTATACGAATACGCTCAGCAAGTTCTTCCCAACCATAGGTTTCGACCAATTGTTCAACAATCATTTTTAATGTAATACCATGCAGTGGGTTATTGGGTTGAGTAGTCATAATGAACAAGTGTTTAATGCGTCGATATTTAGTTTGAACTTCATTCTATCTTTTAATTATTTAGACCCTACTTTCGTATATATAACTATAAAATCCCAGAGGAAATGGCATAATATGATCAGTTTTATATTTCTGTATTTATAATAATATACAGCAAATATCAACCCCAAACATAAAGGGATAAGCATCTGACCAATTGTGCCATAAGATATATGCAAAATTCCAAAAATAATAGCAGAAACAGCTATTGATACTGACGGTTTATTAATAAGCATTTCCAGTCTGGTCAGCATGTATCCTCTACAGATTAATTCTTCTGTTATGCCTGCGGTAAATGGAACCAATAAAATGAGTAACTTGTTTTTTTGTATAATATGCATCAACTTATCAGTAATATCACTTTTATTATTTAATCCCATTAGTTTTACGCTTACCCCAACTATTATAGCACAAACCAGCGATAGAAACATGATTTTAAAAATGGATTTCAGGTAAAATGTAAAAGGATAACTCTTTTCACTCCAGATTAAAAACTGTTGTCTCTCAATTTTAATAACATACAAAAACAGCAAGGCTAATACAACCCAAGGGTATAATTCTTTTAAATATAAGTACTTTGCATTAGATGGGAAAATAGTTAATCCTAAACAATTCAAAAAGATAGGTAATGCAAGCATAAAAATTGTTGCACTAATCCCAATAATAAGAATTGGTTTTTCAGGTTTTGGTAAGGTTTGATTCATGGTTATTTCTTATATTTGGGTCAAGAATAAGCATTCACCTCATCGACTTCTTCCCAGTTTATTTTCTTATAAACATAAATCCGGTTCACGTAATAAATGGCAATAAGATAAACGGGAATTAGGAGCAAATTGGCAAAGTTGAACCAACGTAATAAAAAATAATGCAAAAATCCCAAAGCTGCTGCAATAGACATCAATCCCATAATCCTTAGAAAAGCTGCTCCTCCCTGAGTAGCTATCTTATCCTGTGCAAATGGAAAACTGGGATTTTGACTATAATAGAATAACATGGTGATTAAATAGATTGCCAACAAAGCAATTAATACATCAGGAATTATTCTATATCCCCAAACACAGCAAATTACGACGGATAATACCAAATAAAAAGGTATAAAAAAACGGGCAAAAGCAGCTTTGATAAATCCTTTAAAGTAATCAGCAGGCGAAGAAAGTGGCACTGTTTTGAAAACCCATGTGGCATGTTGATTATTCCCATTTAGCAATGAGGTTGGAAGAGTTGTTCCAATAAACATAAAAGCATAAAGTATTAATAAATACCGGGAACTGTGCACAAGTTCGTTTAAATCAAACGAATTATTACGAAAGAACTGAACAGCAACCATGATTAAAATAAAGCCAAGCGATGGCAAAAATGATTGCATAAATAATCGTTCGCGTCCCGTCATTATCCAGACCAGTTTAAACGAAGCTTTTTCTTCGTGGCGCTGAACAAAAACGGCTAACATCATTCGGTACCAAAGGCTTTTTCGGGCTGTTTCAACTTTTACTTTCGAAACCCTGTCACCCTGTTCCAAATCCATTAGCTTTCTATTAAATACAGGAGTCAGGTATTTACCTGTGAAATAGATAGCTATTATCGGAATTATCAATGCTTCAGCAATGAAAATAAGGTGACGATAATCAAAAATAAAAGAAGTAAATGCTTCCACTAATCCTGAAAAGAATGCCGGTGGAACCAGATAAGTGTACCAGTGAACAGGTAATACCATATCCCGGATAAGTGTTTTGTCCACCATATTTACTCCCAACTGATAAGCCAACATAAACAGAATGGCTATAACTATCTGGAAATACATCAGCAGATTCTTCAGTTTCTCACCACTGGCAAATCGCATAATGACCAGATAAAGCATATTAGCTAAAAACAAAGTGAACAACACATTCAGGCATATTGTGAACGAAAATACCAATGCCGAAACAATCCCAAACTTAAAAATAGCCACAATGATGGATATAACCGAAAGATTAAAAGCCATCAACGACAAATACAGCAAAACATGTGCATTACGTGCCAGGCTTATGGTGTTTCCTTTGATAGGAAGTGGTTGAATGATCACATTTTCGGAAGTATCAAACAGAATGGTGGTAAATTCAGAAATAATCATCATAGCCATCATAGCCATTAAAAAAGTATGGGCAAAATAGTAATAGGTAAATGGCGATTTTACAATGATTAAGAACATGGCAAAGAATATCCCGAAAAAAATTTGTCCAAATGATTGTTTTATCAACGCATTCTCGGTTTCTTTCTTTGAATTGTTGCCGATACCTTTCATTCGCCGATTGTCCATAATCAGCTTCAACTGCAGAATTCCGATAAACTGATTATAATCTGCACCCATTTTTTCGATAAACCAACGAAAGGGTTTAAAAAGCAATAGTAAAAACTTTATCATACTGTTTATTTTTCGAATGCGTTGATAAATGCTTCTGCTTTCTCTCCATGATTAGTGTTCCCGGTAAGACGGGTGAACATTTTTTCCAGATTTTCATCATTCGAAAGCTTGTTTAGTTCATCAAACGATCCGTCGGCAATTACTTTTCCCTGATCAATAAGGATAATCCGATCAGATATTTTTTCAACCACATCCATTAGGTGCGAACTATAGAAAACTGTTTTGCCCTCGCGAGCCAAATGAATAAGCATTTCTTTTACCATGATAACCGAATTAGCATCCAATCCTGATAAGGGTTCGTCCATAAAGATAAGATCAGGATTGTGCAACAAAGCCGAACAAATCATGACTTTCTGACGCATGCCTTTGGAGAATGTACTAATACGTTGGTTTAGATTTGGTTTCATCTCAAAGATATTCATCAATGCTTCAGCTTTCGATCGGGTTAGTTCAGTTTCCAAACCACGCATTTCGCCAATAAACTCCATAAATTCCATGGGAGTAAGAGATTCATACAAAACTGCATTTTCAGGTATATAACCCACTTGCTTTTTTATTTCGAGTGTGTGGGTACGAAGGTCTTTTCCGAAAATACTGATGTCACCTTCAAAGTCGTTTATTAAACCACATAGAATCTTTACGGTGGTTGATTTACCTGCTCCATTAGGTCCTATATAACCGATAATTTGACCTGAAGTGATTTCTAAATTTATACCATGTAGAACCTGCTTCTTTCCGTATTTCTTTTCCAGATTATGAATTTGCACAATAGTTTGGTTACTCATCTTTTTAATTAAAATATTTAATGGTCAATAATGTTTAATACTATTATTTTTCAGTGGGTTTAATTTGTTTTTATTGAATCATTTTTATTTACAAAAGCATCCAACCTGAAGTCTTCCAATTCATTCGAAACTCCTGTTGAAATAATGAGGTTATCGGGAGAAATCAGATAATAAACCGGAATATCTTTGATAAAGAAGTTTTTATGAAAAATCTGGTCATTATCCAAGCCAAAGAATACATTAGTCCATTGCTTTTCCTGAATTAGATTCCGAACCTGTTCCTCATTTTCTTCGCTGACAGCCAGGAACACTATTTTATCTTTAAATCTTTCGGCCAACTTGTTGAGATGATCTAAAGATTTCACTTCAGCCGAGTTGTAAGTTGCCCAGAAATCAAGAAATACAAATTTGTTTGTCAAATCGGGCAATTCATTATTTAGCATTTTTAATCCATTCATTGTCGGTGCTTTATCTCCAACAGCCAATTGCGAAAACACATTCCCTGAATATAGAAATGCAATGAGAACCAATGATAATACAGTTTGCTTTTTCATGTTTTTTTAGTTTAGTGATAATTAATAGGTAAATAGTTACGAGTAAATAGTCACAAGGTTTTAAATAATATCAATTACTTAGGTTTAAAGATTGTGAGTTTATTTATCATCTCGTAATTCAATTGTCTTTCGATGTTTCTTCGATAATCAGACTTTTATCTTCCCAGTCCATAAAATCTTTGTAAAATTCTATGGCATTGTGCATAATCCAGTCAAGTTCAAAATCATTAGCCAAAGTGAAATGTACAGCTAACAAATGTCTCTCTGTTTCACCAAAGATATTTTTATAGGTAAATTCCTTTGTTTTAACTGATAAATTTTGTTCCACCGTATTTTCAACCAACAGAAAGAATTCCATGATGGTGTAACTTTGAATATGCTGTAATACATTACGACCTTCCAGTGTATCACCAAGATGCGAATTTCCATCAAGAAACACCCATTCAGGCAATGTCAGATTAATGTCTTTGTCCATAACAGTAGTTCATTTATCTGTAATTTGCTTTCAGAAAACAGATTGTTAATATATTGTTGATTACCTGTATTTACAGCGTTAATGTCAGCTTTAAACCGGTACTTAGTCTGCTTACATTATCTTCATAAGTATAATAATCACTGGCTTTATCTTTTAATTTCTTATACTTGCCCGGTAGAAGTGATGTTTCAATGCCTACACTTAAAATTTTATTAATGTGATAATCAAATCCGGCACCAATTAATCCTGTAAAAATACTTCCGGTAAGTGTTTGAGTATTGTCGCGTTGGTAATAATCATTCGAAAACTGTGTTCTCTTATCAATAGAGTACGATTGTATCCCTAAAGCTATTTTCCAAAGCACATCAAGACGGGAACTAAACACTGGCTTTTTCCATAGGACTTCAAGTCCGGTAAACTTTAAATTAAGCTTATCGTTTAGCACACCATTATCTAAACGAGCATCACCGTCTATGTCATAGTTTTCAAAATTAGTTGTAGCATTTGTTGAGTAAGTGTTATGGATAACACCCACTCCAAAAGAGTTGATAAAGGCTCCAACTTCAAACTGATTTACACTCCCGTTTTTGAGTTTACTTACTTCATCATGCTCAATATTCCCTAATGAAGAACTTACTGATGCAATTAAGTTTCCGAAACTTCTGTCATAACTTCCAAAGAAGTGAATGCTTCGTGATTGAGCACTGGTTGTGTTTAGTGAGAATAGCAAGAAAAATGCTGTAATAAATAATAATGTGTTTTTATTCATATATCTATATTTTTAATTATTTGGCGAGTATATATTTAATTGAATCTTTTGTTCTTATTTCGTATCCTGCATGATAAGTTCAAGTAACGAACTCTCAATTAAGTTTCCATCGTTATCAAATTGTATTGAATCATCGGATATTGAAGTTGATTGTAGTGATCCGGTTTCTGTTTTTACCACGGTGTTACCAAACACATCTTTCGAAATAGTTTTGATAAGTTGTCCATTTCCATCTTTTATCAGGGTATTGCCAAACACATCCTTTTCGATACTGGTAACTTTCTGTCCTTTACCATTTTTTACAATGGTATTACCAAACACATCTTTCGAAATCGTTTTAATAACCTGACCGTTTTCACCTTTTATTTCCGTATCACCAAACACATTTTTTCCGATGCTGGCAACTGTTTGCCCTTTATCATTTTTCATCACTGTGTTACCAAACACGTCCTTCGAAAAGCTTCTGATTACCTTACCGTTTTCATCTTTCACCACCTCATCGCCAAATACATTTTGCTCTACACTGACTACTTTTTGGTCATTATCATCTTTTACCACCGCATTACCAAACACATCTTTCGAGATGGTCCGAATAGTTTTTCCATTTCCATCTTTAATCACCTTATCACCAAATACATTTTTCTCTACGCTGACAACTTTTTGACCATTACCATCTTTCACCACTGTATTGCCAAATACATCTTTTGAAATTGTTCTGACAGTCTTGCCATCTCCATCTTTAATTACCTTATTGCCGAAAACATCTTTCGAAATTATGGCTATTTTCTTTCCATATTCATCTTTTACAATAGTGTCACCCATTATATCCACTGAATAGGTTCTGGTTACATAAGTATGATTTTGACTATAACCTGCCATAATAAGAACTTGCAGGCTAAAGGCAATGATTATCTTTTTCATGTGTAAATAATTGTTTTTCAAAGGTCACATAGCTTGTCCCGATTTATCGTGGAGAACTCGCATGTCAGATTTTCATCTACTTTGGTGAACGCCTGCGTTCATGCTCGTTTCATAATAGGGCTGTTTATTTTAAAATACATTCTCTTACAGTGTACTACTTTCATTTACCCGGAGGGTAAGTCTTATTCCAATTCCTCGTTATTCATTTCGGATTCCGTAAGCTCCAACAGTTTCACTGACTGAATAGCATTGCCGGCAATACCTTTTATTGATGCATGCATATCAATGGTATTCACGGTAACTTTTTCTATCTGTTTTTCTCTCTTTTTCCAAATGCTTGCCATGGCTCTTTTTTCGCTTTCCAGGTCTGCTCTCATTTGTGTGAAACCTTCCACAATGGCTTCCACTTGCAAACGGAAGGTATTGCCTGTCAGATAGTCATAGAGCATATACATTTTATCGCCTTTGTTCTCTTGCGAGCTTACGGCAATATTTATTTGAATAATCGTTTCTCTCAATACAGAACACAATCCTTTGAATTCATCGTAGTTACAAACCCAGATTCCATCCTTTAACCCCATACGATCCATATCCGAAGGCATCACTTCTGTAACCAACACACCTATGTTAGCACCTTTCTCCCGAATGTCACCTTTAAACTTCTCTATCCAACTTGATTGAAAGTCTTTAGTACGTTTACTTTCGTAATAGATGGTTCCGCAGTTCTGAAGGGTGCGGGTGTTTACCACCTGAATGCAATCACCACCTCTTGCTCCCTTTTTAATCTCTTCAATAGTATCTAATGGAAACTGACTTGCCAGCCATTCTTCTATTGCCAACTCCTGAACTTCACCTTGTAACTGCATAGAACCCTGTTCCTGCTTGCGTTTCATTTCTTCGGTAAGTTTCCGTTGATCTTCCAATTGCTTTTGAAGTTCTTTAAAGCGCAACTCGTTTTTATCTTCTTCCTGTTTTCTGATTTTTTCTTTTTCGGCTATCAGTGTTTCGTTCAGATTTTTTTGAGCTTCAGCTTCGGCAATTTCTTTTAGTTCCGATTTTTCCCGTTTGAGCTTTTCTATTTCAGCTTTACTGCGGTTAAGTTCTTTTACCTGTTCCGACTTTTCGTTTAGCTCCTTTTGCAAGGCATTAAGCTGTTCCGATTGCTCTTCCTGAATCTTTACTTTAAGCTTTTCTTCTATCTGTTTCCGGTCTTCTTTTAGTTGTTTGTCCAACCGATCCTGAAACATTTCGTTTTCCTGCTTTTTCTTTTGTTCAAAGAGTTCCTTAGCTTTATTCAGGCTATCAAACTCAGCATCGAATTTCTTCTTTTCTTCCGCTAACTGGTTCTGATATTTTTGTTGTATCTCGTTTTCCAACTGATGCGCCAGTATATCCTGAACATCAATGGATGTTCCACAATTTGGACATTTTATTTGAGTATTATTTTCCATATTATTATTTTTTTTACCCCACACCCCTAAAGGGGCTTTTAATTAGTATCGTCTGGCTACTTGCTCTTTAAGTCCCCTTTAGGGGATTTAGGGGTAATATTTTACTTCCTCCCGCAAACCACTTATTTTCCTTTAGGAGTTAGAAGTCAATAAACCATCGGGTCTTGCGATTTTTAATCGCAATTCTTATTCTGTATTTGCGGTTAGAAACCGCAAGACCCGATGTCATTCTTTGCTCTTTAAATAAATATATCCGAATGTGCAAAGAAACTTTGACAAACAAAGGTACTAAGATTAATTGAACATTATTTATCAAATATCATATCTCAATCCCAGTTTTACCAGTCTGTTTTTAGTTTTATTCGGACTAAAACCTTCTTTGAAGATAGGTGATAAGTATTGTTGGAAAGCTGCAACAATCGAAATCTTTTCTGTCATTTTATAACGAGCCTGCAACTGTGCTGCAATACTTAGTTTTGAAAACATATAATCATCGGTAACACTACTTGAATGAACCAATAAACCGGGAAGCACACCACCACCCACATACAGCTTTCTTTTTATTGGCTGATAAAATACCGAAACAGGTATTGATAGGTAGGTTAAACCAAAATCACTTTTTAATCCGGTTCTAAAATCACTATTAGGTGTAGATGGCATTATTGCAAAATTACTTACAGGTAAATACATTGATTCATGCGTAAGAAGAAAATCTCTATTAAATTTAATTAACGCCAGTTCCAATCCGCTTTCCAGACTAAAGTCATTTTTCAATTCAGCTTGCAGACCCACCATAATGTTTCCACCCGCGATGCCTGTATAGTTTTCGTTATACGTGTCTTTCATGTACAGAGTATAAGTAGTTGTTGGATCGATAGACTGACTTTCAACTATTTTTTCTGACTTAGGTATTAGAGACATATTACCCGAAGCTTCTACAAAAAAATGAATCTGAGCCTGTAAACTAAAAACCAGAAATAGGGTATAGGTTAGTAATAATAATCGTTTTTTCATTCAGACAATTTTAAAATGTGTTTCTATAAAAGATAATATTTCTTTCTTATAACCATCGGGTCTTGCGATTTTTAATCGCAATTCTTATTCTGTATTTGCGGTTAGAAACCGCAAGACCCGATGTCATTCTTTGCTCTTTAAATAAATATATATGAATGACCAAAGAAATATTCGACAAACAAAAGTACTACGATTAACTTAGTACATAAAATTAATCCAAAAATAGTTCTGTCTGAAATTCACGTTCTTTTATAAACGAATCTATTGTTGGCCATGAGCTCCCTAATTTAAGTATAAAAGTATTAAATTCGCCATCATATATTTCATAGACAACACTTTTGTTATAAAAAATTCTTTCATTAAGTATTTCATATCTTTTGTAACCACTTAGTCTCTCAAGAATGTATTTAATTTCATGATACGTGCGACCATATCCTAATTTTCTTATTTTATAAAATTCTACTTTAGCATCTTCTATATTTGTGTATGAATCAATAATAAATCCAATTCTATTTACTTCAGTGATTAGAATATACATTTTTTTACTCTTTATACAGTTAATAAAATTATGGGTGATTAGTTTAATATTTGATATTGAATAATTCTAGAATACAAGTGCAATAATAAATAGCACAATAGCAATAACAAATGTTAGCAATTCATCATATTCATACAAATGTTGTTTTCCAAACTTTTCGGTTATATAATTAAATTGTGGCTTAGTTTTTATTCCAAATAGGAAGCAGTAAATAATTGCAATTGGATAGGGTATTATCCTACTTGCAATAAAATTAATAATCACCAACCAATACCATGAAATATCAAAAAGGTAACAAAGGCTAATTGCTGGTAAAATAAGACATAAGAAAGTAATAGTATAATTAAGGATAATAATACCTTGTGGCACATAAATTTCTGATCTTTCTCTTTTTTCTACTATAAATGTTATCCCATAAGAAATATAAAACAAAATAATACTAACAATAAATAGTATTTTCATGACATAGAGTTGTTTATATTTAATTCCTACAATTTCTTTGGATCTGAGCCATATTTATTTCCACCATATGTTCCTTCCCTAAAAAATAATAATAATATCCAAATCAAACCAATATAAGGTAAGAATAGGAGAAGTAACATCCAGCCACTTTTATCAACATCATGTAAGCGACGAACATCAATCGCATAAATAGGAAATAAAAATAGAAGTAAATAAACAATAGAAATTGCACCATATGGGGATTCACTAATCGTTATTCCAAGTACATTGTCTATAATCATAGCAATAATAAAAAAAATTAGATGAAATAATCTAAAATACAAAAATTCTTTTCTTCTTGTCCGTCCACTAAATGCAGTATATTTTCTTATAATAGCTTGAATTCCTTTATTATGTACTGTTTGATTTGATGTGGCTTTAATGTTATCTTCTTCATTGCTCACATATATTGTCTTATCAATGTTTTGTGTACCTCCTTGTCCTTGAAAGCTAAAATTAAAGATTGTTGTTTTGTTTAGAATTGCAGAAAAAGTGTCAGTTGGATTAAATGTTCCAAATCCTTTGATAAGAATATAATCAACGTTTTTAGTTGCCCAATTAAAAAAAACTCTTTCACCAACCGTGAATTTTAACTTGTTTGCGGTTAGAATTACCTCTGGTGGATTTATATTATTTCGATTAAAGAATAGTTTGTCATACTCTTTTCTTTTATCGTAATTTGATAGAATTTCATAGGCTTCTTGAATTTCTTGAAATCTCTCTTTAAAAAAAGTGTCATTTTGGTGTATATCAGGATGAAACTTTTTTGCATAAATTTTATAAGCAGCTTTAATTTCGTCAAATGTAGCATTTTGATCTAAATTTAGACATTGATAATAATTTTTCATATTTAATCTCATTTATTTCAATTCAGCTTAAAATGTAAACAATATTTTAAGGTATCTTTGTTATAGTTGAAGTCTTTTATGTTGATGAAAATCCAATTTCATTACATTTATTCCTTGTCAAATTAATTAAAATAGAATGATTACAATAATATATTCATTGTTTATTGATGTCTGAGAAATATTTTATTATAAATATCACTCCACAAATTAAATCAATTGGCATCCAAATAGCTTTATTATGCAAATAAATTGGTATAATTGGATTGAAGATTATTGCAATTAATCCAAAAACAATTACCCAAATATCAATACCCTTTTCAAGTTCCTTTATTACTACTACTGTTGCACCAATAGTAACTACAATTCTAAGAATTGTAAAATAGCCAATAGGCAAATTTGCAAGTGCTATAAATAAGAAAACCGCACAAATTATTGATAATATTTTCATATGTTGAAATTTTTATTCTTCAGTTTCTTTCCCAGCCCCAAAAATACGAAAAAAAATTATTCACTTAACACAATTAGCAGAAAAAGTTTTAAACAATCTGAAAGAAAAAGCAAATCAGATAAAGCAAAAACCGCTCTGATTCAAGAGTCAGAACGGTTTTTTGTAGGGTGGGAGTGTGTACGATGTAAAACGGTGGTTTACATTACATAACTGATAATTTCGTCGCTCCACACACGTCCGGGATCTGAACCGGCAGCGGCTACCCGTATAGCATAAGCCTTGCCACGGGTAAGTTCGTTAATTACAATTTTACGTTTTGTGGTGGAAACGCGTAACCATTTGCTGTTGTCTGCACTGGGTGCTTCGGTGTATTCTATTTCATACATATACGCATTTGGTACCACGTCCCAGCTTATCTCCAGAGTACCACGGCTTGATCCCGCTTTAGCAACCACTTTTTCAATACGTTCAAGCTCACCCACAGGAGTTGGTTTGCGTCTTACGTCGAAACCTGTGCTGAGAATAAGTTTTTCGTCACCTCCGCTTAAATCCTGAATTTTAATACCTGTGTCATTCAAAGTTTCTTCTAATAATTTCCGCGACTCATTTTTAGCCAATGTCACTTGTTTGCTGCCTTCCTGCATTCTATCCAGCCACCCTCTGTAAGTATCACCCTGCGCTTTAATTTCAGCCGCCCTATCTTTCAATGATTCAAAATTGGGATTATCGGCTAAGCTTGTAGCGATGGTTGATGTTTTCACTCCAAATTCACTATCGGTATACCGGTTAGTGGAATAATCTAAAATTACTTTTGTTTTTGCCATAATTTTTTAATTTTTGTGTTATCAATAATAATTCAGGAAAATATTTCTTTTGAGTTGTTATATACTTATTCAATTTAATAGTTGTTTTTCAGCATATTGTAATGTAAAATAGGGCACTAAGTCTTATTCATTCTTTACACAGAATAAGATATTCCTTACACAGAATGCTTCATTCCTTACAAAGGATAAGATTTTCCTTATACAGAATGCTTCATTCCTTACACAGAATAAGATTTTCTTTATACAGAATGCTTCATTCTTTACACAGAATAAGATTTTCTTTATACAGAATGCTCCATTCCTTACACAGAATAAGACTTTCTTTATACAGAAAAAGCCAAAACTGACTCCTTATTCTATTTTCATTGGTAGTGCAACTACTTTATATATCAAATCCACTTGTTTAGTTATCGGGATTGTGATTTTCCGGATAAAAAAACAGGGTTTAAAAACAACATTTTGTTTTCGGGGGTAAAATAATGACAATAAAATGACAAAAAAAATACTCTAAAAGAAGTATTTTTTTAAATTAATTTTGAAAACTTAGATTGTTATCAAATCTTTTTTTATTTTTGCAAACGAGATATAAGCCTGATTGAATGCTGATAAGCACTTGCTGAAATGATAGGGTGGTAGTGTGTTTTATGCAGTTCGGCAGTGGGGCTAATGTCCGCATTTGTTTGTTATCAGAAACTTTATACTGTCTACTATGAATCAAGACCAAGAAATCGCCCAACTACTGGATGAACTGGAAGAATTGTTTGTTTACAACACGGTGCCCATCAGTCCCGACATCGAAGAAAAGGAGCTAATCTTATCTAAATCGTACGATTTGGAACTACCCATTGCCGATTGTAGCAAGTCGCTGTTTGAACTAAGCACCGGAAACTTCTACTCACACCATTCTATCTACGAATCTATGTTGGGACATTCGGTTATCCCTGCCGGTGAGAAACTCTACTCGGCCCGTTGGATAGGTCTTACGCACCCCAATGATGTGACGTTTATATTGCGACTAATCAAAAGCACCATACAGTTTATCCATACGCTTACCGACAAAGAGCTGAAGACATTTTGCCTGTCGTACGTACACCGTATAAAGAATGTGCGCGACGAATATGATTTTTTTATAGTGAGTCACCGTATCATACCGAACGATGAAAGCGGAAAACCCGAACTGGTGGTGCTAAACCACAAACTGTGCGAGACCATGCCACTCAAAAACGAAAACCTTTTCAGACTGATATACGTAACTCCCACAGGCTTGTTCAAAAAGTGCAAACTATTTAAAAACGGGGGTCACATTACGTTTACTAACATGGAGATGGTGATAGTGCGGGAAGTAAATAAGGGGAAATCGTGTAAAGAAATAGCCGGCGAACAACATATAAGCGAAGTCACCATTTCCAAACACTGGAGAAATATCAACACTAAAACAGGAATCAAAACTACCAAACAGGCTTGTTTGTTTGGCGCACAGTTAGGTATAATGCAGGTATTTATGTTGTTTCTTTCTTTCTGTATGGATGATTGCTGTCTGGTAGCCTGAAATTCAATGATATAGTGTAATAATTGGAGTTTTAAACTTGTTAATTTGTTGTTGTTTTAATGAAATAGGGAGGAGTAGGGGGCAAAAATATTAAAATTAACCCTACATGTTCCTTAAAATAGTCAGTTTCTTTAATCTGCTTTTACTGATTTCTTAATTCTTCCACTTTCGTGTAAATTTGTGCAATTAGCTTCGCTGACCGTTGGTTCGTGGTTTAATGATTATTTAAAACCACGAATTACACGAATTCCCACAAATTAATTCAAGAAATAATTTGTGGAAATATGAATTGTCACGAATGAATATACTACATTATCCGGAATTTATATATTTGTTTTTTATCTGATTGATGTACGATTAGCCTCCTCTACAATGCTTAGATTGCCTGAGAATCGCGTAGAAATTTATTCCTGCAACATAGTTCAAAATTGTGTGTACAGTTTTTCCTATAATTTATATTATGTATAATAGAATAATGCTACTTCTCTTGATTAACAAATAAGCCCTGCTCTCCCTGTATTTCATCTTTTTTTACTACTTACTACAAACCTCCGACTACATACTATCCTCTACCTACTGCTTAGATGAAACTTTATGAGTACTTTTGCCGCCTCAATAAGAAAACTAATAAATGAGCAAAGAACCAAAATGCCCTAAGTGTGGTATGGAAAACACTTATTTCGATTCGTCAACCGACCTGTATGTTTGTCCTGATTGCAGTCATGAGTTTACAAATGAAGCTGTTAATGAAGAAGTTGAAGACAAAACACCCCGCGATAGCAATGGTACTGAACTGGTAACCGGCGACAGTGTAATACTAATTAAAGACCTGAAAGTCAAAGGCTCAACTCTTGTGCTAAAACGTGGAACCAAAGTGAAATTTATCCGTCTAACTGAGGATCACGAAGAAGTTGACTGTAAAATAGAAGGAACCAGCTTTGTGTTGAAGACTTGTTTTTTGAAGAAATAAACCTATTCTCTATGTAAGTCCGAAGGACTTGAATGTGAGTAACCGCGAATCTAAGGGTTATAAAAAACACAAAAGCCGCTAAACATATTTGTTTAGCGGCTTTTGTGTTATAATTTCAAATTATTCCGGAACATCGAAATTGAGTTTATTTATTGATGTATTATTATCAAATCGGACTCTGGTTTTATCTGTATCAAGTATAATTGCTAATTCATCCAGTTGTGCCTGAGCAATGGTTGATGGTGAATCGGCCATTACGTCGCGTCCCGAATTATTTTTAGGGAAAGCAATACAGTCGCGGATACTGTCTAATCCGGCAAACAAAGACACCAAACGGTCTAACCCGAATGCTAATCCTCCGTGTGGTGGCGCTCCATATTGAAAAGCACTCATTAAGAATCCGAACTGTGCTTCAGCTAGTTCGGGTGTAAATCCTAGATGTTTAAACATTTGGTGTTGCAGCGCACTATCGTGAATACGAATAGATCCACCACCCAGTTCTACACCATTGATAACCATATCGTAAGCAGTAGCACGTACAGCTCCCGGATCAGTTTCCAACAACGGAATATCGTCTAAGTTTGGAGACGTAAACGGATGGTGTGTAGCGTAGAAACGTTGTGTATCTTCGTCCCATTCAAAGAGCGGAAAGTCGATAATCCACAATGGTGCAAATACATCCTTATTTCTGAAACCTAACCTCGCTCCTATTTCCAGGCGCAATTCACACAAAGCTTTTTGAGTCTTACGTTTTTCGCCCGCCAGTATTAAAATCAAATCTCCGGCTTGTGCATGGAATAAAGAAGCTATTTGTTTTAAATCATCAGCCGAATAGAATTTATCTACCGACGACTTGAAAGTTCCATCAGCTTCACAACGAATGTAAACAAGCCCCTTTGCTCCTATTTGCGGACGCTTTACAAAGTCAGTCAATTCATCCAATTGCTTGCGGGTATATCCGGCACAGCCTGTAGCACAAATGCCGCCTACATAAGGTACACTGTCGAAAACAACAAAGTTACGTCCGGAAACAGCTTCTTTCAATTCCACAAACTTCATCTCAAAACGAATATCCGGTTTGTCCGAACCATAGTACTTCATGCCATCTTCCCAGGTCATACGGGGAAATGCTTCGGTGAAATCAATGTTTTTTACGAATTTGAACAGGTGTTTCATCATTCCTTCGAAAAGGTTCAATACATCTTCCTGTTCTACAAACGACATTTCGCAGTCTATCTGCGTAAACTCAGGTTGGCGGTCGGCACGTAGGTCTTCATCACGGAAACACTTGGCAATTTGAAAGTAACGGTCGAAACCTGAAACCA
>Ga0302286_10000118_pt1 | contig 68195 bp, 47 predicted proteins | sample III_Fen_E2_3_FD_198765 | JGI IMG/M metagenome (GOLD analysis project Ga0302286, IMG submission 198765) | Peat permafrost microbial communities from Stordalen Mire near Abisko, Sweden - III_Fen_E2_3 | ecosystem: Environmental > Terrestrial > Soil > Wetlands > Permafrost | place: Sweden: Abisko...
GAGCCTTTAAACCCTTCAATATAAATATCAGTTATAATTAAGCACTCGGAAACTAAAATAATATTACAGTTTCCCGTAATAAACTGAAAAACAACAGATAATTATTACATTATTGATAATTAACACGAAATAATTGAGTCACCTATCAGTAATATCTTTTTGGAAGCTTACCTTTGCACCACAAAAAAATTACTGTATGGACGACATCCGATCTCAAATTCTAACAACCTCTTCCGACTTGTTTTTAAAGTACGGAGTGCGAAGTGTGACTATTGACGACGTATGTACCAGACTTCGTATCTCAAAGAAGACTTTTTACATCTATTTTCGGCAAAAAGAGGAGCTTATTGACAGTGTATTGCAACTTTATTGCGATACAAACATAAAGGAAAATAGCAAGCAACATTCATTTTGGGACGATCCTGCGCTAAACGCCATTGATAAAATTGTGTTCAGTTCGCGACACTGGAAGGAAGAGCATGAGAATGAGTATTTTGTCTTTTTCTACGATTTATTGAAATATTATCCTGAAGTGCATAAAAAAATGATGGTGCGGATGGATGAAGAGGCTCTCCGGCAAATTAAAAAGTGGACACAAGAAGGTATCAATGAAGGTCTGTTACGCAGTGATGTGGATTTGGATTTGCTTGCTCATTATATTAACATGCAGTTTCGTTCCGGATTGGCCGATCTAATTGGGAAATTGGATGTAGATGTCACCAAAACAATCGATTTTCTGTTAGATTGCTGTTTGCGGGTGTTGGTAAACGAAAAGGGGTACCGCTATTATCAGGAAAAATATAAAAACAAATATCCGCCTTTGGCACGAAAGGTCGGTCGTAGCTTTAAAAGCTCTTCCATTCTTGCGAAAAAATAGTTTTTTTGGTGGAAAAGAGGGGCGTATAATCTGATTTTACAAGGTTTTATTTGTAAAACATGATTATAAAATCAATATAATAAGGCTGTTAAATATTTTATTTGATAGTATTCAAAATATTATCAATGTTCATTATATTTGCATTGTTAAATACATGAACTTTATAAATATACAAATGAAAGAAATTCAAGAGCAACGCATGCGTGCTTATTTTATAGAATCAACCAAAGGGTTGTTGAGAAGTGAAGGGCTGAAAAGTGTAAATGTAAGAAGTGTAGCTGAAAATGCCGGATACTCTTATGCAACTCTTTACAACTATTTTAAGGATCTGAATGAATTGGTTTTCGAGTGTGTGAAAGATTTTCAGGGTGAATGTGAAACTTTGATTACCGCAAAAACAGGACAACTTGAGCCTGGGAAGGGGAAAATAGCTATTATTGTGCAAGAGTACATTACCTATTTTACTGAATATCCGGGCATTTTTGAACTGTTTTTTACAGAACGAATGACCAATATGGGCAAGCAAAAGTCAACTTCCGAACTTATTTACACGTTTCTCGACAGGCTTTGTGAAGAAGAATGGACATTTTGCATCAACCATGGACAATTGACAACCGAAGAGGTGGCCGGTAAAAAGAAACAACTTCGTTATGCAGTAATGGGGTTGCTTTTATTTTACTTACATCGTATGCAACCCGATAGTTATGCCGATTTTTCGGTTGAGGTAAATGAGCAAGTGAACAAAATTATCGGTTGAAAAAAGAAAATAGACGATAAAATCAATATCGTGCTGTGAAACAGAGATTTACAGTTAAGGATACAAATATAATTTATTATAGTATTATGAGGATTAAAAAAGGTGTAATATTATTGTTGTTCAGCACTTTCGTGTTTGGTGCCTGGGCACAGGAGCGATTGTCGCTTTCGCTGGTTGAGGCACGTACTTACGCGCAGCGTTACAATCGCACCCTCAAAAATGCAGGCTTGTCTATTCAGCAAGCACAAAGTGCACAGTGGGAGAGCATTTCGAGAGGATTACCTCAGGTGCAGGTTACCGGTGCTTACCAAAACTATTTGGGTGCTACTGCCAATTTTCAGGGAATGAAAATTAATTTCGGTCAATCCGGATCAATGCAAACACAAATAAGCCAAATGATTTTCAGCGGAAGTTATTGGGTGGGTATTCAACTTTCAAAGTTGAGTAAACAAATTGCCGAAACTTCACGCAGAAAATCGGAACAGGATATTATTCAACAGGTTACGGCTTCGTATAATTCCATACTTGTGTCGGAAAGAACATCGGAATTATTGAAACAAAATAAGGCAAACTTGCTTGATATACATAAGAAAACGCAGGCTGCGGTGAATGCCGGAGCCGGCACTCAAACAGATGCCGACCAGATAGAGGTGCAGGTTTCTTCGATGGAGAATATGATAAAATCGAATGAACGACAAACCGAAGTGGCTTACAATTTACTCAGGGTACAGCTTGGAGTAACTGCAAATACGGTTATTGTATTGAAAGATAGTCTGAGTAATCTGGTAAGTACAGAAAGGTCGCTGGCACTTCTTAGCGAACAGTTTGACATCACAAAGAATACGTCATTGCAACTTACTCAAAAGCAGGTGGAAGTTTCAAAACAGCAGGTTAAATTGCAAAAAGCGAACTGGTTGCCTGTTATTTCAGGATATTATAGCTACACCTACAAATACATTAAACCAATGATTGATTTGTCCCCGAGCAGTGTTCTTGGAATTCAGGCAAGTTGGCCTCTTTTTTCAAGTGGTGGGTTGTTGTCGAAGGTAAAACAGGCAAAACTACAGGTGCAAATGAATGAAAACAATCTGGCTTCGTTGCAAGAACAACTGCAGGTACAGGAGAAACAGGCACGTTTCAATCTTAGCAATGCACTTGACAAGCTGAGCTTACAGACTAAAAGTCTTGACGTGGCAAATCGTGTATTTGCAGATATGTCACGCAAACGTGACCATGGAATGGCGTCAAGTCTGGATATTACCACAGCATCCAATAACCTGCTACAGGTTCAGTCAAACTATGTCACTTCTCTTTACGAGGTGTTGACTGCCAATGCCGATTTAGAATTGCTATTGAATAAATATTAAATGCTATAAATCATTAATTATCAAACATATTATCGAATGAAAACTTTCACATTTAGCATATTCCGCAAATGGAATCTTCTCGCTCTTACTCTTGGCGCACTATTGGTGGTGGCTATGGTAGGATGTTCAAAAGGAAAGACAAAAGAAGACAAGACAACTACAAAAAATGCCGAATTAGTGCGCGTTTTGTCGCTTCAAAAACAATTGATTAATAGAACAATGGAGTTTACTTCGTCGTTGGTAGCCAATGAAGAGGTTAACCTCGTGCCGTCAACTGTAGGTAAAATTGACAAGATTACAGTCAATGTTGGCTCACGTGTATCGCAAGGACAATTGTTGGTGCAAATGGATCCTACTCAATTGAATACTACCCGTATACAATTCGAAAATCTGAAAAACGATATGCAACGAATCGAAGCACTTCGTCAGGCCGGTACGGTGTCGCAACAAACATATGACCAAACAAAGGTGCAATATGATTTGACCAAAGAGAATCTTGCTTTTCTGGAGAAAAACGTCAATCTGAGAGCCCCTTTCAGTGGAATTATCTCTGCCAAAAACTTTGAAGCAGGAGAAATGTATTCGGGTTCGCCCAACGCTACGACCGGCAAAGCATCAATAGTAACATTGGTACAAGTTAATCCATTGAAAGCCAATGTGAATGTTCCGGAAAGTTACCTGCTGCAACTGAAACAAGGAACCAAAGTGCAAGTAGGTTGCGATCTCTATCCGGCACAGGTATTTAGTGCTCAGATTGCCCGCATTTATCCTACGGTGGATGCTGCTACACGATCGGTTCAGATTGAATTGCATGTACCCAATGCCAGCGAAAAACTGCACCCCGGTATGTTCTGTCGTACAACAATTGATTTTGGACAGGCAAATGCGCTGGTAGTTCCTTATCAAGCCGTTCTCAAAATGCAGGGTTCCAACGAACGCTTTGTTTTTCTGGAAAAAAACGGGAAAGCAGTGCGTGTGATTGTGGCTCTGGGAAAACGTTTTGACGACAAGACAGAGGTTATTTCCAATCAACTTAATGAAGGCGATAACCTAATTATCACCGGACAAAATCGTTTGATTGACGGAATTGCCGTTCAGATTGTTAAATAAGACTGACTTTTTTTGGACCATGTAATCCTCATTTAATATGGAGGAGTTACATTTTCAAGTTTTTCAAATTAATGATACTTCGTTCTGTTAAACGATGTTTCTCAAATTTCAAATTAATACAATGAGTATATATAAATCAGCAGTAAACAACCCCATTACTACTATATTGGTCTTTGTGGCTATTATGATATTCGGGTTGTATTCGCTTACGCGACTCCCCATCGACTTTTATCCGAAGATGGATTTACCCATGATTTCGGTGGTGACTACTTATTCGGGGGCTAATGCTGCCGATGTGGAAACCAACGTTACCAAGCCACTTGAAGATGCATTGAATAGTATTCAGGGACTGAACGAGCTTAAATCCACCTCGCAGGATAACAGCTCTGTGATTACACTACAATTCGATTGGGGTATCAATCTTGACGAATCAATGAATGATATACGCGGGGGAATAGATCAGGCGTTGAGTAAGCTCCCCGATGGCATAGATCGTCCCTCTGTGGTGAAATTCAGCACCAGCAGTATGCCTATATTGATGTACTCCATCACGGCTAACGAAAGTTATCAAGGCTTGTCAAAACTAATTACTGAAAAGGTTATTAATCCACTCAATCGCGTGGATGGAATCGGTTCGGCAGCTATGACAGGCGATCCTAAACGAAAAATATATGTGGATATTGACCCGAACCGATTGGATGCATATCATCTATCGGTGGAACAGGTGGGAAATGCTATAGCGGCAGAGAATCTGAATATGCCTTCGGGGAATATAAAAATGGGAGATTCTGACTTTCAGCTTCGGGTTGAAGGTGAATTTAAGGAGAGTAACCAGATAAATAATTTAGTGGTAGGCATATCCGGTGGATCACCAATTCATTTACGTGATATTGCCATGCTGCGTGATACACTGAAAGATGTTACGTTGGAACAAAAAACCAATGGGAAAAATAGTATTCAGCTCTATGTGATGAAACGTTCAGGGGCAAATACTGTGTCGGTAGGGCGTGATGTAAAAAAAATGATTGAAGAGATAAAACCGACTCTTCCTCCTGATGTTAAAATACTTGAGGTGTTCGACTCTTCTACCTTTATTAAAGGATCGGTTTCCAATCTTGCCGATACATTGTTGTTTGCGCTGCTTTTTGTGGCAACCGTGGTATTTTTCTTCCTTGGTCGCTGGCGAGCAACAATTATTATCTTACTTACCATTCCAATTTCGCTGGTATCGGGACTAATTTATCTTGCTGCAACCGGTAATTCGCTCAATATCATTTCATTGTCATCAATGTCGATGGCTATTGGGATGGTGGTTGATGATGCGATTGTGGTGCTGGAAAACATCACAAAACACATTGAGCGGGGAAGTAGTCCGCGTGAGGCTGCAATTTACGCTACCAACGAAGTATGGTTAGCAGTAATCATGTCAACACTGGTGGTAGTAGCTGTATTTATGCCATTGACTTTTGTTTCGGGTATGACCGGAGTAATTTTCAATCAATTAGGTTGGATTGTTTCCATCACCGTAGTAGTTTCTACCATTGCGGCAGTTACCATTACACCTATGCTTGCTGCCCGATTCATGCGGTTACGTCCAAAGTTGGAAAATCCCAAACGTTTCAGCTATGATGCTACTGTTGGAAAATGGCTCCATAATCTCGATGTGTGGTATGAAAAGATGCTACACTGGGCATTGAATCATAAGCTCATTGTCTTAATCAGTGCGGCATTGATATTTTTAGGATCACTTTTGTTACTTCCATTGGTTGGAACAGATTTTATGTCTCAAAATGACCAAAGCAGGTTGGCTATTAAAGCGGAATTGGCGCCGGGCACCCGTGTTGAGGTAACCGCTCGCACTGCGCGAAAAATTGAGAAAATGTTGGCGGAGAAAATTCCGGAAATGGAATTGGTAAGTTCTGCCAGTGGAGCTGATGATCAGGGCGGAATCTCTTCCATTTTCTTAGGAACTGCCGGGAGTAATATTGTGAATTCGACGGTGAGGCTAAAGCAACTGGGATCTCGTAAACGCTCTGACATTCAAATAGCAGAAACAATCAGACCTGAACTGGCCAAATATCCTGAAATTGTTAATTATCAGGTTACTACAGGTGGTTTGTCAATGGGAACATCCTCTACTTTCGACATTGAAATATATGGTTACGACTTTAATTCGACCAATAAGTTGGCACAGCAAATCAAACACGATGTGAAAGATTTGAAAGGTGTACGCGATGTGCAGATTAGTCGTAAAGATGATAAACCGGAGCTTGAAGTGATTCTTGACCGCGAAAAACTGGCATTGAACGGATTGAATAGTGCTGTGGTTTCTAATGCAATTCACAATCGCATAAGTGGTTTGTTGTCAAGTAAATATAGAGAAGATGGAGATGAATATGATATTATTGTTCGACTGCAAGAACAATACCGAAATTCACTGACTTTGCTTGAAGAGGTTTCGATTCCGACACCATCAGGTAAATTTGTAAAATTGAGAGAATTGGGTATGGTGAAAGAATTTTGGGCACCGCCAAACATTGAACACAAGCGTAAGCAACGTATTGTCACAGTGTCTATTACACCTGTAAATGTATCTCTAACCGATTTGGCAACAGATGTAAAAGCGAAAATTGCAAAACTGAATGTTCCGTCCGAAGTACAAATTGTGTTGGGTGGCGTTTACAAAGATCAGCAAGATACATTTATAGATATTATTAAGTTGTTCATCTTAGTATTGTTGTTGGTATTTATTGTAATGGCATCTCAATTTGAATCGTTTTCAAAACCCTTTGCAATAATGTTTTCCATCTTATTTGCGGTGCCCGGTGTTATTTTAGCATTGTTATTTACCGGAACAAAACTGGGGGTTATAGCCGGACTGGGGCTGGTGTTATTGGTCGGTATTGTGGTGAAAAACGGTATTGTACTTATCGACTTTGTAAACCTACTAAGAGACAGAGGACTACCGTTGAACGAAGCCATTGCACAAGGAGGCCGTTCGCGTCTTCGCCCGGTATTAATGACCGCTTCGGCCACATTTTTCGGAATGGTTCCTATGGCATTTAGCGTGGGCGATGGAGCTGAAACATGGACTCCAATGGGGATTACGGTTATCGGTGGTCTGGTATTTTCCACCATAGTCACCATGGTAATAGTACCGGTAATGTATGCTATCTTATCCCGACGCGGTGAGCGCGACAAAGAGGGATTGGTGCGTAAACAATTCCATTTTATGGATGAAAACAAGTAAAAAAATATAAAGATGAAAGCAGTATTTATCGTATTTAATCAGGCAAATACAGACCGTATATCATATATGCTTGATAAACTCGGTGTTCGTGGATTTACCTGGTGGGAAAATGTGCAAGGGCAGGGATCTGTTGAAGGCGATCCACGCAAAGGCACACACACCTGGCCAGAAATGAATTCGGCAGTGCTTACAATGGTACCCGAAGAGCGGGTACAGTCGCTGCTTGATACCGTCAAAAAAATAGATGATGTAAATCATGAGATTGGTATCCGGGCTTTTGTGTGGAATATTGAAGCCTCTTATTGATGTAATAATATTCTCAAAAGCTTTGAATAAAGAAAAACGCCCCGATTTTCGGGGCGTTTTTCTTTATTCTTTCTATTAAAATAGCAGACTGATCATCTTTTCTATTCAGCCAATAATTTGTTTATAAGTGGATTGGCGTACATTTCCAGCAGTTGAATGCGTAGAAAGTCATCGTCCCTGTTCTGCAAATCGATTTTTCCAATTTGCTTAGCCAGATATTGCTCAAAAGCGGTAACTGCCTCCGGTTCATATCCTCCGATTTTATTTTCAGGATACAGTAAGTCGTGTGAAACACGATTTGAATTGAAAATAGCGTAGTTTTTATGTATCTGTCGGTCAATTAGTTTTGCTATAGCTTCGTACTGCTCATTACGGTGCAGGAGAGGCATCTCATGCAATCGTTCCGAGATATTTTCGCCAAGAGTATACACAACGTGACCCTTATATCCTAAGATTCCTGTTTGCATGCTTACCAAATCATCAAAAGGTGATTTCTTAAAGTCGGGTTGGTCTCTTTTCTGTTGAAACTCTTTTGCCTTCAAAAAATCGCATGGGTCGTATTCATACGAAATACTTAAAGGACAAATATTTAACTGACTCAAATTTTCGGGAATAGTTCCGGTTCCTGACATATTCAACATCTTCAACAGGCTTTCCTGAGTACGATCGTTGCCGTCTTTAGCGCGACCTTCGCGTTGAGCAAGCCAAATCGACTGATGTTTTTCATGCAATGCGTGGCGGATATATGCCGAAAGATGTTGCGATGCTTCCAGCTGGCTTCTCCCGCTCACACCTCTCTTTACCAAAAAGCTTTTGTTGAGGCGCACTAAAGTTTCTATCCATGGATAAATGAGTAAATTGTCACCGATAGCAATTTCTACGGTATCTAAATCAAGATCGAGGAGTAGGATACATAAAAAAGCCGAATCCAACACAATGTCGCGATGATTAGAGATATAGAGGTAATTTTGCGACATGTCAAGGCCTTCGGTACCTTTCAGAGTAAACCCTTTTGAGGCTTTTGCCTCTAAGTTTTTCAAAAAGGGATAATCAATTTTTCGTTGAAAATCAGCCACGGATTGCACACTTTTAAATAATGCCTTCACCTCTTCAACAGGTTGATTTGGGAAAAGATAATTCAGTACGCTGACAAATTTTGGTTCCGCCAGCAAACTTGTCACTGCGTCGGGTACTTCGCTGCTTTTTAGCGGACAAATATCGTCAAATTGGTCGGGTTGATTTTCCATAATAGAGTGCTATAAATTCGATGAATGCAAAGATACAATTTTATAACCGATCAAAAAATATTCTGCCACACTATTCTGTTTTAATCTCGAAAGCCGATATTCAATATTTATAAAAAATCGTACCTTTGTCCGGGGTTTGAGAAAAGCAAAGAAATTTTACCCCGTTTTTTATATTTTAGAGTATTAAATAATGAATATCAACATATTAGGAATTGAATCCTCGTGCGATGACACCTCCGCATCGATTATCCAAAATGGAGTGATGCTGTCAAATGTTACCGCCAATCAGGATGTGCATCGTGCGTATGGTGGGGTAGTGCCCGAGCTTGCATCGCGTGCACATCAGCAGAATATTATTCCGGTGGTGCATGAGGCAATGCAGCGTGCAGGTATTGCACGAGAGGAGTTAAGTGCTATTGCATTCACACGAGGGCCTGGACTTATGGGTTCTCTTTTGGTGGGAACTTCATTTGCCAAAGGATTTTCGCAAGCATTGCAAATTCCATTGGTTGATGTGAATCACTTGCAAGGGCATGTGTTAGCTCATTTTATTCAAGAAAAAGAAGTGGCATTTAATCCTCCTAAATTTCCGTTCTTATGCTTGTTGGTATCGGGCGGTAACTCTCAAATAGTGTTGGTAAAATCTCATTTCGAAATGGAGGTCATCGGGCAAACCATTGATGATGCTGCGGGCGAGGCTTTCGATAAATGCGCAAAAGTAATCGGATTGCCATATCCGGGTGGTCCTGTTATCGACCGTTTGGCTAAAGAGGGCGATGCAAATGCTTTTACACTCAATAAACCCCATATTGAAGGTTACAATTATAGTTTTAGCGGACTTAAGACATCGTTTTTGTATCTTATTCGTGACCAACTAAAGCTCAATTCGCAATTTATTGAAGAGCGTAAAAATGATTTGTGTGCCTCCCTGCAAAGTACTGTGGTGGATATATTGATGCAGAAGCTGCGTAAGGCGGCAAAAGAGCTGCGAATTAATGAAGTTGCAGTGGCTGGTGGAGTATCTGCCAACTCAGCCCTTCGTAATGCCTTTGTAGAGCACGGAGAGCGGCTTGGTTGGAATGTCTATATACCTAAGTTTGCCTTCACCACCGACAATGCAGCTATGATTGCCATCACCGGTTATTATAAGTACCTGCGGGGTGAATATTGTGATGTCTCGCTTCCGCCTTTTGCCAAAGCAACAATAGCCTAATAAAAATGCCGTTGGAAATTTTCCAACGGCATTTTTTATTCCTTTCTAAGGGTTCAATTAATACTTATCCCAGAAAAGCTTAGTGGAGGTTAAGTCACCACCGATAGCTTTTGCAGCAGCCGCATAATTTGTTCCGTTGAGTTTGTTTTCGTTGTACGGATAAGGGAAGCGAACAGGTATATCAGAATAAACCATTCCTGCAGGAGGATTAAGGGTAGGATAGTCTAATCTTCTCCACTCATTCCATGCTTCTATACCACGATCGAATAAGCCAATCCATTTTTGGGTGCCGATTTTTTGTTTCCAGGTACCGGGAGCTGTAGTATAAGCAACAGTTGGTTGACTTAAGTATGTTGCAGCATCGGCAGATGATACACCCCAATAAGTCATACTTGCATTGATAGCATTGTTGTAATGTTGTTCAGCACCTGTCACGCCACCTAAAGTTCTTGCAGCCGCTTCGGCTAAAAGGAATTCTACTTCCACATAGTCGGAAATAATAACAGGATAAGTAGGATTGAACAGAATACCGTCCACAAAGTGAGAAAATCTGGAATATCTCCCAGCCGTTCCGTAGGTCAATCCCTTGTAGATTCCTCCATAATAATCGGAAGTCGTTACCCATGAAGTGAGTCTTGGATCATTCAGACTATTGAGTTTGTCAATAAATGTGTTTGAAGGAACATAATCTCTTCGGGCATTCAATACATATTCTGTATAGTAAGAATTTACATAAGGAGTAACTCCTGTATAGTGTAAAATAGCACTTTGATCCTGCGATGTAAATACACCAGAAGCAACAGCCTGAGTAATCATTGTTCCGGCTTTGGTCGCATCTACATCTGCAATACGGAGTGCAATACGTAATTTCAGCGAATTTGCAAATGCCAGCCAGTTAGTTACATCTCCTCCGTATAAAACATCTGCGCTTGCAAAAGTATTACTTCCCGCATCAGCAGTCAAATCTGTAATTGCTTTATCAAGACGGGTAACTAAGTCGTAATAGATAGTTTTGGCATCATCGTATTTCGGGCGGCTATTGGCATCTCCCTGCAAAGCTTCTGTATAGGGAACATTGCCGAAGGCATCCACAAGCATTTGATATGCATATACTTCTAAGACTTCAGTTTGAGCTAATTTGTTTTTCAGCTCTTGTTTATCGGTAAAGAGAGTGTTGTTCAAAATTTTCTTTGTCTCTTCAGCATTTGCAAGCACATCGCGATAAAGAATACCCCAATGTGTATCAGGAAGTGTACGGTCCGAAAAATTGTAATTACTTTCGGTTACATAAGTTACTTCTGTTTGATATTGAGACAAAAGACGAAAAACATTTCGGTTCACATTTACGCTTCCTATTTGATTAAAGAGCGAAATTTCCACATTTGTAAATAACACATCAGAGGTTACTGCAGTGGCACTTTTAGGGTCTATGTTGTTTGGTAGATCGCAGGAAGCCATTACCACCACAAGCGCCAGTAAGAAACTTTTTATTATTGTTTTCATATGAGAATAGTTTGTTTTTTAAAGGTCATATGGAACTCGTCGGAACTTGTTTCATATTTCTTTCAAATTTAATACGATTAGAAACTTAGTGACACATTAAACCCAAGAGTTCTTGTTGATGGATATGCTCCATCAGCTATGCCTTGAATGTTACCTGCACTTTGGCTGGTTTCAGGATCAAAATACGGAGTGTTCTTATGGATAATCCACAAGTTACGTCCTACAAATGATGCGGAAATTTTAGTAAAAGGAGTCTTTTTTACCAATTTTGCAGGTATTGTGTAGCTTAATGAAAGTTCTCTCAATTTTACATACGAAGCATCATAGACATATTCTGCTGTAGGTATTTGATCGTAGTCCCATGCTGTTCCCCATGTATCGGCATCAATGTAGGTAGTATTCACTTTTCCGTCAGCATATACTGCATCGTATTTTATACCACCACCTGCTGTAACAGCATCACGTTTTGCAACACCTTTGTCATTCAAACCTGCAGTTTCTGCAAATAAACCGGTAGCTACTCCATATTTTTGATCTACAGAATATACCTTACCTCCTTTTGAAATATCAACTAATAAATAGAGTGATAATCCTTTGTATGAGAATGTGCTTGAAATACCGCCAGTCCAATCAGGCAGTACAGTTCCCAAATTACAATCGGTTTTGTTTGATCCATCAGTATTGGTGGCGTATAAATAATGACCGGTAGCATCTACAGTGCGTTTGCCATTTGTATAGACAAAATCGGTACCGCGTAAAATACCATAAGGCTGACCTTTAGCTAAATTCAAGCTAATATCCCATGAGTCGGTTAATAGAATATTGTCAACACCTTCATACAAGCTAATTACTTTGTTGACATTCTTTGTCCAGTTTACACGTAAATCCCATGTAAATCCACCCACTTTAATTGGAGTTGCGTTGAAGGAGAATTCAACTCCCTTGTTTTCTATTTCACCTGAGTTTACATAACGTTGATTATAGCCGGATGCCCTGCTTATGTTTACGGGCATAATCTGATCTATTGAATTGGTTTTATAAAGCGATAAATCAAAACCGATTCGTTTTTCAAAAAAGTTTGCTTCAAGACCAGCTTCTATACTCCGTGTTCTTTCCGGTTTCAAATTTGGATTGCTTAAGACAGATGATAAGCTAAATACTCCTAATGTTGACCAGTTGGTGTTTTGCGTATAATATTTTCCGGTACTATATGCCGGTGCTCCATTACCCACTTCCGCATAGTTTAATCTGAATTTTGCAAATGAAAGAGGTTTGAATTTTTTCAATGCAGAAATTTCTGATAAAATTATACTTCCTGATATGGATGGGTAGAAATAAGTGTCATTAGCTGACGGTAAAGTAGACATTTTATCGACCCTGCCTGAAAGATCTAAATACAAGAAGCTGTTATAACCAAATGTAAAGTTAGCATATCCACTATTTACACCCAGTAATTCATCATTCTCTTTTGTAAATATTGGAGATTTTGAATTCATCAAATTATAAAAACCTGGAACTAATAATCCACCTACTGTGTATGCATAAGTTGAAGCAACTTCATTTCTGCGTCGGCTCACACCCAACAATCCGGTAGTTGTAAATTCTCCAAAAGTACGATTGGCTTTCAGCATCACATCGTAGTTGGTCTCAATAAATGTGCGTAAATATTTTGAATATTTAGATGTTTGATTACTACCTATCGCAATTCTCTCTTCTTGCATTTCAGAATAATAGTCGGTTGAGGCACGACCTTCTAATGAAATCCAGGGAGCAATTTTGTATTTTGCATTTATATAACCAAAAAGGCGGTTACGTCCATCATTTTCATAATTGACATTACGTGTCCAGTAAATGTTGTTGTGATAGATTGGTGATAAATCGCCATTTATAGGATCGCCGTAGTTCCATGTGCGTTGAGCTCCATTGGATGAAACAACATATTGTTTTAAGTCATTGATATCCACATTTGATTGAAACCATTGGCCCAAAGATTGCATTGGGTTACCCGGATCATACCCGGTTCCATAACGACCCACATTAGCATCATTTGTATATGATACATTTGAATCGAATGATAGGTTTTTGGTAAAATTATATGACCCTGAAAATGCAGCATTGTTCTTATTCATCTTACTGTTTGGCATAATACCTTTTTCTGACACATTGGTGTAAGAAAGACGGTATGTTCCTTTTTCGTTTCCACCATCTATAGCAATATTGTTGCTGTATTTTGCGCCGGTTTCAAAGAAATCGCGGATGTCATGTTTTGCTGCAACCCATGGCACTTGACGACCATAGTTTACTTTATCGAAGGGATCCAAGCCAACCCAGTCTACTACTTTTAGAGTAGGATCAAATTTATGACCCCATGAAGCATCATCATAGGTAGGAACAATGGTTTCGTCTTTGCCATCGCCATTAATGTCAGCGTAATCAAAATAATCGCCGTAGCCTGCACCGTATTCTTTTTGAATCTTAGGCAATGTCGATTTATCGGCGGATGTAAACAGCAACCCTGAATTGACAGAGATGCCTACTCCTTTTTGAGCTTTTCCTTTTTTAGTGGTAACCAAGATTACCCCGTTGGCTGCACGTGAACCATAGAGTGCAGAAGCTGCTGCACCTTTTAATATCGAAATCGATTCAATATCTTCGGAATTAATATCAGAAGCTGCATTGCCATAGTCATATCCGCCTAAGCCATCTGCTACATCAGTAGAGTTTGTATTGCTATTATCAACAGGTACGCCATCAATCACAAACATTGCCTGATTATTGCCAATAAATGATTTGTTACCACGAATCAAGATATTAGCAGATCCACCCATTGTGCTTGCTTGTTTGATTTGTACTCCGGAAACTTTTCCGGAAATGGCATTCACAAAATTTGATTCTTTGGCATTGTTCAGGTCACTATTGAGTTCCTGTACTGAATATCCCAAAGCTTTCTTTTCGCGTTTAATACCTAAAGCCGTTACCACAACTTCATTGATTTGTCTTGAGTCGGTTTGTAATGTTACTTTCAGTCCGGTTTTAGCCTCTTTTTCAACGATAGTCATTCCCACATAAGAGAATACTAAGATTTTAGCCTGAGCAGGCAAGGATAGGGCATATTTCCCCTCGGAATCTGTTATAGTACCAATATTGGTTCCTTTTACAAGGACTGATGCTCCAATTACTGGTTGACCGTCATCTCCCGAAACGACTGTTCCCGAAACTCTTGTTTGAGCCGCAGCCCAACTTATGCCTATAATAAGACATAGCAGTGTAATCACTTTTCTCATAGGGTTCACTTTTTGTTAAAATTCACTTCTTTTTACTCAAATTGATTTGAAAAACGCACAAAGATATAACATAGCTTTTCTTTATCCAAATTGATATTTGCAAATTGATATTTTTTTCACAGAACTTCATCCAAAATGCAATGTAAATTGCAACAATATTCTTAATTATGACACAAATTTACGCTATAAGCAAACACTTGTTTCAAAGTGTAAGTGAGAACTCTTTTTGTTTAAGGTATTTGCCTGTATCTTTATACTTTACGCATATTCGATAATAAGTTATTACTATCTTTTCATTTTACGTTTATTAGAATATAGTAACGTATTTATGGCCGTTTGATTAAACAACAATCAATTTTGATATTTAATGTAAATTAACTAATTTTCGGTAACGAATATAGTTCCTCCTCTCTTTTATGAATTGGCAAACTGCTATTTTCAGATTGTTAAAATCAGCATTTTCTATTAGTTACTATTGCTTACGCATTATTTGATTGTTTATTCACTAGTTGAAATTTCAAGTGTGGGTTTTCGGCAAATGGCTTATTTTTTTCTATAAAACATAATAAAAATAAACGCAAACTTTTGCAAAGATTTGAATGAGGGACATTCCCAATTGTTTGGAAATAAAATGTTGTACAAGGATTGTAAATATTTTCTTCAAAATTCTCTCTAAATTTGAATTTGTTACAATCCTCTCTTTAAGAGATAGACACCGTATTGTATTGTATATGAAATACTTAAAATATGAGTTTAGACAAAAAAAACTGCCCACCAAATTGAATTGGTGGGCAGCTCTCTTTTGTTGTATTATAAATTTCTTACTTGAAAGTTATAAAGGATTCGTCCTCATTCCAGCGCGTTCTTCTATAGCCTTCTACAAAAAATGTGATACCGGGTGATTTTGTTGTAGTCAGTTTGAAAGAAATTCTATCACTTGTAACGCCAGATGGCATTGCTACTGAGTTTAGAGTCACTTTCCCTTCTGTTATATTCACCGTTCCAAGTACCGCATTTGTGGTGACGTGTAAGTCACTACCATTTGTAACAGAAAATGATAATGAAGGTACATCACAAGAAATTTTCACCTTAAGGGTTCCCAGACTAGTTGGCAAAGAAGATGTGGTTCTAATCCACATTTGCGTTGAAGAATAATCTGAAGTATTATATGTCCCAAAGGTGTACATTGAAGAGGATATTAACGCATTAGTCGTCAGATTTGTTACCCTCACTCTCCATTCACCCGATAAAGGATAAATCGGAGTGTAATCCGCAGTCGGATCTGAATATGTTTCGCAGCTCATAAATGAGGCAGAGAAAACACAAAGTAAAATTAATGATTTTATTATTGATTTCATATATTTATTTTTTGATGTTTTATTATTCCAGATCTTACTTGTGCCACCACATTTTTGTGTATATTGGAATTACTGCAGGAGCATTCGGATTATAGTCTGATGAAGTTTTTGGGAACAAGAACCGATGAGGAAATTGTCCTGCCAACAACACTGAACCTATAGAAGGAGTCAAAGTACCCACCACATAGCTTGTGTTATACAATGCAATCCGGGATTGATCTGTTACGCCTTGAGTACCCAATGCTGGAATTCCTGTTCTGCAAATATCAAAGAAAGCATTCCAGGCATCAGTACGGGTTGACGATACCCATTTTTGAGTTAAAATGCATTTCAACATGGCATCTGTTGAGCTTGAATTAAATTCATATGCACCACCAACTGCAACAAAAGCACTTCCATCGTATCCCCAACGGGTAAATGCAGCTTTCACAGCGATATCATAAGCAGTTTTTGCCTTCACAGGATCACCAATTCTTGCCCAAGCCTCAGCTTGCATAAAGTAACTTTCAGCGGCAGACATAAAATAGACAGGATCTGTTGCCGCTAATACGGCTCTTGAATGAACAGATGTAGGAAATACATTTGAACTAAAGGTGCTGCTTCCATAGCAACCCTGATCTACTCCTCTATAGTAAGGCGCAAGAGCTGTAGGTACATTTATTACAGCATCCAATGAAGGAGTTGCTCCGGCTTGAATCAATTGAGTGGTAGGTTCTGCAAAAGCGGCGATACGGGGATCGTTATAAGCTTTAAGGAAAGCAACTAAAGTAGCGCTTACGCGAATATTTGTAGTTGTGTTCAATTTACGACGATCATTTTCGTACAACGGGTTTGATTTATTTTCCTGATCGCTAAAATTAGTCATTTTTGCATCGGAAACTAACAAATCTCCTTCGGTGAGCAGCGCTTGAATTGCAGTCTGATTTGTGGTAAAATCTCTCATTAGTATTTTCAATTTGAGAGTTTTTGCAAATTGCACCCATTTTGTGATGTTACCTGCGTAAATCATATCCTTTGTCCCCATGGTTGCTTGAGCTGTAGCATCAGTTTTTTTAGCAATAGCTGCATCCAAAAGAGCAATAATACCTGCATCAATGGTTTTGCTTTCATCATAAATAGGAGTCAAGTTGTCATTTCCTTGTATTGCCTGAGAAAAAGGTACTTTTTCAAAAAGGCTTACAAGCATATTAAAATCAAAAGCAGTAATTACTTTTGCAGCTAACCAATAGTTCCATGTGTTTGCTGCTTCTGACTGTGAGACAACAAGCTTGAGGTCAGGCAATGCACCAGTATAAATTGAAGACCAATAGCGTGTAAAATAACTATTACTGTTAGATAAGTTATACTGGTCTATTGTAGTATATTGCTGTGAAGTATTGTTTTGAGCATATTGTTGAGCCCAAAGTGCACCGACCAATTGAAGGTCGCAGCCTAAAATAGACGCAGACCATGTTGTGGCTGATGAGAACAAGAGTGGTGTGCTTGCTGAAGCCGGGTAGTTTGGATTATTATTAACATCCAGATAGTTTGTGCAGGCCGAAAGCACGGAGGCGAGCAGAAATAACCCCAGGCAATAATTTATAATTTTTTTCATATCAATCTGTTTTTATATTACAGAAAGGTTTATCTTATTGATTACCTATCTTTTTACTGTTTAGAAATTGAGCTTTAATGATGCACCAAGGTTACGAACTGTCGGAGCAGATGAGAATTCTCCAAAGTTAGATGTTACGTCGTTACCATAGTTTGTTTGGTCAGGATCAACAAAATTATTTTTAGCGGAAGTCCACATCAATAGATTTCTGCCGATCAGACTAAGTTGAGCATCAGTAATAGGGGTCTTAGCAAGCCATTTCTTTGGCAAAGAGTAGCTTAATGTCACTTCTCTGAGTTTTACATAGGTTCTTGGAAGAACGCAGTTGCCTTCCAGACCTTTGTTGTTGGAAGAGTAGTTCCAGTAGTTTAATACTCCACTTGTTGTCATAAGAGGGATATCATTCTCTGCATATACTCCCGTTGTGATTTCTTTGACAGAATTAGGATAGAGGAAGGGTTGGCGGGCATTGAACATGGTATTTGTTCCATTACCGTTCCAATCCAACATGCGTGCGGTGTTACTGTAAAAATAACCTCCCTGACGATAGTCAACCACAACACTTAAAGTAAGTCCTTTATAACTCCAACTAGAGGTAAATCCCATTGTGAAATCCGGAGTTGATGAACCAATTGTTGTAAATTCGCTTGACGAAACCTGAGGAATACCGCTTGAGTTCACAATTACTTTTCCAAAATAAGGAGAGTTTTTGTCTGTCACGGTTAACATTTTTGGCACCTGGAACTGTCCGAATGGTTGTCCTTTTAGCATAACATAATATACATCATAAGCACTTGTCCATAGATAGCGGTCAACATTATCCCAAAGTTCTTTTACGACACTCCAGTTTTTTGCAAAAGTGACTCCTACTTGCCACTCAAAATCTTTGTTTTTGAAAGGAGAACCATATAAGTGGGCTTCAATACCTTGATTATTAATCCAACCCACATTTCTAACTTTAGCAGTAAATCCTGACTCAGGAGCAATACCTGCCTGAATAATCTGATTTTTTGTATCCTTGTTATACCATGCCAAATCAAGGCCTAAACGGTTCTTCAGCATTTTCAAATCTAACCCGAATTCTGTTTCAGTAGAGATTTCAGGCTTCAAATTTTGACTAAAAATGGTATTAGATAATGTAAGACCTGAAACTCCATTCAAAGGAGTATATAGGTTGCCAAATCCTAATCCAATTTGAGTTGGCACAAAATAACTTGATGTCTGATATGGACTGGCGTCATTACCAGTTTGTCCGATACTGGCTCTTAATTTCAAATAGCTAATTGGAGAGTTCTTCAATGATTTAATTGCTTCACTCAGAATCACTGATGCATTTACACCTCCGTAGAAGAAGCTGTTTCCGCCCTTTGGAAGAGTTGAGGACCAGTCGTTTCTGGCAGAAAGGCCTAAGAACGCCCAATCTTTATAAGAAATATCTCCCTGTGCGAATAATCCTATTAATCGACGATTAGAAGTTGATGAAGACGTAGTTGGTAAAGCAGTTCCGTTTGACAGGTTATACCATAGAGGTACATCCAATGAACCCTGATATGCATCGATTGCATATGCTGAGCGTTGATTCAGGTTCCACCCGGCAGTTCCAGTTACCCTGTAGTCTTTCCAAAGTTTATAATCGGCACTAAGCATAAATGTAGCATCAATTTGACTATTGTTTACATTATATTCTTCATAGTTACCGGGAACAGAAGCTTTGCCATTCAGTATCCCCCAGGACGTTGAAGCCGGAATCATTTGTGCAGCCCAAGATCTTGTTCTTGAATTGGTAAAATCACATCCTAAACGTCCCAGTGCTTTTAACCCTGAAATAATATCATATCCTAATTCAACTTTACCATAAACACGGTCATCCTGATACTTACTCTGGTTGTTGGCAATAATCCAATAAGGATTTTGTGCATAAGCAGTGTAGAAGTTGTCAGTATTGTTGTAAGGGTCATTATAATTCTTCATTGACAGATAGGGTATATCTACCGGAGTCTGAATAAGATCCTGAAAGGTTGTAGCACCTGTGGCACCACCTTGTCCATCTCTTACGTTATTGATGTCCTTCCTTACGTAATTAATATCTGTACTGGCATGGAATTTTTTATAATTTACATCGCCACGAACAGAAAATGTGTTTCTATTATACTTGTCAACATTTGAAGGGAGAATACCGTCTGAAGATACATTATTATATGACATAATAAAATATGTAGTCTGATTCCCGGCAGAAACGCTGATATTATTGTTTAATTCCAGTCCGTCTTCGTAAAAATTGCGAAGGTTATTATTCACGGAGGCAAACGCTTTCGTTCGTTGTACTCCACCGGAAGCAACGGGAGTATAAATTCCAAGAGAATTTAATGGAGCTCCCCATGTACGCATTAAACCATCCAATGCAGGACCCCATGAGCCATTTTCTTGTAACCCCGGTTCGTAGGTGCCAGCCTGATTAAGTAGAGGCCAACCCTGTCCAAACATATTTTGATATTGAGGAACGCGAAGCACATTCGAAACAGTAGCAGTTCCGCTATAGGAAACCTTTACTTTTGAATCGGCAGAACCTCGTTTTGTTGTAATTACAATAACTCCATTCGCTGCACGAGAACCATAAAGAGCTGTAGCTGAAGCTCCTTTTAGGACAGTAACAGAAGCAACATCTTCGGGGTTAATATCTCCCGCTTGGTTACCAAAGTCAACCGCCTGACTTGTAGCTTGAGTTCCCATAAAACTGTTCTGAATAGGAATACCATCAACTACATACAAAGGTTGATTGTTATTAAATGATGTAAAACCTCTGATAATTACTTTTTCAGAAGTACCTGTACCTCCGGAACTGGAAATGTTAAGACCTGCAACCTTGCCAGTAAGACCATTTGTTACTGAAGTTGGTGTGGCACGGGTCAACTCATCAGATTTTACAGTAGATGCTGCATATCCCAAACTTTTTGACGATCTCGAAAGTCCCATTGCGGTTACTACGATTTCGTCAATCTGACGTGCATCTGATTGTAACTGAATCTGCATATTCCCTTTGGCTGCTAATTCTACTGTTTTCATTCCCACAAAAGAGAATATTAAAACTTTGGAGTTCCCTGGTAAATTGATACTAAAATTTCCATTAGCATCGGTAATTGTACCTGAGGAAGTCCCTTTTACTATAACAGAAGCTCCGATAACCGGTTGACCATCGTCAGCCGACACCACTGTCCCTGTTGCTTTCGTCTGAGCAGAAGCCCAGCCTATGCTTAAAGCTAAGCATAACATCATCATTAATTTTCTCATACCTTTCTCTGTTAAGTTAAAATTCACTTCGTTGCATTCTATTTGCTTTCTAAAGCGCACAAAGATATATAAACGTTTTTCTTAATCCAAATTATAAATTGCAGATTGATATATATATTGTGGTTCTATACTCAAAATGCTATGTTAATTGGAAGAATATTCTTAAATATGACACATCTTGCGATACTATTGAGGTACATTTCAAAAGGTGTAAGTGTTGTTGCTTATGAAGCGGCATAAATATAAGATATACAGAAATATATGTTGTTTTATAGTTGGATTATTATCAATCATAATATCATATATTTCAACTAATGTTAATGAATTTATGGCAATCCTATTTTGTAATTCTCCATTGTTACAATTAATAATAATTAACCATGTGGTTAGTGTTAATACAACCCTCTCTCATAACTTATCTTGTCTTTTCGGAAGTTTTATTTGATAATATAAGGTGTATATCCAATTTATAGCTATTTTGTTTTACTTAATTTCAGTATTTCAAATATAGAATGACATTTTCTCGACATTTTGGAATGAACAAAATTTGTTCACCATAATTCTAAAAGTTAAAATGTGCATGTTTTATTGAATAAAAAATGCAAAATCCATAGTGATTAAAATTAAAAATTAGTGTAATATAACAAAATAAATAAGAATTTATTTTGTGATTAGATTACATACTAATAATCTCGTTATTAGAATAGATACTTATCATGACACAATCATTATTGTTGTTAATATTATTATTTTATATTAAAAAAACGAGGTGTTCTATTGAAAGAGCACCTCGTTTAATGAGATTATTTTCTATTTAAGAAATTACATTTCGTCTTCAGAGAATAGTTTACTACTATTTAGTTTTATTACTTTACCATATTTTTCCAATCGTTTGGTGTCAATTGTTTTGGGATCCCCAATAATAGCAATTGCGTAAGGTTTTCCTTTTATTTCTGAATTGTAGAATTTCACCAAATCGTCAAAGGTCATACCTTTCAAAATTTCACCTTTACTGATGGCGGGATCTTGCGTATAACCCAATTTCTTCCATGCTTCAAATGTTTGACTTTCACCACGGACACTTGGTTGAGTGGAAGTCATCATAAAGTCAAGATAGTTCTTGATGTTAGGCATTCGATCTCCATTTTGAGGCATATTTGTCAATAACGACATATAGATATCTATGGCATCATTTACCTTGTCAGATTGAGTGCCGATATAACCCATCAACGAAACGTTCTTTTGCGGAAGCGGCGGACGGCTGAATACTCCGCTTGCCGTATAGGCCATTGCATTGTTTTCGCGAATTTCATCGACTACCAAACTGCCGAATCCATTCCCAAAATATTGATTAAATGCTTGATAATAGATGTCATTTTTAGGGTTATAGTTATTCCCTTTTACATACACATATATTTTTGCCTGCTGAGCATCAGAGTTAGGTAAGAAGAATATAGTATTCTCTTTATACTCTGCCTTTTCTTTTACAATAGGCGATTCTGTCTCTTTTTCAGTCATTTTTAAGGGTAAATTTTTGCTTAGCAAGTCATAAGCAGCATCGAATGAGAGAGTGCCGCAATAATGTACTTCGGCTTCGTAGTCGGTAGCTCGTTGAAACTCACCTGTAAGTTTACTTACTCCCATGTCGTAAAATACATTCTTAATTTTGGGACGATCAATATACTCCGATTTATTCTGATAAAGTAAGTACTCATTCAGAGCTTGAGCCATTGTTTCTACATCTTTGGTTTCCATCATACGAGATTGTACAGCAGATCCCTGAAGACTGGTTACCTGCTTTTCGTCCAACTTTGGCATTAGAATTTGACGTGAAAGCAGGTTCAGAACCTCCTTCAAATTGGCATCCAACCCTTCGATGAGTACATAAAGATAGCTGTCGTCCACCATATAGCGGCAAGTGGCATTAAGTTTCGAAAGCTCCTGTTTAAAAGCCTGAGGTTTATAAAGCGCCATTACGCCGGCACTGTTCATCACTTGCGTAGCATAAGAGAGATAGGGCATTTTAGCTGTTCCCACTCCATATTTTAAAGTTAATGTGAAGACATCATTTTCTTTATTAGGGGTATAATATAACTTAGAGCGGGTATTAATAGGTTTGATAGTTACATCATTAAAATCGGCATAAGTGGGTTTAGCCACCGGAGTCTCAATGGTTTCGAACCATTTGGCATATTCCGATTTTTGATCTTTAGGTTGTTGAATAGGATCCAACTTGGGTTTGTCCATTTTTTTTCCCTTAGCTGGTTTTCCCTCACCTATGCATACGGATAAATAATCGTTCCCAAAATATTGTTTGGCTACGCGTTTCACATCTTCAAGAGTGATGGCATCCACTTTGTCGGTATAAGCCAATGCATCTTTCAGATCTTTTTTAGCGATAAAAGCATCCATCAATAAACTTGCTTTTGACTCGTTACTTTCTTGATAGCGCAGCATTGAACGTTTTATATTTTGTTTCACGGTAGCTAAAAGATTAGCATCAAACTCTCCACTCTTGAGTTTATCCAACTCTTTGAAAAATAGTTTTTCCACACTCTTAAAGCTATCCCAACGACGCTGGTTTGGATCATAGTAGGGGACACCGATCAAACAGAGCCGACCCTGATCAACCATCGAATAGTTTGCGGCTCCAACACTAAGCACATCTCCGTCTATCTTCAATTTGTCCAACAGTCCGGTTTGGCTTGAGTTGGAGAGCATTTGTAAGCACACATCCAAAGCCACTTCATCTGCATTTCCTTGTTGAATTCCGTTGAACGTTACATAGAGCTGCGGATAGTAGGCAATATTGGCATTTACCTCTTTTCTTCCTTTTACGTACCAGTTGGGATAGGTTTGCACTTCAGGAGTCTTCGACTTTGTTAAGCGGCTAAACTTATCTTTTATTAATGGTATAGCCGTTTTAGCATCAATATTTCCAACCAAAATTAAGGCCATATTATCAGGAGAGTACCAGTTGTGATAATATTTTATTAGCTCACTTAATTGTGGGTTTTTTAGATGTTCGGGAAGTCCAATAACAGGGCGACCATAGGGGTGAGTTGGAAAGATAGATTTTAAGAGAAATTCATTTGTTTGTGAGCCACTATTATCCTGATAAAGATTATACTCCTCATATACAGTCTCTAACTCACTTTGGAAAGCACGGAAAACAGGATTCACCATTCGTTCGGAATAAAGTTCCAGAAAGCGTTCGAGCTGATTGGGTGGGAATGTGTGATGAAATTCAGTTTGGTCTAAGCTTGTACTGGCATTTAATCCCTTTCCTCCGGTTTCAGCCACTAAGCGTGAAAATTCATTCGAGACACTAAGCTTAGATTCTTTAATGGCCAATGCATTAATCTCTTTGTTGATAGCCTCTTTCTTTGTCGGATCAGTTTCCTTGGCTTTTTCATCATATTTAGCCACAATTTGTTCGTAGAGGGGTTTTTCTTGTTCCCAATTAAGCGTTCCGATGCTCTCGGTACCTTTAAATAGCACGTGTTCCAGATAGTGCGATAAGCCGGTATAAGCAGGCGGGTCGTTTTTAGAGCCGGTACGCACGGCTATCATTCCATGCACGTCAGGCTTACTCTTGTCTTCCCATATGTACACTGTTAACCCATTGGGTAATTTAAACGTTTGAATATTTTGGGCAAACATTGCCAATTGACAAGCAAAAACGCCTATCACCAATAAAAAAAGTTTTCTCATCGATAAAAAATTAGAAGTGTGAATGCATGTTTTCGGTGTAATTATAGCTTCAGAAATTGTATATTGTACTGATAGATAACAAACTTGCAAGTTATTTGAGTTGATAGTTTTACGTTCAAATATACAAAATTATACCTTAACAAAAAAAGGCGTCTGTATTTTTTATTATGGACTAAAAAAAGAGGCTGATCCCTAAGATCAGCCTCTTTTTTATCTATTATCCGTTAATAGGCAAACGATACTAAGGAAGTACCATAGTTTCCTGAAAAGTACCAAACGAACCTGCAGTAACTGTAAATTTGCCAATCATCTTAACTGTTTTCCCTACTTTGGTGGATGTATAAGCAGTATTCTGCGCAAATGATACCATCCCATAAGTTGCATCCACATAACCTGTTTGTTGAGTAGCAAAACTAACTGTTCCATCATCTGCAACTGCAAACATAAGAGGAAATCCGGTAACATAGCAGTCAATCAATTGATAAACTTCACCTTCTTGTGCTTTTTTTACAGGTTGAGCCCAAGTATCGGCAAAGAAAGTAGAGGTGAAAGTACCAGTTCCGTAATCTACAAAAGTCAACTTACGTGAGGCTGTAATAGCAATTGTGTCCATTTTGGAAGGCGAATCAAGAGTCTTGTCTTTAATTGCTAATCCCATTGAATAGACTTTGGTTGCGCTCAAACCTCCGATACTATTATATTTAATAGAGGCATAAGCTACATTGCTCCCTGCAGGAAACGAAATAATAGTATCCACTAATGAAAATACGCCAGTTGAGTAACCCGCAGTAGTTGTGTAGAGTTTAATCTTAACAGAGGGTAGTGTTCCAACAGTACTTGTACGATAGATTGCCACTTTAATTTTATTACTATCAGCTGGAATCATCGATGTGTTAAGAGTAGTTGCGCTAAACGCCACTTGAGGCGTTCCTCCATCCGAATAGAGTGTCCCGATATTTTCTTGATTACATGAGATCAGGAAAAATGTAGCGAGGGCACAGAATAAAAGAATAATATTATACTTTTTCATAATTGCTTGTTTTTGAAAATTACATTGGGTTTTGATCTGCACTGGTCAGGCTGGTATTGCCATCAAACTCTGTTTGCGGGATGGTCAATATAAATTCCTTGTAATCAGGAGTGGTTGCTTCGGCTCCGCCAAATTTTGTAAGTAAACCTGCAGTAGGATGGTTTGTACCGGTAAAGTTACGCGTAAAACCATGAGCTAAGCGCAGAATGTCGAAGATACGACCGGTTTCTCCCCATAACTCAATACGACGTTGTAACAAAACTTCATCCAACAGAGTGGTTATTACCGGTGTAGAACCGGTTCCTTTCGTATCCAAAGTTTGGGTGTTAGCATTTGTCATTGTTGCTAAGCGGGTTGAATAGTTAGGATCGCGATTTGCACCTAATTGGGTCAAAAGCGAACGTGCCGGTGTGTAATTGCCCAAACGGCATTGCGCTTCGGCTTCTACAAGTAACAACTCTTCAGCACGTAAAAAGATATAGTCGCCGGTATAGGTGGTGACATTCTTAAACAAGAATTTCTTTTGAACATAACTTGCATTTACTCCAGAAGAAGATTCTGATGCAGGAGCAATATAACCTCCCCACCAACTCTTACGAGCATCGGTAGTTGGTATTTGACCATATAACCATGAGCTGATACATTTACGTGATGAACTACCATACATACCTGCTGTAGGATCCATGTGTGAGAAAAATGATGCGTAAATAGTTGCCTGATCGGCAATGATAGTTGCTCCCCACATTACTCCGTTTGATGTTACATCATTAAAACCAGTGGAAAGTTGGCTTGCTGTCATCAGCGTTAAGTTTGTTTTGGTAAGGGCTTCTTTGGCCGCATCCGAGGCAGCTTGCCATTTCCCTTGCACTAAGGCAACTTTTGCTTTGAAACCGTTTGCTACATAATAGTCAATATGCGATTTATCCATTTGGGATACTCCGCTTGCTTTGAATAAAGCAATAGATTTATCTAAATCAGCATTGATTTGAGTATAAACCTGCTCTACTGTTCCTCTAGGTTTTCCTACCGAAGCACTGGTAGTAGGTTCTGTATAAAGAGGTACACCCGGCAAAGTTTGATGACCCACATAGGTTTGCTGGAATATCTGAATCAGATAAAAATAAGAATATGCTCTGATGGCATACGCACTTGCTACAATATATTTTACGTTAGCCGGATCACCGCCAATTGTGGTTTCCTGTGCAATAATATAGTTCGCATTTGATATAAGGGAATAATAATAATTCCAGGTCGCATAAGAGCGCCATCCGGTACTGGTGTAACGTCTGCGTACATCATAAATATAATCATACCAAAACCATCCACTTCCTTGTTCGTGTTGTACCATATCTTCACCCATTAAATCGGCAAAAAGAGAAGTAGAGGTGTTCCCAAAGTTTTGGTGTGTATTGCTGAGGGACCATCCCGATGTGTACATCAAGCGATAAATTCCGTTTAATGCTACCAAGGCACTCTTGTCGTCCTTAAAGATTGTGGTTCCTGAAGTACTGCTGGTAGGATTTGTTTCCAAATAGTCAGTAGTACATGCGGCAAAGTTCAAGGCAACCGACAATCCTAATAAATATTTTATTAACTGTTTCATTTCTTTATTTTTTAGGAATTAAAAATTAATATCGATGCCTGCGGCAATTACCCGGTTCGATACATAAGAATAATCTGTGCTTCCTGTAAAGTTATATTGAGGATCCATACCTTTAAGGTGAGTCAATAGCAATAAATTTTCACCGGATGCAAAAAGTCTGAGCGATTCAACTCCGATTTGTTTCAATACAGATTTTTTGAAAGTATAACCTAAGGCTACATTTTTCAAAGCCATATACGAAGCATCAATTAAGTTTCTGTCAGTGGTGGCTACGGTAGAGCTTAATACTACTTTGGGTACATCTGTAATATCGCCGGGATTTTTCCATGCACGCAAAATATCTTTGCTGTAGTTTTGTCCTACATACATAGGATTCATCAAGCTTGCATAGAGGCCATCAAGAACTTTTCCTCCGATTGAATAAGTAACAAGGAAGGAGAGATCAAAACCTTTGAATTTGAAATCATTGTTGATTGATCCCTGGAAAGCCGGAATACGGCTACCTGAAATTACCCTGTAGTTAACTGCCTGTGAGTAATTACTTGAAATATAATCGGAACCGGCAATTTTGTTGCCTTGAGCATCTTTGTTGTAGAACCAATATAGCTGATTCCCTGTTGCGGGATCTACACCTGCAGAATGAACTACATAGAATGAGTTAAGCGTTTCACCTTCGCGAATAATAGTATTGCTATAAACAATCTCGTTTTTAGTGCTTAGTTTTAACACTTTATTCTTGATAGTTTGCCCAATTAATGTAATAGACCAATTAAAGTCATTGGATTTGAATATATCGCCACTGATAGTGGCTTCAAAACCTTTGTTTGACATGCTTCCTACATTGTCGTAATAACCGTCGAACCCTAATGAAGTGGCCATTGGAACATAGAGAAGCATATCTACTGTTTTACGGTTGTAATATTCAAGTGTCCCCGATAAACGGTTGAATAGCTTAAATTCGACCCCAAAGTTTGCATTTTTATTGGTCTCCCAGGTTACATTCTTATTTTCAACAGAGGTAACTATGGCACCGTTTGCATTTGCATTGGGAAACCCTAAATTATAGAATGACTGCCAAGCATAGTAAACCGGACTTCCAGCACTATTCAATAATGCATCATTCCCCTGCGATCCATAGCTGGCTTTCACAGTAATGTTGTCAATCCATTGTTTGTCTTTCAAAAAAGATTCTTTAGAAATACGCCAGCTTCCGCCCAAAGACCAGAAATTACCCCAGTTACGTTCGGTTGCAAAGCGAGAAGATCCATCGGTACGGAGACTTCCCGAAAAATAATATTTTTCAGCATAATTATAATTGACCCGCCCAAAATATGACTCAATTCTGTAGTTATCTTCCTGAGAATCGGCGATTGAAATAGTGGAGCCCGAAGATAGTTCAAATAAACCACCATAAGGGAAGCCGGTTTTTTCTCCTTCTAAATAGTTGTATTTATGCGCGTAATTTTCATGTGCAGCCAGAATATCAAAAGCATGATCATTGATCTTGCGTTCGTATGTCAACAGTTGATTGAAAGTATAACTGAATAGTCGTCCATTTTCTTTTGTTAAACGACCGGCAGAAGCGGCAGCATTACCATTATAAGGATTATAATAGGTAGTGGCATATGCATTTTGATTATCCAGTCCCAAGTGAGAGGTAAACTTTAGACCTTTGAAAATACCATGATTTGCAGCCAGTTCCAAAAATGCTCTGCCACTAAGGTTGTCGGAATAATTAGTGTATTTGTCATCGTATAAGGTTCCAACCGAGTTGAAATTGGTTTGAGCACCAGCAGGGCGGCTCTTCCCATAGTCATACGATTTTGCCCCTGTTGAACTAAGCACAATATTCTTATTGGCATCTAAGTTATATATAGGATAAATTGGTGCCATAAACTGAGCCGAGTACCATACGTTGGAGGTTGCACTACCAGTTGCCCCAGAAATATTTGAGTTGTTTCTGGAATAGTTCATATTTGTTCCGTATTTCAACCACTCCTTGGCTTGAGTTTCTATATTTACCCTACCGGTGTAACGTTGAAAACTGGTAGTTTGCAATAAACCGTTTTCTTTCAAATAACTTAATGAAGCAGTATATTTGGTTTTCTTACCTCCTCCGTTGAAACCTAATTGATATTCTGTACGCAATGGATTCTTAGCACTGATTTCATCCATCCAGTTTTGGTTATAAAGCAGTTGGGCATCCGAACGTACTTTACCGGTTGTTGGATCCATCAAGTCGGCAAGTTTGAAATTGAAAGGATTGTATTGTTCGTTTACACCCAGCATACCGGTAGTAGTACTTGACATTGCAGTAAGTGCTGCGGCACCGGCTAATTTTGGATCAATCCCTTTGTTGATGATTTGATCATTTTTGTAAGCTTGAAATACGGTTTCAAGATATTGAGATTGGTTAAGTGTGGCGTAAGCAGGAATGGCACGTGAGCTAACTCCTACAGTAGCTTTCAAATTGATTTTCACGTTATCACCTTCCTGATTTCCTTTTTTGGTGGTAATTACAATTACACCATTTGCACCACGTGCGCCATAAAGTGCTCCAGCTGAAGCATCTTTAAGAATAGTCATCGACTCAATATCGCTTGGATTAATGGCATTGATATTTCCATCATAAGGAATTCCATCTACTACGTAAAGTGGGTTGTTGGAAGCATTGATAGATCCAAAACCACGAATTACTACTGAAGCACCTGAGCCGGGTTGTCCGCTACCTGAAGTCGATTGTACTCCGGCCACGTTTCCGTCCAGTGATTTTGAAACGGAGGATACTAAACGTTTGTTGAGATCCTCACCTTTCACTACAGCAGCAGAACCTGTAAATGATTTTTTACTGCTTGTTCCGTAAGCAACTACCATCACTTCATCCAAATCCTGACTGGAAGGGACAAGCGCTACACGCAAGTTTGGACGAATTGCTTCTTCCTTACTTGTCATACCAATAAAGGAAATTACCAGCACCTTTGCTCCGGTTGGAACGGTGAGCGTAAATTTTCCATCGGCATCGGTAATGGTTCCGGTAGAGGCAGCGCCTTTTACAACAACCGTTGCTCCAATTACCGGCTCTCCATTTTCTGACGATACAACAGTACCAGTCACTTTTGTCTGGGCAGAAGCCCAACCTATGCTTAAAGCTAAGCATAACATAAACATCATTTTTCTCATAAATTCACCTGTTAAGTTAAAATTCACCTTTACATGCCTGTTTCAATCAAAAAGATCACTACAAAAATAGGAACTTTTTTTTTTATTAGCAACAATTTACTTTCAATTTAGTGCAATGCATGCTGCTTTTCTTTCAAATCGTTTTTTTAATCTCCGCTTTACAACTGTCTTTCAATATTTTGATTTGTCTATTATCCTTGTAAATATCAAAAAATCAGCAAAATATATTGTTTTGAGATGTAAAATCGAAGAGTAATTTTACCATTACTTAAGTTGTGTTAAATAAAGATAATTTGAAAAAATAATCCACAAATTCAGTGATTTAGATAATGAAGGAGTGGTAATTTTAACTAATTTGCTTGATTTTTAAGAGTTTGTTGGGGTGAATAAGAATGAGGAAACATCGGAAAACATCGGAAAATCCCAATGAAATTCTCCATTTAAGTGCACAAAAAATTAAAAAAAAAGAAGGCTGCGATATGCATCAATAACACATCGCAGCCTTTTCGACGATTTATAAAATAGAGTTTTATTCCAACAATTGATTCACATTGCGGGCTAAGGCTTCGAAAGCTGCCGTTAAGGGAGATTCAGGATTGAGCGCTATGGGCGAACCTGCATCTCCGCTTTCGCAGACGCTTTGTACTAAAGGTATTTGTCCGAGTAGGGGTACCTTCATCTCCTCAGCTAATCGTTTGCAACCTTCTTTCCTGAAAATATAGTATTTGTTATCCGGTAATTCGGCAGGGGTAAACCATGCCATATTTTCGACCACACCCAACACGCGGACGTTGATTTTGTCGTTCATAAACATATTGACGCCTTTTCGCACATCGGCAAGTGCAACTTCTTGAGGAGTTCCCACTATTATTACGCCCGATAAATCGACAGTTTGCACTAACGTGAGATGAATGTCGCCAGTGCCGGGAGGCATATCAATAAAAAGGTAATCGAGTTCGCCCCAAGCCGTGTCGTTAATCAACTGTTTGAGGGCGTTTCCTGCCATCGGGCCACGCCATACAAGCGCATTCGACTGATCTACAAAAAAGCCGATTGAAAGCACTTTAATGCCATACTGCACCACTGGCTGAATCACTTCGCGCCCGTCAACAGTTTCAACGGTTGGGTGGCTATCTTCCACTCCAAACATTTTAGGAATGGATGGGCCATAAATATCAGCATCGAGCAGTCCTACGCTAAAGCCGAGATTTGACATTGCCACCGCAAGGTTTGCTGCAATAGTCGATTTTCCAACTCCTCCTTTGCCTGAATAGACTGCCACAATGTGTTTCACCTCTTTCAATGGCTTTTCTGCCACAGGTTTAGGCGTTTCTTTGAATTTCACGGTAATATTACCCGCAATTTCCACTTCAGGACTAATATAAGTAAGCAGTGCTTGTTCGCACGCTTTTGTTACCGATTTGGCAAACGGGTCGTTTAGCTTTTCAAAAATCAACGTGAAAGAGACTTTATTGCCATCGATGCGGATATTGTCTTCCACCATGCCGCCGCTCACCACGTCAATGCCGGTGCCGGGGTAGCGCACATGCGCCAGAGCTTCGAGAATTAATTTAGGATATAATGTCATGATAAATTCATAATTAAAAATGCACAATTAATAATTGAACAAAGTGTTGAGACAGCTTATTCGTGGCTGTTAATTGTTTAACTCGAGTGAACTGCGCTTATTGCGTCCGAAACTTCGGTAAGCGTCTAACTCGATTTCCATTTCAGGTTCTTTCCAATCGACTTGAGGTTTGAGCACGAAACTCAAATATTTAATAGTAATACCACGCGCCAGCCATTGTTGTTCGTAATAGGTTTTTATGGATAACACATCGGTTTCATCCATGTGTTGATAAATGTCTTCATTGCAGGCAAGAATCGGCAAATTATTCTCTTCTGCCACCAACCGGGTATAGGTGAACATAAAATTGCTGTCGGTTTTCAGATGTACAATTCCGTCCGGTTTCAATAATTGGCGGTAACCTTCAAGCAAATTGGTAGATGTGAGCCGTTTAGTGCGTTTTTTCATTTGCGGGTCGGGAAACGTGAGCCATATTTCGCTTATCTCTTCAGCCGCAAAGAAGTGAGGAAGGAGTTCAATATTTGTACGTACGAATGCTACATTGGTCATCCCTTTTGCCAACGACTCTTTGGCTCCCGCCCAAAGTCGTGCCCCTTTAATATCAATTCCGATGTAATTTTTTTCAGGAAAACGTGCGGCCAGACCGACCGTATATTCACCTCGTCCGCACCCCAATTCTAATACAATGGGATTATTATTGCCGAAAAAATCGTGCCAATGTCCTTTCATTTCATATTCTGCACCGGCATTTATCTCAGTAAACCGCAATTGAAACACATGCGAAAATCCTTCTAAGTCGCTAAATTTCTGTAGTTTGTTCTTTCCCATATCTTTTTTATGCAATGAGGAACAAAGATACTCAATTTTATTGCCAAATGATTTCATAAAAACGCATCTTGTTTTGTTTGTGTATATGGAGAAAAAACCATATCTTTGCAGCTCGAAAATTCGGGGTGTAGCGCAGTCCGGTTAGCGCACCTGCTTTGGGAGCAGGGGGTCGTGGGTTCGAATCCCGCTACCCCGACATTAAGAAGGCCAACTCATTACAGAGTTGGCTTTTTTTGTTTCTGCAAATCATTTCTACCTTTGTCATTAAATCATTCTAAATGTATCATTGTGGCAGGACTCTATATTCATATTCCATTTTGCAAATCACGTTGTGCTTACTGTGACTTCTATTCAGGAATACAACTTCCGTTGATGGATCGTCTGGTGGATGCGTTGTGTCGCGAGATTGCCTTACGCGCCGACTATCTGAAAGATGAACCTCTCGAAACCATCTATTTTGGCGGCGGTACCCCTTCTCTGTTGAGTCAGACGCATTTCCTTCAAATTTTTCAAACCATCAGGCAATATTTTGAGGTCAACCCAAATAGTGAAATTACCATTGAAGCCAATCCCGATGATTTGAATGATGAAAAAGTGGAGATGTTAGCTTCGCTGCGTATTAACCGACTTAGTATCGGGATTCAATCTTTTGATGATGCCGAATTGACGCTTTTGCGCCGGCGTCATACTGCCAATCAAGCAACTGAGGCTGTGGAAAGGTGTAAAAAAGTCTTTGCTAATATTAGTATTGACTTGATGTATGGCCTGCCATCGCAAACTATTTCTACCTGGCAACACACTATTTCGGCTGCTCTTTCGTTGAATATCCAGCATATCTCTGCCTATCATCTTACTTATGAAGAGGGAACTTTATTGGAACGAAAAAGGCGCGAAGGTAAAATTACCCCGGTGACGGAGGAGATAAGCGTAGAAATGTTTCGAATATTGAGAGAAATGCTTCACGAAAAAGGAATTGAGCAGTACGAAATTTCTAATTTTGCACTTCCGGGCTATCATTCGCGGCACAATTCCGCTTATTGGCAGGGAATTCCTTATTTAGGTATCGGTCCGGCAGCGCACTCATTCGATGACGATAATCGTCAGTGGAATGTGGCTGATACAGTGGATTATATTGAAAGTATTGAAAAGGATTCACTGAATTTTGAGAAAGAGTACCTGACCATTGATGATAAATTCAATGAATTGATAATGATTTCATTAAGAACCATCAAAGGAATTTCTTTATATCAGGTAGAAAGCAAATTCGGGGACGTGCGGAAGGCTTTATTGCTGAAACATGCTGCCCGATTTATTGAAACAGGGCTTTTACAAGTGGTGGACAATTATTTGCAGTTAACACAGGACGGGATCTTTGTTTCCGACGGAATTATTGCCGATTTGATGGTTGATTGACAGCTCTTTTTGTAATAACTAAAAAATCACTAACTTTGTCCTGAATAATTCTCCGTCACACATTCATTACTCCGCAGTTAGACTATAGGCGATGAAGAGTTTATGTAAATTTTTGAGGCAGGTTAATCAAATTATTTTTGAGTGAAACACACATGACAAAATATTTTATCACAGCATGTTGGCTATTGTCTCTTGGCATTGTTCTCCAATCGTGCGGGGCGGGTGCCCGACTGAAAAGAGCCGATAAAAAATACGAAATTGGCGAATATTATGCTGCGGGCAATCTTTATAAGAAAGCCTATTCGTCAATCTCTTTAGACAAAAAAACAATGCGCGCCTATGCTGCATTTCGTCAGGGTGAGTGTTTGAGATTACAGAATAAGCCTGCCAAAGCGACAAATGCTTATTTGTCAGCCATTAAAAACAAATACAGCGACAGTTTGGTGTACCTCAATTACGCGCTCGTGTTGCATGAAACAGGCAACTATGGAGAAGCCGCCAAAATGTATCAGAATTATCTCAAAGCTCATTCAGATAATAAGTTAGCATTAAGCGGACTGGAGGCTTGCAATAAATTAGCCGAATGGAAGAAGCTCAAAACTGAATTTGTGGTACAACGCGCCGGGGAGTTTAATTCAAAAAATGCCTCTGACTTTTGCCCTGTCTTTGCTGATGCCGAAGCTACGTCGCTTATTTTTTCTTCTGCGCGACTGGGAGCTACCACCCGCAAATTAAGCCCAATCACAGGATTTCCTCAAAATGACCTCTACCAGTCACAAAAAAACATTGCCGGCAAGTGGGAGAAACCACAACCGCTTGAAGGTGGTTTTAATACTGATTTCGACGAAGGAACCACTTCGGTAACCGAAGACGGCAAAACTGTTTACTTTACACGTTGTCCGTATGACGAAATAAAAAGCCTTGGTGCTCAAATATTTACTTCGAGCCGTTCGGGAGGACAATGGACGGAACCCAAGCAGGTGGTTTTGTTCAAAGACAGCACCATTACCGTGGCACATCCGGCAATCAGCGCTCATGGCGATACGCTCTATTTTGTTTCCGATAAAGCCGGAGGCTATGGCGGAAAAGATATCTGGATGTCGGTTGGTTCAAAAGGACAGTGGAGTGCTCCCGAAAATCTTGGACCTTCCATAAATACCTCAGGTGATGAAATGTTTCCCTATGTTCACCCTGACGGTTCGCTCTATTTTTCATCAAACGGTCATCCGGGTTTGGGAGGTTTGGATATTTTCCATGCCACACGTGTCGATGCACAAACTTGGAACGTGGTGAATATGATGGCTCCGTTTAACTCCAACAGCGATGATTTCGGAATCACTTTTGAACGAAAAGGTCAACGCGGATATTTTAGCTCCAATAGGGGAGAAGCAAAAGGGTATGATAAAATATGGAGTTTTACTCTTCCTGAAAAAGAGTATGTGCTGACAGGTGTGGTTACCGACAATAAAAAGCAGATTCTTGGCGATGCCATTGTGCGGATTGTGGGTACTAATGGAGCTAATGTAAAAATCAGAACTAAAAAAGACGGTTCGTTTTTATATAAAGTAGAACCGAATGTGGATTATGCTATGCAGGCCACCTGCCGCGGATATTTAAATCAAAAAAACCAGTTATCTACTCAGGGCTTAAAGGAGAGCAAAACCTATAAAGTAACGTTCCTGCTTACGCCTATAGGTAAACCCATTTCATTGAATAATATTTTCTACGAATTTGGTAAATGGACATTGACCAAGGAATCGGAGGATGCACTCGGTAGTTTGGTGAAAACGCTGAAAGACAATCCAAACATTACCATGGAGTTGTCGGCTCATACCGATATGGTGGGCACTGCCGAATCGAATCAGACGCTTTCCGAAAAACGGGCACAAACGGTAGTTAATTTCCTTATTCAATCGGGTATTGCAGCCGAACGATTAACCGCAAAAGGTTATGGCGAAAGCATGCCGGTAACTGTAGATGCTGCCTTAGCCGTCACTTATCCTTTCCTCAAAGAAGGAGTAGTGCTTGATGAGACTTTTGTAAAGAGTTTGAAGCCTGATCAACAGGAAATTGCCAATAAAATTAACCGACGCACAGAGTTTAGAGTGGTGAAAACCACCTATGGCTTGCGTTAATAAGAAATGATCTTCATTAAGTGATGATGAACGGTGAGATGAGATGAGGATATTTGCGATAAGTAGTAAACAAACAGAAACTTAATTACGAATCCGTGAATTATCGAAAATTAACCGAGACAGAAATCGCACGTTTACAACAACAGACATGCAGTGCCGACAATTGGAACAATATTGAAGTTGTAGCACAATTTTCACCCGACTTTTTCCGCAATGTAAAATTTACAGGGCATAACCGCCTGGGTAAGTTTGGTGACGAAATAACGTTAGCCGGTGGAGTCACCACCAATACAGGGATTTATGATGCCTGGATACACAATTGCACCATTGGCGACAATGTGTTGATACATACCATACGCGATTATGTGGCCAACTACACGATAGAGAATAATGCGATTATTTTTGACGTCAAGCTGTTGGCTGTGGAAGGAGAAAGCTCTTTCGGCAATGGAATAAATGTAGAGGTCATCAACGAAGCGGGCAACCGAAGCGTGATGATTTATGATAAACTTTCGGCACACCTTGCCTACGTATTGGCGTTATATCGTCATCGTCCTGAGCTGATTGAAAGCATCGAAGCAATGATAACCGACTATACCAACGAGGTGAAAAGCTCACAGGGTTTGGTGGGAGCCGGTGCCAGAATTTATCGTTGCGATACGATTATTGATGTGAAAATTGGCGAAAAGGCGCATATTGAAGGTGCACGTCTGATGCGCAACGGCACTGTGAACAGCGAAAGTGCCGACCCTGTGTTTATCGGCGATGGATGCCACTTGCAAAATTTTATTATTTGTTCCGGTTCCAAAGTAAACAGCGCTACGCTGGTTACTAATTGTTTTGTGGGACAGGGTTGCATTCTCGACAAGCACTATTCGGCCGACCAGTCGTTGTTTTTTGCCAATTGTCAGGGTTTACACGGAGAGGCGTGTTCTATCTTTGCCGGCCCGTTTACAGTCACTCACCACAAATCAACGTTGCTTATTGCCGGTATGTTCTCATTCCTGAATGCCGGTAGCGGTTCCAACCAAAGCAACCACATGTATAAGTTAGGCCCTATCCATCAGGGTTATGTAGAGCGTGGAAGTAAAACTGCCAGTGACTCGTATGTGCTTTGGCCTGCCAAAATCGGTGCATTTACACTGATTGCGGGTCGTCATTACTCGCATTGCGATACCTCCGAACTCCCGTTCTCATATCTTATTGAACATAAGGATGTTTCTTACCTTTCACCCGCGGTCAATTTGCGCAGCATAGGCACCATCCGCGACTCGCAGAAGTGGCCTAAACGCGATGTGCGTAAAGGGAAAGAGCTCCTCGACTGTATCAATTATAACCTGTTAAGCCCATTTACGGTAGAGCGCATGATTCAGGGACGCAATCTTTTGCTCAATCTTCGGGAAAAGGATGAAACCTGTGCCGTGTATAAGCATCAGGGGGTTGAAATTGAGGCCAGAATTTTATCGCGCGGTATTCGAATTTACGAAAATGCGATATGGAAGTTTCTCGGTAACTCACTGATTACCCAGTTGGAAAAAAGTGAGAAGATGCTTGAAAACTCCGAAATTCAATCCATACTTAGCATTTCGCAACCCGAAGGCGGCGGTAAATGGGTGGATATTGCAGGTCTTATTTGCCCTGCCTCGGTGTTGAATCAGTTGCTCGACAAAATAGAGAAAAGAGAAGAAACCTCATTGAGTGCAATCAACGACGAGTTTAGAACCATTCACCGAAACTATTACGATTACGAATGGACATGGGCTTTCGATACGCTCACAAAATGGTATGGTAAGCGACCCGACGTTTTTACTGCCGAAGATGTGATTGCGGTGGTCGAAAAATGGCTGTCGGCGGTGCTAAATATCGACAACTGGCTCTACGACGACGCGAAAAAAGAGTTTGCGCTCACCCAACGCATAGGTTTTGGGGTGGATGGCGATGAAGAAGATAAACGGAAGGACTTTGAAAATGTGCGGGGCACCATGCAAACCGACGATTCGGTGCTGGCGATCAAAAAACACATGGAAGCCAAAGAAGCACTTGGTCAACGCATTATTGAACAGGTGAAAAAGGCAAATAAAATACTCTAAAAACGTGAATCATAATGTAACAATAAGGTCGAACCGGTTTCCGGTTCGACCTTATCTGTTTTTTGGCGAGAGAATTCTGTTTCCCGTAATCACTGACCCGCCGAAACAACCGCTTGCTCATATCGGGGCCTTGCTATTACTCCCGATGTAACGACACGTTACGCCTTTGTTCCAAGTTTGCCCTTTGTTTAGTCCAAGATACCGCTTCGCTCAATCTTGAACTAAGAATCTCGCATACTTGCGCCAACGGGGAGGCAGTGGCACGCTTTACAAAAGCCCGCCAGCAACGATTATTTATCTTGAAGAGGGTCTATTAAATTTCCGACACAAGTATCTTTCACTTTTGAGTATCTATAAACATCGGTGGTTTTATCTTCATTGACACTCTCTAAAAGCAAACTGTCATTTGTTAATCTCAAAATATTGTATTGCAAGACAGTAGTAGTGTCTTCCATTATAATGAGTTGCTTATTAACTATTTTATAGTTATATAAAAAGTCATTTCCAAAATATTCCAAATGAGTTTTATTAAATATCATACTTACATTCTCGTCTTCGTTCTGTTTCCAACAGCCCACAATACTATATTTAGGACTGACAAAAGAACAACTGAATATGAATAAAATAGGCAATATTAGCATAATTATTTTTTTCATCATCTTTTAATTTTTAGGTTGGGGAATTTCGATATGTATTGCAGGGTTTTTGGTTTTCGTCCAAGGTGATAACACACTGCTCACATTCTTATTGTTTTGTGCTATCCCCAGTTCGCAGTAGGCTGGTCAACTTGCAGATTGCTCAGCCCCCCCCTTGTTCCAAGTCTGCTCCGTTGTTTAGCGCAAGTCTGAGCGATAGCGGAGACTTGTGCTGGTAACCAAGGAAGTTTTCAACTTCCAATCAGTTGCAAACTGATTTTATTTCCAGTCCAAGATACCGCTATCGCTCAATCTTGAACTAAGAATCTTGCGGACTTGCACCAACGAGAGGTGGTTTCTAACCACAATCAACGATCAGCGAAGCTAATTGGATTCCGATAGCTATCGGAACAGCGAACCTAATGAGTTGCAATGTGAAAAACTTACCGTTTTTGGTGCTTCAAATATAATGCTTTTTGTTCAATATTTAGAAAGCGATAGCTATTGCTATCGCTTTCTTTGTTGGGTTGCAAAGCAGTCCCGATATTGATTGGGATGCTATTACCTTCGGTTCCGATGGCTATCGGAACCGAACAAACTGCCGAAACTGCCTACGCACAACGGAGACTCACACTACCACTTTCATCACTGCCGGCACATAATCGGTAGTTCCATCAGGGGTAATAGCTGCAAACCGAAAATAATAGATGCTCCCAACGGTAAGCCCTGGGAGTTCGTAATAGGCACGGGTGCTATGACCTGCTTGTGTCCAACCCTCTTCGGTGGCAGGCAGGCTCCCTTTGGCAAACTGCCAGATATAAGCACCGGCTCTGTCAATGGCTCTTGCCACTAAATAGACACTGCCGGAATTATCGCCATCTTCGACTGCTAATACAGCCTTCTGTGAGGTAACAGGCTGCTTGGAGCTGTTGAAGCCGCTGCTGAGAATTGCGGTTTCGTCACCGGCTGAGATACGGTTCACATAAGCGGCCAGAATACGGAAGATGTCGTCTGCTGCATCTTCGGCATCATACATTGCCGAAACAGCGGTATGGCTGCCGTCTTTTGCTGCAATAAAGGCAGTTTCTAACTTGTCGACCGATGCTTTAGCTTCGGTGAGAGGTACATCGGGAGTCACATAAATAGGACTGTCCGTCAGTTTAGTAATCACATTGCGGTAAAAGGAAATCTTGGCCGCAACCGCTAACTTGATAAAATCAAGAATGGCTTTTACTCGTTTCATAAGATTTAGTTTTAGAGTTAATATAATTAAGATTCAGCACAATAAATAAGCATAAAAGGCTGTCGGAATTTCTACAATGTCTGTTCAATATGGTATGGAGCGTATTCTATTTGGTATCTGGTCTGTTCCATTTAGTACAGGTGCTGTTCCATTTGGAATAGGGTCTGTTCCATTTAGTACAGGTGCTGTTCCATTTGCTATAGCGTCTGTCCCATTTAGTACAGGGTCTGCTCCATTTGGAATAGGAGCTGTTCCTTTTAGTATAGGGTCTACTCCATTTGGAATAGGAACTGTCCCATTTAGCTCAGGGTCTGTTCCATTTGGAATAAGCCGTACTCCATATAGAACAGGAGCTATCGCAATTAGAGAAAGAGCTGTGCAATATCCGATACGGTCTATTCCAATTAGCACCGACTGTATATCGGTTTGGGTAGTGTCTAAAACAGGATGTATGTATTTGTATGTCTGTGACGTATATGATATTTTGAACCCTCACCCTGTTTTTCTCTTAATTGTTGAAAGAATGGGGACGACATTGCATCGTCCCCGAACCTCACTAACCAAAATTCAAAGTCTAAAAAACATCATGGAACAAAAACAACTATTGAGTAAAGAGTCCCGGAACTATCGGTTACAGTCAACACGTAGTTGCCGCTATCCCATCCGGTGGTATCGATAGTAAGCGATGAACCTGCTGTGGCGAAGACAGTAGTTTCATACATTATATTGCCTGATTCGTCTTCCACACTTACGGTTACCGTACCTATATTTTGAGCAAAATCAACAATCAGTTCATTTATATCCTGACTAACTGATACAGGACTGAAAGCAGGAGCTTTGTGAGGAGGAGTTCCTCCACCAGGATCTACATCAGAGGGTGTACCATCATCTGCTATTGCGAAATTAGGCACCATACACAATACGAATACAAATAGACTTTGTAGCAAGAAGAATGTTCGTGCGTTCATAGTCGAGAATAATTGTAATTTTTCAGGATTAAAATTATGAAGAATTGTTCGGACGAAACTAAACTTCGCCGAAAAACCTCATACGTACATTACAATTATTAACTATTGATTATACGGCTAATATACAGCTATTAATGGAGAGTATTAAAAAATAGTCATACGTACATGACTAAAAAATGGGGAAAAATGGTCTTCAAGAGACTTAAAATTTAGCAAGAAAATCGGTGAGATTGTCTTCATGAGACAAGTTCATCTTTTTGCGTAAACGGGTGCGACGGGTGTTAAACGATTCAAGTTGAATGTCAAATAAAGAGGCAATGGAAGCAGAATCAAATCCTGCCAACAGCAAACAGCAGATCAAAATATCATTTTCCGATAATTCGGAATAATGCGCAGCCAGACGTTTAGATATCGAATGATACATTTTATCCACACTATTAATCACTTCGCTATAAAGCATGAAAAGAGTTTGCTCTTTTTCCGCTACCTGTTGAGCATTTGCTCTGTTCTTAATTCCGTGTATTCCTTGTGATAAGATGGATTTTTTATGTTGATTGGTAATTAAGACAGCCATCTGTTGTATTTCAAGTTGCTTTTTCAATAATGTATTATTCTCCTTCTCTTTTGTACTTAATGCTACTTCTGAATCTATTAGAGCTTGTTGTTGTGCAAGTTGTTGTTGCTTGTGTCGGTTCTTACGGATTAACAAAATGACCACAAGAAAACTAAGTCCCAAAAGCAATAGCAGCACTACAATTTTAATGCGTTGATTGGCAATAATCAAGGATTTATTCTCTGCCACATATATTCCGTAATTATATTTTTTCTCCATTCCGGCAAAACTCGTCGAAAGTGTGGTGGAACGAATAGAGTCAATAATCTCAGCATAACGAATAGAGTATTGATATGCTCCGCTAAAATTCCCATGTGTTGCCTCTAACTGAGCTAACATCTCATAGCAATCGCGGCGATTATTTAATATACCCCCACTCTGCAACGATTTATGAAGATAATATACTGCCGAGTCATACTGGTCTTTATGCTTATATATCATTCCCATATTCATATATTTGCCTGCACTATACGAATCGGTTGATATGGCAATGGATCGATACAGCAGATTTAATGCAGTATCAATATTCCCTAAATAATAATGCGAAATGGCTTCCATTCGGAGAGATGTGGAAAGTAACAGCGTATCAAGCGGCTGAGTGGAAGCTTTACTTGCCTTCTGAAAACAGGCCAATGCTCGTTTATATTCTTCTTTTCTAAAATACTCCTTACCTGTTTCAAGCAAACTAATAACAATGTTATATTTATTTCCTGACCGCTCAAAAGCGGACAATGCAAGCAATGAAACACGTAGTGCACTGTCCGGTTGATTTTGCTCATGATATAAATTTGTCTTTTCCCCATATATCAACCCCTTTAAATAATCATTATTGCTTTGGGTGGCAAAAGTTTCAGCGTTTAATAAATCGGTGGCTCTTCCTTCGAAATCACCCCGGTAATTCTCACATCGGGAGAGATAAAACCATGCATAACCGGCTCGCATAGGCTCTCCTGTTCCGTAATAATCAGTGGCGATGCGAATAAGTGAATCGGATTCTATTTTAATATCATTTTTATCGAGTGCCTGACTCATCAATAACGCATAGAATGCACGGTCGGCACAGGCTAAATCTTTGTAGTTATGTATCCTTTTCAATAGGCACAACGCACTGTCGGAGTGGTGTTCCATCAGACTGTCGGCACGCACCAACAATGCCTTCTGTTCGGGCGTAGTATGGTGGCAGGCGGTAAGAAAGAGCAAGAAACTAATAAACAGTAATGTATAGCGCATAGATATTTGGCAATAAGTAATGCAAATGTAAATAAAATTTCCTTTTCCGTCCCAGCGGATTTAGCTATCGGGGCTATCGGAATTCGATTCCTTATACTCTTTTGCGGCGACGGATCAGACCCGCCGAAACAATCGCTTGCTACATCTCAGGATGGACAGGTAAAGCTATGAATTCTACCAAATCTTCATTTTCTTTAGAATATATACCCCAATAATAATGCCAATAAAAGACATTATGGCAATAGTCGGAATTTCAGGATACATTTCCTTCCATGTTAAAGATCTTGGAAAATAAATCATATTTGTACACTCATATCCCCCGCCTAATTTTGTAATAAAGAAGATGGAAATAAACACGAAAATGAACATTATTATTACTACAATAAAATCTATTTTTTTCATAGGGTTTGATTATTTTTTAAGACAGTACCTTGAACGAGAATTGGAAATCAGCGAAGCTAATCTGCTAACTGTCATACTTCCACGAAAAGGGCAAAAAATTGACTTATTCAAACTTCCCGTCTTTAATAAGTTTATCTATCTTGTAATTTCCTATTTGAGCAGAGTCAAAAGTGACAATGCCTGTTTTGAAGTCCAAATTACGCAATTTCTTATATACAGTTATAGCGTTATCTGCTATTTTCCAGACTATTTCTTCATCATCATAATTTCTTTCGCCAATAAATTTACGGAAATGAATTGAATCAGTAATATAATAAGAATATGAGTCAGACGTAGTTGCGCTTCCTGGGTAAGTTTGGTATTTTTCAATAAGTAAACCATTACCAATATTGTGAGTATATATATGCTTTTCTTTTGAATACTTATTGGATAGGCAAGACGTCAAAAGAGTAATACCCGATAATAAAACTAATAGTATAATTATAATGTTATTTCTTTTCATTTTTTCATTTTTTTGTTGATTCCATACTCGCTGCCGTACGCTTGTATCGTGTGGCACGATACTCTCCAACATTATTATTTGTTTCCCTTTATACTTACTTTACCACGCAATGCATTTGCTCGGGAGCAGTTATATAGATATTTGGCAATAAGTAATGCAAATGTAAATAAAATTTTCCTTTCGACAACCAAATCTGAATTTCAGACTAAAGCATAAAAAAACGGCTGTTTCGGTTACAGAAACAGCCGTTTTGAGTCAAAATCAGATGGTTTTTATTTTGCAAAAAGTAATTCACGATATTTTGGCAAAGGCCACATTTCGTCATCTACCATCTCTTCCAACTTGTCGATATGGTAACGAATCTGGTCTAAATAGGGTCTTACCTTCGTGTTGTATTCATACGTTTTGGCATCCACATCCTCAATGTTATTGGCCACTTTGCGGGCTTCAATCATCTCATGTGTCAAGGTTTTAATCGCTACCACCCGTTCGCCGATTTCGCGTACCGAGTTTTTGTTGTCGGCAGCCAATGCTTCAAATTCTTTTGCGTCGAAAACTTCTTTCAATCCGCGGATATTGGTTATCAATGAGGTTTGATAGGCAATAGCAGTTGGAATAATATGGTTGATAGCCAAATCGCCCAACACGCGCGATTCAATCTGAATTTTCTTGGTGAACTTTTCAAACTCCACTTCCACACGGCTATGTATCTCGGTTTCCGAAAGAATACCACTGCTTGTCAATACCCGAACTGCATCGGGCGCTAAGTATTTGTGAATGGCATCGGGTGCCGAAGTAATATTGGTCAAGCCACGTTTGGCAGCCTCATCGACCCACTCCTGCGAATAACCGTCGCCTTCGAAACGGATAGGACGCGATTCGATAATAAGGCGTTTCAGTACTTGGAAAATAGCTTCGTCCTTCCCTTTCCCTCCGGCAATCAACGCATCTACCTCATCGGCAAATTTGTTCAATTGATCAGCCATTACGGCATTCAGAGCAGTCATGGCGGCACCACAGTTGGCCGACGAACCTACTGCACGGAACTCAAATCGGTTTCCAGTAAATGCAAAAGGCGAGGTACGGTTGCGGTCGGTGCTGTCTAACACAATATCGGGAATGCGGGCAATGCCGAGTTTAAGTGCAGTTTTCTCTTCGGGCGACATGCGCGAATCGGATACCTTTTCGGCCAGATTATCGAGCATATTGGTGAGATAAGTGCCCAAAAATACCGAAAGAATAGCAGGAGGTGCTTCATTGGCACCCAAGCGATGCGAATTTTCGGCACTCATAATGGAGGCTCTCAGCAAATCCTGATTTTTGTACACCGCCTTCAAGGTATTGACAATATAAGTGAGGAACAGCAAATTACCTTTTGGATTTTTTGCCGGACTGTATAGATTCACCCCGGTATCGGTGCAAAGCGACCAGTTGTTGTGTTTTCCCGATCCATTGACACCTGCAAATGGTTTTTCGTGCAACAGTACCACAAAATTATGTTTTGGAGCAATGTGCTTCATCAAGTCCATAATCAATTGATTGTGGTCGTTGGCAAGGTTGGCTTCTTCATAAATAGGGGCGCACTCAAATTGATTGGGAGCCACCTCGTTGTGACGGGTTTTTACCGGAATGCCCAACTTGTGAGCTTCCAGTTCAAGTTCGCTCATAAATGCCATCACACGGGTTGGGATGGAAGCAAAATAGTGGTCTTCCAACTGTTGGTCTTTTGCCGAAGCGTGTCCCATAAGGGTACGGCCGGTGAGGCAAAGGTCGGGACGGGCATTGTACAATGCTTTGTCAATGAGGAAGTATTCTTGTTCCCAGCCTAAATTGGCAACCACTTTCTTCACATCTTTGTCAAAATATTGGCACACACGTACAGCAGCTTTGTCCACAGCGCTTATTGCTCTGAGCAGTGGTGTTTTATAATCGAGCGCTTCGCCAGTGTAGGCAATAAAAATGGTAGGAATGCAAAGCGTTTCGCCTACGATAAATGCCGGTGAAGAGACGTCCCAGGCAGTATAACCACGTGCTTCGAATGTGTTACGAATGCCACCGCTTGGGAAAGAAGAAGCATCGGGTTCTTGTTGAATCAATAGTTTTCCGGAGAAACGTTCGAGCACTTCGCCGTTTTCGCCGAAATCGAACAAGCGTTCATGTTTTTCAGCCGTAGCATCGTTCAAAGGCTGAAACCAGTGGGTATAATGAGTTGCACCACGTTCTTTTGCCCAGCGACACATGCCGTTGGCAATCTGGTCGGCAACCTTGCGGTTGATTTGTGTGCCACCTTCAACAGCTTCGATCACTGCTCTGAAAGCATCATCAGGTAAATAAGCCTGCATTTTCTTTTGATCGAATACATTAATGCCGTAAAAATCGGCCAGTTTTGGAGGAGTTTGCACTTCTCTCGGAGTGCGCGTAGCAAATTCTTGCAACGCCGAAAAGCGTAATTTCGCCATAGTAGTACTTTTATCAGGTTAGGTTGACAGAATAATGTGACAAAAATAGCTATAAAAAATGGAGTATTAGCATCCCCTCCCGTAACTTTTTGTTTAAAAATAGCCAAATGGCTGAATACAAAAAAAGCGGTCACCCGAGAGGATAACCGCTTTCTTTCTGAGAGATTGTAAATTATTTTGCGCCGTGTACCGTTGAAATGATACGGGCAGCCACTTTGTAAGGATCTGCAGCTGAGTTCGGACGACGGTCTTCCAACCAGCCTTTCCAACCCTTTTCTACGGTTGCAATAGGAATACGGATAGAAGCGCCACGGTCGGAAATACCAAAGCTGAATTTATCAATCGCTTGTGTTTCGTGTTTACCGGTCAAACGTTTGTCGTTGTCGGCACCGTACACTGCGATGTGAGCTGTGATAATATCTTGAGGTGCAAATGCACTACAGATTTTTTCGTAAGTTTCTTTCGAACCGCATGTTCTCAATACACTGTTTGAGAAGTTAGCGTGCATCCCCGAACCGTTCCAGTCGGTATCACCCAGCGGTTTGCAATGCCATTCGATGGCAATACCATATTTTTCAGCAGTTCTTTCCAAAAGATAGCGAGCAACCCAGGTTTCGTCACCTGCGGTACGGGCACCTTTTGCAAATACCTGAAATTCCCATTGTCCGGCAGCCACTTCGGCATTGATACCTTCAATATTCAAACCTGCTTCGAGGCAAATATCAAGATGTTCTTCAATGATTTCGCGACCAAATGCTTTTTTTGCACCTACACTACAATAGTAAGGGCCTTGAGGGCCTGGATAACCGCCTGCAGGGAAACCTAAAGGTAAGTTAGTTGCCGGATCCCACAAGAAATATTCTTGTTCAAAACCAAACCAGAAATCAGCATCTTCGTCAATGATAGTTGCACGACCATTGGTGGGGTGAGGAGTTCCATCAGAATTTAACACTTCAGTCATTACTAACCAACCGTTTTTACGTGCAGGATCAGAAAAAAGAGCTACAGGATGTAGCAATAAGTCTGATGAACCGCCAACAGCTTGTTCTGTTGAAGAGCCGTCGAAGCTCCACATTGGACAATCTTTTAATTTACCACCAAAATCTTCTACGATTTTTGTTTTGCTGCGAAGGCCTTGTGTGGGAAATGAACCATCCAGCCAAATGTACTCAAGTTTTGCTTTCATGTCTTTGCCTTTTATGTAATTGCATTATACTATTAAAACAGCTGCAAAGATAGCAAAAAGATTGTATTTCAAAGAATAATATAGCAAATATTACTATTTTTCTCGATTTTTAATATTTTTTATCACCAAAGCGTCGGTTATTGTGTGTATTTGAATTAAGTGATTCCTGTTGTTTCCCATTCGTCAAAATCCTGATATTTTTGGCAAATAAAACCCAGAACTATTACAAAAATCAGTGCTTTGTAGAAATAAAAAAGGTATCCGACAATCGAATACCTTTTTGTTTTAATTTTTCGCCAGCAACAGCTTTTCTAACTCTGCTACACCGGTGGAGGCCGGTTGCCGGATAAATGTTATCCGATCGGAAAGATAAGTAGTGACCTCTTTTGGGTCGATAAGGAAAATGGGAGCTCCGCGAGGCACATAGTTGAGCAATCCTGCTGCAGGATAGACATTGAGTGAAGTCCCTATCACGGCATAGATGTCGGCTTCGGCACTTATGGCAGCAGCTTCCTCAATGGCAGGAACGGCCTCTCCAAACCAGACGATGAAAGGACGCAACTGGCCTCCACGGGGGCATTTGTCACCTAACTGTATGTAAGGTGCCTCAGTGGGAAGTTCTACAATATAGTCAGGGTCGTAAGTAGATCGTACTTTTGTAAGTTCGCCATGCAGGTGCAGCACATGACTGCTGCCGGCTTTTTCGTGAAGGTTGTCAATATTCTGAGTAATGATGCGCACATCAAAATATTTCTCTAAGCGTGCCAATCCAAAATGACTTTCGTTTGGTTTAACCGAAAGTAACTGACGGCGACGTTCCGCATAAAATTCGAGTACCATTTCAGGATTGCGCTCCCAACCTTCGGGCGTGGCCACATCTTCCACACGATACTGATCCCACAAGCCACCGGCATCGCGAAAAGTGCTGATGCCACTCTCGGCACTCATTCCTGCTCCGCTAAGAACCACTATTTTTTTCATCGTATGATATTTAGGACTCGCCATTTCACTAAATTACTACTTTATTCGACCGTCACTTTTATAATCTTGACATCCTCCACAGGGCGATCGGCACGACCTGTTTTAACTTTTGATATTTCATCGACTACATTAAGCCCTTCAATCACTTCGCCAAACACGGTGTAACTTCCATCGAGATGTGGCACTCCTCCAATTGTTTGATATGCCTGACGTTGTTCATCGGTAAATTTATAAATGGGATGCGCATCTACTTTTTTCACAGTTTCGGCATACACAGCATCCCGCAAGGCATTCAGACCCGCAGTATCGTTTGCGGCCTGAAGTGCTTTGATACGGTCAATCATTGTACTTGCTATTTGCTGGAAAACTGTTTTTTCCTGATTCATGCGGGCTGCTTGCTCTATTTGTTGAAATTCGGGGTCTGAAATGGTTCTTCCTTGTACAATATAAAACTGCGAACCGGAAGAGGCACGTTGAGGGTTCACTTCATCACCCTGACGGGCGGCAGCCAAAGCACCGCGTTTGTGGAAATGATGAGGATAGACAATTTCGGCAGGGATGGTATAGTTTGGGCCACCATTTCCCAACATTTCATCCGGTTTGGCGGTTTTCGATTTCGGATCACCGGCCTGAATCATAAAATCGGCAATGACACGATGAAAAAGAATGCCATCGAAAAAGCCCTCTTTGGCTAACTTTATAAAATTATCACGATGGAGTGGCGTTTCGTCATAGAGTTTCACACGGATATCGCCATGATTGGTTTGAATTTTTACCATAGTTGGTGTGTGGTTTTGAGCCGAACTTATACCGGCAGTAATAAAAAAAGCAATTATTAATAATAATGTGTTTGTTCTCATTTGATTTTCAAGTAAATTTGCCGTGGCAATGGTAACTTAAAAGGATTCCTTCTCCAAAATATGACTGCCTGATGCAGTTGTATTGTGTATTTCTCTTATTATCAACATTATATGGTTGCAGTTTGCACGCAGCCCCCATTATTATCTAACAATAAATAGAATGCTCAAAATTAAACAAAAATCCGTTAGAGTGCTGCTGATTGTGGTAACAATCGTAGTAGTATTGGTCGGATCTATATTTATTTTGTTGAATATGAGCTTTGTACAGAATAGTATCCGTAAAAGAATTGTGTCTGAATTAACTCAGACTCTTCATACACGGGTAGAGATTGGCAGTCTCTCTTTTCGTCTCTTTTCACGCTTTTTATTGCAGGATGTGTATCTCGAAGATCAGCATAAAGATACATTAATTGCAGCAAAGCGACTAAATGTGCAACTCGATTTTTGGAAATTATTGAACAACAAGGTATCAATTGGCACTGCAGATTTAGATCAGCTCAATTTTAATTTAAAAGTTGATTCGACTGGAAAGAGCAATTTGGATTTCGTGCTCAAAGCTTTTGCATCGACCGACACCACTTCAAAGAAAATGAAAATAGCTTTCAATGTGGATAGGTTTCGACTCAAAAATGGACATTTTCATCTTACAAATATTGATCGTCCGCCTCAAAAAGGACATTTTGATGCCTCACATCTCGATGTGCGTAATATCAATCTCGATTTGACACTTCACCGCTTTGCTTCCGACACGCTCTCGGCCGACATTCATTCGTTGAGCTGCAACGAAAAATCGGGATTGGTAATAAAAAATCTGCAAACACCCTTTCGGGCAAACCGCAAATATTTTCACGTGGCATACCTGAATTTAACGATGCCTAACAGTAATTTGAAAATAAACAACTTGTCATTAGTATATAACTCATTAGCGAACATCCGTCACTTTATACCTAAGGTGAAAATTGGCTGCACAATATTACCGTCAGACATCTCTCCAAAGGACTTTGCCTGTTTCCTCCCTCAGTTTTCTAAATTTAATGACCATTTTAATCTCTCTACCGAATTAACGGGAACAGTAGCAAATTTTCGGTGTAAGAATCTGCATATCACCAATGGAAACAACTTTAAATTCCTCGGCAATTTCGATATAAACGGCTTACCAGACATCAATGAAACATTTGTTTATGCCAATGTCAATCAATTGAATGTGACGACAGCCCAGGTACAAGACATTGTGGCACATTTGTCGGGAAAACCTTTTATTTTGCCCGATGAACTGCTCCGCATAGGGAATATTCATTTCAACGGTTCGCTCACCGGATTTTTTAGCGAAATGGTCGCTTACGGCAATCTGTCAACCCGTTTGGGCAACGTTTCGACCGACATGAAGTTGAGTTTCAATAAAGATTTAACCAAATTGCTTTTCTCGGGGAGCGTCAAAACTAACAATTTTCAATTAGGAGAACTTCTCAGCGCTCCCGATGTGGGTAAAATCTCATTGCAGGCCAAGTTGCAGGGCAAAAGCGAAGCAGGCACTCCTTTTTCGACCACAGCCAAAGCCACCATTTCATCGGTTACTTTTAAGCAATATACATACAATAATCTAAGTGTAGATGGGGCATTTGACGGATCTAAATTTGACGGGAAGGCAAGTTTGCAGGACCCCAACATTCACTTTGATCTTCTCGGACTAATAGACATTTCAAAGAAACGGCCTGTATATAAATTTTCGGCTGACATTCAAAATTTTGCTCCAAACAAACTCAACCTTGTTAAGAACTATCCAAATCTTAATATATCGTTCAAAATGGCCGCTAACCTACAGGGCGATTTGATGAAAGATGCCGATGGTACGGTGGTATTCAACAATATTGCGGTTATTAACGGCACAAAGATATATCTCCTCAATAACATAACCATAAACGCATTGCCCTCTAACGGAAACAATAACCGACTGGATATTAATTCTGACCTGATAAGCGGCTATTGTCAGGGAAAATTCAATTTCATCAAACTGCCGAAAGATATAATCTATATTGCCTCCAAGTACCTTCCATCATTGCTTCATGCGGATGAAAAGAACGTGGCGTTTAATAATTTTGCGTATAAACTAACCGCCAATCCCGAACAAACCGGACAGTTATTCAACGTACTTGAATTGCCTCTGCAGATGGAAAAAGGAGCTACTTTGGAAGGAAATTTCAATGCCGACGCACGACAAATGAATTTCATTCTCGATATTCCCAGTCTTGCCTCGCAGAATTCTCATTTTACAAAATTGCGAGTTACATGCGATAACCTAAAAAATTCGATTCAGGTTTCGGCAAAAGGGATGATGTTGCAAGGCAACAACACGGTGATGAATCTTTTTGCTTCAATGACAGCAGAGAAAGACTCGATCAATACACGCCTCTTGTGGGACAATAGTGCCCGTGAGACCTATGCCGGTGAGGTTGTGGCTAAAACCAAACTTTACAAAGAAAACAACCAACTCTGGGCCAATACTCAGTTTTTGCCCACACAGGTAATTCTTAATGATTCGGCATGGAACATTCGTCCCGGTTCTTTTCGCACCGATATGAAAACGGTTTGGATAAATCATTTCAGTATTGATCGTCAACAACAGCATTTGCGCATTAACGGCGTACTTTCCGATCGTACCACTGACAGCCTGAATGTAGATATTCAATCAGTTAAACTGGAACATGTTTCAAAAATGCTGCATCTTGAAAGTCCGTCACTCAATGGCACCGTTACCGGGAATATCACCCTTTTGAGCGCACTAAAACGGCCTATTATCAAAGCCAATGTTTTTGCTCAAAACTTTGGACTGAATAACACCGTGTGGGGCGACACTTATGCCGAAAGTAGCTGGGACGAGATTAACCACAGAATGAATGCAGTAGGCAAAGTGATGCACAATAATGATACCGTGGCTTATCTTGCAGGAGGATATTATCTTGCAAAAGATTCTATGGCATTTTTAGGCCATGCAAAACAACTACCGATAGGTTTTCTTAATACCTACCTAAGTTCTTTCCTTACCAATCCCAAAGGTTTTGCAACAGGTAAAATAGGCATGTATGTGGTGAAAGGTAGAATATGGTTTGACGGAGATGTGGACGTAAAAGAGGGTCAGGGAGGATTGAGCTATCTCAATACAACTTATTTCTTTAGTGACACTGTTCACCTGAGGAAAAATTCAATTACCCTCAATAATATTGCTATTCGCGATGCAGAAAACAATCAGGGCACTTTGACCCTTGTGGCCAATCACTCTGACTTCAAGAACTGGACGTACGATGTGCGAATTTCAGCCAATAATCTGTTAGCATTAAACACAAAGGAGACTGACAATGAGAATTTCTGGGGACGAGCCTATGCTACAGGAACGGTACGTGTCACCGGGGATGACAAATCTACAAGAGTAACCATAAATGCTACTTCGCAACCTAAAACCAATGCCTATATATCAATCGGCGCAGCAGAAAGTGCGGTTGATAATTCATTCATCGAATATGTGGTTAAAAAGAAACGGAATGTTTCGGCTAATAGCGGACAACAGAGTGGTGCCAAACCTCCTGGAGGAGTCGGTGCTCACGAAACAGTGATAAATGCGACATTAACCATTACTCCCGATGCACAAATCCATCTGATTGTAGACCCGAAAGCAGGCGATAAAATTGATGCGCTTGGGTCGGGAACATTGAGTATTGGATATACTCTAAACAACCGCGACTTGCAAATGCGAGGCAGCTATACAATAAATGAGGGGAAATACCTGTTTACATTTCAAAACGCGTTAAGTAGGGAATTCAAAATTGACAGAGGTAGTACCATTCGGTGGAATGGAACGGCTCACAATGCTCAGATCAATATTGATGCCCGTTATCAATTGACAGCTTCGTTAGCCGATTTAATGGATGCTGATTTGCTGAAAACCACCAACCGCACGAGCGTACAGGTTGAATGTTTGTTGAATCTGACCGGTAATCTTATGAAGCCTGACATTAAGTTTGACATTGATCTGCCTAACTCGCGCGAAGAGGTGAAGCGTTCGGTAAAAAACATTATCAATACCAATGAAATGATGAACCGGCAGATGATTTACCTCCTTGCCATCGGTAAATTTTATACTCCCGATTACCAGCGAACTACCACTACTGCATTGATTGGACAAAACGATATATTATCGGTTGCCACCTCAACACTCTCTAATCAATTGAATAACTGGTTGTCGCAAGCAATAAAAGGAGTCAATTTAGGCGTTAATATTCGTCCTTCAGGTGCTGGTGAACTTATAGGCACTGATTATGAGGCAATTATTATGTATGCAAATAATCGGTGGATTGTAAACGGAAATGTGGGTTATAGAGATGATAATTTTTCAACCAGTAAGTTTATTGGTGATGTAGATATTCAATATTTGTTGTCGCAAAACGCCAAATGGAGAGTAAGAGGCTATAACCGGACTAACGACTATAAACAACTGAATCCTGCACCTTACACACAAGGACTCGGTGTGACTTACACCGAAAATTTCAACTCATTTTCTGAATTGTTGAAAGGTTATTGGGAGTCATTCAAATCATTATTCAAAAAGAAAAAGAAGAAATAAGTTACTTAAAGTAAGCTTTTACACCATTAAAAACAACTACATTTTATATGATCAAACGACTCATTTTTCTCATCCTTGCTACAATATTGCTTTTCCCTGTTGTAGCTCAAACATCTGTTGAAAAGGTATTTTTGTCGATGCCAAATGATATGCTTTGGATGGAGCAATCGCAACGTTCAGACCTATTAGTCTATTTCAAAGACAAGAAGGTTGATTCGATTCAGAACGGTTTAAATGGCTACACCCACCTTATTGATTATGATGAGGCAGCTAAGTATTTATCGATTAGAACATCTCCTAAAGGAAGTTTTGAAATGCAAATTTTTAACGATGAAACCAGCTCTTTTGTCGGTGTAATTTTTTCTACTTGTGCTCCTGCATGTGATTCGCAAGTGGCTTTCTTTACACCCGACTGGAAGCCGATTGCCTTTTCACTTCCTAAGGTTGAGGCTTCATCATATTTATTGCCAAATCTTTCAGCCGATAATCTTGTATTGGCAAATGGATTACTATCGCCTCTTTTTGTGCACTATTCATTTCAAAAAGGTACCGCTAATTTGATTGCTACCTGCACCGCGGAAAAGTTTTTGGCAGAAAGCGACTGGAAACAATTAAAACCATTGTTGAAACAAGAAAGCATTCGTTTTACCTTTCAAAAAGACGGATGGAAAGAGCAAAAATAAAAAACCATAGTTCAATATTTACCCAAAGACAAAACTCATGAAGAAGAATCTAACCACCCTCCTGTTATTTAGTATGGCAGTATTCTGCCTCTTTGCGCAAAAGCGACAACCCGACTATGAGGATTACATCAAGAAATATAAGTCAATTGCTATTACTGAGCAACAAAAATATGGTATTCCGGCCAGCATCACACTGGCACAGGGATTACTCGAATCGCGTGCAGGAAAGAGTACTTTAGCTGTCGATGCTAATAACCATTTTGGTATCAAATGCAACGATTGGACGGGGGATAAAATCTATCAGGATGATGACCAAAAAAACGAATGTTTTCGTAAATATTCTACCCCACGTGAATCGTTTGAAGACCACTCCGCTTTTTTGGCAAAGAGAAGTCGCTATGCTACTCTTTTTGCATTAAAATCAGATGATTATAAAGGATGGGCTAATGGACTTCAAGCTACCGGATATGCTACCAGCCATAGCTATGCCTCTAGTCTTATTAATCTTATTGAGCTTTATGGTTTACATGAGCAGTTTGACGAAAATGGTAAGTCTCTAGCCTCTTCATCCAAGAAAAAGAAGAAAAAAGAGATTATTGAAGAAAAAACAATTGATGAAGCATTGGCCGATTCATCATCGGTAGTCAACAGTCGTTTTGGTGTTATAGAAGAACCATTTGCACACAAGGTATATAAGAACAATGGTGTGAAGTATATTCTTGCCTCTACGGGAGATACCTATCATTCGCTCTCGAAAGAATTTAATCTGATAGAAACATCATTGCGTAACAAAAATGAGGTAAATAGCGATTATGCACTAAGTGCAAACGAAGTGGTTTATCTGGGAGGAAAGAAAAGTAAGGCGGCTAAAACTGTACCCGAAACACATCGAGTAGCTGCCGGTGAATCTATGCACTCTATTTCACAATATTATGGCATCAAAGTAAAGAAATTGTACCAACTAAACGATATTCCTTACGGTACTCCGGCAAAATTGGGGAAAATGTTGTATATTAAATAGACAGGAGTTCCCAAAAATAGATTTAAGTACTATGTCATCACCCTTGGCAGAACGGATGCGCCCCAAAAAGCTCGATGAATACATCGGACAAAAACATTTGGTGGGAGAACGCGCCATTCTCCGCAAGATGATTGAATCGGGAAATATCTCCTCGTTCATCTTGTGGGGGCCGCCGGGCGTGGGCAAAACAACACTGGCACGCATCATCGCCAACCAACTTGAGCGACCCTTTTATACTCTGAGTGCGGTCAATGCCGGGGTAAAAGATGTACGTGAGGTGATAGAAAAAGCAAAGAACAACCGGTTTTTCAATCAACCAAACCCTATCCTTTTCATCGACGAAATACACCGTTTTAGTAAATCGCAGCAAGACTCCTTGTTGGGAGCCGTCGAAAACGGCACGGTGACTCTCTTTGGGGCAACTACCGAAAATCCCTCTTTTGAGGTGATAACACCGCTTCTGTCGCGCTGTCAGGTATATGTGCTGAAATCGTTGGATAAGGAAGATTTGCAGGAGTTATTGCATCGCGCTCTTACTACTGACTATGAACTGAAACAGCGTACTATTACCGTAGAAGAGGATGAGGCGATGATGAGATTCTCCGGTGGCGATGCACGTAAATTATTGAATATTATAGAATTGGTGGTAAATTCTTCGTCCGAAACGGAAGTGATAATTACCAACGAAATGGTGACGGAGCGTTTGCAACAAAATCTTGCGAGCTATGACAAAAACGGGGAGATGCATTACGACATCATCTCTGCTTTTATCAAATCCATTCGCGGCAGCGACCCCGATGCGGCTGTTTATTGGTTGGCCCGCATGGTGGCCGGAGGTGAAGACCCCAAATTTATTGCCCGCCGCTTGGTTATTTTGGCTGCTGAAGATATTGGTCTGGCCAATCCCAACGGGTTGCTGATTGCCAATGCCTGTTTCGATGCCTTGCAAAAAATAGGCTGGCCCGAAGGTCGGATTATTCTTTCCGAAGCTGCTATCTATCTTGCCAATAGTCCCAAAAGCAATTCGGCCTATTTAGCCATTGACGAAGCGTTGGAACTGGTGAAAGAAACCGGAGATTTGCCAGTACCGCTGCATCTGCGCAATGCACCAACTCAGTTGATGAAACAGCTCAACTATGGCAAAGAGTATCAATATGCTCACGAGGGAGCAAATCACTTTATTGAGCAACAATATTTGCCTGACGAGATTAAAAATCAGTCTATTTGGCACTCGGCAAATAACCCTTCGGAGCAGAAACAGGTGGAGTGGTTGCGGAAATTATGGAAAAACCGTTTTTGATAGCACGGAGTTTTTTAAGCGATTACTCAATATATTCAAGAAAAATCGCTTACTTTGTTTATTATTTTTGTGACGTTGAGTAACTTTCTATTCTTTTGTATTTCAGTTTAATACAATTAGAAAGTGTGTGTGGATGATGTTGTTTAATCAATTTATTTATCCAAATATGTGTGGAATAGTAGGTTATATAGGTACAAAACCGGCTGCTAATATATTAGTGGATGGTTTGCGAAAACTGGAATATCGCGGATACGATTCGGCTGGAATTTCTATTTTTGAAGATGGGAAAATTAAGGTTGTGAAGGCTAAAGGAAGACTCGACAACCTTGAATTGAAGCTGAAAGAAGAGGGTGTACCTGTCGGCACAGTCGGTATAGGACATACCCGTTGGGCTACTCATGGCGAACCCTCCGATATCAATTCGCATCCGCATGGTAATGAAAGAGTTACTATTGTACACAATGGCATTATTGAAAATTACCTTCAACTGAAGGAAAAATTAGAAGAAAAAGGCTATAAATTCCTTTCTGAAACCGATACCGAAGTGGTAGCGGTGATGCTTGACTATTATTACAACGGCAATCCGGTTGAAACAATAGCCACCGTAATTAAAAACCTCAAAGGATCTTTTGCCCTGGGAATCATGTTTCAGGATTGTCAGGATAGATTTTTTGCCGTGCGCAAAGACAGCCCCTTGATTGTTGGCTTGGGAGAAGGAGAAAATTTTATTGCTTCCGACATTCCCGCAATATTAAAATATACGCGCAATTACTACCTGCTCGAAGAGAATGAAATTGCGATTATTGAAAAAGATAAGGTTGACATAGTGGATACCGATGGTGACCCTATTCAAAAAGAGATTTTCACTGCCACGTGGGATATTGAAGCTGCCGAAAAAGGAGGTTTCCCTCACTTTATGCTCAAAGAAATCTATGAGCAGCCCAAAGCAATTACCAATACCATTTCGCCCCGCATTATTGATGGTGAACCCGATTTTGGCATCAAAGCAATGTCGGATGAGGTGTTGCGCAGTTTCAAACGCATTAGTATTGTAGGGTGCGGTACTGCTATGCATGCCGGAATAGTAGGTAAAGCAGCCATCGAACAATTAGCCCGTGTGCCGGTAGAAGTGGATATTGCTTCCGAGTTTCGCTATCGCAACCCGATTCTCTCTCCGGCTGACGATTTAGTGATTATTATTTCACAATCAGGCGAGACTGCCGATACATTAGCTGCACTCCGTCTTGCAAAAGAACAGGGCGTGCACACATTGGCAGTGGTCAATGTGGTGGGTTCATCAATTGCCCGCGAAGCCAATAGCGTGATTTACACCTGGGCAGGCCCCGAAATTGCGGTGGCCAGTACAAAGGCATATACCGTGCAACTTTCTGTGATGTACATGTTTGCAATTAAGCTGGCTCGTGTAAAAGGGGTGATTGACCATAAAGAAACGGCTCAACTTTGTACGGATTTACTAAATCTTCCCGCAAAAATAGAGGAAGTGCTCGAAAGTGCCGACAATTGCAAATTTGTTGCCAGTAAGTTTCAGAATGCACGCGATATTTTCTTCATCGGTCGGGGATTAGACTATGCACTATCGCTCGAAGGTTCGTTGAAACTGAAAGAAATATCTTATATCCATAGTGATGCTCATGCCGCCGGTGAACTTAAACATGGTACCATCTCGCTGATTACTACCGATATGCCGGTAGTGGCTGTAGCCACACAAACTTATCTGTTTGAAAAAATGGTAAGCAATATAAAAGAGGTGCGTACCCGTGGAGCTAAAGTGTTGTTGCTCTGCAAAAAAGGAACGGAGCGCCAGGAAGAACTCGCCGAATACATTATTGAAATTCCCGATTGTAACGAATATTTTGCACCCATTCTGGCGGTAGTGCCTTTGCAACTTTTTGCGTATTACACTTCTGTACTGCGTGGTTGCGATGTAGACAAACCACGGAACCTTGCCAAATCGGTTACTGTAGAATAGATATTTTATTTGACAGAAAATGTACAATAGCCATCTTGAATAATCAAGATGGCTATTTTTTTGTAAAGAAATAGATGCGAGTATATTGTCAGGATAAAGCAATTGTAAGGCATAATTGATTCACGATTTTATGATTCTTCATGGATCTTTAATTTGGTTTTATTGTCAAAGTTTTATGCCGAAAAAAAGTGCTGACAATGTCAAAAAATAGGGTGTTTTGGGCTATATACATATAGGTAGTATTTTAAACCTTTTTAATTTGCTTATAATAAGTCATTTTGGGGACTAACTTTTGTTCAATATACATATAATTTTTTTTGTTGCTTTTGCAGCAAATAACTATATTTGTTGTCATAAAATATTTGTAAAACATAATATTCTTTAGGTATGAAAGCGAAATATCTATTGTTATTTGTAGTAGCGTTGATGCTCCTAAGTTGCAGTGCTAAAATAACATCTGTTTTTCAAACGCAAGAAAAGCCTTTGACTATTGACGATAAGGTTGCTTTTCTTGATATACAACATAATGTGCCTGAAGGTGCGAAAAAATTGGGAGAAGCAAAATTTGGAGATTCTGGTTTTTCTACAGATTGTGATTTTAATTCAAATCTCATTAAAGCCAGAGATTTAGCAAGAAAGAATGGTGCAAATATTGTAAAAGTTATCGAAAAGAAAACTCCCGATTTATGGAGTACTTGTTACCGCTTAAAAATTGAGTTCTATTTATACAAAGGTGATGTAACCCAATTGCATCAATATCAATTACAAATTTATTAACTAATTCTTATGAAAAAAACATTTCTTTTTCTGGCGTTAGTAGGTGTCATCCTACTGTCAAGTTGTGCTACAATTATTTGTGGTTCAAGACAATATGTGAGATTTGCAAGTAACCCTTCTTCTGCAAAAATTTATATAGATGAAATGGAAGCGGGAACTACACCTTTTCAATTAAGTTTGGAACGAAACAGAGATCACCACGTGATGATTAAGTTAGACGGCTACAAAACTTATGAAACAACACTAACAAGAACATTCAATGCTTGGTATTTAGGAAATATCATATTTGGTGGGCTTATTGGATTGATTATTGATCCGATAACAGGTGCAATTTATAATTTAACTCCCTCACAAATCAATGCGCAAATGAGCCAAGGAATGGTATTCAAAACAAACAAAAAAGGGGTATATATAGCAGTTGCATTAGTGGCGGATAAAGACTGGAAAAAAGTGGGGCAATTGGAAAGACTAAATTAAGGGTTTTCTCTCCAAGAGAGTAGTTTGCTTTTTTCCAAGTAAATTTCTTTTTTATTCTAATACAAAATAGGCTGTCTCTCATGTTGAGGCAACCTATTTTTTTTTATACGTCAGTTTGGGTGCAGATACGTTTGAGGGTGGCCAAATCGGTGATAACGATTTGCTTTTTGAGTACCTGAATTATTCCAAGGTCATTCATCTCTCCAATGGTGCGGGCAAGTGCAGGGCGGGTTACGCCAAACATATCCGCAAGTGCCTGCTGGCTCTCATGCATGGAGAATGTTAATGAGTTTGCGGCAGTCGATCTTTCTAAAAAATAGGCTGCCAGTTTGCTTTTCATTGTGCCAAATTGAAGAAATCTGATTTTAGCAGAGAGAAACTGCGTGTGGTTCGAAACCATACGCAGGTAGTTGTTGAGCAGGGTCAGGTTTTGTTGCAACAAATGGCTGAAATTTTCCCTCCCAACAGATAGAATCGTAAGTTCGGAAGTGGCGGTTATATTTACCGGGAAATAGTTGCGATCGGCATAAAGAAAAGCCGGTGCCAGAATATCTGATGCCTCCAAATTAGATATAGTTACTATTTTACCAGACGAATCGGTCATATCGCACCGCACTGTGCCTTCCAGAATTATCATCAATGCTTTGCAACGATTTCCCTGTAAAGCCACAGTGTCTCCTTTCCCGTAATTTATTATTTTGTGTTGATCATCGAGCAGGTCGGAAAGAGTTTCGGCATTTATTCCTTTGAACAAAGGAGAGTCAATGAGTATGTTGAAATCGTACATCAGCGTAAATTTTTTACAAAAATAGGTGGTTTATTCGACAATGGTTTCAGAAAAACGACAAAAAAGCAAGTAATGTAATAAAGGTTACAAATTCGGGATGATGGGCGTGACTACTTTTGTGGCACAAATTTAATGCTCATTCTTCATCTCAAAATTACTTATTATGTCAATGTTTTGTTTTCAATGTCAGGAAGCGGCTTCAGGAACAGGTTGCACCATAAAAGGGGTGTGTGGTAAAGACGATCAATTGTCGGGATTAATGGATGTGTTGCTCTATGTCACCAAAGGAGTTAGCATTGTCAATACCGGATTAAACAACCACGGGGTAGTAAATGCCTCGGCCGACCGCTTTATTCTCGATGCTCTGTTTTCCACCATCACCAATGCCAATTTCGATAAAGTAGCCATAGCCAACCGTATTACCAATGGGTTAGCTCTTAAAAAAGAATTGTTACAACAAGCTAAAAGCGTAGTTATTGAAATAGAAGACCTTCCTCAGGTTACAATACAATTATTTTCCGGTCAGTACGAAACCTTTGCGACTACGGTGGGTGTGCTCACTGAAGAAAACGAGGATATTCGTTCGTTGAAAGAGTTGGTAATGTATGGGTTGAAAGGTCTGGCAGCTTATGCACATCATGCACTGAATCTGGATTGCGAGGATACCTCAATCAGCACTTTTATCTCTTCCGCCTTGGCGCAGATTTCAAAAACAGATAATACTGTGGACGGACTTGTGGCACTTACCCTGCAAACCGGAGAGTATGGTGTGAAAGGCATGGCGGTGCTCGACGGTGCCAACACTTCGCACTATGGTAACCCTGAAATTACGAAAGTAAATATCGGTGTCGGCACAAAGCCGGGCATTCTTATCAGTGGACACGATTTGAAAGATATTGAAGAGCTGTTGGCTCAAACCGAAGGCACCGGAGTAGATGTATATACTCATAGTGAAATGTTGCCGGCTCATTACTACCCTGCATTCAAAAAATATACCCATTTTGTGGGAAACTATGGCAATGCATGGTGGAAGCAATGCGATGAATTTGAAACTTTCAACGGACCGGTGCTATTTACAACCAACTGTATTGTTCTTCCTTTTTCAAAATCCACATATTTGGATAGAATCTACACAACCGGTTCGGCCGGACTGCCGGGAGCCGTGCATATTGCGGAACGTGAAAAGGGTAAAGCCAAAGATTTTTCAGCAATTATTACTCATGCAAAGAAATGCCTTCCTCCTCAGGAAATTGAGACAGGTGAAATTGTAGGCGGCTTTGCACACAATCAGGTGCTTGCTCTTGCCGACAAGGTGGTTGATGCCGTGAAATCGGGAGCAATCAGAAAGTTTGTGGTAATGGCCGGTTGCGATGGACGCATGAAATCGCGCAATTATTACACCGAGTTTGCCAAAGAACTGCCCAAAGATACGGTGATTCTCACAGCCGGTTGCGCCAAATATCGGTATAACAAACTGGAAACTGGCGATATAGGTGGAATTCCACGGGTGTTGGATGCCGGTCAATGCAACGATAGCTATTCGTTGGCGGTCATTGCCCTGACACTCAAAGAGGTATTTGGACTTGACGATATCAATAAACTACCCATTGTGTATAATATTGCCTGGTACGAACAGAAAGCGATTATTGTATTGCTGGCATTGCTTTTCTTGGGAGTAAAAAACATTGGTTTAGGTCCCACATTGCCGGCATTTCTTTCGCCTAATGTAGCAAATGTATTGGTCAATAATTTCGGTATCAGGGGCATTACTTCGGTAGCCGATGATATGAAAAACTGGATAGACGATTAAATAGAATGAATTCGGGGTGCGGTAATACTGCACCCCGAATATTTTATATACAGCTTTATTTCAATGATCTGTTGAAACTCTAAGCCATATTCTCAATAGCACTTCCACAACCATTTTTATCGTTATGGTTTCTTGTATAACAACAATTTATATTCGGGATGTCGGTCAATATACACCCTGATATACACACATGAAGGAATAACCTGCAAATTGTTTTCGGCTGCAAAATTTAACGCATATTTGGCAAGCGATGCCGCAATTCCCCGTCCTTCTAAAGGGGTGGGTACCCACGTGTGGGTAAAGTTAATAATCTGATTATCCAGTAAGTAATCAATAAATGACACTTGATCTTCGATAGCCAGTTCAAAGCGGCTTTCCGCTTTATTGTGCAGAATATTATTTTCCATAATAAAGTTTTGTTGATTGGTTCCCTGCAAATATACATCAACAATTGCCACTTGAAACTTTTATTCGTTGCACTCCCCATTTATAGTTGATTTTTTCACTCTTAGATTCCTGAATATACTTCGTCAATATTGCAACAACATGTAAGTCTGAAGTACAATGGATATTTTCGTAGTGTTTCTGCGCTAAATAGCTCGTGCAATGCACAAAAAAATGCTTACCTTTGTCCGCAAAATTATAGACTTTTGCCCATGCAGTATCCTATCAGTGAGGAGAATCTAATTGATAAACAATCAGCGGTTTCCGACAAAAAATTATTTATTGAAACATACGGTTGCCAGATGAATGTGGCCGATAGCGAAGTGGTGGTTTCCATTTTGCAAATGGATGGCTACACGCTCACCGATAAAATTACCGAAGCTGACGCTATTTTGGTGAATACCTGCTCTGTACGCGATAATGCCGAACAAAAAGTACTCTCGCGACTGGCTTATTTCGATTCACTCAAAAAGAAGAAAAGAAGCCTTATTATAGGTATTATCGGCTGTATGGCCGAGCGGGTAAAAGAAGATTTGATTGCCAATCATGGCGTGGATGTGGTGGTAGGCCCCGATGCGTACCTTGATATTCCAAATCTGATGGGTGCCGTGGAACGAGGCGAAAAGGCCATCAACGTGGAGCTTTCGACTACCGAAACGTACCGCGATGTGTTGCCTGCCCGTATTGGGAATGCCATTTCGGGCTATATTTCTATCATGCGGGGGTGCAATAATTTTTGTTCCTACTGCATTGTACCTTATACACGTGGCCGTGAGCGCAGCCGCGATGCAGAAAGCATTCTCAACGAACTGCGCGATTTACAGCAGCGGGGATATAAAGAGGTGACCCTGTTAGGACAAAATGTAAACTCTTATCGTTCTGAAATAGAAGGAACGGTGATTGATTTTCCGAAACTGTTGAGCTTAGTGGCCGAAACGGCTATTGCCATGCGCATTCGTTTTACTACTTCGCATCCCAAAGATATGAGCGATAAGACATTGGAGGCAATTGCAGCTTATCCCAATTTGTGCAAAAATATTCATTTGCCGGTACAGTCGGGCAGCAACAATGTGCTGGACCGAATGAATCGAAAATATACCCGCGAGTGGTATTTGGATAGAATAGCTGCGCTGCGACGCATTTTACCTGAGGCGAGCATCACTACGGATGTGTTTTGCGGTTTTCCATCCGAAACGGAGGAGGATCATACCGAAACCTTGTCGCTGATGCGCGAAGTGGGCTTTGATGCGGCATTTATGTTCAAATATTCGGAGCGACCGGGCACTTATGCAGCCAAACATCTCCCGGATAATGTGTCGGAAGAGTTAAAAATAAAGCGATTGAATGAAATAATTGACCTGCAAAATCATCTTTCGGCGGAAGCCAATCGTAAAACTATCGGTAAAACCTTTGAGGTGTTGATTGAGGGCTATTCAAAACGGTCGCGCGAGCATTTTTTTGGTCGGACTTCGCAAAACAGGGTAGCGGTGTTTCCCAAAGGCGGGCATCATATCGGCGAATTTGTACAAGTGCGCATTACCGATTCGTCGTCGGCCACGCTTCAGGGTGAGTTGGTGTAAATAAATATCAAACTTCAATATCAAAAAGAGATTTTTTATGAACAAACAAATTTGGTCGAAAGCATTGCCGCATATTGTGGCAGTTATCTTTTTCATTGTGATATCTTACGTCTATTTCAGCCCGGTGTTGGATGGAAAAGTGGTTATCGGTCACGATAATGCAACCTGGGGCGGCATGGCTAAGGAAACCAGCGACTACAACGGATCACACGACTCACCTACTTTGTGGACCAACAGTATGTTTGGCGGGATGCCTACCTATCAGATTGCGATGGAAACTCCTGCTACAGCGGTAAGTTTTATCTACTCTTTTTTTACAAACTTTCCCCGACCGGTTTTCTATCTCATTCTTTATCTCATCGGATTTTATATCCTTTTACTATCGTTGAGGGTGAATCCATGGCTGAGTGCTGTGGGCGCCATCGGTTTTGCTTTTGCGTCATACAATTTTATCATCATTGTGGCCGGGCACAGCAGCAAAGCTATCACTATGGCCTATATGGCGCCGGTAATTGGTAGTGTGGTGATGGCATTTCGGGGTAAACGATGGACGGGAGCCATTCTTACGGCTGTGTTCTTGGCATTAGGTATTCGCTCGGGGCATGTGCAAATTGTATATTATGTATTGTTCCTGTTAGCTATTTTTGGTATTTCCGAATTGATTTATGCAATTATAGATAAGCAAATCAAACCATTTTTAGGTACTGTAGGTGCACTTTTGCTGGCTGTGGTGCTGGCAATGGGTATTAATGCCACTTCGCTGATAACTACTTATGAATATGGACAATACTCGATGCGTGGGCAGAGCTCGGACACGGCTCACAGCACTGAAAAATCGAAAGGTGGACTGGAAAGAGATTATATTACAGGCTGGAGCTATGGAATAGGGGAAACATTTACCTTGATGATTCCTAATTTCAAAGGTGGAGCGAGTATTGGTACATTGGATGAAAACTCGGTTACAGGAAAGAAAATCAGTTCATTAGGAGCAAATGCCGAACAAATTATGAGTACCCAAAAATGGCCGTTATATTGGGGTGATCAACCGGGTACTTCCGGGCCTGTATATGTGGGTGCTATTATCTGCTTTTTGTTTTTCCTGGGGCTATTTTTGGTCAAAGGGCGTTACAAATGGTGGCTTTTGGCTGCAACCATATTGTCAATTGTGTTGGCATGGGGCAAGAACTTCGGCATAGTTACCAACTTCTTTATTGACTATGTGCCTTATTACAATAAATTCCGCACGGTGTCCATGATTTTGATCATTGCCGGTTACACAATGCCTATTTTGGCCGTATTAGCGCTTCAGGCATTGACTAAAAACGACATTGACCCGAAGAAATTAAAAAAGAGCCTTTACTGGTCAGCAGGCATTACCGGTGGTTTCTGCTTCCTCTTTTGGCTTATTCCATCGCTGGCGGGTAATTTTACTTCTCCGCTCGATTCTCAACAATTTACAGGCGACAACGCATTCTTGAAAGCTACTTTGGCACTCGATCGTCAGGCAATGCTACAAGCCGATGCATTTCGCTCCCTGATATTTATTTTGTTAGCGGCAGGTGCAATTTGGATTTATTCTTTCAAAAAAATAAAGGCAATGCACCTTTACATTATTATTGGAGTACTTTTTATTGCCGATATGTATCCGGTGGCAAAACGTTATTTGAATGATGACAATTTTGTGTCGAAACCTCATGAAGGTGCTTATAGCGCAACTGCTGCCGATAATGCAATTTTGCAGGACAAATCATATTATCGCGTACTCAACCTTTCGCCTGAAGTCAGTCCGTTCAACGATGCTTCTACCTCTTATTATCACAAAAGCATTGGTGGTTATCATGGTGCTAAGCTGCGTTCGTATCAGGATTTGATTGATGTACAGCTGATTCCTGAGATTGGGAAGATTGGCGGTAAAACTTTGGATGATGTGCAGCTCTCCTTTTTAAAACTGGGTGTGTTGAATATGTTGAACATGAAATATCTGATATATGATTCCAGAAAAGTTCCAATTCCTAATCCTTATACCAATGGCAGTCAATGGTTGGTATCGAAGGTGGTGCCGGTAGCAAATGGCAGCGAAGCCTTGCATAAATTGGGACAAATTGATACAAAACACGAAGTGTTGGTTGAGCAGGCTGTTTTGGCAGCAATTCCTTCTGCTTTCGGTAAAGATACATCGGCCACCATCACCTTGAAGAGCTATGAGCCTAATGATGTGAAATATAGCTTCAAATCGACTTCTGATCAGGTAGCTGTATTTTCCGAAATTTATTATGATAAAGGATGGTATGCGTATATCAATGGAGCAAAGATGCCATATTTCAAAGCCGATTACCTGTTGCGCGCCATTGCATTAAAACCCGGGCAGTATGATGTCGAATTCAAGTTCGATCCTCCTTCCTATACAATGGGAAATATGCTGTCGTATATAGCATCTATTCTGTTGATACTATTTGTATTACTTGGAGGCTTTTTCATTTGGAAAAAGCAAAAGAAGGTGCAGGCTTAATTGATAATTGATAATTAACAATTAGTAATTTAGAAAAGAGCTATCTTTGCAATTGATTTACTGATGGTCGATCTTCGGTTCAACTTATTTATTGTTAGCTTCGTTTCAGAGCATATTTCGTTTGCCGGCGTTTGTTAACGCGTTAATTTGATTATTCAAAAACAGGGTATAATGTCACATTCAGTCAAGCCACGTAAGCAGAAATTCTTCAACTTACACTTTACCGTTACCATAAGTATCGCGTTGGTACTCTTTTTGGTAGGCTTTATCGCGCTTTTGTTGTTGGTGGGCAATGATGTGTCGAACTATGTGAGGGAAAACGTGAATATGTCGGTGGTACTCGAAGACAGTATTGGGCAAGATAATCAAATTGTACTCGAAAAAGCCA
>Ga0302286_10000119_pt1 | contig 67919 bp, 60 predicted proteins | sample III_Fen_E2_3_FD_198765 | JGI IMG/M metagenome (GOLD analysis project Ga0302286, IMG submission 198765) | Peat permafrost microbial communities from Stordalen Mire near Abisko, Sweden - III_Fen_E2_3 | ecosystem: Environmental > Terrestrial > Soil > Wetlands > Permafrost | place: Sweden: Abisko...
GTGCAAAAGTAGAGCCTTTTATGCTTAACTCCAAATTTTTTTGCATCATTTTTTACCCTTTCTTGTTCACATTTCCGCAATTGACTATTATCTAATCCGTTATATCAACCTTTTTTTTCTCATATAATCCCATCTTCAGTTTAAAAACATCATTATTCCCGTAGTCTGTAACTAATCTTTGCTAAAAGGTCCTCTCTTATTCACGACGCTTGTATGTGAAAAAGAAAATATATCTTTGCCAATATCGGAATTTAGAAGCATATTTGTCTTCTTAATTCATGAATCACGTCGTGAGCTACATAATCATAGGCAATAATAAAAAACCTCTAGCATGAAGCAATTCTTAAAACTAACATTGGCATCTGTGGTCGGTGTTATTCTCGCTCTTTCGATCTTTTCTATTATCATAATAATTACAATTGGACTCATAACCAGTTCAGAAACAAAGTACAATTTAGGTGACAATTGTCTTTTGAAAATTTCCCTGGAAGGGACACTAAAGGAACAATCTATTGAAAACCCTTTTGATTTTTCAATTCCAGGCTTACCAATCGATACGAAGACCAAAGATCAAGGATTAGACGATATCCTGTCCGCCATATCAAAAGCAAAAGACAATTCTAAAATAAAGGGTATTTACCTTGATGTTAAAACATTAAATGCAGGGTTCGGTAGCATTGAAGAAATCAGGAATGCATTAATTGATTTTAAGAAATCCGGGAAATACATTATTGCATATGGCGACAGATATGATCAACGGGAATATTATATTTGTTCTGTTGCTGATAAAATTTTTATCAATCCCGTGGGAATGATGAATTTTTGTGGGCTCTCTGCCCAACCTGTTTTTTTTAAAGGAACACTTGATAAACTTGGTGTAAAAGCTGAAGTTTTCAAGGTAGGCACATTTAAATCTGCCGTAGAGCCATACATAGATACAAAAATGAGTGATGCAAGCAAACTTCAGACACAAGAATACCTAAGTGGTATCTGGAACAACTTATTAAACAATATATCGACCTCAAGAAATATTTCTGTAAATACTTTAAAAGCTTTGGCCGATCGGAATATGCTGTTTCAACCGATCGAAGAGCTTGTAAAAAACAAACTGGTTGATAGCCTGGCCTATAAATCCGGAGTATTAAAATATTTGACAAAACGTCTGGATTTAGATAAAACCGATGATTTAAAATTTGTCTCAATTACACAAATGCTGACCGTACCAGATAAAAAGGTTGAATATGTAAAAGACAAAATTGCAATTTTATATGCAGAAGGTGAAATTTATGACAGCGGATCTGAAGGTATTGTTTCTGATAATATAGTCTCCGAAATTGAAAAAATCAAAAATGACAAGTCCGTGAGAGCAGTTGTCTTTCGTGTAAACTCGCCAGGTGGAAGTGCCTTTGGCTCTGAACAAATATGGAAAGCCATCACCGACCTAAAAACAGAAAAGCCCGTAGTTGTTTCAATGGGGGATTATGCTGCTTCCGGCGGATATTACATTTCTTGCAATGCAAATAAAATTATAGCCTCGCCCAATACTCTTACTGGTTCAATTGGAATCTTCGGCACTTTTTTTATCATTGACGAATTAACCAAAAAGCTCGGATTAAGTTTCGATATTGTCAAAACAAACGATTTATCGGATCTTGGCAATATTACACGTCCAATGACAGAAATAGAGAAACATACCATTCAAGGTTACATTGACCGAGGATACAATTTATTTGTAAAACGCTGTTCGGAAGGCCGGAAAATCAAAAATGAGGATTTGCGTAAAATCGCAGAAGGACGTGTATGGACAGGAGCAAAAGCTGTTAAAATTGGGCTTGCTGATGAAGTTGGCGGAATAAACCGTGCTATTGAAGTTGCAGCTCAACTATGCAAAATAAAGAAATACCGTATTGTTACCTTTCCTGAAAAGAAAAATGTTTTAACAGAATTTCTGAAAGAGTTTCAAAGTGAAACTAAAATTCGAATTGCAAGTTCCTATCTCGGAGAGGAATATGCTCCACTCTTCAAATTAAAAGAATCAAAAACTCAATCGGGAATACTTGCCCGAATGGATGAAATAGATATTCACTGATAAAAGAATTATTAAATGAAATATTGTGTCACACATTAAAAAATTCCGTCTTTTTCTATTTCCAGTTTCATGGATTTACGGAGCCATCATTTGGTTTCGAAATACGTTATTTGATGTAGAGATACTACCTTCCGTGAGTTTTGATATGCCAGTCATTTCTATCGGAAATATTACCGTGGGAGGAACAGGTAAAACACCACATACGGAATACCTGATCCGACTTTTAAGCCAGAAAAATCAAATCGCTGTTTTAAGCCGCGGATATAAACGTAAAACAAAAGGGTTCCTATTGGCAGGCACGCAATCAAAGGTATCTGAAATTGGAGACGAGCCCTTGCAGATGAAACGCAAATTCCCAGACCTAGTCGTTGCGGTAGACAAAAACAGGAGGAACGGTATTCAAGAACTAATGAACAAGACAACAGAGCCCTTCATCGACGTGATTTTGATGGATGATGCATTTCAGCATCGGTATGTAAATCCAAGCATATCCATCTTACTTGTTGATTACAATCGAATGTTATATGACGATTCCCTCTTACCTGCCGGAAACCTTCGAGAGCCTACAGGACAGATAAAGCGAGCTGAAATAATAATAATAAGCAAATGTCCCAATACGCTTAAGCCCATTGATATACGGATCTTGTCAAAAAAAACACATCTGTTCCCTTATCAATCCCTTTATTATACAACAATGCAATATGGTCGTATAAAGGCATTGTCTCCATTGGCAAAAGCAGGAAAAACACCTATCTCTCAAGAGGAGACCTATCTGGAAGAAGGAGAAAACATTAAAGCGATAAGTGAGCTGTCAATGGATCAAATTAAAAATCAAAAAAGGCCGGTATTGATTCTGGCTGGTATTGCCTCTCCTCAAAGTTTTATAGATTATATCAAGAACTATTGCCCAGATGCTCAATCTATCTTATTTCCCGATCATCATGTTTTTAATAAAAAAGATGCAAACAAGATTGGTTCATCTTTCGAAAAAATAAAATCCTCAGGAGGTCTGATCATCACTACCGAAAAGGACACCATGCGAATCCTTAACAATCCATTTATGGAAGCATTCATCCACCATATATATTATATAGAACTTCAAGTGCATTTCTTAGAAGAAAAGGGTGCTTCTTTTGACAAAAAAATATTAGACTATGTTAGAATTAATAAAAGAAACGAAAGAATGGTTACAAAAAAGAATAACAAGTAACCCTGAGACCGCCATCATTCTTGGAACAGGTCTGGGAGAACTGGTTAAAGAAATTGATATCAGCCTCGAGATCCCTTATGAACAAATACCACATTTTCCAGTATCGACAGTTGAAGGTCACAACGGAAAGTTAATCTTCGGCAAATTGGGAAATAAAGACATTATGGCTATGCAGGGTCGATTTCATTATTACGAAGGCTACGACATGAAACAAATAACGTTCCCTGTACGTATTATGAAAGCAATAGGTATCAAAACACTTTTTGTCTCAAATGCAGCCGGAGGGATACGTGAAGATTTAGAAATCGGCGACCTCATGATAATTACAGACCATATCAACCGTTTTCCCGAACACCCTCTGAGAGGTAAAAACGATAAAGAATTAGGACCTCGTTTTCCAGATATGGGTGATGCCTATGCACTCCGTCTTAGAAAAAAAGCCCTTGAAATCGCCGAAGAACTTGGGATCAAGTTGCAGCAAGGAATCTATGTAGGTACAGCCGGACCAACGTATGAAACACCAGCCGAGTACAAGTTTTTCAAAATAATAGGAGGTGATGCCGTCGGAATGTCTACTGTTCCAGAAGTAATCGTGGCCCGTCATTCGGGAATAGAAGTATTCGGGATCTCAGTCATTACAGATATTGGTCTTGAAGGAAGAATCGTGAAAATCTCTCATGAAGATGTTCAAAAAGCGGCTTTGGCTGCTCAACCAAAAATGACACAAATTATGCGTGAATTAATAAGACGCTCGTAAATATGGACAGAAAAAAAACTGAAATCAGTGACTACGGAAAAGTTGGTCTTATAAACCATCTTACGGATAACATTCAATTAAAAAACGACTCAAGTCTTGTTGGTATCGGAGATGATGCAGCAGTATTGGCATACCCGGAAAAAAACATACTTATTACAAATAAAATACTACTCGAAGGAATCCATTTTGATTTAACATTTGTGCCGTTAATGCACTTAGGCTATAAATCTGCCATTGTGAATTTTTCAGATATTTACGCCATGAATGGAATGCCCAAACAAATTATCCTTTCTATAGGCGTTTCAAAACGTTTCTCGGTAGAAGACCTTGAGGATTTTTACGCCGGAGTACAAAAAGCCTGTGACAATTATGGCGTAGACCTAGTTGGTGGAGATACTTCCTCATCTTTAACAGGACTGACAATTAGCCTTACTTGCATTGGAGAAGTCGAAAAAGGAAAAGAAGTTTTAAGAAGCGGAGCTAAAGAAAATGACATAATCTGCGTTACAGGTGACTTAGGTGCCTCATATATGGGCTTACAACTTTTAGAAAGAGAAAAACAAGTATTTAACAAAAAAGCAGATCCAACGCCTGACTTTGCAGGAAAGGAATATCTTCTGCAGCGTCAACTTCGGCCTGAAGCACGCAAGGATATTATTGAATTGCTCGCTCAAGAAAATATAGTGCCTTCCTCAATGATAAATATTTCTGATGGGCTCAGCTCTGAAATATTGCACATTTGCAAAGGGAGCCATTGTGGCTGTCGAATTTATGAAGACAAAATACCTATTGATTATCAAACCGCAACTATGGCTGAAGAAATGAATATGAACCTAAGTGTCGCAGCCTTAAATGGAGGAGAAGATTACGAACTGCTTTTCACAATACCTTTAAGTATGAACAGCCAGATAAGCAAATTGGATGATATTCATCCTATCGGTTATATATGCTCTAAAGATAAGGGGATTCGCCTGATTTCAAGAGACCAAAAAGAATTCGACTTGATTGCACAGGGGTGGAAGTCTTTATAGCATATTTCAATTTTTCCATCCAAGAAAACATTTCATAATCAAACTGCTGCAAAACCTTATTATGTATAAATTTGCGTGCAAAATAGCTTAAAATGCGCTTTTTATGCATTATAGGGTTTCTTTTTGGAAAAAAATACATAAAATATTTTGCTGAGACCTGTGAGATATCTACTTTTGTAAATAGTTTAAATTTCTATTCACAAAAACAGACAACCTGCTTAAATGAAAGACAAATCAAACAGACTCTTGTTAATCAAGAAAATTATTAAAAATAATAGCATTGGAAGCCAGGATGAGTTACTTTCTCTTTTGCAACAAAATAACTTTGATTTAACCCAAGCTACTTTGTCCAGAGATTTAAAACAACTGAAAGTCGCAAAAATGCCTAACCAGGACGGAGGATATATTTATGTCCTGCCTGACAGCCCGAATATGCCTAAAACATCCTGGTCAAAACTGCCGGAAGCGTCTTATGTTTCCAACGGTTTTCTTTCAGTAGATTTTTGTGGTATCTTTGCGGTTGTTAAAACAAAGCCCGGTTATTCCGGTGGCATTGCAGCAAATATTGACCAAAAAGCCTCTTCTGAAATACTTGGAACTATCGCAGGAGATGACACTATATTGATAATTCCGAAAGAACATGTTTCACGCTCAGAGTTAACGCGCATACTTGCAGATATTTTGCCACTCTAATAAAAACAAAATTATTTACGCCTGTTACCCCCTGTCCTTTTGCGAGGTAATTTGACACTGTATAATAAAAATGAAAATTATTTTTGAAAATGGACACTGAAATCGATGTTTTAATTGCAAATGAATCACACATAAAATATGTCGATATCATCTTAAAAACAATTGCTGACGCAGCAAAAGTCCGTGGCACCGGTATCGCAAAACGGAATCCTGAATATATAACCCAAAAAATCCTTGAAGGAAAAACCATTATCGCTCTAAATGGAGATGAGTTTGCCGGTTTTTGTTACATTGAAACATGGGGTAACAAACAATTTGTTGCGAACTCAGGATTAATCGTTGCAGAAAAATACCGTGGTGTAGGCTTGGCAAAACGAATTAAACATAAAGCATTCGAGTTATCCCGGCAAAACTATCCGACAGCAAAATTGTTCGGATTAACGACCGGGGCAGCTGTAATGAAAATCAATTATGCTCTGGGATACAGACCTGTAACTTTTGCAGAACTAACCGACGACGAAGCCTTTTGGAAAGGATGTCATAGTTGTGTAAATTATGATATTCTGCAAAGACAAAAAAGAAGGTTCTGTATGTGTACAGCCATGCTTTACGATCCCAAAGAACACGAAGAAACAAAATAAATCATTATGAAGGAAAAAGTTGTATTGGCATTTAGCGGAGGTCTGGATACCTCGTTTTGTGCAAAATATTTATCGGAAGAAAAAGGATATGACGTTTATACCGCTGTAGCCAACACAGGCGGTTTTTCGCCTGAAGAACTTAAAACAATTGAAGATAAGGCATATAAGTTAGGAGCCAAAAAGCATATTACGCTTGATGTAACTAAAGAGTATTACAATAAAAGTATCAAATACATGGTTTTCGGAAACATCCTTCGTAACGGTACTTATCCTATTTCCGTCAGTTCAGAACGTATTTTCCAGGCAATAGCCATCATAGAATATGCTAAAGAAATAAAGGCGGACTATGTCGCCCACGGATCGACAGGTGCAGGAAATGATCAAATTCGTTTTGACCTGACGTTTAATGTTCTTGCCCCAAATATCAAAATCCTGACACCAACACGTGACATGGTTTTGACCCGTGATTACGAAATAAACTATTTAAAGGAACATGGCTACAAGGCGGATTTCAAGAAAATGGAATATTCCATAAACAAAGGTTTATGGGGAACTTCCATAGGAGGAAAAGAAACACTTAAATCCAACCAGACTTTGCCGGAAGAAGCTTATCCATCACAATTAACCGCAATAGAAGAAGAGAACTTGACCATCGACTTTGAGAAAGGAGAAATCTCAGGAGTCAACGGCGAAAAATTTGCTGATAAAATCCAGGCAATTTGTAAAGTTGAAGAAATTGCTTCACGTTTTGCTATTGGCCGGGATATGCACATCGGTGACACGATTATTGGCATCAAGGGCCGGGTTGGATTTGAAGCTGCAGCCCCAATACTAATCATTAACACCCATAAAATGCTGGAAAAACATACACTTACCAAATGGCAACAATATTGGAAAGACCAAATCGGAACCTGGTACGGTATGTTTCTGCACGAAGCTCAATATCTGGAGCCAGTCATGCGTGACTGCGAAGCTTTCCTGCAAAGCTCCCAGGAAAATGTAACAGGACGCGTTTATGCAAAATTGCGTCCATATAGCTATGTATTGGTTGGCGTTGACAGCGACTTCGATTTAATGAAATCAGAGTTCGGTGAATACGGTGAAACCCAGACATCCTTCACAGCTGAAGACGCCAAGGGCTTTACAAAAATATACGGCAATTCTATCAAGATTTTCAATGCCGTTCAAAAGAAAAACGGAAAGTAAATTAATTTTTGAATGATCAAAGTTGGAGTAATCGGGGGAGCCGGCTATACAGCAGGTGAACTTTTGCGTATACTAATAAATCATCCGCAAGTTAAAGTCGTTTTCATAAACAGCAGCAGCAATGCAGGAAATCATATTTCCGATGTTCATGAAGGTCTGATTGGTGAGTGTGATTTGGTTTTCACAGAAGACCTTCCATTGGATCAGGTCGATCTCTTATTTCTATGTTCCGCCCATGGTGACAGTAAAAAATTTCTTGATGCAAATAAAATCCCGGCATCAGTCAAAGTCATAGATCTTTCAACCGACTTTCGTGAAAAAAGAGCCGGAAATGATTTTATTTATGGTTTGCCGGAGATAAATAAAGAAAAGATCCGTACAGCACAGCATGTTGCAAATCCAGGTTGTTTCGCCACCTGCATTCAATTGGCTATTTTGCCTCTGGCTGCAAATAATCTCCTTCAATCTGAAATTCATGTTCATGCCATAACCGGATCGACCGGAGCAGGAGTCAAACCATCCGCCACTTCTCATTTTAGCTGGCGGAATGACAATATCTCAGTATATAAAGCATTTGAGCATCAACATTTACAAGAGATCTTACAATCCGTTAAATCACTGCAAAACGGATTTAGTCATGACATAAATTTCATACCGGTAAGAGGTGATTTTGCCCGTGGCATTTTTGCAAGTGTATATACGGACTTTGAGGGAAGTATTGAAGACGCGAAATCAATTTACACCTCTTATTATAAAGATGCTGCATTTACCTTTATTGCCGATAAGAATATTGATCTGAAACAAGTGATCAATACCAATAAATGTCTTCTCTATATAGAAAAGCATAGAAATAAACTCCTAATAATATCAATCATTGACAACCTGCTAAAAGGAGCATCCGGGCAGGCAGTTCACAATATGAACCTGATGTTTGGACTTGATGAAAAGACAGGACTAAACCTGAAGTCGGTCGCTTTTTAAAAAATAACCGTTTAAAAAACAAAGGGATAATGAAACCATTTGAAGTGTTTTCTCGTTTTAACATAAATATTGTACAAGGCAAGGGTTGCCTTACTTACGATGATAAAGGAACCGAATATCTGGATCTTTACGGCGGGCATGCCGTGATTTCCATAGGGCATTCTCATCCTTATTATGTTCAGAAGATCACGGAGCAAGTTTCAAAACTGGGATTTTACTCCAATTCTGTGATCAACACCCTACAAGGTGAATTAGCTGAAAAGCTTGGCAAACAATCCGGCTATGAAGATTACAGCCTGTTCCTGATAAATTCAGGAGCCGAAGCCAATGAAAATGCCTTGAAACTTGCATCCTTTCACACAGGACGCAAAAAAGTTGTTGCTTTCAAAAAATCTTTTCATGGCCGTACATCCGCTGCCGTTCGAATAACCGACAACGCAACAATTGTAGCCCCGATTAATGAAGGAATAGATGTTACGTTCCTGCCTTTGAATGACATAAACGCCTTGAAAAAAGCGCTCAGCGGAAAAGACGTTTGCGCTGTAATTATTGAAGGCATTCAAGGTATCGGAGGAATCCAGGTACCAGATCCCGATTTTATGAAAGAGTTGCGTAAGACCTGCACTGAAACAGGAACCGTCCTTATCTTGGACGAAATACAATCCGGCTATGGGAGAAGCGGAAAATTCTTCGCCCACCAATATGCCGGTATCCGTCCCGATCTGATAACTTTAGCCAAAGGAATGGGCAACGGTTTTCCCATAGGCGGTTTAATGATCAGTCCAATGTTCACTCCTGTATATGGGATGCTGGGTACTACTTTTGGAGGCAATCACCTTGCATGTGCAGCCGCTATTGCCGTCTTGGAAACCATGGAAAAGGAGAAGCTGGTCGAAAATGCCAATAAAGTTGGAAGTTTCCTGATTAACGAACTTAAGAAAAATCCGAAAATCAAGGAAGTTCGTGGACTTGGGTTGATGATAGGATTGGAATTTGAAAAGCCCGTAAAGGAAATACGTAATAAACTACTCTTTGAAAAACATATCTTCACAGGAGTCAGCGGTACAAATGTCATTCGTTTGCTTCCCCCACTTTGTTTAAGTATGGACCAGGCCAAAGAATTTCTAATAAAGATTGAAGAGGTTTTAAATTAATAAAAGAAGAACTATGAAAATAAGCATTATCGGTGCAGGAAATATGGGCGGTGCCATTATCCGCGGTTTAAGCAAAGGTAGTCAATTTAAGGCCAGTGATATTTTCGTCAGTGACATAAACGAAGAGAACCTACAGAAAATAAAAAGCTTCAATGCCGAAATTAACTGCAGTACCTCCAACAGTAAAAATATTCAAGAAGCAGATATTGTTATTCTGGCCGTCAAACCATGGTTTATTGAAACCGTCGCTTCGGAAATTCAGGATATAATTGAATATAACAATCAAATCATTCTTTCCATTGCAGCAGGAATCTCGCTGGAAAACCTCAAAACCTTTTTCCCGGTTAAAGATGGCGAAGTGCCCACTATCTTCCGTATGATACCCAATACAGCTATGGATGTACTTGAAAGTTTTTCCTGTATTTCCTCATACAATGCAAGCACAGATCAGGAAGAACTCATTGTGAAAATATTTGATGAGCTCGGTAAAGCCTTGCTGGTTCCCGAATCACAGATGAATGCATTTATGTCACTTTCATCCTGCGGCATTGCCTATGCATTCCGCTATATCCGTGCAGCCACGGAAGGTGCAGTCGCATTGGGCATTTATCCAAATGTGGCAAAAGAAGTCATTATGCAAACCTTGAAAGGAGCCATCGCCTTATTGGAAGCCAATGGCACAAACCCGGAAGTTGAAATCGATAAAGTAACGACACCCGGCGGTGTCACCATCAAAGGCTTAAACGAAATGGAGACGGCAGGCTTTTCATCCGCTGTTATCAGAGGCCTGAAAGCAAGCTATATCGAATAAAGAATACGCTTGAAGATCTTACAACTTCATATATATATCAAATATTTGTGCAATAGGATTCTTATAAGAAATGAAGAAAAAAAGCAAAAAGATTTTGATGAAGCTTACCATTGCAGATTATATCAAAGCAATCAAAATTGCCGATCGTGAAATCCAAAAAACGCACAACCCTGGCTGGACTTCAACGGATAGAATACATCCCAGCAAGAAAACGTATAACAGAAGAGCCAACAAAAGAATTGAGGAATGACAGCATACCGATACAAACGAATCGCCGTAAAGGTTGGCAGCAACGTAATCACAAAACAAGACGGGACACTGGACATTCCCCGTATGTCTGCCATTGTAAAACAGATCTCTGAATTACAAAAGGCCGGCGAAGAAATTATACTTATTTCATCCGGTGCCGTAACTTCAGGAAGAAATGAAGTTAAAACATCAAAAAAACTTGATTCTGTCGACCAAAGGCAACTTTACTCCGCTATCGGACAAGTTATTCTGATCAATACCTATTATAATCTATTCCGTCAAAACGGACTTATTTGCGGTCAGGTGCTCACGACAAAAGAAAGCTTTAACAGCCGGGACCACTACCTCAACCAAAAAAATTGCATGACGGTTATGCTCGAGAACGGCGTAATCCCCATTGTCAATGAGAATGACACGATTTCTGTTTCCGAACTCATGTTCACCGACAATGATGAACTTTCAGGTCTGATTGCAAGCATGATGAATGCAGAAGCCCTTTTCATACTAAGCAATATTGACGGCATCTATAATGGCAATCCTTCCAACCCTGAAGCAAAAGTAATCCGGGATATTTTACCCGGGACAGACCTAAAACAATACATTTCGGCCAGTAAATCCACCTTTGGACGCGGAGGAATGCTAACCAAATCCAATATTGCCAGAAAAGTGGCGGAAGAAGGCATTTTCGTTTATATTGCCAACGGCAAAAAAGAAAATATCCTGTTAGATTTGATGGATACCACAAAAGATGTAATTTGCACAAAGTTTATTGCCGATAAAAAAGCATCCGCCATAAAAAAATGGATTGCACATTCCGAAGGTTTTGCCAAAGGAGAAATCCATATCAACAAAGGTTGTGTGGAAGCTTTAAACAGAGACAAAGCATCCAGTTTGCTTCCCGTCGGAATCACCCGGATTGAAGGAGACTTTCAGAAAGGTGACATCATACGCATTTTCGATCAGGAGGGTATTCAGATTGGTGTCGGAAAAGCGCAATACGGAAGTGACAGTGCACGCGCACTGATCGGGAAAAAAGGCGAGAAACCTTTTGTGCATTATGATTATTTATATTTAGACTGATATAACAACAATCATGAATTTAAACGCAACTTTTGAACGAATACGGGACGCAAGCCATAGTCTGGCATTTGTAGATGACAAAACCATTCATGATGTTTTGCTGGCTGTTGCGGACGCTGCCCAGGAGAATGCATCCGAAATTCTGGCTGCAAATAAAATGGATCTGGAACAAATGGATGTGACAAACCCAAAATATGACCGGCTCAAACTTACAGAAGAACGTATAAATGGAATTGCGGCGGACATCCGCAGCGTTGCCTCTTTACCCTCCCCGCTGGGCCGGACTTTGATGGAGACAACACGGCCCAATGGAATGAAGATCCGTAAAGTCAGTGTTGCCATAGGCGTAATCGGCATCATCTATGAATCCAGACCGAACGTTAGCTTCGATGTGTTCTCCCTTTGTTTTAAATCAGGAAATGCCTGTCTGCTTAAGGGAAGCCATGACGCTCATCAATCCAATACGGCCATCGTGTCACTTATCCATGACGTATTGAAAAAATTCGGCGTGGATCCCGCCTGCTGTACGCTATTGCCGGCTGAACGCGAGGCAACGGAAGAATTAATGACAGCGACGGATTATGTCGATTTAATCATTCCAAGAGGCAGCTCAAACCTGATTCAATTTGTCCGGGACCATACTAAAATACCAGTCATCGAAACAGGAGCCGGCATTTGCCATACCTACTTCGACATAGACGGAGACGTATCGAAAGGTGCCGCCATCATAAACAACGCAAAGACACGCAGGGTCAGTGTCTGCAATGCGCTGGACTGTTTAATTGTCCACGAAAAAAGATTGTCTGACCTGCCCGCACTTTGTAAAAATCTGGCCGACAGCAAGGTGATCATATATGCAGATCCCAAGGCCTATACCTTCCTTCTCGGACACTACCCGTCTGAATTATTGGAAAAAGCGACGGCAGACAGTTTCGGAACCGAATTTCTGGACTATAAAATGGCTGTTAAAACCGTCCCGGACTTCAAGTCCGCACTCAAACACATTGCAAAATACGGTTCCAAACACAGTGAAAGCATTGTAAGCGAAAACGCAGAAACCTGTGCTATATTCGAGCAATCCATAGACGCAGCATGCGTCTATACCAATGTATCCACCGCTTTTACCGATGGTGCCCAGTTCGGCCTTGGAGCCGAAATCGGGATAAGCACTCAGAAACTCCATGCCCGCGGCCCGATGGGACTTGAAGAATTGACAACCTACAAATGGCTAATCAACGGGGATGGTCAAATAAGAAAATAATGGAAACGACATCAATAACAAATGAACCAAAAGTAGAAATAATCACCATCGGTGATGAAATTCTTATTGGACAAATAGTGGATACAAATTCAGCCTGGATGGCTAAAGAACTCAATAAAGAAGGCTTTCGGGTTTTTCAGATTACAACCGTTTCCGATAATGAGAAACACATTATGGAAGCCATTGACCTTGCCTTTCAAAGAGCTGAAATTGTACTGTTGACCGGAGGTTTAGGCCCGACAAAAGACGACATTACCAAACAAACCCTTTGTAAATATTTCAATACCAGGCTCATTTTCAATCAGGGTGTTATTGATAACATACAAGAGATGTACGCGAATAGGCCCAATGTGCTTAACACTCTAACCTTCGGGCAGGCTTACGTACCTGAAACAGCTACGATCATTCAGAACAAACGGGGAACAGCTCCTGTCACCTGGTTTGACAAGGGCCATCAAGTATTGGTTTCCATGCCCGGAGTTCCTTCCGAAATGGAATGGGTAATGAGCAACGAGGTTTTGCCACGCATCAAAAAAAAGTTCAGTACGCCCTCGTTGCTTCACAAGACCGTATTGGTCTATGGCATTCCGGAGTCCGCACTCGCCATCAAGCTTACCGATTGGGAAAATGCACTTCCGGCCTGCCTCAAACTTGCCTACCTGCCCTCTCCCGGACTTGTCAAACTTCGGCTCACCGGTTCACTTCCAAACAAAAAAGAATTGGAAGATATAGTTGACAAAGAAGTAATCAAACTTCGGGAAATGCTCGGATCATCCATCCTCGCCGAAGAAGATTCTCCGGTTGAAGTTGTGATCGGGAATCTTTTGAAGGAAAAGAAACTTCAATTGGTTACCGCCGAAAGTTGTACAGGAGGCAATATTGCCCATCTAATCACATCTGTAGCAGGAAGCTCCGCCTATTTCAAAGGCTCCGTTGTCGCTTATAGCAATGAAGTCAAGGAAAATCAACTGGAAGTTCCAGCCGAAATAATCAATCAGTTCGGAGCCGTCAGCCAGCAAGTCGTTGAACAAATGGCAAAAAATGTGCTGCGAAAGCTGAATGCCGACATAGCGGTAGCCGTATCAGGTATTGCCGGCCCCGATGGAGGCACCGACCAAAAACCGGTCGGAACCGTATGGATATGTGTATGCACCAAAGAAAAAATCATCAGCAGGAAATTCCAGTTCGGGGCACTGCGTGCCAGGAATATCAACCAGTCCACTTTATCAGCCTTTGTGATGATAAAAGAGATCATCGAACAATAACGTTCTATCTATAAAACAACTTATTATGAGAAATTACACAAGTGTCAAAGATCTTGGAGATCTGAGAACAGCCATAGACGAGGCTCTGGAAATCAAGAAAAATAGATATGCATGGAAACATCTTGGAGAAAATAAAACGTTATTGATGGTTTTTTTCAATTCAAGTCTTCGCACCCGTCTGAGCACACAAAAAGCAGGCATGAATCTCGGCATGAACACGATCGTTCTGGACATCAACCAGGGAGCCTGGAAATTGGAAACCGAACGAGGCGTTATCATGGATGGCGACAAATCCGAACATATTCTCGAAGCCATTCCGGTCATGGGTTGCTATTGCGATGTCATTGGCGTCCGTTCTTTCGCCCGTTTTGAAAGCAAGGCTTTTGACTACGAAGAAACCATTCTCAATCAATTCATAAAGTATTCCGGCAAGCCGGTTTTCGCTATGGAAACAGCGACCGTACATCCTTTGCAAAGTTTTGCCGACCTTATTACAATCGAAGAATATAAAAAGGTAGCCCGCCCAAAAGTTGTCTTGTCATGGGCTCCTCATCCAAAAGCTTTGCCCCAGGCCGTTCCAAATAGTTTTGCCGATTTCATGAACGAAGCAGACGTTGATTTTGTCATTACCCAGCCCAAAGGATACGAACTCGCTGAGAAATTTGTTCGTGGGGCCCGTGTTGAGTATGACCAAATGAAAGCCTTCGAAGGGGCTGATTTTATCTATGCCAAGAACTGGTCAGCCTATCAGGACCCGAACTATGGGAAAATCCTAAGTCAAGACCTTTCATGGACAGTAGACAAAAAGCACATGGATGCGACCAACAATGCCTATTTCATGCATTGCCTTCCGGTTCGTCGAAACATGATCGTTACCGACGATGTCATTGAAAGCCCCCAAAGTCTCGTGATTCAGGAAGCCGCCAATCGTGAAATCTCGGCAGAAACCGTACTTAAAAACATTCTGGAAGACCTGGCATAATCAGTCCAGTCCTTTCCTTTCGCTTCATGGTTTGCCGGCAACCATGTTTGCCTTTTCAGTAAAATGAATTACCTTTGTCGTTGTAAAAGCCCGGGACGTTTCGGGCACTTATGAATAAAACTTGATTATGGACACTGTCTTGAGTGGTATTCGTTCCACTGGTAAATTACATCTCGGAAATTACTATGGTGCATTGCTTAACTTCACCCGCATGCAACATGAAAATAATTGCTTTTTCTTCGTGGCCGATTTACATGCGCTGACCACCCACCCCGACCCAAAGAGTCTGCACAGTAACGTAAAAGAAGTGATCTGCGAATATCTGGCAGCAGGTATCGATCCGGAAGTTGCGACCATTTATGTTCAAAGCGACTTAAAGGAAACCATCGAGCTGTATCTGATGCTAAACATGCATGCCTACCTGGGAGAATTGGCCAAAACCACTTCCTTCAAAGACAAAGCCAGAAAGCAACCTGAGAACGTAAATGCCGGCTTGCTCACCTACCCGACGCTGATGGCTGCAGACATCCTGATTCATAATGCGGACAAAGTGCCTGTCGGAAAAGATCAGGAACAGCACATGGAAATGACCCGCCGCTTTGCCCGCCGCTTCAATCAGTTCTACAACGTGGAATTCTTCAAAGAGCCTCAGTCTTTCAATTACGGACATGACCTGATTAAAATCCCCGGACTCGACGGCAGCGGCAAGATGGGCAAGTCGGAAGGTAATTGCATCTATCTGTGCGATGAGCCAAAGGTTATCGAAAAAAAGGTCATGAAATCGCTGACCGACAGCGGCCCTCAGGAAATGAACGCCGTCAAGCCCGAATGCATCGAAAATCTGTTCACGATTCTTAAGGTTGTTTCATCTGCCGATACCTACGATTTTTTCAATGACAAATGGAACAAGTGCGAAATTCGCTACGGTGATTTAAAGAAGCAACTGGCTGCCGATATCATCAAGGTAACTTCTCCTATTCGTGAAAGGTACCTTGAGATCAGCAATGATGACGCTTATCTGCACAAGGTCATTTCCGAAGGCACCGACAAGGCTCATGCCAGTGCTTCAAAAACGATTGAAAGTGTCCGTGACATTATGGGGTTCAAAAAGTTCTGATTTTTTTCCAACTTCCAATAGTTCCCGCAGCAGGTCCCGTTGTGCTTCGAGTTTTTTATAGTCTTCGGGGGTTTTTATGTTTTTCAGCTGTCGTGGTGTTTCGATGTTTGGTTCGAGGAAATCGCCCATGTTTACTTCAAAGTACTCTGCCAATTGGTGCAGTCGTGTTACTGTAAAATCGACCCTGCCGTTCTCCAGCTTTGAATAGGCTGTTGGGGAGAAATCTAAATCAAATGCTACATTCTGCTGGGAATATCCTTTTCTCTGTCGTACGCGCAACAGTTTTCCTCCAATAATCTTGTTCAGCTTATTGTTAACCGGCTTTCGTGCCATAGTTGTGTGTGATTAAAAATTAGTAGTTGTAGTAATTTTTTAATCAGGGTGGAAGGATGTGTCAAAATTAGTAATATTTCTGGAAAAGAAGAGAGAAAATGAAAAAAAATTTAATAAACTTATAATATTTCTATTAGCTCAAACAATTTCTCCTCTTTAAAGCACCCGTCTTACTCCCCAAAGCAAATGTGTGTACTGCTTCATCTTTTCGCTGTAGATGCCGTGATAATCAAAAGTGTCAAAATGGACATCGCCGGAGGCGTGTATGATGTGGTAAGGATCAATCAATATACCGACATGGACGACTCTGCCTTCTGCGTCGGCAAAAAAGGCCAGATCGGCGGTTTTTACAGCGGACAGGTCAGGGACGGGTTCGCCGATAAGGGCCTGGTCGCGGGCATTCCGGGGTAAGTTAATACCCAAAAAGGAGAAAACTATTTGGACGAAACCAGAGCAATCGATGCCGAATATGCTCTTTCCGCCCCAGAGGTAGGGCGCGTGTAAAAAGCAGAAGGCATTATCAATGATGCTCTTAGGTGCGTAGGTTGATGAAAAGCTATTTGTGATCGTGCCTATATGGGCATTTATAAACCATTTTTCTTTTTTGACCTCTTTTGTGTTATCTGTGATTGTTCTTAAACGGAAAAAAGAAAAAACGCCTGAGGTTTCGTCGAAATCATAAAGACGGCTTCCGGCGGGGATGAAGAGCCGGGGGATTGTTTCATTTCCTTCAGGAAAACAGGGAGTGACGACGAACCGGGTAAGATAAGGGACAGCGGTCGTTAACTCCTTAAATTGGGCGGGGGTCAGTTTTAGCAGCATTTTAGTGGTGGCCCAGCCTGTATAGCCATCCGTGACATTCTTAATACGACTCCATGTGCCTTTTTCTTCCAGCACTTCGAATAGTTCTCCGAAGAGGAGCTGGGTGGTCATTTCACTTCGTTCGGAAGGTTCTGAACGCACTGGCAAAAGGGGCATTGTACATATTCCGGCATTCATGTTTCAGAGGTATTTATAGTTGTTGGAATTTCTTCCGAAGCTCTTCTTCGGTAAGACGGATCCAGATTTTCTTTCCATCCGGTGTGTATTTTTGTTCTGAGGCGGCAAAAAGTCTTTCTACGAGATCTTTTCTTTCTGCTTCACTTAAAATCTGGCCGTAGGGAATGGCGGCCGATTTGGATAGTTGCAGAGAGAGGTGTCCACGGCGTTCTCCCGGGATATCCGTTTGATCATCAAGGGCACCTTCGATCAAATCCAGAACCAGGACACCTGGCTCGATTCCATCAATATTCCCGGGCACGGCCACGACGTAATATTCGTTTTCCATCAGATTGATCTGAAATCCGAGAGCGTTAAGGTCTTCCATCATTTCCGACAGATTTGCTTTTTGCAGGGCATCAAGTTTTAGTTCTTCGGGAAAAAGCAAGGTCTGGGAAACGGCCTTTCTGGTTTCCAGCTGGTGCATGTATTGTTCATAGAGAATCCGGACATGTGCGCGGTGTTGGTCAATCGCCACGATGTATTTTGCGGAAATCAGCATGATGTAGGATCCGAACAGCTGGATATTGGAGGAATAGGAATCAAGGCTATCGGGATGACCAGTCAATAGTCCGGCTTCTGTTTGTATGGCTGACACTGCATCGTTTACCCGGTTTTCATCTTCTGCAGGCATTTCCGGCCTTTCATATTCTTTGTTTCCGGTCTGTTTTTCAAAATCGTTGTAAAGAAGATCCCAGTTGGCGGGTGAAGGTCTGGCGGATGATTTAAACGGATTGTAGGTTGGATCGAAATGCACTTTGGGCGCTTTTACATCTTTGTCTCCTGTATATACGCTGATTTCGGGCGCATCTACCTGATCGAAGTCGATGGAGGGTACGGCGTTTGATTTTCCAAGGGCTTCACGAACGCTGGCATGTATGATCGGCCAAAGTGCTTGTTCGTACTCAAACTTGACTTCTGTTTTTGTTGGATGTATATTTACATCCAACGATTTGGGATCTACGTCGAAATATAGGAAGTACGTGGGTTGCTGGCCTGCCGGAATTAAGGTTTCATAGGTTTTCAGAACGGCACTTCGGAATAATTTATGTCTGATAAAGCGGCCATTCACGAAAAAGTACTGCATCAGATCACGATGGCAGGAAGCGGCGGGATCTCCGATAAATCCGGATATTTTAATCAATTGGGTATTGACATCGATGGGATACAATTGTTTGTTTAACTGGCCACCGGAACGTTTGCCGAATATGGCAATGATGCGCTGCCGGAGTGTCGTCGGTGCCAGTTGGTAAAGGACTTCATCGTTGTGCGTCAAACTGAGTTGGAGATTGGGATAAACCAATGCTATCTGGATAAACTCGTCTTTTACAAAACGCATTTCTTTGGCATTGTCTCCCAGGAATTTTCGTCTTGCCGGAATATTGTAAAACAGGTTGCGGACGGTTATTCGACTGCCTTGTGCGGCAAGTGTAGGCTCTTCGTTCGTGATGGAGGAACCTTCTATTTCGACTTTCCAAGCCAGTTCATCCTCGGGACGGCGTGTAATCAGTTCAACCTGGGCTACGGCGGCTATTGAAGCCAACGCTTCTCCACGAAAGCCCATGGTATGGAGGTTGAATAAGTCGGATGCCTGACGTAGTTTGGATGTGGCATGCCGTTCAAAGGCAATATGTGCATCTGCGGGTGACATACCCTTACCGTTGTCAAGGACAAGGATCAAATTACGTCCTGCATCTTTCAATACGATGTCGATCTGCGTAGCCCCGGCATCAATTGAATTCTCAACCAGTTCCTTTATGACGGATGCAGGTCTTTGAATAACTTCACCTGCTGCAATTTGATTGGCGACAGAATCAGGCAATACGCAGATTAGATTATCCATTATATTTTATTTAGGTTTTTGTTTCTTGCCTTTCGAATTATTATTCTTCATGTCACCTTTGGCCGAACTCGTTCCTTTCGCAACCGTGGTTGTTTCCTGATCATCCAATGCATCGGTACTCTTATGTTTTTCGCGGCCTTTAACCGTATCTGATTTGAGATCCGTTGAATCCGTTTTACTAAATACGCGGAAAACATCAAGCGGCCCTGTAGGACGTATTTTATCCTGCCAGCTAAAATTCTTTAAATACCTGGCCTCAGGTTCCAGTTTGGCCAACGGATAAAACTTGCCCTTGGGCTTATTCAGAAAAATAATTTTCTTCATTTTTTTATTTTCCATAAAAAGCGTCAGAGAGCTTGCCTCCAAACGATTTAGTCCGATTATGGCATGATAGTCCCCGCGAGGCAAATATACCGTTTCGGCATTTCCTTTAATATCTACACGAACCACCTGGCCGGAATCGAAATAGGCTTTAAGGTCTTTACCCGACGACTGATCATAATAAGTATCCAGACCCAGGGAATCTACTTCCTGGGATATAACCATCGCCGCTTTTTGTATATGCAGGATATCAGGCTTTTTATTTTTGGTGTATAAATCCATTGTCTCGCCCGTCAGCTGCTGCTGATCGGACCACAAAACGGGCTTATCATAAAAGGATAAGACCGAATCCCGGGTGGAATAATACAATGAATCACAAATGCCTTGAAAATCTGTTCTGTAAAATCTTACGCCATGGAAAGCAGTGACCGCGTTATAGATCGAATCCCTGTTTGATATAAGGGTGTCGGCATGCAGGTATAACGTATCTTTTGAAGAATGTTCCACCATTAATGCATGCTGTGTTAAAAGCGCATAATTTGTCTTCTCATTGCTATAACCATGATTGCCCGTCAAGGTGATCTGTTGTGTCGTATCTGTCAGAATGACATTGCCAAAAGCCTCTCCTGTTCCGTTTTTTTTGTCATAATGGAGGGTATCGGCAATCAGGTGCCGGTGATTATTTATAATGTATGAACGATGAAATAGCCTGCTTTTATCGTTCCTTGTGTTGTACCATCCGTTATCCGAATAGATAAAACCACTATCCGCGACAATATTGGTAGGACACATAATACTGGCGACCCCACTTGCGGTATTATACTTCAACTCCTGGTTCGTCATTACGAATTTAGGATGCACAAGTTTCACATTATGCTGAAAGTCGGCTATTTTAGTATCCGGGCTGTATTGACCATACTCAGAAGATAGTTTATTTGTTTCATCCACAAGCAAACCTCCATCGAAAAAATAGGCTATATTGCTGACGCGGTCATAGTTTAAGCTATCCGTAAAAAGCGTAACCTTTCTGTTTTCCAGTCTTACTTTCTCCCGAACCATGGCCAATTGGGTGTTTCCGTCATAGAAAAGCCATGCACCATACAAAAAAAGCGTGTCACCTTGCTCCATGTGGACGTTTCCAAAAGCGTACAAGGAATTTGATTTTGGAAAAAAATGTGCTGAATCACAATACAAATAGGCATTCTCATGGCGAAAACGAACATTTCCGGAAAGGATCTGAAAATCCGGGTTAATCATCGCATTGTAAGTCAAGAGGTCTGCATGCTCCATGTAAACCAGTTTCTTAGGCGGTAAATCTTTCCTTTTTCTTTGCTGCAAAAGTTGAAGTGAAGATTGAGGTCCCGATGGTTGTTTTAGTTGTTTGACACTTTGCTTCGTAGTCGTAGCCACCTTGGTTTTTGCGACCTTGGCTTTTGGAGAGACTGGGGGTGCCTTCGAGTATGCAGTTTGGGCACATAGAAAAAGTGAGAAAAGGCATAAAACACAAACGACTTGTATCTTATGCCTATGATCCAATAACTTAACAGGTTTTATCATCCTTATTTTTTAATCCAACCCGGATATTGAAATGTGCAATTTTTCCAATTATCACTAATCCGGACATATATTGTCTTCTGTTTCTCAATAATCCAATCATTTATAATCTTCTCACTCTTTTTTCCCTGAACAATTTGTCTAAGCTGCTGAAAATCGTCGGTAACACTTGCTTTGTGCTCTTTGATTTTAGATTTCACCCGTATTATTGCACAGACTTCTTTTCCTTTTTCTTTCGATATCATTCTAAATGGTTCTGAGATTTCACCAACTTTCAGTTTATAAGCCATTTTCCCTACTTCCTGCGGTAATTCTTCAAACGTAAATTGTGACACAGGAAGACCGTAGTTCTCATTTAAATAAGTCATTAAACCGCCATTATTCCGGGTCTCTTTGTCAAAAGAAAAAACCCTGGCGGCTTCTGCAAAACTTATTTTTTGATTTCGGATCAAATCGGATATACTATCCAACCTGAGCATTGCCTGATTCATTTCACTTGCAGAAAGCCTCGGTTTCAACAATATATGGCGGCAGTTGATACGGTCACCCCGCCTTTCAATGAGCTGAATGATATGAAAGCCATATTCCGTTTCAACAATTTTAGATACTTTTTTAGGGTCTGTCAATGAAAAAGCCACATTGGCAAATTCAGGATCCAGCATACCCTTACCCATAAATCCCAATTCTCCGCCGACTTTGGCTGAGGCATCTTCAGAATACATGCGTGCCAAAGTTGAAAAGCTCTCCCCTTTATTAACCCGGTCTATAAAATCGCGCAACTTATCTTTAATTCCTTCAATTTCCTCATGCGAGAATTGAGGCTCTATCGTTATAATCTCAACTTCCGTCTTTGCACCTATTGCTGGGATGCTATCTATAGGTAATGTTTTCAAATATTGCCTTACATCGGATGGTGTCACCGAAATTTCCCCGACTATATTGCGCTGCTCTTTTTTAATAATATCGTGATCTCGCTGAAGGTTAAGAAGTTTTGAGCGATACAGGGAAAGCGGCATACGAATATCCTCTTCCAGTTTTTCCTGGGAACCAGCATTCCCCATCATCCAGTTTATCTGAGCATCAACTTCAGAAATAACTTCTTTGTCGCTGACAACAATACTATCCAGGTCAGCCTGGTGCAAGAATAATTTCTGAACAGCTAATTGTTCTGGAATCACGCAATAGGGGTCTCCGTTAAATTTGGTTCCGTCATACTGTGCCTGAATACGTTCCGTTTCAACATCTGAACGCAGGATCGGTTCGTCTCCCACAACCCAAATGACCTCATCAACAACATTATCCTGGGCAAATGCCGAAAAAAAGTTAAGTGCCAAAACAGTTAGCAAAACAATGCGCATCTTCATCTCTATAATTATTTATTTGAAGAATTCCCGGATCCTTAATTTCTTACTTTATAATAAGTTATTCTCCCCTTCTTCTTTGCCTCATTAAACAAATCCTGTTCAATCTGACTCAGGAATTCTGATTTTTTCGAATTCATCATTATATTCTTCACATCAGATTTCACATACTCAAAAGGAGCTGTGCTGCCTGTAAGCACATGTTCCTTAATATAAAGCATATAATAATAGTCTTTCTCGCTGACCTCCAAGGTGGAGCGGGTCTTCAAAAAATTCATCTGATTACTGACCGTTGTTGGAATCTTATCCAGGATATCATCAAAACTCACCCACCTGTCATAAAAACATTCAAAATACCCTCCGTTTTGGACACAATATTTCTCGACTTTTTCAAATGCTTCGGGTGAAGAACTTTTGTACCATTTTTTCAAATTTTCAATATTCGGTGCATTCTTCGGGACTTTTAGGAACAGACCTTTTACAAGATTTTGTCCGGCTAAAAAACGATTGCTGTTTGACTTATAGAATTTCATCAAATCAGCCTCGGAAATTTCAGTCTGCATTTTCTCATTCAACGTCTGTTGCTGATATTCATAAATGATCAAAGAGCGGCGGTAGTTTTCAACCATACTTTCCAACTCCTGGTTTTGTGAAATGTTCTTCTTTGCTTTGTCGTAAACCAGCAATTGCTTTATGCGATTATCTATAAATTGCTTCACATAAATGGTACTGTCTTTTTTTGATAAACCTGCAGGTATTCCCTGAAGAGCTTCATCTACGTATATGACATCACTTCCGACTTTTGCCAAAGGGACACGAGTGTCTTCGTTTTTAGAAGATGTGCAAGTTTTTAGCATAAGCGGGACTAAAATCAACAACCACAGAATAAGCCTCATAAACCAAATTTAGTCTTCTTTTCCAAAACGTAAAGGTATGAAAAAAGATGTAAACAAGTTTAGGCTTAATTTTTATTAACCGTATTTACGACATCTTTATAGACAACAACCTTGTATTTGCCCTTTAAAGAATCAAGCCACTTTGTCTCCAGATAATTTTGATAATCGGATGTTACCAATCCATAGACATCTGTATAAGTCTCCGGATCTTTTCCAACGACATATCCTTTTATAAAGACCTCAGAAAAGTCTGTTTTTGGCTCTAACTTGGCTTTTTTGAAAGCCAAGGCATCTACATTGGCATTCTCTCCCTGTTCAAATAGTCCACGGTCTACCTTAATCAAAGTTGTGGAGTCGGTATTGAAAGTACGCTTTAAGACAACAGCTATGGAGTCTGCAGGCAATTTCTTAATCATCTTTTTTGCCTGGCTGGCAACGGAAGCATTTGCGCACTGAATTACAAAACCCCGATAGTGAGGCTTTGCCCAGATATAGTTGGTTTTATTTTTTGCATAAAAAGCTTTTAATCCGACAGTATCCTTTGAAGCCTTTTCCCAAACTTCCTTATTACTTACATCAAATAATAGAATACCATCTCTGTATTCTTGCATCAAATGCCCGAATTCAGGATATTTTTTGTCAAGCTGAGTATCTTCATAAGACCGGACCCGATCGGTAACAAACGCGGAATACAATTCATTCAAATCACTCCTATAGGCATTTCTAAATACCATAAAATCAAAAAATTGATGCTGGGTGAAATTTTTCCCGCCAAGCGTAAACAAAGGTGCGTCAGGCAACGTCAGAGACTTAAAGGTGACAGATCCTCCTGAATTTTTGAATGGAGCAAAAGCTTTTAAGAAAGCATCAAAATTTTCAGGATAAAATGTATAATTGTATGCCTTCATTATTTTTTCAATAAAAGATTTCTTTGGCATCTGGGCGCGTTCATCACCAGCAATCACACTGTTAATATTTTCTCTCATTTTTTCAAGACTGGGATAAGGCCTTAATTCCAAAGCTTTTACAATATGCCAACCGTATTTTGAATGAAATGGTGCTGAGTATTCCCCGGCTTTTAAGCTAAATACGGCATTTTCATATTCAATAGGCAATGAGCCACATAGCATCATTCCATATTCTCCGTTCTTGGATGCCATAACCCGTTCGTCGGAACGTTGAATCGCCAACTTTTTAAAATCGCCACCATTCTTTAATGCATCGTAAATCTTGAAAATGGTATCTTTTGCTGCCGCTTGTTCTTTTGGTGAAGCTGTCGATGAAACAGCTTTAAAAATATGACTTGAATTATATTGGCCTGGAGCAGTTCGGCGGCTAAGAACTTTAACAATATTATATCCGCTCGGTGTACGTACTGGCTTGCCAATCCCACCCACCGGCGTGTCATAAGCAACATTCTCTAAAGGATATACCAAATGACATCCTGTAAAAAAACCCAAATAACCGCCATCCTTTTTGCTTACTTCATCCTCAGAATACTGTTTGGCCAAATTTGCAAAATTTTCACCCTTTACTGCTCTTCTGTAAATGTTCATTGCATTCTGATAAACTTTCAATGTGTCTTGTGGGCTGGCATTAGGCTCAACTTTTAATAAAATATTGCTTACTTCAACATATTCTTTAATACGGTCATACACCTGTTTGACAAGAGCCTCCTCTTCATCTTTATCGATAAAATAGGGTTCAATAAGTTGTCTGCGGTAACCTTTTAACTCATCAAGAAAAGCACTCGTAGTGTCAATACCTTGTGCCTCTGCCTCTGCAACCTTTAATTTAAAGTTTACATATAAGTTAACATATTCATCCAACGATTTTTTATCTTGAACACTATTGGTATTGTTCTTATTCCAGCTATATTCAAATTCTGATTTCGTAATATCCTTGTTCCCGATTCGCAATAAAACTGGATCATTCACTTGAGCAAAACCGGCAGCGAGGTAAGCTGAAAAACATAAAAGTAAGGCTGTTCTCTTCATTTCTTGGAAATATTACTTGAATTTACATAATTTATAGTTTGTTTGGATATTCTCCATGAACCAATAAACGTAAAAAAAGCATTAAAATTGTATAGCCGACTCTTCACCTGCTATGCGACTGTTACAATATTTATTGCAAAATGGATTGAGGATATTCCGGATATTGATTAATTGCCCATCTCAGAAATAAACTTGATTCTTACCAGACGGGCTTCCTCTTCGGTAAAATCTCCGCCTAATTCATTAAGGGCATCCTGAATGCTATCTGTCGAAGACTCTTTAAAATAATCCATGATTTCTTCAATATGATCCGAATCCATGATTTCATTTAAGAAATACTCAATATTAATCTTTGTTCCTGAGTAGACAATTGCTTCAATTTCATCAAGTAACTCAGAAAAATCAAGTCCTTTGGTCAGTGCTATGTCATCCAATGCAATTTTGCGATCAATTGCCTGGATAATGGAGACCTTCATCTTTGATTTATTGGCTACCGTACGGACACGTAAATCTTCCGGACGCTCAATTTCGTTTTCCTCAACATGTTTCTTTATTAAAGATAAAAAATCTTCTCCGTAACGTTTGGCTTTGCCTGCACCGACACCAGGAATATTCTGCAGTTCTTCCATATTGATTGGATAGGTCGTTGCCATGGCTTCCAATGATGGATCCTGGAAAATAACGTATGGAGGAAGATTCATCTTTTTTGAAACTTTCTTTCGCAAATCCTTAAGCATGGAGTACAGGCCGGGATCAACTGCGCAGGCTGCTCCGCCACGCATGGGAATTTCTTCTTCTGCATCATCAAAATCATTATCTTCAATCACTTTGAAAGAAACAGGATTTTGAAGAAAATCTCTTCCACTTTGTGTAATTTTCAACAAACCGTAATTCTCGATATCCTTATCTATGTAGCGACTTATTAATGCTTGTCTGATTACAGCGTTCCAGGTCTTTTCATCCTGATCTGTACCGCTTCCGAATGCATCCAGTTCATCGTGCTGATAGGACACAACTTCAGAAGTTTCCTTACCAAGAAGGACATCAATAACATGATCTGTTTTAAACTTTTCTTTTAATGCTAAAACAGTTTCCAAAACAGCACACAATAAATCTTTTGCTTCCACCTGTCTTTTAGGGTTTAAACAATTATCACAGTTTCCGCAATTATCTTGCGTATATACTTCTCCGAAATAATGCAGGAGCAATTTCCGCCGGCAAACCGATGATTCAGCATAAGCTGCGGTTTCCAGTAAAAGCTCTTTTCCGATCTCCTGTTCGGCAACAGGTTTTCCCTGCATGAATTTTTCTAATTTCTGTAAATCTTTCTTTGAATAGAAAGTTATGCAACGACCTTCTCCGTCATCCCTTCCTGCTCTTCCAGTCTCCTGATAATAGCCCTCAAGGCTCTTGGGAATATCATAATGGATAACAAAACGAACATCCGGCTTGTCAATGCCCATGCCAAAAGCGATTGTTGCTACGATAACATCAATTTTTTCCATCAGGAATGCATCCTGATTGTCCGTTCGCATTGACGACTCCATTCCGGCATGATAAGCTCTTGCATTAATCCCATTTACTTGTAAAGTTGCAGCAAGCTCTTCAACTTTTTTCCGGCTTAAACAATAAATTATACCTGATTTACCAGAATTTGCCCTTATGAATCTGATAATATCACGGTCAACATTTGTGGTTTTAGGTCGAACTTCATAATATAAATTGGGCCGGTTGAAAGATGATTTGAACACTGTGGCATCAGTCATTCCCAGATTTTTCTGGATATCATGTTGCACTTTTGGCGTTGCTGTTGCCGTAAGAGCAATGATTGGTGCCCGCCCGATTTCATTAATCAATGGTCTGATACGCCTGTACTCCGGACGAAAATCATGTCCCCACTCGGAAATGCAGTGAGCCTCATCAACAGCAAATATTGAAATGGGAATTTGTTTTAAGAATTCAACATTTTCTTCTTTGGTCAAAGATTCCGGTGCAACATAAAGAAGTTTTGTCTTTCCGGAAAGGATATCTTCTTTAACTTGATCTATAGCTGCTTTGTTAAGAGATGAATTGATAAAATGGGCTATTCCGTCTTCATCACTGAAATTACGCATAGCATCAACCTGATTCTTCATCAAAGCAATGAGCGGAGAAACAATAATGGCAGTTCCTTTCATCATTAAAGAAGGAAGCTGATAACATAACGACTTTCCTCCTCCCGTTGGCATCAGAACAAAAGTATCCTTGCCAGCTATGACATTACGAATTATTTCCTCCTGACTTCCTTTGAATGAATCAAAACCGAAATAGGTTTTTAGACATTTTGTCAATTCATCGGATTTCCCCATAAAATATTCTTATTTTTATTCTAAGCACAGATTAACCGGGAATTTGTGATTGTCTCAACTTTTAAATGCGCATAGTCGAGCGTGATACATAACTTATTTTCTGATCCGGAAGGCAACTCATACATCAGATCCATTATGATCGTCTCTGAAATAGCTCTTAAACCACGTGCACCCAATTTATACTCAATCGCCTTATCTACAATATAATCAAAAACCTGTGGTTCGAAACTTAGTGCGACATTATCCATCTCAAAAAGTTTCACATACTGCTTAATAATAGAATTTTTCGGTTCAGTCAATATTTCCCGTAGCGCATTCCTGTCCAACGGATTCAGATAAGTCAAAATTGGAAGGCGTCCTATGATTTCAGGTATCAGACCAAAAGCCTTCAAATCCTGGGGCGCAATATATTGCAGGAAATTTGTCCGGTCAATTGTATGGCTGGATTGTACTGCACCATAACCAACAACTTTCGTATTTAAACGGGCTGCAATCTTTTTTTCAATTCCGTCAAAAGCTCCTCCGCAAATAAACAAAATATTTTTCGTATTAACCGGAATCATTTTCTGGTCTGGATGTTTACGGCCACCTTGAGGAGGAACGTTGACAACAGCTCCTTCCAATAATTTTAAAAGTCCCTGCTGGACGCCTTCTCCACTTACATCTCTGGTTATTGACGGATTATCTCCCTTGCGCGCAATTTTGTCAATCTCATCGATAAAGACGATACCTTTTTCTGCTGCAGCCACATCATAATCGGCCACTTGCAACAGGCGGGTCAAAATACTTTCTATATCTTCGCCAACATAACCGGCTTCTGTTAACACAGTGGCATCCACTATTGTAAAAGGCACATCCAGTTTTTTCGCAATTGTACGGGCTAAAAGGGTTTTGCCCGTTCCGGTCGAACCGACCATAATAATATTTGATTTCTCGATCTCCACTTCATCACCTGAATCCTCTTGCAAAAGACGCTTGTAATGATTGTAAACAGAAACCGACAAATACTTTTTAGCTTCATCCTGACCAATCACATACTGATCCAGAAAAGTTTTTATTTCCTTTGGTTTTGGTAAATCCTCTTTTTTTAACTTAAAAGTGTCCTTACCGCTTTGAGGACGTTTTTTTGTATCTATTTCCTTGATCATTTCGTAAGCACGTTCCGCACATTCCGCACATATATTTCCAGTCGTTCCGGAAATAAGCAGACTAACCTGATCGCGATCACGTCCACAAAAACTACATTTATCTGCTGTTTTGGCCATTATTTATTTTGTTCTTATCATCACATCATCTATCATTCCATATTCCTTGGCCTCAAAAGAAGTCATCCAGTAATCTCTGTCAGAATCACTTTCAATTTGTTCGAAAGACTTTCCGGAATGATCTGCAATAATTTGATACAATTCTTTTTTTAGTTTCTGTATTTCGCGTGCCGTTATCTCAATATCTGAAGCTTGTCCCTGGGCCCCACCCATTGGCTGGTGAATCATCACTCTGGAATGTTTTAGAGCAAAGCGTTTGCCTTTAGCTCCGGCAACAAGCAAAACTGCAGCCATAGAAGCAGCCATTCCTGTACAGATTGTAGAAACATCACTTGATATGAACTGCATCGTGTCATATATACCCAGGCCATCATAAACGCTTCCTCCCGGCGAATTAAGATACAAGGAAATATCTTTACCGGGATCGGAGGAATCAAGGTAAAGCAATTGTGCCTGGACAACATTGGCAGTATAATCATCCACCTGTGTCCCCAAGAAAATAATCCGGTCCATCATCAAACGGGAGAAAACATCCATTTGTGCTACATTCAACTGGCGCTCCTCAATGATAGTAGGAGATATGAAATTACTGGTTATTTTCATGTAATCATCCAACGCCGTTCCGTTCATATTCAAATGGCCGGTGGCAAATTTCCGAAAATCATTCATATATCTTATATGATTAAATTAACTGTGGCTTTTACAGCCTAACAACAAATGTATAAATAAATTTATTAGTTGAGAAAAAAAATATGGCTGTGAATTTTTTTCACAGCCATATTTTTATTTGATAAGGGGAAAAAACAGAGTGTGTGTATCAATCAAGAATTTAAATAAGATCATCAACTTATGCATAAAGTTTATTGAACTCATCAACACTAATCTGTTTATTATCCAATTTCACTGCACCTTTTAAATAATTGGAGACAGCCATACTCACTGACTGATCCACAATATTACGTTTGGTTTCTTCTTTTTTGAGCATATCAGCAGCGTAGCCAGCCAAAACATCTTCCGGAACGTTCATCATACCGTATTGAGCAAATTGCTCATGAGCAAATTTCCTGGCAGTTTCCAATAAATCCTCATCCGAAACTGAAAGGGCTTTATCCTTGACAATTTGTTCTTTCAAAAGATGCCATTTCAAATCTTCAATCATTTTTGGCATTTCCTTGTCAATCTCTTCTGCTTTCCGTTTCTTATCTGTTGTCAACATCCAACGTTTAAGAAATTCCACAGGAAAAACGACATCTTCAAGCTTTTCCACCAGATTCTTTTCGGCGTCAACCATAAAACGGTAATCACTTTGAGATACAAATTGAGCCTCGAGAGACTCTTTCACTTTAGAACGGAATTCTTCTTCGCTTTTAACGGTATCTTTTCCATATACCTGATCAAATAACTTCTGATCAACATCTCCTTCTTTATAACGGGTAATCTCTTTAACTTCAAAGCTAAAATCCGAATTTACTTCTTTCGCTTTTTCCTTGGATAAATGGAGTAATGAAGCAAGTTCACTTTCTGCATGGTTATATGCCTTGCCCGGATTGAGAACGACCGTGTCACCAAGGCCCATACCGATCATTTTCTGTTTTTCTTCTTCATCCTTGAAATAGGAAGGCATTAATACGGCATCTTCAACCGCAATTCCTTCTATTCCGACTTTTCCGTCAGATTGGATTTCAATGAGTAACCCTTTCAGGATATCGCGATCTTCGGATTTTTCGACCTTAATATAAGAACCGTTTTCGGCAGCAATATTTTTAACTTGCCCACTAACCATTTCATCCGTAATCTGAATCGTATAATACGGAATATCATCTTTTTCGTCAACCGTAAACTTTAATTCTGGAGCCAAGGCAATATCAAAGCTAAACTCAAAATCTTCCTGCACATCAAAATTGATGTCAGCCTGTTGTGGGCTAGGTAATGGCTCACCCAAAACATTCAATTGGTTTTCTTTGATATAATTATATAAAGATTCTGATACAATGTTTTGAATTTCCTCTGCCAAAACAGATTTACCATACATCTTTTTTATCAAACTTACAGGAACATTACCTGGGCGGAAACCCGGAACATTTGCTTTCTTACGGTAAGTTTTCAAAGTCTTTTCAACCTTTTCCTGATAATCAGCTTTTAGCAACTGAATCTTAACAACGGCATTGACCGAATCAATAACTTGTTTATCTACATTCATTTTGATGAATTTTTTGAGCCGCAAAATTACCTCTAATCTTTGAAACGGCAAAACATTTTCTGAACTGTTTAACTTTAAATTTGAGAATCTATCATATCGTCAGGTGACATTTTTAATTTACTTATTTAATATGCACGGACAATCATGAAAGAAGACAAAAATAAGAATGAATTTGATAAATTTAATTAAGTTTGCGATATATTCGTAAATATATGAACATGAACATCCGTTACAAACTGGAAAATTCTTTTGCACATCGTATCTTTCTTTTATTGATAATAGCTTTGACCGGTCTTATACTAACTTATACAATCTTTTTGTCTGTTGTTTTTATACGGTCTGGTTTTAATTCGGTCATATTGGATGAGCACCTTGCAAAACTGAATGGTAATGTGTTTTTATTGCGGTTAATGCAAATCCTTCAATCTTTCTTTGTTTTTATCATACCACCTTTTATCCTCTGCAAAATATACAAAGAGAAGCCTTCGGCGTTTTTGCACTTACAACCACCTGATTTTGAATCAGCACTATTTGCAATATGTAGTGTAATTATAATGATTCCACTTATCAATGCTCTTGTTGATTGGAATGCCGGGATGCACTTACCCGAAGCTTTGCATGGTGTAGAAACATGGATGCGGACATCCGAAAATGAAGCTGAAAAAATCACCGAACAGATGACAGGTGGCACAACCTTTATGGATCTATCTGTAAACATCTTTATTGTAGGCCTTTTAGCGGGTGTCGGGGAAGAGTTTTTTTTCAGGGGATTACTCCAAAGCCTTTTGGAAAAAGTATTTTTCAATCATTCTTTTGCACGAACAGGGAAGAATCCAAATTGGGCTATTCATGTGGCCATATGGACGGCTGCTTTTATTTTTAGTGCCATCCATCTTCAATTTTATGGTTTTATTCCAAGACTGCTTTTAGGCGCATGGTTCGGTTATTTACTCTGGTGGTCTGGATCTATATGGATCCCTATTCTGGCACATTTTACAAACAACACCCTTTCTACAATATTTGTATTTTTAAAAAACAGAAATGTAACCACCATTAATCTGGACACATTGGGTTCCAACAAATCGGGATGGCTCTGCATTATATCTATCCCGCTAATTATCGGGTGCATATACTATTTTATACACAAACAGAGAAAAAGAAATTCATAATGATTACGTTTAAAACAGCAACACCCAATGATATCGGCGCTATTTGCGGAATTGCAAGGAAAACATGGTTCATTACCTATAAAGCTATTCTTTCCAAAGAGCAATTGGATTATATGTTTGAAATGATGTATTCAAAAACAGCCCTTAAACACCAGTTGATTGATAAAAAGCAGGTGTTTTATATTGCGTATATATCTGATGAACCATTAGGCTATGTCTCCATCGAAAAACAGAATGACGATCTTTATCACCTGCACAAACTCTATGTGCTTCCTGACTGCCAAAGCAAAGGCATCGGCAAAGCTTTAATAAAAGAGGCTTTTGATTATGCTAGAAAAACATCAAAACGCAAAAAATGTGCGGTAGAGTTAAATGTCAACCGCCATAACAAGGCCTTTGATTTCTACATCAAGATGGGTATGCATATTAATCGTGAAGGTGATTTTGATATTGGTAACGGTTTTTTTATGAACGATTACATTATGCGCATAGACTTATTATGATTCATTTTGTCTGCATCAAAATCCAGTCAGTTATATCTCTCATGACTTGAGGCGAAATTGTTTGCTGTATTTTCTCATATTCTGCCGGTAACCCTGTCGTACAATTCTGAAATAAATGATTTAAATCCGGATATTCCCTGATGGTGATCTTATTATTGCCTCCTTGTTCTATATTGGATTTGATGGCAGACAAATTCTCACGTGGAGGAACCTGCAAATCTTTCGAACCATTTAAAGCGAAAACAGGGCATTTAACCTTTCTGAGAACCTGAGCCGGATCATATTTTAGAAAGTATTGAAACCATGGGCTTGTAAGTTCGCGAAGTTGTTGCCAGATAAAAACGTCGTTGCTGACTCCAGCCGGTTTTGCATCTGAAGGAAAATTCTTCATATTCTCAAAGAAGTATGCTGTCAAGTCTTTCCTCATGGTAGCCGAATCTGAGGCATTCTGGACAATATCAAAAACGCCTTTGTTAATACGCCTGTTTTTAGCCAATTGCTCCTCCGTTTGCCCCATTGCTTTTCCAATCTTTTCCGCCTGCAAAAGAAGCAAATCCTTACCATTTATGCCACAACCGGCCATTAAAACGATAAATCGGATGTCTTTGCATTCTGCGGCGACCGCAGGAGCAATGATCCCTCCTTCACTATGCCCAATTAGTCCTATTTTCTTCTTGTCTATTTCTTTTCTGGTTAGAAGGTAACGGACAGCAGCATCCACATCCTTCTCAAAATCCAGAGTGGTTCCGTCAGAGAAATTGCCGGTAGATTCAGCAGTTCCTCTGTCATCATATCTCAAAACTGCTATTCCGTTTCTTGTTAGATAATCAGATAAAACAAGAAATGGCCTATGTCCAGCTATTTCCTCATCTCTGTTCTGGGGACCACTCCCTGTGATCAAAACAACAACCGGGCATTTCCCCTCTTTTTGCGGTAAAGTAAGTGTCCCAGATAGTGTGACATTGGCTTTGGAATTAATAAATTTTACTTCTTCCGAATAATAAGGATAAGGCTTAACTGGATCCTGGGGTCTTACTAACTTTTCCTTTTCCTGAATTTCTCTGGTCAGCAACAATGGAGATGAAAAACCATTCTGTCGAAATTCACCGCTCAATTGATTGGACTTGGTCAGAGTCCCTTCGTACGTAATTCCTGCAGCCGCAAGTTCTATTCGGAGGACATCATTCCCATAATTTGTGGAAGAAGTCGGAATACCTTTAGTTCCCTGGTCCGGACTATCCATCGTTGAAATAAATCCATCATCCGTCTTGCTGATATTGAAAACGACTCTCAGCTGAGTTCCCTGAATCTTAAGAAGACCATTCCATTGTCCCGTTATATCTTGTCCAAACATAGTATATACGCCCATTGCTACAATTAAAATTAATGCAACTTTTTTCATACGTAAATTGTTTTTGTCCATTGGTATTTTTGTTTCAAAAAAACTTCACTACTTTTGATTTCTTGGGTGAAAAGTCAAAATCTGTTCCCGAAGATAAGTCTTATCCATATGGGTATATATTTCGGTTGTCTGAATACTTTCGTGACCGAGCATCTGTTGAATGACACGCAGATTGGCACCACCTTCAAGCAAATGTGTTGCAAAAGAGTGCCGAAACGTATGGGGACTAATGATCTTCTGAATACCAGCCAATGCTGCTTGCTCCTTAATAATACGGAAAATCATGAAACGGGTAAGTCCGGCACCGGAACGGTTCAAAAAGACATAGTCCTCGCTTCCTTTTTTGACTGTCATTTTATTTCTGTCCAAAAGCCACAGTTGAATCTCATAGATGGCCCGACCGGAAATCGGGACCAACCTTTGTTTGCTTCCCTTTCCTTCAACCATAATATATTCTTCTTTAAAATAGCAATTGGAAAGCTTAAGCTGCACCAATTCGGACACTCTCAATCCACAACTGTAGAGTGTTTCAAGCATTGCTTTATTCCGTTGCCCCTCTTTCACTGAAAGATCAACTCCATTGATAATGGCATCAATCTCTCCTAAACTTAGCACTTCAGGTAGGTGTTTTCCTAATCTGGGCGAGTCGATCAGCTCTGTCGGATCATTTTGTATATAATCTTCTATAATTAGAAATTTATAAAATGACTTGATTCCAGAAAGTATCCTTGCCTGTGAACGGGCACCAATCCCAATATCTCGAAGTTGGCAAAAGAAACTTTCCAGATCTGCCGGCGTCAGGGAAATAAGTTCTTTCGAATCACCAAGATAATCAAGCAGCTTTTGCAAGTCATTCAAATAAGCCGATACTGAATTTGGAGAAAGAGACTTCTCTAATTTCAGAAATGCAATATACTTTTTAAGCCATCCTTTTGTTGTTTTCATTTAGTGATATACTTGTCTGTAAAATTTCCTACCTTTGTAGTATAATTTCGGCGAAGAATTTCGAGAAATAGAATTGCCGGGTTATAAAAGTACAAAAAGCACAGCAAAACATGATCAAAATAGCTATTATTAATGGACCGAATTTAAATTTACTTGGAAGACGGGAGCCGGAAATTTATGGAAATCAATCTTTTGAAGACTATTTTGAAATACTAAAAGATCGCTATAAGAATGTCAATTTTATCTACTTCCAATCCAATCATGAAGGTTCACTGATTGATAAAATTCAAGAAGTAGGCTTCGAATATGATGGAATTATACTTAATGCCGGAGGCTATACACATACTTCCATTGCTTTGGGAGATTGTATAAGAACAATTAAAACCCCCGTTATTGAGGTACATATATCTGATATCTCCAAACGTGAAGATTTCAGGCAGGTTTCAATGATCAAATCAGCCTGCAGGGAAACATTTGCAGGCTTCGGCATGGATTCTTACCGAAAAGCCGTTGATGCCATACTTCTTTTGAAAACTGCCAGTACGGAAGTACAGACAGCATAACACTCAATAAAAATAAAGTCTTTCATAAATTATATATGGCAAAACATACTAAAATCGTAGCTACCATTTCCGACAAACGTTGTGATGTGGATTTTCTTCAAATGTTATATAATGCTGGCATGAATGTCGTTCGTATGAATTCTGCTCATCTTTCAGAAGAAGGGTTCAGAAAGATCATTACAAATGTACGTGCTGTATCTTCGAATATTGCCATATTGATGGACACAAAGGGACCGGAAATACGGACAACAATTACCATGGATGACCAGGTAATCAAACTCAAAACCGGGAACCGTATCCGCATTATAGGAGATCCCGCCGGAATAACTTCGTCTGAATGTATTTATTGTTCTTACACCAATCTGGTCAAAGACCTGTCGGTTGGGACAGATATTTTGATTGATGATGGAGAGATTAATCTGCGGGTTATTGAGAAAGCATCAGGGTTTCTGGTTAGTGAAGTTCAAAACGATGGAGAACTGGGTAGCCGCAAAAGTGTAAATATACCGAGTGTCCGTATTAACCTGCCCTCCATTACGGAAAAAGACAAAAAGAATATTCTTTTAGCCATCGAATATGATATTGACTTCATAGCACATTCTTTTGTCCGGAATAAACAAGATATATTGTCTATTCAAAAAATATTAAGTGAAAACCTGAGTCCTATAAAAATCATTGCAAAAATTGAGAATCAGGAAGGAGTTGACAACATCGATGAAATAATGGAGTCGGCATACGGCGTTATGGTTGCCAGAGGAGACCTTGGCATTGAAGTTCCTCAGGAAAAAATCCCAGGCATCCAGCGAATACTTATCCGAAAATGCGTTGAAGCGAAAAAGCCTGTCATTGTTGCAACTCAAATGTTGCACACGATGATTCAGAATCCTCGTCCCACCCGTGCAGAAGTTACAGATATTGCGAATGCCATTTATTTTGGCACAGATGCTTTAATGCTTAGTGGAGAAACTGCTTATGGAAAATATCCCGTCGAGGCCGTTAGTATAATGTCCAGGATTGCGGAAGAAGCAGAAAAGACGAAAGATGACGCGGACAAAATTCAAATTTCAATGAACGAATCTGTCGTTGATGCTACTTCCTTTTTAGCACAGCAAGCGGTTAATGCCACTGTACTTTTAAAAGCCGATGCAATTATAACAGATTCATATACTGGAACGACGGCCCGTTACATTGCCGCTTTCCGGGGAGAAAGTCCAGTTTACGCTATTTGCTACAAAGAACGCACTGTCCGCCAGTTAGCTCTTTCATACGGTGTTTTCCCAATATATCAGGAAATCAGAAAGAGCACACGTGTTTATTTAGTGGTTGCACTTAGAATGTTAAAGGAAAATGCATTGTTAAAAGGTGATGATACGGTGATCTATTTAAGTAGTAGTTTCGGAGTAGCCGGCGGTACAACTTTCCTCGAAATCAACCATGTTGATACAATCATTAACAACGCTGACCATTTTCTTTTACCAAATTTCCCGGCTGAAGAATAGTTTTTTTCAAAATGGACAGTCTTTTAGAACAGTACATTCTGTCACATATAGATCCAGAGCCGGAGATTCTTAGGCAACTTAGCAGGGACACTCACGTTAAATTCCTGAACGGCAGAATGGTATCTGGTCATCTTCAGGGCCGCCTGCTTGTCATGTTGTGCCGCTTGATCCGTCCAAAGCGTGTGCTCGAATTGGGCACTTTTACCGGTTATTCCGCATTGTGCTTCGCAGAAGGCACTGATGCTGGTGCCGAGATTCACACGATTGAGCACAATGACGAACTTGAAGATATAGCCAGAAATTGGTTCAAACGTTCAGAATATGGCCATAAAATAATTCTTCATATAGGAGATGCACTGGATTTAATCCCCCAATTGGAAGGTATGTTTGATCTGGCTTTTATTGACGCCGATAAACGTGAGTACCTTAAATATTACGAAACTATTTTCCCAAAAATACAGAGAGGGGGCGTTATCCTTGCTGACAACACACTTTGGAATGGAAAACTATTGAATGAGATTTCCCATAACGACGCACAAAGTATTGCTATTTCAAATTTTAACAACTATATTGCAAACGATTCAAGGGTGGAAAAGATTATTTTACCACTTAGGGATGGATTGACTATCATCCATAAAAAATAAAAAATGGAAATAACTAGACAAAATAAAATAAACCGTCTGCTACAAAAAGAGCTAAGCGAAGTTTTTCTTTTGCAAACCAAAAGTATGCACGGTGTTCTTATATCCGTCAGCCAAGTTCGTGTAAGTGCGGATTTAAGTGTTGCCCGGGCATATCTAAGTATTTTCCCTTCTGAAAAGGGAGAAGAAATACTGAAGAATCTCCAGGGAAATGTTAAGGCCCTACGCCATGAGATAGCCGCCCGCGTTCGTTTTCAACTGCGAAAAATGCCTGAATTAAGTTTCTTTATAGATGACTCTCTTGATTACGCAGAAAATATTGATACTCTCCTGAAAAAATAGCATTAAGTGAACCTGCCTTTACACATTGCCAAACGTTACTTGTTTTCAAAAAAAACGCACAATACCATCAATGTCATTTCAATGATTTCGGTTTTTGGCGTAGCAGTGGCCGTTGCTGCATTAATTTGCACCATGTCTGTTTATAATGGCTTTCAGAAACTTCTTGGTGGAATGTACAGTCATTTCGACCCACAGATTAAAATCAAAGTAATAGAGGGTAAGACCTTTAATCCTGATACAAAAGCTTTTAATGTCATCCGCCATCACAAAGATGTTGCCGTTTTTAGTGAAACCCTTGAAGATAATGCATTGGTTCAATATAAAAATGCCCAGACAGGGGCAACCATTAAAGGCGTTTCCAGTAATTTCGACCAACTCACACAAATCAACAAACTCATTTACTCAGGGAGATTTATACTCAGAGAATATGATTTTAATTTTGCCACGATTGGCGTGGGACTGGCTGGTATCCTTGGTACAGGAAACTCTTTTACCGATCCAATTACTATAAATGTTCCCAAACGCCATGATGTTGTAAACCTTGCAAACCCTGCTGCTTCGTTTAAAACCGCCCAAATACTGGTTGGCGGAACTTTCGGGATAAATCAACCAGATTATGACAATAATATAATTATAGTTCCTATTGCTTTCGCCAGAGATCTTTTTGAGTATACAAATGAAGTTACCGCTATCGAAATCAAACTGAAAGAGGATGTTGATCCGGAAGTCGCAAAGAAAGATTTCAGTAAAATCCTTGGAAGTGCCTATACGGTTCAGGGTATGACAGAACAAAAAGCAGATTTTTACCGTATCAACCACGTTGAGAAATGGATGACCTACCTCATTTTGTCTTTCATTTTATTAATTGCTCTTTTTAATGTAATCGGGTCTTTATCCATGTTGATTTTAGACAAGGAAAATGATTCCATCACATTGAGTGAATTAGGTGCAAACAAAAAAATGATTCGCAAAATCTTTATCCTGGAAGGCCGGTTAATCGCATTTTCCGGGGCAACTCTCGGTATAATCATCGGATCGGCACTTTGCTTGCTTCAGGAGTATTTCGGTTTACTTAAGCTTGGTGGTGGTAGTGGAAATTATATTATTGATGCCTATCCTATAAGTTTGTTATTTAAAGACGTCATATTGGTTTTTCTGACAGCTCTGGTAATCAGCATTCCAACAACATGGTGGCCGGTTCAGGCATATTTTAAGTATCGAACAAACAGGGAAGAATCTTAATTTGAAAGCATTTATGCCCAAATTGTTAAAAGATTATTCTATCTATCTTATTCAGACAATTAATAAGGATAATCAATACATTCTTGTTTCAACAAGACGTATCATCATATTTTGTGTCGCTTTATATTTTTCACCATACATCAATGCACAAATTCCCCACGGAGGGAAACCATTGGAACTGGATGCAGAACGAAGCTCAAGTTTACGTTCTGAAGTTGATTATTTTGTAGATATGCCTTCCTTCGATGTCGATTCAGCCTTGGAAGTCAACGATTTACCAGGGAATCGAGTTGGAGGATTAACCTTTGCCCACAAATTTTTCGTCAATCTGACTCCCGAAAACTCAGGAATTACATTTCATACAGAAGATGGTACAAAAGTCTGGAAAGTCGGTATACGTTCAACCAATGCATATTCTCTGAACATCTTATTCAGCGAATTCACATTACCTGAAGGAGCAAAAGTTTTTCTATACAATTCAGATCGCTCAGCAATTCTTGGTGCCTTCACCAATGAAAACCGACCTAACGGAGGGGAACTATCTGTTTCTCCTGTAGATGGAGATGAACTAACCATTGAGTATCAAGAACCTGCCGATGCTGCTTTTTCGGGCAAAATCTGCATTTCTGAAGTAAATCATGATTTTCGGGGGCTTTTTCGAGCAGGGACACGTTTCAACTCAATAAATCTACCCTGTCTTCCAGATATAAGTTGCGACAGTAAATATGACACTATTGAGCACAGCGTTTGTCTGCTAATTATAGATGGAACAACCTATTGCTCAGGCACATTGCTAAATAATACGGCAAAGGATGGTAAACCGTACTTGCTTACAGCTTCTCATTGCCTTGATAACGATGCCTCACTTGGAAGTAGAGTCGTTGTTTTCCTGAATTATTCTTCACCTCGTTGCGATAAGCGAATCCGGGGGTCTGAAGAATTTTCTATTTCAGGAAGCATAACAAGAGCCTTATCAAACGAAGTCGATTTTGCTTTACTGGAACTCACGGAAATCCCCCCGTCTGATTACCGTCCCTATTTAGCCGGATGGTCAAGAGACACCGTTCCTGTTACAGGTCTTCCATATACTGGCATTCACCATCCATATGGAGAAGTTATGAAATATTGCGTGGATACGGATTCACTCACAGCAGCCAACTGGGCAGAGACAGGTGACGGAATCGCATCGTGTAATCATTGGAATGTGAGACATTGGGATATAGGACATACCTGGAGCGGATCATCCGGTTCGGGCCTGTTTGACAAAAACTTAAGATTCAGGGGAAGCCTTACAGGTGGCGATTCCGGTGGCGCTTCTGGATGTGACACACTCTATGATGAAGGTGATTATTATGCTCGATTTGACAGGGGATGGAATCAATTTTCAAGTGCATCAAAACAATTAAAACACTGGCTGGACCCAATAACTCCGGACAGTGTTCAAAGTCCGGTCACCTTAGATGGACTTGACCCGTATGCTGAAAACCCATCCAAACGGATCAACAATCTTCAAACCACCGATTCACTTGGCAATATTAGCCTTCAGAAACCCAGTTCCGGCTCTATATTTGGGCATAACAGCTTAAAGACCTCTTATTACGCAGAGCACTTTACCACAACTCATCCAAGTATGATTTTCGGCGCATACCTGATTGCCGTAAAAGGCACAAATAACAGCAGTTTACCTATAACGATGCGTGTTTACAAAGGAGGGAACGAACCTGGCGCAGCATTGGGGAAAACTATACTGAATCCAAATTATATCGATTACTCAAACGGAAGTTTCGAAACAGTGACAAAATCTTATTTTTCGAATCGGGAGAACTACGTCCGTTTCGACACCCCAATTTCTGTTGATACCGATTTTTATGTAGGCTATGAAATATCTTACCCTCTTACAAGTGTAAGCGATAGTTTTTACATTTATGCAGCAATTAATCGTGAGAAAGATGCAAAAAACACAGCTTTCTTCAAAGAAAGTAACAACTGGTTACCATACACGGTACATCCTTCAGGATCTATTTCCACATCGTTATGGATAGAACCTATTATCGCCGGAGATACCATTACCACACCCAATACATTTCACGAAAACGATACCGATTCCACCATATTAGACAAACCAGTTTTAGCTTATTCCAATGAGTTATTATATATTGCATTGCCTGATCAATGGGCATCAAATACAAAAGTAGAAGTATTCAACTTACTCGGACAAAAGCTACTCGAATCCACTATTTCACCACCTATCGGAATAATTTCATTACCAAAACGTTTTGGTAGAATATTTATAGTACGATTAAAGAGTGAACGATTGGTTTTTATTCAGAAAATCTAGCTAAATATAATCTATAAAAACGGCTTTATATGGAACAATATATTCTGAAATATCATTCTTAATTAACCTTAATATCCAGCAATTCTTTTCTTCATTAATTTTGAAAATGAACTTTTCCCCTTTATATTTGTAAATATTATGTATTTTTGCGAGAAGAAAGTAAATTAACTCTATAAATTCAAGACACATGAACAAAAAAATTTCCCTGTCAATCTTTTTAACTAGTATATTGTTGCTTACTTCCTGTGCGGGTAAGTTTGCACCAATTAGAGATTATTTTACAGTTACGCCTCAAGTGCTTGTTGCACAGGGAGGGAACGTCGCTGCTACTGTTGATGGGAATTTTCCTGCAAAGACATTTCCTGCCAAAGGTATCGTAACAATCACACCTGTTCTTAAATATGAAGGTGGTGAAGCACTGGGAACACCTATTACCTTACAAGGTGAAAAAATCAAAAACAACAATAAAGTTATAAACAAAACTGGTGGTACGTTTAGTGTGAATTCCATTTACAACTACCTCCCGGCAATGAGCAAGTCTGAACTTTATCTTCGTTTCAAAACGACTATCGGGAAAAAGGCTGTTGAAGTTCCCGAAATAAAAGTCGCTGACGGTGTTATTGCAACAGAAACGCTTGCAGATGCAACATCTGCAACACCGAGCTTAGCTCAGGATAAATTTGAGCGTATTATCAAGGAAGCTCATGAAGCAAGCATCATGTTCTTGATTGAACAAGCCAAGATCCGCGAAAGTGAACTTAAAAATAAAGAAGTTGCTTCACTCAAAGGGCAATTATCAACTGCCTCCAAAGATAGCAGCAAGAAAATTGAAGGTGTTCAAATTTCATCTTTTGCTTCTCCTGACGGCCCATACAAGTTAAATGAATCGTTGGCTTCAAACCGTCAGAAAGCTACAGTTGACTATCTTCGAAATGAAATGAAAAAGACAAAAATATCCAGTGATATTGATGCTAAATTCACAGCTGAAGACTGGGATGGTTTCCAACAATTGGTTTCCAACTCGAACATTCAGGATAAAGACTTAATTCTTCGTGTTTTATCAATGTATTCCGATCCTGAAAAACGCAATGAAGAAATCAAAAACTTATCTACCGTATATCAGACCCTTGCTGAACAAGTTCTTCCTAAGTTGAGACGTTCAAAAATGATGTTGACGGTCGATATTATTGGCAAAACGGATGAGCAACTAAAGGATCTTGCCATAAGTGACCCAGGCAAACTAAACGTTGAAGAACTTCTTTATTCTGCAACTTTGTTTAACAGTGTATCAGAGAAAGAAAGTATCTATACAAAAACCACAGAACTTTATCCGAATGACTACCGTGCATTCAACAACTTAGGCGGTATGGCTTTGCAAAAAAGAAACATTTCACAAGCCAAAACCTATTTAGATAAAGCATATTCATTGAGCAAAACTGCTGATGTCAATAGTAATCTTGCCTTGTATTCAATAGCTACTGGAGCTTCATCAGCCACTGTAAATTCTTATCTTGGTGCTGCTGCCGGTGCAACAGGTCTCAATGAAGCCCTCGGCATCCAATACATTAAAGAAGGCCAATATGCAAAAGCTGTCCAATCCTTCGGGGATCAAAAAACCAACAACGCAGCATTGGCTCAAATTCTGACAAAAGACTACAGCAAAGCTAATTCCACTTTAGATGCTGTATCTACTCCTAATGCCCAGACAAGCTACTTGAAAGCCATCCTTGGTGCAAGAACGAACAATAAGGAATTAGTCGCAAGCGGTCTTAAAGCAGCAATTAATGCTGATAAGGCTTATGCAAATAAAGCAGCCAAAGATCTGGAATTTTCCAAATATATTACAGATCCTACAATCGCAGCTTTACTGAAATAAGTTCTGCATAAATAAAAAGTGGGAGCTCCAAGATTTGGAGTTCCCACTTTTTATTTATTTATATTTCAAGATTCATTAAGGATCAACCCAGTCACCATTGATACGAATTAAATCAATTAACTTTTCCACAGCTTCATCCTCTGGTATTGCACGTTCCATACATTTCTGTCCTTTGTACAAAGACACTTGCCCCCTACCTGCACCAACGTACCCATAATCCGCATCAGCCATTTCACCAGGACCATTAACCACGCAGCCCATAATTCCAATCTTAAGTCCATTTAAATGAGCCGTACGCGCCTTGATCTTTATAATGGTTTTTTGTAAATCATACAATGTACGTCCACAACCCGGGCAGGAAATATATTCTGTTTTGCTTATCCGAAGGCGACTCGCCTGTAAAACACCGAACAAAATAGAAACTATCTCTGCAGGCAGACTACAACAAGCATTTTTTTTTATCGAAATATTCAAGAAAACTCCATCACCAAAACCATCAAGCAAGAGAGGACCAAAATCCAGACCAGCAATAACCGGTTCTTCTTCTTGGCTTAAAGCGGATGAAGATTGGGCAATAATTACAGGTATTTGACAAAACTGATTCAATAGAAAATGGAAAGCAGCCCTCTGTTCAGCGACCTTATTAACATGCCGACTATACAAAATCAAGACCAAATTTGATATCTGGGTGATTTTTTGTATCAAAGAGACTGTTAAATCCGCAAATTCAATCTGAAGGAACTTAATAGAAGCAGTGCTCAATTCTAGCTCTGCAAAGCTATCCGTTTTAAAAACAGGATATGCATTATATTGAGAAGTATAAACCGAACAATCACATATCTGGGGAATTCCATCTAAACGACTATAAACATTCTTCCCTGTGTAAACAAAATCAGGTTTTAGATTTTCACTGGAAAAATCGAAATCAACACAACTACAGTCAGCAACAACCATTGGGTCTTGACCTCCGCCAAAAGGTCCGACTGCCAGAGTCTCTCTTCGGTGAAAAACAAATGGGTCAAAATCCGAGAAAACATTTCCATGAATCTCGGGATGGTTACTACGTTCCTCAATTAGTTTGACAATTAATTTCGCAACTGCTATCTCACATTCTGGATCCTCACTTAATGAAACCCTGATTGTATCACCAATACCGTCAATCAACAATGCTCCAATGCCAGCTGCAGACTTGATTCGTCCATCCTCACCGTCACCAGCTTCAGTCACTCCCAAATGTAAAGGGAAAAACATATTTTCCACCTTCATCCGCACAACCAATAATCGAACAGTCTGTACCATTACAAGCGTATTCGAAGCTTTGATTGAAATCACAACATCAAAGAAATTCTCTTCTACGCATATCCTGAGGAATTCCATACAGGATTCAACCATGCCCGCAGGGGTATCTCCATAACGACTCATGATCCGATCGGAAAGGGAACCATGATTCACACCGATACGAATTACAGTTTTATAAGTCTTGCAAATATTCAAAAAAGGCACAAATCGATCCCTTATTTTTCGCAATTCTCTGGCATACTCTTCTTCACTATATTTGAAGTGCCTAAAAGTCTTGACTGGATCCACATAATTTCCAGGATTAATCCGGACTTTCTCCACATAACGGGCAGCTGCATCAGCGGCTTTGGGATTAAAATGAATATCTGCCACCAAGGGTTTGTCGTAACCCTGAGCGCGGAGTTCAGCGTGAATAAAAGCCAGATTCTCGGCTTCGCGAACTCCTTGAGCCGTAAGGCGAACAAGATCAGCACCGGCATCTATGATACGCTCGCATTGACTAACACTCCCGGCGGTATCCATTGTTGAAGTATTGGTCATGGATTGAACCCTAATAGGATTATCTCCACCAAGCTGAATACTTCCTATTTGTACAGGAGTACTTTTTCTTCTCGAATAACGAAATAAATCGGGACAGTAATCGTCCATTTAATCAGTTAATTTTATATTCGAATTGAATGCCTTTTAATTCCTCGTTGGCTTTCACTATTTTTTTCTTAAGGCCTTCTTTATATACAGCCAACTTTATTTGTAACGCCTTATCAGCTTGTGCCAAAAACTGAATTGCAAGAATAGCTGCATTCAAAGAAGCATTGATTCCAACCGTAGCAACAGGAATGCCAGGAGGCATTTGAACAATAGCCAGGAGTGCATCCATCCCACTCAGACTTGAGCTGATAGGAACGCCTATCACTGGTATGGTTGTGGAAGCTGCAATAACGCCGGGAAGATGCGCAGCCATTCCGGCGGCGGCAATAATAACCTTAACACCTCTCTCTGCGGCATTTTTGGCAAAAGATTCCACTTCCTCGGGCGTACGGTGCGCAGACAAAGCATTGATTTCAAAATGAATTTTAAAATCATTCAACAGCTCAGCAGCCTTTTCCATTACCTTATAATCGGAAGTACTACCCATTATAATGCTAACAATCGGTTCCATACACTTATACTATTGAATAAATAAACTATAAGCCTCAGCATCCAACAAAGAAGATAATTCAGACGGATCAGTAATTGAAATTCGAATTAACCATCCAGCTTCATAAGGATCTTTGTTTATTAATTCTGGCTGATTCTCCAAGTCAGCATTTACTGCAATCACAGTTCCGGTAACAGGCATGAACAAATCAGAGACTGCTTTTACAGCCTCGACAGTGCCGAAAGTCGTTTCTTTCTCTCTTGAATCTCCAATTGCAGGTAGTTCAATAAAAACAATTTCTCCAAGCTCAGACTGAGCATAATCGGTGATACCAATCAAAGCCTCCGGGCCTTCAATTTTAATCCACTCGTGATTTTTTGTGAAATTCAAATTCTTAGGAACATTCATAAAAATAAACTTTAATGTTTTATATATAATCAATGGAAAAGTCCAAAATCAATCTCACCTATGGAAGAAGATAAAAAGTGCATAAAACAGAACAAACACCAAGAGTGAACCCGCCGCAGACCTGTCCTAGCGTGTGTGCTTTCAGATAAATACGGCTGGAAGCCTGAATACCCGCCAGCAAAAGCAAAGCACTCAATATTTTTATCGGATACATTGACTGGCCCAAACATACCAAAAAGGCAGAAGCAATCAGACAGCCGAAAGCCATTGTGTGTGCACTGATTTTCCATTTCAGGGTGATAAAAAAAGCTGCAATGATTGCAATAGTCGATCCCAAAAACAGTTTTAGTATCCACCAGGGCATTTGATACCGATACAAAAGGAAACAAGCTGAACTATAGCATATAACTGTTATAAGATACGGGAATATTCGCTCTGATCTCACCGAAACATCCAAATCAGATATATGTCCACTCTTTTTAAGCAACCAAACGCCAAATCCGGGAATAACACACATATTCAAAAAGACAAGACCCTCTATATACAAGCGATAAACCATTGGAAGTTCACTAAATGCGCCAACATGAAAAAGGAGCAGCACTCCAAAAAAAGGCAACAAAATAGGATTTAATATGGCAGAAACAACTTTTAAAAATGTTTGCATAAATTTAAGTTTAAATTTCCCGGCGAAGTCTCGCAACAGGTATTTCCAACTGATCTCTGTACTTTGCTATGGTCCTGCGTGCAATAACATAACCCTTGGCAACCAAAATTTCTGATAATTCTTCATCTGTGAAAGGTTTTGACTTATCTTCCTGATCTACGCTTTCACGTAGGATATTTTTAATCTCAAGGACAGACACTTCCTCCCCACTATCAGTCTGCATTGCTTCGGTAAAAAAATACTTCAAAGAAAATATACCAAATTCCGTTTGAATATACTTGCTATTGCTTACTCGCGAAATTGTTGATATATCATAACCCGTCCTCTCAGCAATATCCTTGAGAATCATCGGCTTCAGAGTCTTCTCTTCACCATAAATAAAAAAAGCATATTGATAATCGATAATGGCCTGCATCGTCCGCATTAATGTTTCCTGACGCTGATGCACCGCATCAATAAACCATCTTGCAGAATCAACTTTTTGTTTTGCAAATTGAATAGCTTCCCGAGCTTCATGTGTCTGATTCTTAACATTGCCATTGTAATCGTTGACCATTCTCGCATAACCAGGATTAATGTGCAGCTCTGGAATCAGACTGTTATTTAAGGTTAGCTGCAAAATTCCGTCAATATTATCCAACAGAAAATCAGGCGTAACCTCTCCTTTTGATTCATCCATTGAGGAGCCAAATATATTTCCTGGTTTCGGATTGAGCTTAATTATTTCCTGAATCATTTTTTTTAGCTCATCCATATTGCAGCCTATCTTTTTTATGATAGCATCATAATGCTTCTTTGAAACTTCATCAAAACAAGTTTCAAGCAATAGGGTCGTCTTTTTTATCAACTCCGAGTGGGGCTTTCGACTTAACTGCGACAAAAGGCAATCCTGTAAATCAAGGGCTCCTACACCTGGAGGGTCAAAGCTTTTGATCAGGTGAACTAATTCTTCTATTTGATCCAGGGAAACGTTCAATCCGAATTGAATAACAAGATCATCTGAAATAGATTCAATAGTCCTACGCAAATAGCCATCATCATCAATACTTCCAATTAAATAATCAGCTATAGCCTTCTCCGTTGAGTCCAGATCATGCAATGCCAATTGCCCCTGAAGATATTCGTTTAAAGAAACTTCGTCTGAAAAAGGTATCCTTTGGTTCAATTTTTCCACACCTCCTGATGAAGGAAGTTCTGAACGATAATCAGGAATATCATCATCGGCCGCATAGCCATCTATAAGAAACTCTTCATTTTCACCTTCATCGCTTTCATCAAAGGAATCAGGTTCGACTTTAGCTTCTGGATCTTCTCCCAATTCCAAAGCAGGATTTTCATCAACCTCATTCTTAATCCGCTCTCCCATTTCCAATGCAGGGACCTCCAGAAGTTTTACCATCTGAATCTGCTGTGGAGAAAGCTTTTGCTGTAATTTTTGATTAAGTGCCTGACGAAGCATATTTACCTATTTTATTATGCAAAAATACAAAAATCCGGCAATGATACGTGTATGAATTCAATTAGTACTATGAAAACATTGTCTGTTTAAAATTGTTCGTACACAACCATAATTTTACTCAATAACGGAAACTACTTCCTCCGAGAAATTCCCGAAGCAAGGAAGTAGGTGGAATTTCCGGGTCTAAGATCGGAATAAAATATTCAATAAATCTTAAAAGACGACGGGCTTCAACATATTCCGGGCAATTCTGAGGCACTTGCCTTAAAATAGGTTCTGCATAACCGCGAAGCACAGAAAATTCAAAGATCAAAGCAGAGTTAAACATTGCATCGGCGTTTTCCTGAAAGGGAAATATCCACTTATCTTCTCCTTCACGTACACTATTCCAGCGGGAAATCGTATCGCGCGCCGAATAGCCACGATAGCGGGAATCACGAATAATACGTCTCAATAATCGATTGTCTGTAGTAGGAATCCAATTATGATCATCCAAAGAAATAGACGTCAATGCCGAAACATAGACTTTAAACGTCTCATCTACAGGAATAGCCGGCAATAAGTCTGGATTCAGACCATGTATTCCTTCCAGAATCAACATCGTCCGACTATTGATTTTCAATCTATTCCCAATATATTCCTTTTTACCCGTCTCGAAATTAAACCGGGGCATTTCAATTTCCTCACCACTTATTAAAGCCTTCAAGTGATTGTTAAACAAATCAAGGTCTAGTGCATAAAGTGATTCATAATCCAGTTTTCCGTTTTCGTCCAAAGGTGTTTGATCACGTTCGACAAAATAATTATCAAGAGAAATAGCCACCGGCTTAACGCCCAAAACCATTAACTGAATAGAAAGACGTTTCGCAAATGTGGTTTTCCCAGAAGAGCTCGGGCCGGAGATCAAAACCATCTTAACATTACCTCGTTTATAAATTTCATCGGCTATCTGAGCCATCTTCTTTTCTTGAAGAGATTCGGATATATTGATCAGGTTGGTGGATTCACCTCTGAGGCAGGCCTTATTTAAATTGCCCACATTCGATAACGACATAATTTTGTTCCAGTTTACATATTCTTTAAAAACCTGAAGCATTTTCTCTTGTCTGACAAGTGGCTGCAATTCCGTTGGATTTTCGCGATTGGGAACCTGAAGCAGGAAACTGTCAAAATAAGGTATAATATCAAAAACAGATATAAAACCGGAAGATATGGCAAGTGCACCATAATAGTAATCAATGTGCCAACCCATCTTCCAGTAACCACTGTAAATAGAGCCCCTTGTAGTCAACAAATCAACTATATCTTGCCGTCCCCTCTCACGGAACATCTCAATAACTACAGATGTTTCCTCTTTTATGTATTCAATTGAATTGTCGGCCAGAATCAACTCCTTCATCCGCTTTTTTACAGCAACAATATCCTCAGCCGTTGTTGGCCTACCTAACTTCAATTCGCAAAAATAGCCTTTGGAAACAGAGTGTTCCAATCGGAATACGCCTTCAGGATAGAGTTCCGCAACAGCGGCAGACAGCAAAAACGTCAACGTCCGCACATAGGCTCTCATTCCTGAACTACTATTGATATCAATAAAATCGATTTGCTTCGGATTGTAAATTTCATAATTCAAACCAACTGTTTTATTATTCACACTGGCAGCAATGGCATGCGGAATAATATCAGCGGCCATTTGCTGATAAATATCTTTCACACTTGTTCCCATTGGAAACAACTCGTATTTACCCGTATTTTTGCAAAAAATCCGAACCGTTTTGCCCATAATTCACTAATTAATCATTTCAAGGCCCTAAATTACTAATTTTACGTTTTTCTTCATCTACTTTAATCATTTAACTTTTAAAGTTAATGAAATTAAGATAATTGGCGAATTTTTGAGATCTCCGCATGACTTAACAACTTTTTTCTTTTAAAAGAGGTGTACTTCTCTAATATTTCTATTACTTTTGCATCACTTTTTTTAATTCTGAAACTATAAAAACAAATTTTCGTTCAAATGAAAAAATTTAGTATTCTTTTTACAGTCGCTATGCTCGTCATTAGCATGAGCTTTGCTTCCTGCAGTAAAACCTCAGGGGGTAAAATGAAGACATCTGTCGATAGCTTAAGCTATGCATATGGTGTCGGTATGGGTGTTAACCTCCAACAACAATTAAAAGAATTCCCAGCAAAGCTTAATTTAGATCTTTTTATGGCTGTTTTTGAAAAGGCATTAAAAGGTGATACCTCACATCTGGCAATCACCCCGGGTCAGGCTTATGAAGTATTCCAACGCTGTATGGCAAGCGCACAAGCTGAAGCAGCTGTTACAGCCAAAGCTCAAGTATCAAAATTCCTTCAGGACAATGCTAAAAAAACTGGCGTAAAAACAACGCCATCTGGTTTGCAGTATATGGTTGAAAAAGAAGGAACAGGCCCAAAACCAAATGATACAGCTACAGTAAGTGTAAACTATACTGGAACTTTACTTGATGGAACTGTATTTGACAGTTCAGTTAAACGCGGTACTCCTGCCGAATTCCCATTAAACAGGGTTATCAAAGGATGGGCTGAAGGCATCAAACTGATGAGCGTTGGCTCAAAATATAAATTCTGGATTCCTTCTGATCTCGCTTATGGTGACCAAGGTGCAGGTGGCGTAATCAAACCAGGAGCTCTAATTATATTTGAAGTTGAGTTACTTGCCATTAAAGATGGCAAAACGGCTACCGCAACTCTAAAAGCTGTTCCCACAACTAAATAAAGACATTCTTTTAAGCATTATAGGCGGTTAGCTTTTTGTATAGAGCTAACCGCTTTTTTGTGTCAAAACGCTAAACAAAATGTACTTTTAAAATCTTTTTTTACAAATATTAGCTGATTTACTAAAAAAAGCATTTAATTTGTAAATTAAATAAATTTACTATGGGTACAACTTACATGGCAGATAAAATCGATAGTCTGGATCGTCAGATTCTGGAAATCATCACAAAGAGTGCACGAATTCCTTTTAAGGATGTCGCTGCAGAATGTAACGTCTCCCGTGCGGCCATTCATCAACGAGTGCAACGTCTCATTGACCTTGGTGTTATTACCGGTTCAGGTTATAACATCAATCCAAAAACGTTGGGATATCAAACCTGCACTTACATAGGAGTAAAACTTGAAAAGGGGTCGATGTACAAGGAGGTCATACCTTCTCTGGAAAAGATACCCGAAATCATCGAATGCCACTTCTGCACCGGGCCCTATACGGTTTTGCTGAAACTGTATTGTCGCGACAATGAAGATCTGATGGATCTGCTGAACAGAAAGATTCAGGAAATACCTGGCGTTACAGCAACAGAAACTCTTATTTCACTGGAGCAAAGCATCAAGCGTCACATCCCAATTGAATTATAGGAGTCTTGTGTCGAGGCCATGCAGATTATTTGATTAATTCCATTTCAGGAGTTTATCCACATAAACCCTGTCTTTCGCAAGTTGAGCCGCTAAAGCATTGACATCAGGAAAAGTTTGTTCATAACGAAATAGCTTGACAAATTCAACACCTATTTCCTTACCATAAATATTTCCTTCAAAATTTAGGATATTCACTTCAATACTGCTTTCTGTACCAGCCCGCAAAGTTGGACGTTTACCAATATCCATCATGCCTTTATAACGCTTTCCGTCCACATATACCCAAACAGCATAAACACCGAAAGCAGGAATCAGTTTATTCGAATCATATAGAGAAATATTGGCAGTCGGAAAACCAAGGGTCTGACCAATCTTGTGACCGCCAACGACCACTCCTTTCAAATTATAATTATAGCCCAAAGCTGTATTTGCATTTTCCAGTTTCCCAGACAGCAAATACCGGCGAATAAGCGAGGAACTGACGGTTACATCTTCAGCTATTTCCGCCTCAACCTTGCTTTTTCCCGACTTTCTTGCCTCCGAATATAAATAGGGTCTTGCCTGCAAAACTTCTATACCCAATTCTTTCCCATATTGCAAATAATCCTCAAAACTTTCAGTCAGGTTATTGCCAAAACGATTGTCAAAACCAATGACCAGACAAGTAACATTAAGTCTTTGTTTGAGAATCTCATCCATAAACTGTCTTGCCGACATACCGGCCAGGGTTGTATCGAAAGAGAGTGTCCGAACATAATATACGCCGGTTTTCACCAGTAATTCTTCTTTTTCGATTCTGTCCGTAAGCAACTGCGGACAGAAATTGGAATGAAGCACCATTCGGGGATGCGGCCAAAAGGTGATAACCATAGGAGGAAGACCTCTTTCTTTCGCAATGCGTTTAGTCTCCTCAATCAAAAAACGATGTCCTTTATGTACGCCGTCAAAAAATCCAAGTGTTGCCACACACGGTTCAGGCTTTAAAAGTTCATCCGTAAAATCCTCATAAGGCTGCGGCTGAAAAGTTTTCATGCCTAATTCTGCCCCTGTATTACAATTTGCAGGACTATCATCAACCAAAAGCGTTTCTTCAGGCTTAATTCCGGCATCTTTGATCACATATTTAAATATAGCCTTGCCTGGCTTCGAAAGTCCAATCTCATAAGACAAATACAATTTTTCAAAACATTCTTTTACCGGAAATCCAGCTTCATCAAATTCCTTCAGCTTCTGTATATGAATGGGATTGGTATTGCTCAAAAGAAACACGCGATACTTCTTGTTAAGCTCATGTACCATTCGCATTTTGTTTTTGGGCGTATGTACCAAAAAAGCAGCCCAGGCATCGTCAATTTCCTTGTCCGTAGCCGAAACCTCAAAAAGTCTTCGGATTTCATCCCGAAATTCACGAATGGTAATGTCTCCATTTTCGACTTGTCCGAAAGGTCCTTTATGTCCATAAGGTGTCATATAATCCGCAACCTGCGGAATACCCAGTGCGGTAAAGGCATCCAAACATGCTTGAGGTTTAAGGTCAACCAGCACTCCTCCAAAATCAAATATTATATTTTTTATTCCTTTCAGTCGATCCATATTGAAAATCGTTTTTATCCAGACCTTTCTATTAGGATAATTGACACAAAGATACAAAAAGATTTAAGCAGCAGCTCTTGGCTGTTTCGGAAAAAAAGCGTAATATTGCAGCCGATTTCGGAAGAGATTCCGAATCGGGCCTATAGCTCAGTTGGTTAGTAGCACCTGACTCATAATCAGGGGGTCACAGGTTCAAGCCCTGTTGGGCCCACCCTCTTAAACAAAAGGACTTACGAAATATTTCGTAAGTCCTTTTTCATTTCTATTTGTTATTCTTTTCAAAGACAATATATTCAATTACTTAGCCTCACTTGCTTCAATAACAGCCTTATAGGCTGGTTTAGGATTCAATTGTCCATCGAACAAAAGAGCATCCTGCCCACGGCGCCAAGAACGTGTATCGCTAAGACCCCAGAAAGTTACACGTTCAATCACATCTGAATGACGCATAAAAATCTCGAACAACTTTTTGTATACTTCAGCTTGTTTAGCATAGTCCTCCGCAGAAATTTTCTTGCCACCCTGATTCACACTAAAAGCGCCACTGTTATCACCCGTTGCAGTCACGTCAAGTTCCGTAATAGAAACCTTCAATCCCAACGATGCATAGTCTTCAATGGCTTTTTCAACATCAGCAAGGTTAGTATCCAAATGCCAGTGTCCCTGAATTCCGACACCGGTTATAGGGGCCCCTTCTTTAATAAGACGTTTAAGCAACAACATAGAGCTGGCATGTTTCCCTTTGTTTTCAACCGCACCCTGTTCGATGTTATAGTCGTTGTAGTATAACTTAGCTTTAGGGTCAGCTTGATGTGCCCATTTAAATGCTTTGGTTAATACTTCCGGCCCGACAACCTTATACCAACTAAAAGTTCGAAGATTTTCTGTCGTTCCGTCACCACCATCGGCAATAGATTCATTGAAAACGTCCCAACCAATAATGCGTCCCTTGTAACGTCCTACCACGGTTTTGATATGTTTCTCCAAACGTTTCAGCGCAACTTTCTTACTCGCCATTCCACCTTTAATACTACGTGCCCACATCTCATCCATCGAGAGGCGTGGTGCTTTCGGATCAAAACCCATCCCCTGTCGTCCTGTCGGTTGAGTTTCTTCTGTTTTCGAGTTTACAGCCTGGAAAAACCACGTTGGAGTCTGTGAATGCCAGCCCAAAGTATGTCCCCACACTTTTAGCCCATTTTTCTGGCACCAGTCAACCATTGCATCGGTAGTTTTGAAGTTATACGTATTTTCCGACGGATGAATTGGTTGCGGTTTCATGCAATTTTCCGGCGTAACAATGTCATACTGTGCTTTAATACTTGCCTGATAAGCATCGTTATTCGATGTAAGATCATCCGCACAACCGATAAGAAACTTTCCAGCAAATGCTTCTTTTAGTGATTTCTGGGACAATCCATTGTTCTGGCAATGTACAGAGACAGCAAAAGTCTGAATCAAAATAAAACCTGCAATCAGAAAATTTTTCATCATAATATATTAATTTTAGTTAGTTGTCCAAAATGATACCCACCCATAGAAAACGGTCATACCCGTTCACCTTTTTACATAATCAGTCAAGGTGCTGTAAAAATAGATTTTTTTTCTCAAAATATCACCTGAAAACTCAAAACATTAAGCCGTATTTACAATTTACTTAAATTGTTCTTTCTCTCAGATACATAAGTTGACACTCACCTTCAACTGGGCATAGGAACTTAGTTCTGTGATCTTTCCTTTTTTCATCTGCTCTCCCATCATAATCCGAATAAGAATTTCATCAATTACATTTTTGTAAAACCTTTTTTTATATCTTTGGACAGAAAATTTCAAAACAACCTCATCAAACACCTTCGATAATTATGATATCAGTCGAAAACTTCATGGAGAGGGAATCTCCATAAACTTAAGTCACTCCTTATAACAAACAGATATATATTAAATTTAGTAATCTAAAATCTATCAAATGAATTACAAATCACTGGCTATTTTTTTGGTAACCGCTTTAACAAGCGGAATGTGCCTGGCTCAGACGAGTCCGTCCGGAGCAGCGGAGGATTATAAGCCTACCGCAACTACGACACAGGAAGGCAAGCAATACCCTCAGGTGAATTCTGAACGTCGTGTACGAACCAGCGTTCCTGCACCTCAAGCTAATAAGGTTCAGCTTGATATCGGAGGAAAAAAGTATGACATGACAAAGGACGATAAAGGTGTTTGGACCGGAGAATCAGATCCTCAGGATGAAGGGTTCCACTATTATCAGCTTAATATTGACGGGGCATCTGTTCCAGATCCGGGAAGCCTTTACTTTTATGGTGCAAGCCGTTGGGGCAGCGGTATTGAGATCCCTGCAAAGGACCAGGATTTCTATGCGCTCAAAAATGTTCCTCATGGACAGTTGTGCGAATCTTATTATTTCTCCAAAACCTCGAACAGTGTTCGCCACGTCTACATCTATTTACCTCCGGAATATGATAAAAACAGCACCAAACATTACCCTGTTCTGTATCTGCAGCACGGTATGGGCGAAAATGAAACCGGCTGGGGCAATCAGGGGCATGCAAATCTGATTATGGATAATTTGATCGCTGAAGGCAAGGTTACACCTTTTATCATTGTCATGGAAAACAGCAGCATCAATATGGGCGGAGCTCCCCGCGCTGCCAGACCAGGAATGGGTGGTGCTCCCGGACAAGGAGGACCTCAGGGTCAGGCTGCACCGCAAGCTGCAAATCCTGCTGCACCACAGGGTGCTCCTGCTGGCAATGGAAATGCACCACGCATGGGAGCCGGAGGTCCAATGGGCGGAATGAATGTTTCCGGTCAATTTGAGAAAATACTCTTTAACGACCTTATACCTTATATCGAATCCAACTACCGCGTCATTCCGGATCAAGCGCATCGTGCCATGGCAGGTCTTTCTATGGGTGGTATGCAAACCCACTCCATTGTTGTTGCCAATCCGGACAAATTCTCGTACGTAGGCATGTTCAGCAGTGGAACCTTCTCTCCAACAGAAATAAAGGATATAAACTCTTTCAAAAAGGAAGTCAAAGTTGTGTTCATGAGCTTTGGTGGTCGTGAAGGAGGTTCATCCCGTATTCAGGATGCAGCGGATGAATGGAATAAAGTAGGAATAAAGGGCGTTTCATACGTCTCTCCTGAAACCGCACACGAATGGCAATCATGGAGACGAAGCTTGCATGAATTTGCACCTCTATTGTTTAAATAATTGACAAGACATAGAAAGAACTACAAACGTTATTTCTAAATAATAATCATTCTATTCTGATGGTTTCAAGGATAACCTTGAAACCATCATTTATTTTAGAACAAATCACAAGACTGGTTTGGGTCCGTTGATTTTCGAATACGGGTTATTATAGGGTGGTAAATCAGAATTGGGATCTTTTCTTCATAGATAGAGCTGGTGTCCAGGCCTAATGATTTAACATCGTTATCACTGATTTTTCGAATGATATTGTGCAGATTCATAATAAAGCCTTCACCTTTTGGCATTTTGTTATCCACATTAAGGATGCGGTCAAGGTTTACGAAAAGGAAATTGGATGAGATGTTGTATTTGCGCAAAGACTCAAACGGACTTTGGAGACTGAAATCTCCCTTAGCCACCATATCTTCAATCACCTGCCTAAAGTAAAGGTTGATCTTGCGTTCAATCTTAAAACCCAACTTAAAATCAATCTTAATCAACGTACCCGGAATAATTTGATGGACTTCATATTCAAAAGTTTTTGGAGCTTCGTCGTCAATAATGTGTAACAGAAAATAGGTGTTTGCCCTTTTGGGATGTTTCCGGAAAATAGAATATATGATCTTGGATTCGACCCCCATTGGCTCATCAGCCTTACTTATGTAAACCAGATTAGCGCTCAGGTATGGAATACTTGTATCGTTCTTCAGGTCTCTGAACTGATCCAAAAAATCACCAAGGTCTGTAAAGGTAATATACTGGTTTTTGATTTTTCTGCCATAATACCAACCGTACATGACAGTAAAGAATATCAAGGCCAACATGATAGTAAACCATCCGCCATGCATGAATTTATTTAAATTGGCTGTCAGGAAAACACCTTCAATACAGAGATAAGTACAAACAAACAGAATCCGGAAAATATTTTTCAGTCCTTTTGACGACAACCACTGGGAAAGCAGCAATGTGGTCATAATCATAGTAATGGTGATTGAAAGGCCATAAGCCGCTTCCATCTTTTCCGAATTACCGAAAAACATCACAACAAAAGAGCAGGCAAGCCAAAGGAACCAGTTAACCAAAGGAATATAAACCTGTCCTTTAATCACAGTAGGATATGAAACCTTGAACTTCGGCCAGAAATTTAGAGAGATAGCTTCACTTACCAGCGTAAAAGACCCGCTAATTAACGCCTGGCTGGCAATAATCGCTGCAGCCGTGGCTATCACGATGCCAGGAAATAGAAACCAGTCCGGCATAATGGCATAAAAAGGATTGACCCTTCCGGCAATGGCAGGATGGTTCAGCACCCAGGCTCCCTGTCCAAAATAAGTCAGGACAAGCATGGTCTTGACAAAAATCCAGGAAATCCGAATATTCTTGATACCACAATGACCCAGATCCGAATAAAGTGCCTCAGCTCCGGTCGTTGCAAGGAAAACAGCACCCAGTAACAAGATTCCGCTTGGATATTCATTCAAAAGTTTTACTGCATAAACCGGATTTAATGCCAGCAACACACGGGGCAGGGTTATAATTTGCGAAACACCAAGCACTCCCAGCATCAAGAACCAGATCAGCATGATCGGCCCAAAAAATTTCCCAATTAAGTTACTGCCAAAACGCTGAAGAGCGAAAATGAAAAACAAGATCAACAGAACCACCGGAATGACGGACACCGTGGGATCAATGATCCGCAACCCTTCCACAGCAGATGTAACAGTAATGGCCGGCGTTATCACACCATCTGCCAATAAAGTACTACCACCGATCATGGTTAAAATAATGATAATTGTTGATTTTTTCTTCAGAAGGGCAAAAAGAGCAAAAATGCCACCTTCACCGTGATTGTCCGCCCGCAAAGTAATCAGCACATACTTGACCGTTGTCTGAAGCGTAAGCGTCCAAAAGATACAAGAGATTCCACCCAATACAAGCAACTCATTAATTGTACTACCTCCTGCAAGGATGGCTTTCAATACATATAACGGACTTGTGCCAATATCACCATAAACAATACCAAGTGTAACAATCAGACCGGCAAAAGTGATTTTTTTAATACCGGAACACTGAGTTGAATTATCCATCAAAAACAATTTTAATTGAACGACATAAATATACTAAAAAAGCGCTCAAAAGTAAGACAATAAAAACAAACAAAAATATCTCATTCAACTTTTTTACATCAAAAACAATATTTTTTGTGTATTTTCATCGATTTTTACAAATAATCTTTGCTTTTTTCTATATATTCGTGGAAAATAGTATCATTTGTAACAAAAGAACATGAAACCTTTTATTGACGACACTCAGTTTGGGAGCATTACCATTTCAGGAAAAATCTATTCTTACGATGTAGTCATCAGCATATACGGGAATGTAAGAAAACGGGCCAAAGATCTTTCAAAAATGAAATACGGGACTTCACATAAAGTTTCACTCGATGAATCAGAGGATCTGTACGAAACAGGAGCGAAACAGTTGATTATCTGCACCGGACAAACAGGTTACGTGACATTGTCACCCGAAGCCGCTGAATTCTTCAAACAGAAAGAATGTACCGTGCAACTGTCTCCCACCCAGCAAGCCATCAAAATCTGAAATGAGACGGAGGAGACAGCCATCGGCTTGTTCCATGTCGCCTGCTGAGAGAGCAGTCAACCGGTCTTGTCCTCTGCACCTTCTCCAAAGACTAAATACACCATCTCCAATGACTCTGCACACCACGCTGTACTGACTGGTACACCATGGTGTGTTGGTCGGTACACCACGCTGTGTTATCTGGTACACCATGGTGTGTTGGTCGGTACACCACGCTGTGTTATCTGGTACACCATGGTGTGTTTGGTAGTACACCATGCTGTACCTATTAAGTGGACACTATGATTTTGTGCAATAAGGTTCTTGATTCTTCTCCAACACGATCACCTTTCCGCTCAAAATCACCCCAAAAAACCTTACGCCAACTTGCCTGATAGAATCAAATATATTTATATTATTTCTGAAACGACTTTCATACAATTGCGATTAAACAATATTATCTAATGAACAGGAAAATATTTTATATAAACTTTACGACTTACATAAATTTATATCTTGCTTATTTTCAGCGTTTTCAAAAATATTTCTGGAAACTTTATTTATTTCTTTTATAGAAATATATACGAATGTTGACAACTTTTATAAAAGATAGTTGTTATATGTGATATATAAGTATAGCTTTGCATGGTTACTGGTTCCTGTTTTTGCTGATGCAAAAACGGATCAAAAAGGGAACCGGGTGAAAATCCCGGACAGACCCGCTGCTGTAATTCCTATTCAACGAAAGGGCATCTTTCACCACTCTTCTACAAATAAAAGAAGGGGAAGGCCGTCCGGACGGGGATAAGTCAGAAGACCTGCCAGAAATAAGATCGTTATCATCTTCGGGGATTAAGATGGCATGATGAATATACGGCACGCTGTTTTCAACAGATAAGTAACCCTGTATTTTCTTCGTGTACCTTATTCTCCGGGAATAAAGAGGAATAGACAAATGCGTTACTACAAAAAAGACATTGTTTTTCAAGAAGTACCAGGTGAGATCACGCTTTGTTTTCTAATTTGCGGTTGCCCTTTGCGGTGTCAGGGCTGCCACTCCCCCTTTACCTGGAATGAGCACACCGGCAACTTGCTTACGGCTGAAACTTATATCGGGCTTCTTGACCAGTATCAGGGTTCGCTGACCTGCGTCCTTTTCATGGGCGGGGAATGGCATGAGGATGAGCTGCATCTCTTTTTGAAAATCGCCCGCCAACGAGGTTTGAAAACCTGCCTCTATACAGGACTGGAAGACGTTTCGGCAAAATTAAAGAGTCAACTATCCTATTTAAAGACAGGCCCCTATATAGCCAGTCTTGGGGGACTTGATTCTCCCCGGACCAATCAGCGAATGATTCAACTTGACAACAAAGAATGCCTGAACCAGGCTTTTTATAAGAAACCCTTAGTCGGATAAATGATTTTTAGATCTGCAATAATGAAAACAATTGTAAAACTTACAGAAGAACAGCTTCAAACCAAAGTGAACTTCATCCAGCAATATATGGTCGCAACAAATGCGGCGACCGCTTCTGCCGTAGATTCCAATGCCAACGTGACAGACAAGAATATCGCCACGCTTGAGGCTGAGCTGAACAAAGACATCAACATACAGGTAAACAGGAGGCTGATGTATCTAAAGATTTTGTCTTTGTTCGGGGAAGATCTGGCAGAAGAATATCTGCGTCAAATCGAACATCACGAAATATACGTGCACGACGAGACTTCGTTGAAGCCCTATTGCGCATCAATCAGCATGTATCCGTTCCTGTTGGACGGTCTTACAAAGCTTAGCGGTGAAAGCCGCGCCCCGGAACATCTTGAAAGTTTTTGCGGGGGCTTTGTCAATCTAATCTTCGCCATTAGTTCCCAATTCGCAGGTGCACTTGCCACCGTTGAGTTTCTAATGTATTTTGATTATTTCTCGCGCAAGGATTATGGTGCTGATTATTTGGAGACAAACGGACAAACCATCAAAAATCACCTTCAGCACTGCGTCTATGCCATCAACCAGCCTGCAGCCGCACGTGGCTATCAGTCTGTATTCTGGAATATATCCCTGTACGACAAGTTCTATTTTGACAGCATGTTTGGAGATTTTGTTTTTCCGGATATGACAAAACCAGACTGGGAAAGCCTGAAGAAGCTTCAATGTCTTTTCATGAAATGGTTCAACATCGAACGGACAAAGGCGGTGCTCACATTTCCGGTTGTAACAGCCGCCATGCTTATCAAAGACGGAAAACCGGCAGACGAAGAATTCTCAGACTTCTGTGCCGGCGAGCTTGCCCAGGGAAACTCTTTCTTTATCTACCAGTCTGAAAGGGCTGACAGTCTTGCTTCCTGCTGCCGCCTGCGGAATGAAATAAGTGATCATACCTTCAGCTATAGTTTGGGGGCGGGTGGTGTATCCACGGGATCCATCAACGTCATTACCATTGACATGAACCGTCTGGTTCAGGACAAACGGGAGATCAGGACCGAAGTCCGCAAGATCCACAAGTACCAGGTAGCATACAGAACACTGATGCAGGAATATAAAGATGCAGGAATGTTGCCTGTCTACAAAGCCGGTTTCATTCAACTGGAAAAACAATTTCTAACCATTGGCATAAACGGGATGGTTGAAGCTGCCGAAAGCCAGCATATTGAGGCAAGCAACAACGAAAGTTATCAACGTTTTGTAGAATCCTGCCTCAAACCCATTTATGAAGAAAATCAACTTGCAAAAAAGCAATACGGCTACTTGTTCAATACGGAGTTTGTTCCAGCTGAAAATCTTGGCCTGAAAAATGCAAAGTGGGATAGAAAAGATGGCTACTCCGTACTGAGGGATTGCTACAATTCCTATTTCTATCCGGTGGAAAATGAAAGCATAAACGTCCTCGACAAATTTATTTTGCATGGGAAACAGTTTAACAAATATCTTGACGGAGGTTCCGCCCTGCATTTGAATCTCGAAGAATATCCCAGCAAATCAGGCTTCAGGAAATTGCTGAATGTAGCTGCCGCTTCCGGCTGCAACTATTTTTGCTTCAACGTCAAAGTTACGATATGCAACGATTGCGGATACATTGACAAGCGCACACTAACCCATTGCTCAAAGTGCAATTCCAGCAATGTTGACTACGCAACCAGGGTTATCGGGTACTTAAAACGCGTAAACAGTTTTAGCCAGGCCAGACAGGAAGAAGAAAAATTAAGGTTCTACCAGGTTATGGCCAAATGACGTTCCATTTCATCCGTCAATAATATCCAGGTCTATCTTTGTTTTGATTTAGAGCCTGTTTCAAATCGGTTATTAAATCTTCCACGTCTTCTATTCCGACAGAAAGCCGGATTAAGGTATCGGAAATACCTATTTTCTCGCGGTCTGCTTTCGCTACAGAGGCATGGGTCATTAACGCCGGAAGTTCAACAAGCGATTCAACGCCACCTAAACTTTCAGCCAAAGCAAACAGGTGCAATTTTTCCAGAGCGGTTTTGGCATCTTCAATTGTTCCCTCTATTTCAAAAGAGATAATGCCTCCATATCCGCTTGCCTGCGTGCTTGCCAACTTGTATTGAGGATGGCTTTCAAGGCCCGGATATATTACTTTCTTCACACTATGATGTCCTTCAAGGAAACGGGCTATTTTAAGTGCATTTTCGTTGTGGCGTTCCAGCCTTACGGCCAATGTCTTTATGCCACGCAGTGTTAAATAAGAGTCGAAAGGAGACAGCACAGCTCCAACGGCATTTTGATTGTACTTGATTTTATCATACAGCTCTTTGTCGTTCAACATAACAGCACCACCCAATACATCACTGTGCCCGCCGATGTATTTAGTGGAACTGTGTACGACGATGTCCGCTCCCAGTTCAAGCGGCTTTTGGAAGTAGGGTGACAAGAAGGTATTGTCGACAACCAACCGGACACCCCGTTTTCGGGTTATGTTCGAAATCGCTTTAATATCGGAGAGCTTCAATAGTGGATTGGTGGGAGACTCCAGCCACACTATCTTTGTATTGTCTTGAATGGCTTTCTCGACATTCCTCGAATCAGAGGCATCAACATAGCTCACCTCAAATTTAAAATTACCAAAAACCTGATTGATCAATCTCTTTGTACCCCCATACAAATCATCGAAGGCGACAATATGGTCTCCCGGTTTTACGAGCGAGAGTAAAATATTGGATGCTGCGGCAAGCCCGGACGTGAAGGCAAGACCATAGTTTGCGTTTTCAAGACTTGCAAGTTTTTCCTCCAGGGCATCGCGTGTCGGATTTGACGAACGGATATATTCGTAACCGGCTGTAGGTTCTTCTACTTTTTTGCGTGCAAAAGTTGTAGACAGATGTATCGGCACAACGACATCTCCTGTCGCACCTTCTCTCAAGTCAGGCTCTTCGCCCACATGAATGGCTCTTGTCGAAAAGCCGTATAATTTCTTTTCACTCATATTTTAATGTGATTCTTTTTTATGTAAATGATTAATGAAATCAATTCTTGTAATCAAACCGTTGAACGTGCCTTGTTCATCTTCCACGATTGCAACAAACCCGCTGTTTAGAATCACAGCCAGTTTATCTATCGCTTCAGAATAAAGAATCGTGGTCAGCTTTTTAGTCATAATCTCATGAACCGGAGTTTCCAAATTGTAGCCTTTTATGTAAAGGGCCAATAACAAATCCGACTCATCGATAATACCCACCACTTTATTTCCCTCCAAAACAGGCAATTGTGAAATATTGTAGAGCTTCATTTTTCCGTAAACAGCTTTTAACGGATCTTCCGGTTTTGCTGATACGACTGAATTGTCCTCAAAACGATGGGCAATGAAATCACGTAAATCGCCATAAGATCTCCGGTCAGCAAATCCGTTGTCAAGCATCCAATAGCCGTTGAACATTTTGGAAAGATACTTGTTGCCGCTATCGCAAGCCAAAGTAACAACACGCTTGGGTGTGGTTTGTTCCCGGCAATATTTCAAAGCGGCATGAAGCGATGTCCCGGTAGATGAGCCGGCAAGTACACCTTCTTTTAATAAAAGTTCCTGTGCAGCATCAAAACTTTCCTGATCTGTAACGCTATAGGCTTTTTTGGTTAATGAAAAATCGGCAATCTTAGGCACAAAATCCTCTCCGATACCTTCTACAAACCATGAACCGGCTTCTTTCGTTATTTTTCCGGTATTGATGTATTCCTCCAATACAGAGCCTTTAGGATCAGCCAACACAAACTCGGTCTTATCCGTTACCTTCTTAAAAAAATGAGTCAGTCCTGTTAATGTTCCGGATGAACCTACTCCGACAACTACAGCATCCACCTTCTTTTCCATTTGTTCCCAGATTTCGGGACCGGTTGTCGTTTCATGCGCCAGCGGATTTGCCGGGTTTTCGAATTGATTGATATAATAAGCACCTCGCTCTGTTGCTACGCGCCGGGCATAGTCCTGATAATATTCCGGATGTCCTTTGCCCACATCGGAACGTGTCATTAAAATCTCAACTCCCAGGGCTCTTAAATGATTAATCTTTTCCTGACTCATTTTATCAGGTATTACAAGTATCAGTTTATAGCCTTTTAACCGGGAGACCAAGGCAAGTCCTATTCCCGTATTACCCGCTGTTGCTTCAATTAGGGTATCTCCGGGTTTTATTTTACCTTGTTTTTCAGCCTCTGTTATCATGGAAAGACCTACACGGTCCTTGATCGATCCACCTGGATTTTGATTCTCGAGTTTCAAAAACAGCCTGCATAAACCTGTGTCAAGATGCGTAAGCTCAAGCATAGGTGTATGCCCTATCATTTCCAATACGTTATTTGCAATAAGATGTTCCATTACAATATTTTTGTTTTTTGTTTATGACTATGTCGTTGTCCCTGCATAATGAAACCTCTCCAATGCTATAGGAGTAGCAGAAATAGAAGATCGTAAAAAAACAGGCAGAGACTTTGGGTGAAATCAGCAAGACGAAGATTGAACGACTTTTTAAATCTTTCCCAATTACAGCTGATTTCACAAACTACAGAAACAACAACAAAATAAATGCAATGGATTTTGTATACTCTTGAGAAGCAACGTCCAGCCTGCAGATTTATTAAAACCAGGCGTTGTTGTAAAACTTAACAAATGGTTGGTACCGAACGGCGTTTTTTCTAAAATCGACATTGTGAATGTTTTTTCCATTTACGGACTGTGATTTATTTACAATGCAAATTTCAAAATAATTTACGACGGATGAAATACCATTCATTGGCTATTTTAATACCACGTTTGTGGTATAGCGGTATTATTCACAAGGTTTTTACCCAACTTACGCAGAATCAAAAACCTAATAAAGCCGGGGCGACTTTTTCTTTGACTGGCACTCTTATGCTAATTCCTCTTTTTCACTTTTCCACTGACGGCACCAATCCGATTGACTTTACCTCCACAATATTTTTTAACCAACAGGATTAATTCATTGGTTACTTGTTCTATATAAGAATAAGGCGTTATTTCATTCCCCTGTATAACAAAAAAAACATCTTTCGTATCAAGCGTTACTTTTGTCTTATCAATCTGTCTGACTTCCAGATAGCAAATAATTTCGTTGCTGTCGTCAATATAGGAGTATTCACCTGCACGAATGTGTTTTGGTTCATGCTCTCCCAGAGGGATGAATTTCTCTGATCCGTTCGTAAAACGCAGATTCACGTTCCCGTCTATTTTGTCCCAGTCATGCGCTCCAATTGCAAGTTTGTACTTTACGGATATGGTATTGTAAATATCCACCAGTAAATTAATGTGTGGAATATCCCCGTTTCTATTTAGAATACGATACAAGGTTTCAGGCGCAGAAAGATTTTTGCGGTTAGGTGCACCAACTGCTTCGTGCAAATGACGAAAGCCTCGAATCTCCAGTTCATCTTTGATATCAGGTATGCTTCGAACATACTTGTATGCTCCTTTTATAACTTCCTGACGGTACTTTTCAAAATCGGGATCAAACACTTTGTTTTTCACTCCGGTCAAGGTCAAATATATTCCTTTTAATCCCAAATCGTAGATCCTGGGATCAATAATTATCTTACGCGTATCTCTGGCACTCGTCCCAGACTTCAGTAAATTTAAGTTTCTACCCAAAATAGATTTAAATATGTTTAAACTATATTTTTCAGTAGAATCAACACCGTTTTTAAAAATTTGTGATACTTTTGCCATAACTTTAATTCTTTTAGTGTTAAGTGTCCTTGAAGCCAATTGCCGTCGGAATAAAGGACACTTTTTTATTTTCTTATCTTTTTATTTTCTTATCCGTGACTGGTTGTTCCAAATAAGGAAGTTTATCTAAAGATCATGCCTATAGCATTTACTATTTCCGCACCATCATCTCCCCAATTCTGCCAAAGTCCGGTAGGATTCAGATCTTGTTGGGTTTGTGGTATTGGAAACAAATAATTACGCTTTGAAACTGCACTTTTATAGGTTGGTACTTTCCGGATTGATATAACCAATATTTTCCAACGAGCTAAATCAAACCATCGCTGTCCTTCAGTTACAAACTCAAGATGTCTTTCTTGCCGCAACGTATCACGGAATTGCTCTTGTGTCAGTCCTGACAAATCAACTGATGAGCTGACTGTATTAATGTCATATTTAAATGCTCTTCTGCGAACTTTGTTAATTGCTTCATAAGCTTTGGCTGTTAGACATGACTGTTGTTCATTAATGATTTCTGCCAATGAATAGATTGATTGTGCTCAGAAAGATTATAATCAGCACGAATCTTCAGTGTGTCGAATTGATAATCTTTTGCACGCATTTTGTGATTTGTTTTTATAAAAGGTGTGTGCGTTTTTGCTCCAAGTTTGCCCTCTTGGATGCTTTCTATTTTAATGTTAGAAGTCTTTCGGAAAGTCTATTTGTTTGTTCGGTCAAAACTTGTTTGTCCAACGTGAGAAACCCTTCAGCATGATTGTACTTTTGACCA